>Ga0187809_10001410_pt1 | contig 11226 bp, 12 predicted proteins | sample NC_wetland_sal_i_8_FD_132415 | JGI IMG/M metagenome (GOLD analysis project Ga0187809, IMG submission 132415) | Wetland sediment microbial communities from Neuse River Estuary, North Carolina, USA - ASW_4 | ecosystem: Environmental > Aquatic > Freshwater > Wetlands > Sediment | place: USA: North... | reverse complement strand
ACGACATGGGGCCTTTGGACGACGTGGAAAGCGTGACGGTCGACGGCACGTCGCCGCACCCGCTGCGCCGCTCACGGATTGACCAGCAGTTGTCGCTCGGTGTCCGGGCGCTTGACGGTCTCGTGCCTTGCGGGCGAGGGCAGCGACTTGGTGTGTTCGCCGGTTCCGGCGTGGGCAAATCGTCGCTGCTGTCGATGATCGCGCGCGGCACCGAGGCAGAGGTGTCCGTCATCGCTCTTATCGGAGAGCGTGGCCGGGAAGTCCGCGAGTTTATCGAGAACGACTTGGGCCCTGAGGGTTTGGCGCGCTCCGTGGTGATTGTGGCGACGTCCGACGAGCCGCCGCTCGTTCGGCTCCGCGCCGCGTTCGTCGCGACCCGTATCGCCGAATGGTTCCGCGACGAGGGCGCCCACGTCGTCTTGATGATGGACAGCCTGACCCGATTCGCCATGGCACAGCGCGAGGTCGGTCTGTCGGTGGGGGAGCCGCCGGCCACTCGGGGTTATCCGCCGTCCGTTTTCGCGCTCTTGCCGAAGTTGCTCGAGCGAGCCGGTTCCGCGGAAAGCGGCAGCATCACCGGCCTTTACACCGTGCTGGTCGAGGGCGATGACATGAACGAGCCGATCGCCGACTCGGCGCGTTCCATCCTCGACGGCCACGTCGTGCTCTCCCGCCGGCTTGCGACAAGCGGCCATTTTCCGAGCATCGACGTGCTGGAATCCATCTCCCGGGTGACCAATGCGATCACCTCGCCGCAGCAGCGTGAGGACGCCACGGCGTTGCGCCAAATGCTCGCCGCGCACCGTGACGCGCGGGAGCTCATCGAGATCGGCGCGTACGCGCCCGGTTCGAATCCACTGGTCGACTCGGCGTTGCGCCTTCGGTCCCGCATCGACGCCTTCCTGCGGCAAGACGTCATGGCCATCACGCCGGCTGCGCAGGCGTGGAACTGGCTGCATGACCTGGTGGCGGCGTGAAGCGATACGTCTTCTCTCTGCATCGGGTGCTGCGAGTGCGGGCCACCCAAGAGACGGTCGCCCGTCAGGTGTTGCGCACGGCGGCCGAGCACGCGGCGCACGCCGACGAAGACTACGACTTGAAGTTGCGCAACTACGAGGCCAATGTCGCGAGCGCGGCGTCGCTGCGCGGCACCGTGCTCAACATGCTCGCGATGCGCGGCGTCGCCACGATGCGCGCGCAGGCGGTCGTCGAAGCTGAGCGGCAACGCGCGGAGGCCAAAGTCCAGCTGGATGCCGCGCACGAAAACTGGGTGCAGGCCAAGCAAAAGGTCGGCGCGCTGGAAAGTCTTGACGAGCGGCAGCGTACACAGCATCGCGCCGATCAAGAGGCGGCGGAGCAGGCGGAGGCCGACGACATCGTCAACGGCCGGCGGCTGCGTCGCGGAACGAACAACGGGGAGGTGCCGCGATGAGCGTCGTCGAAGATGTGCAGAACAGGATCAGTGCGATCACCCAACTGTTTCCGTCAGTGTCGTCGAACGCGCCGGCGCTCGGCCTGACCTCGTCGACGCAGACGTACGGCAGCGAATTCGAGTCAGCGTTGGCGAGCATGTCGTCGATCGATGTGGCCAGCCCGGACGCCGTCGCGTCGTCGACCTCGGGCGCCGCGCAGATCGGCGCCGGCGGAGTGACCGGCGACGTGGTTGTGGCCGACGCCGAAAAGTACCTCGGCGTTCCGTATCTCTATGGCGGCACCGATCCCAGCAAAGGGCTGGATTGCTCAGCGCTGGTCCAACGGGCCTACGGAGATCTCGGTATCTCGCTGCCGCGAACCAGCCAGGAGCAGGCCAAGGTCGGCACTGCGGTGCCCTCACTCGACCAAGCCCAACCCGGCGACCTGGTGTGCTTTGGCGACCCTGCGACGCACATCGGAATCTACGCGGGCAACGGCAAGATGGTGGTGGCGCCGCACACCGGCACCAACGTGCAAGTGCAAGACATCACCACCACGCCGAGCACGATTCGCCGCGTCATCGGTTCGCTGCCTGACGCGAGCGCGGCCGTCGCGACTCGGCCGGCCGCGCTGTCGGCGAACGCGGCCAGCGGTTGGCCGGCAGGAGCGTCGTCCTACGCTGCCGCGTTCACCGCGGCCGAGCGTCGATATGGCTTGCCGAGCGGCATTTTGTCGGCTGTCGCGCACGCCGAGTCGAACTACCGCCCTGACGCGGTGAGTTCGGCCGGCGCGATCGGGCTTATGCAGCTGATGCCCGACACCGCAAAAGCGCTCGGCGTCGACGCCACCAATCCGGCGCAAGCCATCGACGGCGCCGCCCGCCTGCTCCGGGGGCAGCTCGACAAGTACGGCTCGATGCAACTCGCGCTCGCCGCGTACAACGCGGGTGGGCCGGCGGTCGACCGGTACGGCGGCGTTCCGCCTTACCCCGAGACCCGCAACTACGTGCAGAAGGTGATGTCCTACATGAACGAGGCCGCATGAAAGCCATCAGTCCCGCACTGCCCATGACCACGCCGTCGCGGTCTTCAAACGGCGTCGACGCGTCGGCCGCCGACGAGGCGTTCAGCGCGCTCATCGCGGCCGTGATCGGCGCGCCTGTCACCGGTTCGGCGCCGGCGACTACCGCGACATCGAGCTCGCAATCGAGCGCGCGAGTCGACAAGGTGGACGACGCGCGGCCCGCGGCCGCGGCTTCGCGGGCAACGTCCCGCGGCGACGGCTCCGATGCGACGGCCAAGCGCACGACCGATCCGACGGGATCGGCCGACCCAGGAGACCCGACGAGCGATCCCCAGGCGACAACCGAGAAGCCCGCGACGAAGCAGGATGAGACGCCGAAGCCGGCGTCAACGGCCGGCGCGGCCAAAGCGGCGGTGATCGATGGCGCCGCGAAGCAGCCGAAAGTGCCCGCCGGGCTTGAGAAAGCGGCGGCCCTCTTGGCGCAGGCGCTTGCCGCGTCGAGCCGTGACGCGACGACGGCCGCCCCTGCGAACGGGCTTCCCACGACGGCGAGCGGTTCAACGCTGCCGGCGACGAAGCCTGGATCCGCCCTGACCGAAGGGCAACTGCCAGCGCAGCTCGTCGTCGCGGCGACCGCGAACCACGCCGCGTCCGGCGCCGCACCCACCGCGGCGGTCGCCAGCCCGAAGCCGAGCGGCCAGCCAGCAGCCGGCCTTGACGCGAAGCCGCCCACCGGTGACAAGACGCCAACGCTGCCGACGCCAGTCGTCACGACACCGACGGCCGACGCCGTCCCCGGAGTGGCAACGTTGACGCAAGCGGGGCAACCGCAGGCGTCGTCCGACCTGATGTCGGCCGCAGGAACCATGGCGGTGGCCGTCACACCGACGAGCGATCACCCCAAGTCAGCCGCGCCGAAGACCGGCACGCCGGATCGGCCGAGCGTGGACGACGTGACGCCGCATGTCGACGTTCAACTCTCGGTGCAGCCGCTCGCGCCGACGACCGCGCAGGTGACGTCCGTCGTGCCACCGCAGCAGCCGCAACCGGCATACCCGGCGGGCATGGTGTCGCAGCAACTCGTGCAGGTGGTCGCGCCGTTGCGCACCGCAAAGGACGGCGACTACACCCTTTCGCTGCAGCTGCACCCGGCCGACCTTGGCGCGGTGACGGTGCGCGTCGAGGTGCAGCAGGGCGTGCTGTCAGTGCACATGTCGGCCGAACACGCGCACGGGCACGAGGCATTGAGCCAATCGCTCGCCGACCTTCGCACCCAGTTGCAGACCAGCGGCGTTCGCACCGGGGACATCGTCGTGGCGGCCAAGCAATCCGCCATGCCGCAGCACCAGGACCAGCAACACCACGCCAGTGGTCGCCACCAGCAAGAAGCGCCGATGTACGACGACACAGGCGCCGATCGGCGACCAGGCGACCGGCCCTCGCCACACGCGAAGTCGCAAGCGGACGACGACAACCTCGACGTCCGGATCTAAGGAGCAGCGCGATGACAACTCCCATCACCGGCGTCGGCGCGACGCCGTCCACATCACCGGCCACGTCGAGCGGGTCGTCCGACGTGGTCGACCTGGGCGGAATCAACAGCAACACGTTCTTGAAGTTGCTGGTCGCGCAGCTCAGCCATCAAGACCCGATGAACCCCACCGACAGCAGCACCTACATCACCCAAGAGGCACAGTTCTCGATGGTGCAAAGCATGAACTCGCTCGCCAAGCAGAACGCCGCGATTCTGCAGAGCCAGCAAATGCTGGAGGCGACGTCGTTCATCGGCAAGAACGTCACCTATGTCGACGCGAACGGCGCGCAAAACGTCGGCGTGGTGTCGAGCGCGTCACCTGGCTCCAACGGCGCCGTCGTCCGAGTCGGCGACACGCAGATTCCCATCAGCTCCATCACTTCCGTTTTCGCCGCCAGTTCCGGCGCCTGAGTCCCAAGCCGAGCATCACCTAACAACCGAAACGAGGAAACCGCATGCTTCGCTCGCTCTTCTCCGGAGTCTCCGGTCTGCGTGCGCACCAGACGATGCTCGACGTCGTCGGCAACAACATCGCCAACGTCAACACCGTGGGCTTCAAGGCGTCGTCGGTTGAGTTCGAGGACACTCTCAGCCAGGCCCTCAAGGCGGCCGGGGCCCCGCAAAACGGCCAGGGTGGAACCAACCCAGCGCAGGTCGGCCTCGGCGTGCAGACCGCGGCGATCAACACGTCGTTCACCCAGGGCCCGGCCGAGACGACCGGCGTCGACACCGACCTGATGATCCAGGGCGACGGCTTCTTCATCGTGAACGACGGCGGCCAGCAGGTGTACACCCGCGACGGCGCCTTCACGTTCGACGCGAACGGCAACCTGACCACCGCGAACGGCGGTTTGGTGCAGGGCTGGAGCTTCCCCAACGGCGTGGTCAACACCAGCAACTCGGTGGGAGGCATCAAGCTGCCACTCGGGACGTCGATGCCGCCAACCCCGTCGACCGCCGCGACACTCGCCGGCAACCTGCCCGCCGACGGCAGCGGGTCGCCGATCTCCAACGACCTCAAGGTGTACGACGCCAAGGGCCAGCTGGTCGACGTCGCGCTCACCTACAAGTGGGACAGCACGAGCAAGACGTGGTCGTTGAACTTCACCGACCCGTCGGTCGTTCCGCCCGCGACGCAGCCGTCGCCGATCAGCCTCGCGTTCGACGCCAGCGGCAAGCTCACCACGGCGTCGCCCGCCACCATCACACTCAACGGCCAGAGCATGAGCCTCGACATCTCGGGGCTGACCGCCTTCGGCGGCGAGAACACCGCCGCGGTCATCACCTCCGACGGCAACGCGATGGGCTCCCTCGCGTCGTACTCGATCTCGCCCGACGGCACGATTCAGGGCGTCTTCACCAACGGGATGAAGCAGCCGCTCGGCCAGATCGCGATGGCGACGTTCAACAACCCCGGTGGTTTGGACAAGGTGGGCAACTCCGAGTACGCGTCGACCGTGAACTCCGGCCAGCCGCAGATCGGCACCGCGGGCACCGGCAGTCGCGGCCAGTTGGCGTCGGGCGAGCTTGAGGGCTCGAACGTCGACCTGTCGCAGGAGTTCAGCAACCTCATCATCGCCCAGCGCGGCTTTGAGGCGAACTCGAAGGTCATCACCACGTCCGACGAGGTGCTGCAGGACTTGGTGAACCTGAAGCACTAGTAGCCCGAACGCAGTAGCGGCGGTTCACCCGGCCGGATATCCGGCCGGGTGAACCGCCGCTGCGCTTTGCCGCAAACCAGTCAATAGCGGCGATCGATCACGCCTGCGTCCTCAGATCCGGCGGCTTCGGACCGAATAGGAAGCTGTCCGCCACGGATCGGCGGGCGCGGCGCGCGACCTCGCGACGGAACGCGAGACGCCATGGCTCCACGGATGGAGGACTCTCGCGATGATTGTGTTGACGCGGCTCAACGGTCCTCCGTTCGCCTTGAATCCCGACCTCATCGAGCGGGTCGACGCCAATCCCGACACCGTGGTGACGCTGGTCGGCGGCATCAAGTACGTCGTCGCCGAGTCCCTCGACGAGCTGCTCGCCAAGGTTCGCGACTTCCGCGGGCAGGTCATCGCCACCGCGTACGCCTTCGAATCGGCTCCCGCCCACGAGCGCAATCTGCGGGTCGTCACTCCTGGCGACCCCGATTTGGCGCACGCGAAAGACGTGTGAGATGGATCCAGCGACCCTGATCGGCATCGGCCTGGCCCTCGGCGGCATCTTCATGTCGATGATCCTCGAGGGCAGCAGCCCGGTGGCGATCATCCTTCCGGCGCCGATGATGCTCGTGCTGCTCGGCACGATCGGCGCCGCCATGGCCGGCGGTCTGCTCAAAGACACGACCGGCTCTGTCAAATGGCTGAAGATGGCGCTGTTGGCCAAACCGACAACAGCCGACGGGCTTGTCGCCGACCTCGTGAGGCTCGCCGACCGCGCGCGACGCGAAGGCCTGCTCGCGCTCGAAGACGCCGCCCGCGAGGTGGAAGACCCGTTCCTTCGACGCGGCCTTGAACTGGCGATCGACGGCACCGACCCCGAAGAGTTGCGCGAGATCCTCGAAGCAGAGATCGCCGCCAAACGCAAGGAGTACAGGCAGGGTGGCAAGTTGTTCGCCGACATGGGCGGCTACGGACCCACCCTCGGCGTCATCGGCACCGTCGTGAGCCTGGTGCACGTGCTGGCCAACCTCAGCTCGCCCGAGTCGCTTGGCAAGCTCATCGCGTCAGCGTTCGTCGCGACTCTCTGGGGTGTCATGTCGGCGAACGTGCTGTGGCTGCCAATGGCCAACAAAATCAAGCGGCTGGGCGAGATCACCACACAGCAGATGGAACTTGTGATCGAGGGGGTGCTCTCGATCCAGGCCGGCGTCAACCCGCGGCTCATCCAGCAGAAGCTGCGCTCTTACCTGCCGCCCGATGCGAAGACCGGGGACGACGAGAAGACGGCGAAGGCGGCGGCATGAGCACCAAGCCGCGCCGCCGTTCTCGCCATGGCGGCGAGCACGACGAGCACGACGAGGCCAACCACGAGCGTTGGCTGCTCACCTACGCCGACATGATCACGCTGCTCATGGTGTTGTTCATCGTGCTGTTCGCGATCAGCGTCGTCGACAAGAAGAAGTTCGCCGCGCTGGCCGACGGCTTGTCACACAACTTCGGCGCCACCAACAAGGTGCTGCCGGCGGGCACCGGTGTGCTCGACGGCGGCAAGACGTCGAACAACGACCAGGGCCAGCTCAACAACAACCCAGCGCAGCCGCTGTCGCCCATCGACCAGGTCGAGGTGACGCAGGTCCGGCCGCAGCAACAGCTGCAGAAGGAAAACCTGATCAAGCAGGAGCAGCAGACGCTGCTTGGCGCCAAGGCTCAGATCGAGGCGGCGCTCAAGGCGAAGGGCCTGCAGAACTCCGCGAGTTTCAAGCTGACGTCGCGCGGTCTTGTCGTCAGCATCGTCACCGACCAGGTGCTGTTCGACACCGGGCAAGCCAACCTCAAGCCCGTGGGGCAAGAGGTTCTCGACGCCGTGGCTCCCGCGTTGGTGAAGCTGCCCAACGACATCTCGATAGAGGGTCACACCGACAACGTGCCGATCACGGGCGGGTTGTTCGCGTCCAACTGGGAGCTGTCGGCGGTGCGCGCGACGACGGTTCTGCGCTACCTGATGGCGCACGACGGATTGCCCGCTCAGCGGATGTCGGCGACCGGCTACGCCGACACCAAGCCGGTCGTGCCTAACGACTCGCCCGTGCACCAAGCGCAAAACCGGCGCGTGGAGCTGGTGGTGCTCTCCACCCTGCTCAACGACGGCTCGGCCACGACCGCGGCAACTGCCGCGACACCAGCAGGAGGATCGGGATGACCACCATGACCGAGAAGCCGGGAAAGGTGGCGGACACCCCCGCCGAGACGCCACCGAAAAAGAAGAGCAAGAAGAAGAAACTGATCATCGGCCTGGTCTTGGTCGTCGCGCTCGGTGGCGTCGCGAAGGTTGAGTTCCTCAGCCCGAAGAGCACGTCGCAGGCGGCGGTCGTCGCCAAGCCAGGGCCTCTCGTGGCGCTCGACGCCGTCACCGTCAACCTCGCCGGTGGGCACTACCTGCGGGTCGGCGTGACCGTTCAGTTCACCGACAAGGTGAGCGCGTCCGCGCCGCCCGACGGCGCCCCGGCGCTTGACCAGGTCATCGCGTACTTCACCGGCCAGGATGGCGCCCCGCTGCAGACAAGCGCGGGACTGACGCAGGCCAAGGAGGGCCTCAAGAAGAAGATCACCGACGTCTACCCGAAGGACCCGGTCTACGACGTGCTGTTCACGACCTTCGTCGTCCAGTGACCGGCCGACCATAACTTCACATCGTCCGATCACCCGATCGGAGCTCCGCCAGCCCGCCGATCGCCTCGGCCGCCGCGACTGCCCGCGCGGCGGCCAGGCGACCGCGCCCCCCTGCCCGCTCCCGGAAAGTCTCAGGCGCGGGCGCTGGCTGCCGAACAGGGGATCGTGACCTCGCCGACGATCGCCGAGCCGCCGGGCGTGGCGCACGGCACCGTGCGCAACCCTCGTGCGGCACACGAGCCCAAGCTCTACGACTTTCGTCGGCCGAGCAAGCTCAACCGCGGTCATGTGCGCAAGCTGCACATGACCTATGAGACGTTCTGCCGGCAGTTCACCACGGTCCTCACGAGCACGGTGCGGGTGTTCTCACTCGTCGAGCTCGTCGCGGTCGAGCAGATGCCTTACGTCGACTACGTCGAGTCGATCCCGACGCCGTCGTTCCTGGCACTCACCTCCATCGAGCCGCTGCCGGGCACCGCGATCCTGCAGATCCCGCACAAGACGGCGATGTTGTGCGTCGACCGGCTGCTCGGCGGCCCGGGAACGCCCGAGCAGCCCGAGCGGCTGTTCACCGAAATCGAGACCAGGCTGATGCGCTCTTTGTCGCAGCGTGTCTTGCATGAGTTGCGCTACGCGTTCGACGGCATGGTCGCGCTCAACCCCGAGGTCGTCGGCGTCGAGGCGAACCCGCAGTTCGCGCAAGCCGCCGCGCCGTCCGACGTCTACGTCGTCGCGTCATTTGAGATGAACGTGGGAACCCAAGAGGGCCTCGCGACTTTCGCGATGCCTTTCACCGGTCTCTACCCGGTGCTCGAGGCGGCCGCGGCGCCGAAGCGCACAGACCGGAGGGACATCGTCGCGCGCAGCGCCGCCGCGTTGCAGGCTCGGCTGAGCGACGTGCCCGTCGACGTCGCCATCGAGTTCTCGCGGATCGCCCTCACACCGCACGAAATCCTCACCCTTTCGGTTGGTGACGTGCTGCCGTTGCGGCATCCCACCAACGCCCCGCTGCGGGTCACCTCCGGCGGGATGACCTTCGCCCACGGCGTGCCCGGCAGCACCGGCAAGCACGTCGCGTGCCGCATCGTCGAAGACCCAGAGCCCCAGGAAGGCATGACCCAACGATGACCGAGTCAACTGCTGCCGAGGTTCTCGAGCCGGAAGGCTCCTTCACCGCGATGACCGACGGCTCGAGCGCCGTCGCCGCTGTCGCCGACGACACCGCCCGCGGCGGAGGTCGCAAGCGCGCGAAGACCGACGATCCGACGGCCAACACGCTGCAGGCCCTCGGCGGCGCCGAGCGGCTCGACCTGCTGAGCAACGTGGAGATGGATGTCACCGCGGAGCTTGGCCGAACCCGCATGACGGTTCGCGAACTGTTGTCGCTCACACCCGGCGTGGTCGTCGAGCTCGACCGGATGGCGGGCAGCCCGATCGACCTGTTCGTGAACGGCACACTGATCGCGCGCGGTGAAGTCGTCGTGATTGACGAGGAATTCGGCGTGCGGATCACCGAAATCGTCACGCCTGGCGCCGCGGAGAGCGGGCGGTGAGCGCGATGCTTGGTCCGGCGCTGCGGATGGTCGTCTCCCTCGCGATCGTGCTCGCGTTGATGTACATCGCAGCGCGGTTGTTGCAGCGAACCCGCGGCGGCGCGCCTGTCCGTCCGAAGTCGGGCCGGTTCACGGCGCTCGCGTCGTCCGTCAAGAAGACCAAGGTCGGACGACGCGCTGCGCGGCGGCGCGCGCAGCTTGACGTCATCGCGCGTCAGCCGCTGGGCAAGAGCGCCTCTGTGGCGGTCGTGCGAGTGGGCGACCGCACCATGCTGATCGGTGTCACGGACGCCAGCGTGCAACTGCTCAGCGAGGTCGACGCCGCGCTCTTCAACGAGGAGGAGAGCACCGCCGAGCTCGCCGAGTTGGCCGGGGCGCCGACGGTGTCGACGCCGGCGCTGGCCGCCAGCGCCCGCACCACGGTGTCGGTGATGGACCTGCTGCGCGAGCGCACTGTCCGGCGGGCCTGACCTACATGACCAACGCTGCCGCGCGGGGCTCGCGGCAATCCTGGCCCGGCCGCGCGCTACTGCTCGTCATCGCCGCGGCGATGGGGTTGCTCGCGTTGACCTTGCGCCCGGACGACGCGTCAGCGGCGCCCCGGCTCGCGCCCGTCGCCGCGCTGCGTGCCGACGCCACGCCCGCGCCGATCGCGCCGATCCAGCCGATCGCGCCGATCGCGATCCCGTCCGCGCAGCCGAGCGGCGTCGCGACGTCCGGCTCCTCGGCGACAAGCCCCACCGGCCCGACTGTGACCACGCCGACCGGCCCGGCCGGCCCGGCGAAGCCCGCTGGCCCGCAAGGCACGGTGAGCGTCAGCATCAACGGCGTCAACGGCAAGCCGAGCCAGTCGATCGTCATCATCTTGATGATGACGGTGATTTCGATCGCACCGGCCGCCCTCATGCTGTGCACCAGCTTCACCAAAATCATCGTGGTGCTCTCGCTCACGCGTAACGCGTTGGGTTTGCAGAGCGTGCCGCCCAACCAGGTGCTCGTCGGCCTGGCGCTGTTCCTCAGCTTGTTCATCATGGGCCCGACGCTGTCGGCGGTGAACAAGGACGGCGTGCAGCCCTACTTGCACAACCAGATGACCGCGTCACAGGCCTACGACGCGGGTGTGCAGCCGCTGAAGCAGTTCATGCTAAAGCAGACGCGCAAGGACGACCTGTCGTCGATGATCAACGCCAGCAAAGAAAAGAAGCCCGCGACGCAGGCTGACGTCTCGATGACGACCCTCATCCCGGCGTTCATCCTGTCGGAACTGCGGGCCGCGTTCATCATCGGTTTCGTCATCTTCATACCGTTCTTAGTCATCGACCTCGTCGTCAGCTCGTCGTTGATGTCGATGGGCATGATGATGCTGCCACCCTCGATGATT
>Ga0187809_10001409_pt1 | contig 11238 bp, 13 predicted proteins | sample NC_wetland_sal_i_8_FD_132415 | JGI IMG/M metagenome (GOLD analysis project Ga0187809, IMG submission 132415) | Wetland sediment microbial communities from Neuse River Estuary, North Carolina, USA - ASW_4 | ecosystem: Environmental > Aquatic > Freshwater > Wetlands > Sediment | place: USA: North... | reverse complement strand
CGCCTTGGCGAGAATGGTGATGCCGCGCTCGCGCTCGAGGTCGTTGGAATCCATCGCGCGCTCGACCTGCCGCTCGTTCTCGCGGTAGACGCCCGACTGCTGCAGGAGCCGGTCGACCAGGGTGGTCTTGCCGTGGTCGACGTGCGCGATGATGGCGACGTTGCGAAGGTCCATTTGTCGGGTTCCAGAAATCAAAGCGCGGGCCCCGTTGGGAGCCCGCGACGCATGCGCTATTGCGGCGCAATATAGTCACGAAAGGCCGGTTGGCAACCGGCGAATCGACCAAATCCGCGCGCAGTTAATGGTCTTTTCGGCGGCTCACACCCCCGCCGGCCGGCCCCATGGGCCGACTTTTGCGTTTTTCGGCAGGGCCTCCTGCAGCATCACCATTTCGGCGATGGTTTCGCCAGTGACGAGGCCGATCAGCGTGCCCGCGGCGTTGGTCACGCCCACGGCGGGCGCCTGCTTCTGCTGCAGGAGCTTGAAGGCCTGCTCCAGCGTGGCCCGATGGCTGACCACGGGCAGTTCGGCGCCCATGGCGTCCGATACGGTGGCGTTCGGACCGAGCGTCTTGAGGACGCGAATGAGGTCGGCCCGGCCGAACACGCCGATCGGCTTGCCGGCGCCATCGACCACCGGGAATTCGCCCTGCGCCGTATGCAGCAGCGTCTGCACCGCCTCGTCGATGTGCTCGTGCGGCTGCAGCGTGGCGAATTGCGTCATCATCGCGCCGGTCACCGGCACGCCGCGCGACACGGCGCGCAAGGCGACCATGTGCGCTTCCGAAGAGGCGGCGAGATAAACGAAAATCGCGATGAAGATCAGGATCGGATTGTACATCAGGCCGACGAAGCCCAGCGCGAAGGCGACGAACTGGCCGATCGAGGCGGCGATTTCGGTCGCCCGCACATAGCCGAACCGGCTCGCCAGCAACGCGCGCAGGACGCGGCCGCCGTCCATCGGGAAGGCGGGGATCATGTTGAAAACGGCGAGGAACAGGTTCACCGCGGCGAGCCGGTCGACCAGCGGCACCGCCATGTTGTCGACTGCGGTGGCGGCGCTCGGCCGCAACGCTGCGCCAAATACGAGCACGAGCAGAACCGTGATGGCGACATTCACCAAAGGTCCCGCAATAGCGATGAGGAATTCCTCCCACGGCTCCTCCGGGATGCGCTCGAGCTGCGCCACGCCGCCGATCGGCAGCAGCGTCACGTACGGGGTCGCAACGCCGAAGGCCCGCGCGGTGAAGATGTGCCCGAACTCGTGCAGCAGCACGCAGAGAAACAGCAGCATCATGAACAGGAGCCCGTCCCACGCCGCGGCGCTGCCGGCGGACGCGTATTCCGCGGCGAAGATCCAGGCGAGAAACAGGAGGAAGGTCAGGTGAATGCGGACGACCGTGCCCGCCACTTTGCCGATGTTCAACGACCAGGACATGATCACCTCGTATGGCCGGCCCTATGGGCACAAAGGTAATATCGCGCCGAACCCGATGCGAGGCCCGCGCGTTGCGCGGCAGGAGGTGACGACGATGGTCGAGAAGCTTAGCCCCGAGGGCCGCAGGACGGCTTTGACCCGGCTCAACGGCTGGAGCGAGGTCGCCGGCCGCGATGCGATCAGCAGGACCTTCATCTTCCGCGACTTCAACGAGGCCTTCGGCTTCATGGCCCGCGCCGCGCTGATCGCCGAGAAGATGGACCACCATCCGGAGTGGTCGAACGTCTACAAGACGGTCGCGGTGACCTTGTCCACGCACGATGCCGGCGGCGTCACCGAGCGCGACATCAAGCTCGCGGAAGCCATGGACAAGCTCGCCGGCTGACCCGCTTGCGGCCGGCGCGGCGAGCAACCACATGTCCGGAATGGCCTTCGCACGCGCCGCCTTCTGGCGGCAGGACAACAGCGATTCCGGCGACGAGGCTTTGCGCCGCAGGTTCTGGCGCAAGCTGCAGGGCGTGGTCGCCCGCATCCCGTTCGCCGAAGACCTGCTGGCGGCGTACTACTGCGCCTTCGACAAGAGCACGCCGCTGCACGTGAAGGCCACGCTCGTCGGCGCCATCGCCTATTTCATATTGCCCATGGACGCGATCCCCGACGTGCTGCCGGTCATCGGCTTCACCGACGACGCGGCGGTCCTCGCGGCCGCGCTGCGGCTGGTGGCAAGCCACATCACGCCCGAGCATCGCACCGTGGCGCGCGAGAAGCTCACCGCCATGCTGGAGTCGTCGGCGCGCGCAAAGCCGCCCGCTGCGACCGTCTAGACCTTCAGAATCACCTTGCCCATCACCTGACGCGCGGCGATCGCTTTCAGCGCTGCCGCGGCCTCCGTCAGCGGATAGACGGCGTGCACGTGGGTCGACAGCTTGCCCTCGGCCGCCCAGGCGAGCAGCTCTTCGGAGTTCTCGCGATAGCAATCGAGGTTGCGTTCCGCCCAGGCGCCCCAGGTGACGCCGCGGATATCGCAGTTCTTCAGCAGCACCAGATTGAGCGGCATCTTCGGAATGTCGCCGGCGGCAAAGCCAACGACAAGAAAACGCCCTTCCCACCCCGTGCCGCGCAGCGCCGCTTCCGAGTAGGCGCCGCCGACCGGATCGTATATGACGTCGGCGCCGCGCCCGTCGGTGAGCTGGCGCAGCGATTCCTTCAAATCCTCGCGGCTGTAATCGATGCCGGCATCCGCGCCATGCTGTTTCGCAAACGCGAGCTTCTCCTGCGACGAGACGCAGGCGATGACCCGCGCGCCCATGCGCTTGCCGAGTTCAACGGCCGCGAGGCCGACGCCCCCGGAAGCGCCGAGCACGGCCAAGGTCTCGCCGGGCTTGAGGTCGCCGCGATCCTTCAGCGCGTGATACGAGGTGCCGTAGGTCACGCACAGGCCGGCGGCATGGTCGTCGTCGAGGCCGTCCGGGATGCGGGTTACGCGCGCTTCCGGGACGGCGATCCGCTCCCGCGCCGCGCCGTAGCGGCAATACGCCACCACCCGGTCACCGACCGCCAGCCGCGTCGCCCCGGGGCCGACGCTCTCGACCACGCCGGCGCATTCGGCGCCCGGCGAGAAGGGAAAGGCCGGCTTGACCTGGTACTTTCCCGCGATGATCAGGGTGTCGAAGAAATTGAGCCCGACCGCACGGATACGGACCACCACCTCGCCCTCGCCGGCCACCGGGTCGGGAATATCCGTGACGACCAGATCGTCGGGCGTACCATAGTGGGTGCAGAGCAAGGCTTTCATGGCTAAAATCGCCTGTGGATGGCATGCGGCGCGGCGCCGGTTTCTATCACGATGCGCTCAGCATGCGAGCCGGTCGATGTTAACTTTGCCGCTGTGCTCCCGAGCAGCGACCCTTGGTCGCCTTCACAATGCCGATATTCGCCCATAATGGGGCTGGTATCCAAGCGAACCTCGAAGGGGCGACCGAGTCGCTCCATGTTAGCCGGTAGGGCCCGATGGACATGACGTCTTTGACTCGCAGCACCTTTGTCCTGGTGGCGGCCGTGGCGTTCGCCGCTCCCGCCCTCGCGCAACCGAAGAAGAGCCCGGCCGAGCAGGCCGTGTTGCTCGGCCAGTACGGCGACTGGGGGGCCTACAAGGCGTCCCCCGGCGGCAAGAAGGTCTGCTTCGCGCTGTCGAAGCCGACCTCGGCGGTCACCGATCCGGCCAACCGCAAGCGCGACCCCTCCTACGCCTTCGTCTCGACGCGGCCGGCGGAGAAGGTGAAGAACGAGGTCTCGGTCATCGTCGGCTATCCGCAGAAGTCGGGCCACGACGCCAGCGCCGTGATCGGACCGGCCAATTACGTGCTGTACACCCAGAACGACGGCGCCTGGGTCAAGAACGCCGCCGAAGAGCCGAAAATGGTCGAGGCCATGCGCAAGGGCCACGAACTGGTCATCAAGAGCGAATCGACCTCCGGCACCAAGACCACCGACACCTATTCGCTGAAGGGCATCTCCGAGGCCCTCGACAAGGTGGCGGAGGAGTGCAAGTAGGGTTGCCAGCGCAGCGGTTCCTGTCGTCCCCGCGAAGGCGAGGAGCCACACGCCGCAGCGTCTCGACAGTCCGGTGATTATGGGTCCTCGCCTTCGCGGGGACGACAGGTTTCTTAATGACGCGGCCTGAAACGCCATCCGGCAGGCCATATATGATCCCGGCATGACCACGCCTGCACTCGCCAACGATCGGACTGCACCCGCCTTCGTCGAGAAGGCGCCGCTCGAGCGCTACGTCGCGCCCAAGAAGCCGTCGCTGATCGGCATGACGCGCGCGGAACTCGCCGACGCGCTCGGCCGCCTCGGCGTGGCCGAGGGCCAGCGCAAGATGCGCGTGCAGCAGCTCTGGCACTGGATCTATTTCCGCGGCTTCACCTCGTTCGACGCCATGACCAGCGTGTCGAAGGACCTGCGTGCGCTCCTCGCCGAGCATTACACACTCGACCGGCCCGAGGTGGTTGCCGAGCAGGTGTCGGTCGACGGCACGCGCAAATGGCTGATGCGACTGCCCGGTGACCCGGACAGCAAGCTGCCGCACGAAATCGAGACCGTCTACATCCCGGACACCGAGCGCGGCACCCTGTGCGTGTCGAGCCAGGTCGGCTGCACGCTCAACTGCTCGTTCTGCCACACCGGCACGCAGCGCCTCGTGCGCAACCTCACCGCCGGCGAGATCGCCGGCCAGGTGCTGGCCGCGCGCGACCGTCTCGGCGACTGGCCGGGCGGCGTGCGCCCGACCGACGGCGTCGTGCCGTCGGGCGATCGCTGCGTCACCAACATCGTCATGATGGGCATGGGCGAGCCGCTCTACAATTTCGAGGCGGTGCGCGACGCGATCCTGATCATGGCCGACGGCGATGGCGTCGGCATCTCCAAGCGCCGCATCACGCTGTCGACCTCCGGCGTCGTGCCGATGATCGAACGGGCGGGCGCCGAAATCGGCAGCATGCTGGCGATCTCGCTGCACGCCGTGCGCGACGATCTGCGCAACGAGCTGGTGCCGCTCAACCGCAAATATCCGATCAGGGAACTGCTCGAGGCTTGCCGCAGCTACCCCGGCGCATCGAACGCCAAGCGCATCACCTTCGAATACGTGATGCTCAAGGGCGTCAACGATTCGATCGAGGAGGCGAAGGCGCTGGTGCGGCTGCTGAAGGGCATCCCGGCGAAGATCAACCTCATCCCGTTCAATCCGTGGCCGGGCTCGACATACGAATGCTCGGACTGGGAGCAGATCGAGAAGTTCTCGCAGGTCGTGTTCGACGCCGGCTATGCCTCGCCGGTGCGCACGCCGCGCGGGCGCGACATCCTCGCCGCCTGCGGCCAGCTCAAGAGCGCATCGGAGAAGCTGTCGGCCCGCGAGCGCATGGCGTTGCGCGCGATGGCGATGACGGATGAGTGAGCGCTTCCACACGGCGCTTTCCTGCCGTCATTCCGGGGCCCAGCGAAGGCGGGAACCCGGAATCCAGAACCAGGAGACGCGTTGCGTGTGTCTGGATTCCGGGTTCGCCGCTTCGCAGCGCCTCGGAATGACGAGGTGATATGTCCCTCCTCGGCCGCATCATCGTCATCGTCTTCGCACTGATCGCGTCGAGCCTCGCGGTCGGCATGGCCATCGCCATCGGCCTGCTCGGTCCGCAATGGCACGCGTTTTCCGGTGACGTCGGCGAACGGGTGACCTTCTGGGGCGTCGCCTTCCTCGGCAGTACGTTTACCGGCGCCATCGGCCTGCTGCCGCTGCTCGTGCTGGTCGTCATCGCCGAGACCTTCCGAATCCGCTCGCTGCTGATCAACGCCGCGGCCGGCGCGGCGCTGCTCGTCGCCGGCTACTACGCCAGCGGGCTGGCACGTCCGGGCTACGAAGAAACGATCGACCACCCGCCGCCGCCGATCCCGCGCCAGGCCGAGATCGCGGCTGCCGCCGGCGCCATGGGCGGGCTGGTCTACTGGCTGATCGCCGGCCGCAACGCCGGGCGCTGGCGCGATCATCGCGGCGCGAGCGCGTGAGTGGGCTGCTTCGTTCGCTGGCGGGGCAAGCACGTTGCCGCCGTATTGCGATAAGCCAAACCCGCGCCTTTCCATTTCACCGGCTCTCGGCTAGATGGCCCCGGTCTGGAGAGCTCCGCGCGCGATGAACCGTACCGGACTGATTGTCGTCCTGCTGATCGGCGTCGTGGCCGGGCTGGTGTTCGGCCTGTTCCCGTCCCTCGACCTCGCGATCGAACGCGTGTTCTACGCCGTGCACGTCGGCAACTACGCGTTCGGCTGGCGGCTGTCGCCGACCCTGATGCTGGTGCACAACATCGCGCTCAAGGCCGGCTTCGTGCTGGTCGCGCCGGCGGTGATCGCGCTCGCGCTCAAGCTCCTCATGCCGCGGCGCAAGCTCATGATGTCCGGCCGCGCCATCGTCTTCCTCATCGCCACCATGATCCTCGCCCCCGGCCTGATGGTGAACGTGGCGCTGAAGGACCATTGGGGCCGGCCGCGACCGATCGACGTGACGCAGTTCGGCGGCGATCAGCACTTCGTTCCATGGTGGGACCCGCGCGGCGATTGCCCGGCCAACTGCTCGTTCGTCTCGGGCGACGTCGCCACCACCGCGTGGACACTGGCGCCGGCGGCGCTGCTGCCGCCGCAGTGGCGTGCGCTCGGCTACGGCGCCGCCATCGCGCTCTCGGTGTTCATGGCCGTGATCCGCATGATGGCCGGCGGCCACTTCCCCTCCGACACGATCTTCGCCGGCGTATTCACGTTCCTGGTGATCTGGCTCGTCTACGCCCTGATCTATCGCTGGCGCACGCGCCTCGACGACAAGGCGATCGACACCGCGCTCGAGCGCGCCTCTATCTTCCGCTGGTTCGGCCGCCCGCGCTGAGGCGAGCAAGGCCGGTTGACCGCAGCCCCGCGGCCTCTAGAGTCCGCCGAAACAGAAAAGCTTTCGGAGGATTCGCATGATCGGGCGCGTTATGACCGCAGTTGCCTCGGCCGCACTGTTGCTGGCTGTCCACGCTGCGCCGGCACAGGCTTATCCGGACCGCCCGATCTCGATGATCGTGCCCTTCGCTCCGGGCGGCCCCACAGACATCATCGCCCGTATCGTCGCCGACTCGCTGAGCCGTTCGCTCAAGCAGCCGGTGGTCATCGAGAACAAGCCCGGCGCCGCCGGCAATATCGGCATGGGCCTGGCCGCGCGCGCCAAACCGGACGGCTACACCCTGCTGCTGACGTCGACGGCGATCGCGGTCAATCCGGCAATTTACAAAAGCCTGCCTTACGACTCGATCAAGGACTTCGCGCCGATCTCGGAGCTGGTCGACTCGCCGAACGTGCTGGTGGTGAAGCCGACGAGCGGTATCAAGACCGTCGCCGACCTGGTGGCGCGCGCCAAGGCCGCTCCGGGCACGTTCAACTACTCGTCGCCCGGCATCGGCACGAAATCAAACCTGACCGGCGAAGAATTGAAAGTGCGCGCCGGCATCAAGATGACGCACATCCCCTACAAGGGCGCCGGGCCGGCGGCGATCGCCGTCCTCGACGGCACTGTGCAGGTCGGTTCGGTCGCTTTGCCGGCCGCCGAAGGGATGATCAAGTCTGGCCAGCTGACGGCGCTCGCCGTGACAGGTCCGCAGCGCTGGCCCGACCTGCCGAACGTGCCGACGATGATCGAGTCCGGCTATCCCGGCTTCGTGTCGGTGACGTTCTCCGCGCTGTTCGCGCCGGCCGGTACTCCGAAGGAGATCGTCGACCTGCTCGCGAAGGAGAGCAAGTCGGCGCTGGCGACCGCGAAGGCGCAGGAGCAGGCGCACAATCTCGGCTTCACCATCGTCGCGGGCACGCCGGCCGAACTGGAGGCGCACCTGAAGTCGGAGATTCCCGCCGTGAAGGCGCTGGTCGCGCGCGCCGGTCTGCAATTGCACTAGCGCGTTTGCGCTAGTGCGCGCCGGCGCTCCAGTGCTGCTCGAGTTCTTCACCGAACAGCGCGATCGTGCGCGCATAGACGTCCGCCTTGTTCCAGGTCTTGATGACGTCGAAGTTGGGCTGGCCCGGCTGCCAGCCGGCGCCGCGTTGCCAGCCGTGCTGCTTGAGATAGTTGGCGGTGGAGGCGAGCGCGTCGGCGGCGCTGTGCGCGAGGTCGATGCGGCCGTTGCCGTCGAAGTCGACGCCGTATTTCAACAGCGACGAGGGGAGGAATTGGGTCTGGCCGATCTCGCCGGCCCAGTCGCCCTGCAGCTGCGCCGGCGAGAGAATGCCGCGATCGACGATCTGCAGGCCGGCCAGCAGCTCCTCCTGGAATTTCTGGCTGCGCCGGCAATCGTAGGCGAGCGTCGCCACCGAGCGCAGCACCGAGAAGTGCCCCTGGTTGACCCCGAAGTCCGTCTCCATCGCCCAGATCGCCACCAGCACGCCGGGTGGCACGCCGTAGCGCTCCTGGATGCGGCGGAAGGTCGGCGCCATCGTGCGTAGATACCGCTCGCCGCGCACCATGCGGTCGCGGCTGATCATGCGGTGGGAGAACTGCTCGAAGCTCTGGCGGAAGACGCCCTGGTGATGATCGCGGGATAGCACGCTGCGATCGAGGCTCAGCGAATCGAGGGCGGCCAGCCCGCGCTGGCCAATGCCCTGCGCGGCGGCCTCGCGGTGCATGGCCGCGATGAAGGCCGGGAAGCCGCCGGGCGGCTCGCACTGCGCCGCCAATGCCGGCGCCGCCAATGCCGCCCACAAAGCTGCAGCGAACATGATTTTACGCATGATACCCTTCCCGGTTGATCCCCCGCATGGACGGCAAGCGCCGTTCTGCGCAATGCTGGCCCTCAAGCCGATTCTAGCGCGAGAGGTTCCCATGGCCGAGAGCCCGGACAAAGTCAGGCGTGTCCTGCACATGAAGCTCAGGGCCATCGGCGATCCGCAGCAGATGCTGGCTCTGATGCAGGGCGCGACACCCTTCTACCGCGCCTTCGGTACCTCGCGGGTGCGCATCCTCAAGAACGTCGATGACCCGGCCCAGTTTCTCGTCGAGATCGCCTACGAGGCGGACGCCGCTCTCGAGGTCAACCGGCAGAAAGTCGCTTCCGACCCGATGATGCGCAGCTTCCTGCAGGGCTGGAAGCAGATGCTCGCCGGCAGCGCCGACATGGACGTCTACGAGGACGTGACGGGGTAGTCTGTCGCCCCCGCGAAGGCGGGGGCCCATACGCCGTGCCCTGTCGAGCGGCTGCGGCGTCCCGGGCCTCGCTTGCGCTCGCCCGGGACGACAGCTCCGGCCCTTGACCTGCCGCGCCGCCTTGAGTTCAACAGCCCGCAGAACACCCATTCCCCGGGCGCCCGCCCGGAGCCAGAAAGCATCCCGATGTCCGGCGACCAGAAGTCCATCAAGAAGGTCGTGCTCGCCTACTCCGGCGGCCTCGATACCTCGATCATCCTCAAATGGCTGCAGACCACCTACGGCGCCGAGGTGGTGACCTTCACCGCCGACCTCGGCCAGGGCGAGGAGCTCGGCCCCGCGCGCGAGAAGGCGCTGCGCGCCGGCATCAAGCCGGAAAACATCTTCATCGAGGACCTGCGCGAGGAGTTCGTCCGCGACTTCGTCAACCCGATGTTCCGCGCCAACACCGTCTACGAGGGGCAGTATCTGCTCGGCACGTCGATCGCGCGGCCGCTGATCGCCAGGAAGCAGATCGAGATCGCCCGCAAGGTCGGCGCCGACGCGGTCTGTCACGGCGCGACCGGCAAGGGCAACGACCAGGTGCGCTTCGAGCTCAGCTATTACGCGCTCGAGCCGGGGATCAAGATCATCGCGCCGTGGCGCGAATGGACGTTCAAGGGCCGCGAGGAGCTCCTGAAGTTCGCGCGCGACCTCCAGATCAACATCACCAAGGACAAGGAAGGCGAGGCGCCGTTCTCGGTCGACGCCAACCTCTTGCACTCGTCCTCCGAGGGCAAGGTGCTGGAGGATCCGGCGAAGGAAGCGCCGGGCATCGTCTATCAGCGCACCATCTCGCCGATGGACGCGCCGGACAAGGCGACCGAGATCAGCATCGGCTTCAGGAAAGGCGACGCGGTCAGCCTCAACGGCGAGACGATGTCGCCGGCGACCCTGCTCGCGGCACTCAACAAGCTCGGACACGACAACGGCATCGGCCGCATCGACCTGGTCGAGAACCGCTTCGTCGGCATGAAGTCGCGCGGCGTGTACGAGACGCCCGGCGGCACGATCCTGCTGCAGGCGCATCGCGCTATCGAATCGATCACGCTCGACCGCGGTGCCGGCCATCTGAAGGACGAGCTGATGCCGCGTTATGCCGAACTGATCTACAACGGCTTCTGGTTCTCGCCCGAGCGCGAGATGCTGCAGGCGGCGATCGACAAGTCGCAGGAGATGGTCGAGGGCGAGGTCAAGCTCAAGCTCTACAAGGGCAACGTCATCGTCACCGGCCGCGACAGCGCCGCCTCGCTGTACTCATCGACGCTGGTGACGTTCGAGGACGACAAGGGCGCCTACGACCAGAAGGACGCCGCCGGCTTCATCAAGCTCAACGCACTGCGGCTGCGAACTTTGGGCCAGCGGAAGAACAAGCTCGAACGCGACTGATCGGGAGGACGTGGAATGGGACGGACCGGCCTTGGCGCTCTGGTAATTGCGGCAGTCGCGCTCGGCGGCTGTTCGAGCCTGGACGTCTTCAGCAAGGCGCCCCCGCCGGTCGCTCCCAATATCTTCCCGTCGGATTACCGGAACGAGATTCTGTCGACGCTGAACGTGAAGCTCGTCGACCCGACCAACGTCCGCGACGCCGGAATCAGCGATCCCGTGCTGATGCAGGTCAGCGAGCAGGATCAGCGTTACGCGGTGTGCGTGCGTTTCAACCCGCGCGACATCAACCGCCAGTACACCGGCGAAGAGGAACGGATCGCGTATTTCTACGGCGGCCACCTCAACCAGCTGGTGCCCGCCACCGCCGGTCAGTGCAAGACCGCGATCTACAAGCCTTGGCCCGAGCTGGAGAAGAACTGCCAGGCCAAGAAGTGCAGCTGATCACTCGTTGCTCGGCTGCGGCCCGACGGCCGTCGCGAATGCCTTGATCTCCGGAACGAGCGGCTGGTGCTCGCTGCGCTTCTTCGCGATCTCCGCCGCCACCGCCCGCATCTGCAGAAAGCGCACGGGCGCCAACGGGTGCGTCTTGGCGAAGCGCAGGCTGGCCGGGTCCGATTGCTGCCCCAGCGCCCACCACAGCTGTTCCGCGCCGTCGAGAT
>Ga0187809_10001408_pt1 | contig 11241 bp, 10 predicted proteins | sample NC_wetland_sal_i_8_FD_132415 | JGI IMG/M metagenome (GOLD analysis project Ga0187809, IMG submission 132415) | Wetland sediment microbial communities from Neuse River Estuary, North Carolina, USA - ASW_4 | ecosystem: Environmental > Aquatic > Freshwater > Wetlands > Sediment | place: USA: North... | reverse complement strand
CCGGCCAGGCTGTCTCCCTGGTAAGTGCCATCAAATGACAGGTCGCCGGGCGTGTTTTCCCATTGGGGAGGGAGGGAAAAACTGATCCGGCCGTTTTCGAACCGGATCCGGGATATGGGCCGCGCACTGCCCCCGTCACCCACGTAACTGCCCACCAGCGTGCGCAGACCCGAATGCACTACTTCGAGCCAGGACGGATGCTCCCTGCCATTGACATGGAGGGTCATATCCCACCGGCCTTCTACCGGGAAATGCTCCTCCTGTGCAAAGGCACCGGAAGGTACTCCTGTCAGCAAGGAGGCCAGCACCACCAGGATCCGCAAAGAATTTCTTTTCATATTACAATCGTTTCGTTTAAAAGAGATGCTGCGAAGCAGCCCTTTGCGAAGGTATCCATTTGTCCGGTACGAACCGGTGCCTTCTGTCAAAAATGGCTGGTGGTCCGCCACTTGCAAAGCCGATGCGCCGCGCCTCGTAAAATTTCCTTTACATTCGCAACGAAGCAGGCATACCCCCTTTCCATAACACAACCCGGATGAAAAAAGCGATCACGTTTGCGGTCTTTCTTTTGACGAACCTGGCTGCCATGCCCCAGCAGCCGCGGGTCATCTTCGATTCGGATATGGGTCCGGATTATGATGACGTCGGGGCGATCACCCTGCTGCACAAATTTGCTGACGAAGGTCGTATTCGCATCCTGGCAACGGTCGCCAGTACGAAGTATGCCGGCGTTGCCTGTGTACTCAATGTGTTCAATACCTATTTCAGGAGACCGGGCATCCCGGTCGGTGTACCAAAGGGAAACGCCCTGGTACTGCGTGACTGGCAGCACTGGACGGATTCTGTGATTCGAAATTATCCACACCGCATCACGGGGAATAGCGACGTTCCGGACGCGGTGTCGCTGTACCGGGAAATATTATCGGCCCAGCCTGACAAAAGTGTAACGATCATCACCGTGGGATTTCTGACGAACCTGAGAAACCTGCTCCTGTCACCGCCCGATTCCGTTTCCCCGCTTCCCGGCGACCAGCTGGTAGCCCGCAAGGTAAAAAAGCTGGTGAGCATGGGAGGGAAATTTCCGTCAGGAAGCGAGTTCAACCTGAATCGTGATCCCGTTTCGTCGAAGTATGTTTATGAACACTGGCCTTCACCGGTGATTTTTTCCGGGTTCGAGATCGGTGAAAAGATCCTGTGCGGTCTTCCCCTCATCCATGATACGGGGATCCTTCATAACCCTGTCAAAGACGTCTTCAGGATCTGCATTCCGCTGGCGAAAGAAGATGCCAACGGCCGGAAAAGCTGGGATGAAACGGCGGTGCTGGTAGCCGTGATGGGCTACCGGAAATGGTTCTCCCTGCAAAAAGGTACAATTGTCATTAACCCCGACGGCAGCAACTCCTGGAAACCGGATCCCGCGGGACGGCAGGCCTACCTCGTTGAAAAAGTTCCCCCGGTCATCCTGCAGCAACTGATCGATCGTTGTATCCGGCACCGGCCGGGCGGCCCGTGATGCTGCCCGGAGGCCGGTGGTTGCTCCCTTCATATTCCAAATTGCTGTTTCATATGGGCGATCTGGTGTCGGCTGCCCAATAACATGATCTTCATTCCGCGGTGGATCGTGATGTCCCTGGCCGGGTTGATGGTAAAACGGCCCTCATGACTCTTGATGCCGATACAGTTCACGCCGGTTTGATGCCAGTTGATGATCTCGTCGAGTGTCTTGTCCTTCAGGTCCCCGGGCAGCGCCTCATAGTCCAGCGATTCGATGTTGATGGAATCGACGTCATCACCCCATAGTTTGTTGATGAATTCAATGACGTCGGGCTTCGAGATCATGGTCGCCATGTGGGCGCCGCCGATCTGGTCCGGCAAGACGACATGGTTGGCTCCCGCCGTTTTCATTTTTACGATTGAACTTTTCAGGCTGGCCCGGGTGATGATCTGCAGGTGGGCGTTCAGGTGCCGGGCCGATAGCACCACGAATACGTTGTCCGCATCCGCGGGAAGCGTCAGCAGCAGGGCACGCGCTTTTCGGATACCCGCCTTTACCAGGGTATCGTCATCCAGGGCGTCTCCCTGCACATATACCAGGCCTTCATGGTCTTCCAGCCATTCATTGAAATGAGCCTCATTGTTATCTATGACGACAAATTCCGTTTTGTGCGCTCGCAGGATCTGGGCGGCCTGCTGGCCGTTGCGCCCGAATCCGCAGATAATCACATGCTGGTTGAGATGTTCTATCGAATGCATGAGTTTCCGGTTTTTAAAATAAAGTGCGAGTTCGCCGCTCACCACGTATCGCGTCAGGCGGCTGAGCGCATAGGTGAATACGGCAAACGAAAAGATGATGAAAACGATGTTGAATATCTTTCCTGCCTCGGAAAGGGGTTGGACCTCGTGGTAACCGATCGTGGCAATGGTCACGACCGTCATATAAAGGGCATCCAGGAAGTTGTAGTCCGACGTGATCATGAATCCCGCCACGCCCACTGTTATGATCAGCAGGATGATGGCCACCCATTTCAGTAATCCGTAGGGCTTGTTCACGCAAATAGTTTTGACGGTTAAAGGTAAATGTTTTTGGACGCCGGGAAGGCACCGGCGTCCCCATACGGATCACATCATTTCCATATCTTGCGGTAAATACTGACTTCATGAGAAAAATATATTATGTAGCGGCCCTGGCGGCATTATTTTCGGCCTGCAACCCCGCAGCCACGCCCCCCGCGCCCGCAGCCTCCCTGCCGATACAGGGTACCTGGAAACTGCTCACCGGTACCCTGATCGAGAACCGTGATACCACCGTGACCGACTATACAAGGGGAAAAGAGTTTGTGAAGGTCATCAATGACAGCTATTTCGCCTTCATGGAGCACAATCTTCCGGGCGATTCAGCCGAATACTCATCGGGCGGTGGTCCGTACGAACTGCACGACAGCACCTACACCGAGCATTTGCGCTACTGCAATGACCGCCAGTGGGAGGGCCATGACTTCACCTTCACAATTACCATCCGGGGAGACACGCTGACACAGACCGGGCTGGAAAAGATCGACAGCCTGCACGTCAACCGGCTGAATATCGAGCGATATGTCCGCATCAAATAAAGGTGCGGGGTGATGCAATGAAAACCCTGTGTGGCCCGGTGAAAAAAGGAATTCCCGCACAAATCCGCGTACATTGCACTTTCAACTTCCCGCAAACAGGCACTGCTGATATGAGAAAAGCTCATGTTCCGGGTAATGAACCTCACGAAAATCGGGGGCCCCTGCACCCGGGCGCTCTCCAGGCCAACCTGACGACCGGGCAACGACTTGCCTCTCTTGATTTTTTCAGGGGCCTGATCATGATGCTGCTGATGCTCGAATCCTCCGGGATCTATGAACATTTTGTTTCAGGCACCGAAGGAAGTTTCCTTCATGGAATCGCCATACAGTTCACCCATCATCCGTGGCACGGTCTTCATTTCTGGGACCTGATCCAACCCGGATTCATGTTTATCGCGGGCACTGCCATGGCCTTTTCGATCGCTCGCCAGGACTCCAGAGGGCGAACCCGTAGACAGGAATCACTGCATGCGCTGAAAAGAAGCGGGTGGCTCTTTTTCTGGGGCGTCCTCGACTATGCCGTGCGGGGCGACCACCTCTCCTTTGAGCTCTGGGATGTGCTGACGCAGCTGTCTTTCACCATGCTGGTGGCATTCTTCATTTACCGATGGAAGACCGGGTACCAGCTGCTGCTCAGCGGAATGCTGCTCGTCCTGACGGAGGTGCTGTACCGGTATAGTCATTTCCCCGGGTTCGACCAGCCTTTCACCGACCAGCATAATTTCGGCAACTACGTGGACTGGCTGCTGATGCACAAGGTCAATCCCGGTGGCTGGGTAGCCATCAACTGCATCCCGACGGCGGCTCATACGATCTGGGGGGCGGTAGCCGGAAAATGGCTCCTTTCAGGCTCCGGACAAAAACGGGCGCTCCGGAACATCGTACTGCTGGCAGCGGCGGTCCTCGCACTGGGTTATGCCCTGGACGGATGGGGCGTCACGCCCATTATCAAAAGGATCGCCACCACTTCTTTCACGCTGGTTTCGGGTGGTTATTGCCTGGCCGCCCTGGCCTTCTTCGTTGCCTGGATCGACGTCCGGCAACATCACCGCGGGCTCTTTCCGTTCGTCGTCGTCAGCCGCAATTCCATTTTTATCTACCTGTTTTTCGAGATCGTTGTGAGCCGGTGGCTGGCAGATTACTTCAACGTGATCGTACGGGGCATACTGGCGCCCACGGGCCTGCCCGTTGCAGTGATCCTGGTCGCTGCGTCGGTCGCGATCTTCCTTTTCGAATGGGGTCTTTGCTACTGGCTGTACCGTAAAAAAATATTCTTCCGGCTTTGATGATGGGAACGGGTCGCGCGGCCGTATTCGTGCGAGGATTTGCAAAGGTCGGCACTCATTGATGGTCCAGCCCGGTATCAATGCCGATTTGAAAATATATTATTGACGCTGGGAACTTAAACGCTATATCGAACTTTTAGTCCGAACCCATACCGATGGTTGCAAATCGATAATGATACAATGTCCAGCCCTGCTTTTGCAAATACCTTTGTTGCTGGCATTTTTATTTTTTTTTGGCGAAAGGAAGTGTTTTTTGTGAGCTTAATCGTCGCCAGATATATTCAACCGGCCCATAATTAAACTTGGTCAACCAGTATTTGCTGGAAAAGACTTGTACAACAAAAACAATAGCAGCTAATATAAAATAGAATGAGTAAGGCTTACTGTCTCCAACAGAAAACCCAATTCCCGAAAACACAAAAAAGGCTATGACGTTTTGCATGATATAGTTGGTAAGCGTCATCTTGCCATAATATTGCAAGGCGTTAAAAATCCTCGCCGTTTTTTTGGAAATATTCAACCACATAATTGCTGACATAAGAAAAACGGTTGTACATAGAAAAGGTACTATAAACAAGTTATAATATTTATGAAGCCAGTCATTTTTTTGCTCGGCCATTGTTAACAAAAACGATATTATGAACGCCAGAATCGAAAGCCAAAACATGCGCTTTACATATTTCTTATTGCCTGATAAGTTTTCAAAAAAGCGAATGCGTTGAAAAAACATTCCCCATAAAAAACAGCATAACATAATATACTGAACAAATACAGCATAAAATGCCCATGTCGATTGCAAAATATAAGATTCGGTGAGATTACATTTTAATACGTCAGGTAAATGATGACTTGTATATAGATAGCGCATTTTGTCCATATTTTCCATTGGAACCGATGAAGCAACAAAAACAGTATAGCCGGAAATAAAAGGAACGAGCACCAACATACCAATAGCGAGAAAAAGAATAGTTTTCGTAGTGGCTTGGCGGAACAACAATAATATAATACCCAGCACTGCATAACTTTTTAAAATGTCACCACCGAAAATACAAGAGTTGACAAAAGCGATTACAAACAACCAGAACATGCGTTTACTGAAAAACAAAACAATGTTCTTTCCTTTAGATTGAAGATTATTAATCAGCACCGCAAAGCCATAGCCAAACAAGACGCTTAATAGCAATGCAGATTTATGATAAAAGATGTAGGTAGCTATAAATCCTAAAACGGTGTCAAGAGTATTACCGTGAGAATAATCCAAGTTTTTAAAACTGGTATAATTGATAACAGCCACCCCTAATAAAGCAAACCCACGGAGAATATCAACAATGGCAAGCCTGTGATAAGATTGAGAAGCGGTTGAGTTTTGTTTCGAATCTATCATAAAATCGTCAGGAAAATTGCCTGCAACCCAGCAGCCCCGTCACCGGGCCGTCGCCTCGACAGTGGTTGATTTGGTGCCGAAATCCAGGCTTCGGGAAGCGGTCACCGTAAGGCGGTCGCCCTGGAAGTGGCAAAAATAGTATTCGGTGTGCGGCGTTTCAATATAACGCACCACCAATTCAAGCGTCTGTGGATCCGTCCATGCATAGGCCGCCGCTATTTTCGCCGGATACAGCATGGCTGTGTTCTCGACCGCCGAACTGACCAGGCTCGGTCCATGCAAACGGGTCGTCCCCTCCTGCCACCTGCCCGAGCCGAAATCGATGCGATAGGCGGCGGTGTCATCTGCAAAAACAACCCCGCAAGAAGCGTTCGAAAAGTTGAAGCTGATCCGTCGCAGTCCGAGGCTGTTATTGCCTGCAATGAACGTTTTTCCGCCGGCGCCGGATTTCCCGGCAGCGTCTCCCGCAGGAAGTTTCAGCCCGAGTCCCTGGATTTTTTCCCGTAACATGGCATCAGCGGCCGGATTTGCAGGCAGCCTGCCCTGCCGGCAAGCCGGAAGCAGGTACTTCCAGACGAGATTGATCTCTTCCTGCATGTCCGGTGTTTCCGCCGTGATGGCGAGCACCGCATCCTGGTCCGGCATCACGATCATGAACTGTCCGTAGGCACCGTCCCCCCGGTAGGCGTCATGCCGGCAACGCCACATCTGGTAACAGTATCCCTGCAGCCAGTCGCTGGAATCCCTTTTGGAGGGCGGCGCGTCCGGATCCTGAAGGATCTTCATGGTACTGGCCGTTTCCGCCCAGCCGGGGGGAAGCAGCTGTTTGCCATTCCATTTTCCATGCTGCAAAAACAATTCCGCGAACTTGGCCATGTCCTCCGTCTTCAGCCGCAATCCCCATCCTCCCGTATTGATTCCCTGGAGATCCGTTTCCCAATCCATGTTCCGGATACCCAGGGGCGTAAAAAACCGCGGGCGGAGATAATCCAGGACACGCTGCCCGGTAACCTTTTGAACGATCGCCGAAAGCATATAGGTTCCCAGGGAATTGTACAGGAATTGGGTGCCCGGTTCATGAACGATCGGCGTTGCCAGGAATCCGCGTATCCAGTTGCTGTCCCGTGCAGCCACGTTGAAGGAAGGATCCGGGTCCTGCCCGTCGGACATCATCAGTACATCCCTTACATCGAGTTCTTTCAACCAGGCGCTCACCGTATCGGGAAGATCGCCGGGAAAAAACGAAACCACCTTGTCGTCAAGGGATAATTTTTTTTCCGCGATCGCGAAGCCAACGGCGGTTGCCGTGAAACTCTTACTGCAGGAATACAGCGTGTGCCGCAGGTCGGCGCGGTAAGGATGCCACCAGCCCTGCGCGATGATCTTTCCGTGCCGCAGGAACATGAAGCTGTGAAATTCCGTTTTGCTGTGCGCCGTCGCGTCCAGGAATGCCGAAATCCCAGACGAAGACACACCTTCGGCTTCCGGAGTGCTTTGCGCGAGTGTGCCGGATTGACCGGGAAGGGCCCTGGCAAACAATAGCGAGCAGCCCAGAAGAACAATTAGCCTGGATTGTTTCATAAAAAGTATTGAGCTCAGAGTGATCCCATAAAGCTATGATTTCTTTGCGCAGCCACCGATGCTTAACAGAATTTTTGGATAAATCACCGGCCGGCTGCTAAACCCGCTGGGAAAACCACCATCTCACTTGCAAAGGATTTGTTCATTATTTAAAAGAATATCATGAAAAAGAAATACCTGCTTTTTATCGTACTTATTGCCTTCCTGGGCACCCTGGCAACCGGCTGTGTCGTGGATCGTGGTTACTACCATCCTGACCGGTACCATCACGAACACCACGAACACCGCGAACACGAAAGACACGGTGGATGGGATGATTAACCGGTTGCAGCGCGGCAAGGGGTTCGTTCATAAGGGGTTGTAACGAGCGACGTCTTCATGCAAGCTTCGTCCTGCGGCCGTTCCTGCCGGCCGGCAACCCGTGCCATGCGGGTATACGCGGGCCCGGCGTCGCAACCGAACGGCGCATCAGCGGGAGCGTTCCTGCAGCATTCAGGAAGCTATAAAATCTCTCAGTTTTCGGAAATCGCGGTTGCGTCCCGACTCGAAGAAATTACGAATTTTTTTGGCAATCTGGTGAAACAGCTCGATCCGCTTCCCTTTGCCGGAAGAAGTCCAGTTTCTCATGTCAATCCTTTTTGATGAAAGGGCAGTTGGAGTTTAACAGAGATCAGAGTCAATCGCAAGTCTTCAATTTTACAGACTAAAACTTTTGGGGGACAACAAATTAGTGCATTCGGTCTTCCTGGCAAAATTAATTTTGTTGCAGGACGAATAAATGCCCCGGCATCCGGTCGGAAGGATGAACGTACCGCTCCCGGAAGAAGCCCGGGTCTTGTCCTTTCATTTGCCGCCATGTCGCCGTTATCCCGAAAAAATCAATCCGCTTCCGGTAGCGATCAGCTTTCAGGGCAATGATAGACAGGTTCCTGCAGGGATGCAGCCACCGGTCCATTCCGTGATTCCATTCTGAATACATGGTTGAAACAGTTCGCCTTAAAATACGTCCCCGTTATAGATCACGATACCCCGGGACCCGTTTCAGAAGAAATCGGGCGGCACCGTAAAAGTATCCTGCGCATGCAGGCGCGATCCTTTCAGAAAATCGTGGTCAGCTGCCAAAAAAACGGCCCGGAAACGCTTCCGTCATTTCGGAAAATCTCGGTGAGAATGAAGCTTTTTGCCATGCCAATAAAGCTAAAGTCGTGGTAAACAGGATTTTTTATTTCAGGAAACACCGAGCAAGTCGCTGTTTACATAACCAAATCGCCGGTTCACATAATTTTTTTCGGCAGGTAATGCCGGATTGGGAAGTTTGAGCAGATTTTTTGACCGACAATCATTTTCTCAAACAATTAAATTCAGCAAAAATGAACACAACCAAAACCGTTTTCGGAAAAGCCATCAGCATCAAGACCATTGTTAAAAAAGCACGGGAAAAGAAAGGGCTCCAGGTACACTTTACGGATCCGTCCTCGTGCTGGCAATCGATTACCGGTACCGGAAACGGTATCCTGAAGTCAACCCGGGCCGTCACGCCCGCTTTGTAGGCAACCAGCGACCCAACGGAAAAAGGAGTTGGCCACGACTCCTTTTTCTTCTTCCTATTCTCGTTCACTTCAACATACGAATGATGGCAACTATGGATTACCGTGCCCGGCGTGACCGTATCTTCCGGGACTTTGCAGACGGCATTGACCCCTGGCAAGACGATTTTATTGCCGGCAAATTCAACCTCGTGAGCGCCGCTTTGCACAACTATCTTCCCGGCCTGGACTATGGGCAGCATGAGAGGATCTTCAGTGACATCCTGATGCACCAGCAATTGAGCACGCTGGAACAGGAATGCCCGGAGGCCCTGGAATACCTGACCTGCGAAGACCTGGATGCATTCAAATGGTCGCTGCTCCGCGCAGGCGGGACGGTCGTGTGCACCTTTCACACCGGGTCCTACCGGATCATCAACCAGCTCCTGATCAAAAACAACATTCCCTATACGCTGGTGATCGCCAGCAGCGTGCTGAAAACACAGGGCGCCGAATTGCAAATGATCTACGGGCAACTTTCCGGAAAGGGTGGCCCCGGCAATTTCGATCTCATCGACGCCGAATCTCCCGGCGCGGGATTGAAGATGTTGCGTGAATTGAAAAAAGGGAAGAACCTGGTATTGTACATCGACGGCAATACCGGATCGGGAGATGAAGAGGGCGAAAAGAACAATTCCTGTGATATCGGCTTTCTTGCGCAACGGCTCTCGGCGCGGAAGGGGATCGCCTTTCTCGCCCACGTGGCGAAAGCCCCGATCCTGACGGCCGTGTGTTACCGGCCGGCAACTGATGACATCCGGTTGCGTTTTTTCGATCCCGTTTTCCCCTCGGCAGAAGAACGGGAGACATTTGCCCATGAAACGACCCAGGGGATCTATGATCGCGCGGCACCTGTCATAGCGAACTACCCCGGCCAATGGGAAGCTTGGACCTACCTTCACAAGTCGGTGAACATTGTATCACCGGCAACGATCCGAAAGGCGATCCGCCCGGCCGCCTGGAAAGACAGCCAGCTGTTTACGCTCAACCTTCCCGAATACGGGATCTTCTCGGTAGAAGATGAAAAATTCCTGTTCCGGAAAGCCGGCTTTGAATCTTACAACATTGACGACCGTCTTTACCACTTGTTGCATGCCTTTATGCTGAACCCTGGCCCGAAGAGCAAGCTGGACGAGAACGTTTTCGGAGAACTGTTCGAAAACGGTGTGCTGGTACCCTGTATTTCGTAGGGATCACGGGGATCCGTCCGCACGGGAAGCAGGATCAAAATAGGAAAAATATCATGAAATCCGGAGATTTGCTGATCTTGTCCCGTATTCCATTCATGAGCGTGCTATATAAAAAGAAAAGTAAGGCGGCAACGATTGCACTGCATACGTCGGTATGGTTGATTTATACCGTGGTGGTATACCTCATTACGCTCATCAGCAGTCCAAAAGCCAGCTTTACGGGCATGTTGCTGTTCATGCTGCCTTTTTGCGTCACCTTCTACCTCGTCGTATTTTGCCTGGGACTATACAAGAAGCTGCCGCTGCTCTGGAGCGTGCTTTCTTTTTTCATGGTATTTGCCTTTATGGCATCCATCGCCTACCTGTATATTTATTTTTTCCTTCCCCGGGCAGGTGTGAAAGTGTTCTCCACAACTGACTTCAAGACATTCCTGCAGGAAGCATTGACCGGTTATATCCGCTACTTCAGCTATGCGGCGATCTATTTTTATGCAAAGGAGAACATCGTAAAGGAACGACAACTGAGGATAGAACGGGAAGAGAAGTCCGCCATCGAGAAGGAAAAGGTTGAAAAAGAACTTGAAAATGCCATCCTGAAACAACACGAGATCAGGGATCAGAAGGAAAAGTTGCAGCTGGAAAAGGAAAAACTGCAACTCGAATATGCGTTCCTGCGCACCCAGATCAACCCGCATTTCCTTCACAACACGCTCAATGTTCTCTTTTCCAAAGCATTGACCCTTTCCCCGGAACTGGCCGACAATATTCTGAAGCTTTCCCTGATCATGCGGTACTCGCTGGAAAGCCTGGAATATGACAGCGGCAAGGTGTCCATCCAGAAGGAACTGGAGAACCTCCAGACCCTCCTGGACATCCATGCGATGCGTTTTGGTGACAGCAAGATCATCCGGTATTCTATCGAAGGGGAAGCGGACGGCCAGATGCTGCCGCCCCTGTCACTGATCACCGTAGTGGAAAACGCATTCAAGTATGGCGATCTCAAGGACCCCCAGCATCCCCTGGAGATCCGCATTGTCCTGAAGCCCAGGGAAATCTATTTTTACTGCCTGAACAAGAAGAAGAAAAACTACATTCCCATGTCAT
>Ga0187809_10001407_pt1 | contig 11249 bp, 9 predicted proteins | sample NC_wetland_sal_i_8_FD_132415 | JGI IMG/M metagenome (GOLD analysis project Ga0187809, IMG submission 132415) | Wetland sediment microbial communities from Neuse River Estuary, North Carolina, USA - ASW_4 | ecosystem: Environmental > Aquatic > Freshwater > Wetlands > Sediment | place: USA: North... | reverse complement strand
GCGCACCGCCAACCGCTCGAGATCCGCGCGACGCACGGGTGCGACGATACCGTTGCCGATCGGGATGCGCGCGACGATCGCCGACGGCGACCCATAGAGAAGCGCGCGTCCCCACTGCGTGATCGCGAGAGCGACCCCGCCCGCGCCGATGCCCGCCGCCGCGCCGCCGGCCAACGTTGCGCCAACAGCAGTGACACCGGCGCCGGCTTGCACGACCCGAAAGCGACGGCGGCGGCCGAACTGGTCGCCGTATCGCCACGCAGCCATCTCCGGTCTGAGCGGTTGGCCGATCCGCACCAGCGTCACGCCATCGGCGATGCGTGCGAGGCCGATGTTGTCGGTCGACATGCGCAGCCGCGTAGCGCGAAATTTTCGCTCGCAGTCCTCGATTGCTTCCCATCGCTCGTCGAGCGGCGACAGGTTCCACCGCTCGCATCGCATGCACACCACCCAGAGCCGCCCTCTCGCGGGATCGAATGCCAACCGCCGCCCTACTGGGAACGGCTCGATCACCGTGTTGCCGCCCAGCGAGGCGTGGCAGAAGATGCACGTCGAGAACATCCCCCAATATGTCGCCGCACGGTGCGAGTGGCGAGCGAGAAATGCCGGGTCAGGGCACTGACATTTCCCGCACGGGACTACCATGGAACCCTGACGGTCGATGAGGGCGGACCGGAGGGTATGCTCGGCGCGCGCCGTTGCGTTAGGCGAGAAGGGAGCCGCTGGGCGGCATCGGGGCCCGGGCGGCCGTACTCACGCGCCGGGCTCCGATGACGAGAGCAGCCGTGCTACTTGTCGTACTTGAGGCAGATCTTGAGCTGCTCCAGCGCCGCGTCGGTCGCCTCGATCGCCTTCACGCGATGGCCACCGAAATCGTGCGCCGCGTGCTGGAGGTCGAAGCGCGCTTTGCTGAGCGCGTCGATGGCGGCGTTGATCGCCGGATGCCGTTCCGCCGCGGACGCGGTGCCGGCGTAGAAGGACAATGACGCGACGCCGGCCATCGCCAGCGTGCCGATCGCGAGTCTCAGCTTGTTGCTCATGCGGTCCTCTCGGGGCCATTGGGTTACCCGATGGACGAGCGAATCGCAGGAGTCGTTCGTGAAGAAAGCTTAACGGCTCGCGCGATCAGTGATGCGCATTCACGAGCGGGAGCAGCTTCGCGATCCCGCTGTTGTTGCCGGCGTAATTGAGGATGCCGACCTGCACACCATGGAGCTCGTGCGCGAAGTTGAAGATGCCGAGCGTTAGGCCGTGCTGCGTGCCTTTCACTTGATTGAACGCGCTCGCCGCGAAGCCGGTGAGCGATCCCTCCCGGGCAATGCGCACCCATGCCGGCGCGAGCAACGCCCCCTTCACCCGCACACCACCGGCGACCGGGCTGAGGACGAAGCCGCGCAGCCGGGGTGCGCCCACGGCAAGCCCCGCAATCGTGATCCCATCAATTGATCCTCCGGCTCCGACTGCGACGCCGGCGATCGTGAGCCCGCGGACGCGGTCGCCGGCGCCCACACCGAGGCCGGCGAAGGTAATGCCCACGACATTGTCGCCCGCGCCGACGCCGATACCGGCCAGCGTCAAGCCATGGACGCTCTGTCCGGCACCCACGCCGAGACCGGCGATCGACACGCCGACCAAGCTCTCGCCGGCGCCCACGCCCAGTCCCGCCACGCTGAGCCCACGGACGCGATTCCCGGCGCCGGCGCCGAGTCCCGCCAGGCTTACCCCGATGAGATCGTGCCCGGCGCCGACGCCGAGACCGCCTGCGAGAATGCCCTTCACATCTTGTCCGGCGCCAACGCCGAGACCACCCAGGGCGATCCCGCTCATGTCATTCCCGGTGCCGGCCCCCAGTCCGCCGATGATGATGCCGCGAATGGATTTTCCGGCGCCGACGCCCAGCACGCCCACAGCCATTCCGCTGAAGTCGTCGTCGGCGCCGAGCCCCAAACCCAACCCAAGTCCGTCGATGCGGCGCGCTCCCGTGACCGGCACGCCGAGCGCGATGCCCTGCACGAGACCGTCGCTATGCTCGTAGGGCGACCACACGGTCGCATTCAACCCGTGGACGACGTAATGCCCGCTGTCCCGATAGTTGAGGCGGATGCCGTCCACGTGACGCGCGTTGCCGATGGCGATGCCGACGTCGTGCACCGTGAGATGCAGAGCGCCGTCGTGCGTCGTGTCCACCGGGGCATGCGACGTGTCAGGAGATGCTTTGGCTTGGCTTGCGGCCGGGGCAACGTGCGCGGCGAACGCGAGCACGAGGACGGCCGCGCGCGATGCGCGATGTCGCCTGCCGGCAATGGGAAATCGCATGGGAGGGCAATGGGTCGAGTCGCCCTGACCTACGGCCGGCCCACTGCGGAGTTTCACGCGGCCTTACGGCGCCGCGCTGCGCCGCGCGCGTGTTAGAGCAGGAGCGCGGTGCGCAACACGAGATCGAAATCGCGATACGCGATGGGCAGCGGGAAGTACAGCGAGCCCGTGCGCATCGCGCGGTCGCGCGCTTCGGCGTTGCGGTGCAATGCCGCGCACAACAGCAACCGTGCACCGACGGCGCCCAACCAGTCCGGCAATCGCTGCGACATGGCGCACGGATGATCGAAGTCGACGATCGCGACGCGCGGACGCGTGCGCGCGACGGCCTGATCGACGGGCTCGTCGTCGAGCGGATGAACCGGCGTGAGTCCGGAGCGAACGACGAAATCGTCGAGCAGTGCAGTGGTGTCGGCATGTCCGGCCAGAATCAGCGCGCGCACCGACGGCAATGACGGCGGCGCCAGCGACAGCGGTCGGTTCTCCGATTGTGTGAGCTGCACGTTGCGGCCTCGACGAATTGCGATCATCTCGTGCGCTCGCGATCGACTCACGCGAGCTCAATCATGGAAGATTTACGAGACGGCGCGTAACAGCGCGCGCGACGTTGTCGCTCGCGTGAAACGCCGCGCAGCAAATGCTGCCGCGCGCGCGCGTCGCGTACTGCAACGCGGTGTTGCACGAGGTGTCGAGAGAGTGATGCAGTGACTCGCGGTGCGCCTCACGCGAGTGCGACATCCGATGCGCGCCGAGTGCGAACTCGGCACGCATCGGATTTCCAAGCGTCACGCAGCGAGGAGTCGGGCGCTCGCGCGGTAGCTGCTGATGATGTTGGGCAGGTAGCGCGACATCGGCGTGTACTCGAGGCCGAGCGCAGCGCTCGCGTGCGAGCCATCCACGCGGAAGCCGGATGTGGCGAAGCGCGCTTCGTCGAGTGACAGGCGCGGACGTCCGCCGAACAACGATGCCGCGGCGGTGGAGAACGTCGCCGACGCCGTCGTGATCCAGTTGGGCGTGATGCCGGGCGCCGATTTTCCGGCAACCTTTGTCACGCGCGTCATGAACTCGCGCGTCGACATTGTCTCGCCGTTCAGGATGTACCGCGATCCGCTGTGTCCCTTCTCCGCGGCGAGTGCAATGCCGGTTGCGGCGTCGCGCGCCCAGATCCAACCCATGGGCGCGTCACCCGTGCGGCGACGTTTGCCGCTCACGAAATCGGCGACGAGGCGGCCCAGCCATCCCGAGTCGCCGGCAGCCACGATGAGACTTGGATTGACCACGATCACTTCGACGCCCTTCGCGCGATACCGCAGCACCGCGTGCTCGGCGGTGAGCTTCGAGCGCTCGTACGCCGTATGCGTGTAGCCGCGGTGCACGGTGCGCTCGGTGCCCCAGAAGCCGGGCTGCTCGCCAATCGTGAGCGAGGACGACACGTACACCACCCGCGGAACGCGCGCCTCGAGTGCGGCAGCGAGCGTGTTTTCGGCGCCGTACACGTTCACGGCATGAAACGTGGACACCTGCGGCGCCCAGAAGTCGAAGAACTGCGCGACGTGCACGACGAGGTCGCAACCCTGCATCGCATCGGCTAACAGCCGGGCGCGCATGAGATCGCTCATTACGGGCTCGGCGCCCAACTTCCGCAGCACGCCGATGCCGCTCCGGCGACGAACCTGTCCAACCACCGCGTCGCCGCGCTCGCGGAACACTTCCGTGAGCGCGCGTCCGAGCGGGCCGGCCGCTCCTGTGAGAAATACTCGCATGGCCTGCGTCTCCTGTCGTGTCCGATCGATGAAGCCTCGTTATTTGACGATTCGGACTTGACGGGGGAACGCCACGCGGAGGCGGAAGGGGTTGATGGAGCGTGCGTTTGGTGATACTCAGAACTACCCCGACACCACCTCCAGCCCACCCGACATCTCGTGCTTCCCTTCGCGCTCGTCCTCACCGCGGCGGCTGCATTTCAACAGCCCGCCTACCAGCAGCTCGACCGTGCGTCGAAGCCGGTCGCCCCCGCTTCCGCGCCTGCGCGGTCGGCGTTGGACACCGGATACGCCCGGTTAGTCCGCGAGGCCACGACCGATCCGCGGTTCCTGCCGCAGGCGGTTGCCACACTGCCCGCGAGCGAAACAGTCCCGAGCCCGCTCAAGTACTTCGGGAGCATTGCCGGTGCCCCGGGCGTGATGCACCACACCAAAGAACTCTACGCGTACTTCCGCGCCCTGGCGCGCGCCACGCCGCGGGTGAAGGTCGACAGCATCGCTACGACGGAAGAGGGTCGCGAGATCATCCTCGTCGTGATCGCCGACGAGCAGACCATGCGCAACCTCGACCGCTACAAGGCGTTGATGCGTCGCCTCGCGGATCCGCGCACGCTGCCGCCCGATTCCGCGGCCACTGTGTTGGGCGACGCGAAGCCCATCTACTACTTGAACGGCGGCCTGCATTCGCCGGAGATGGGATCGCCCGAAATGCTCACGGAGCTGGCGTACCGCCTTGCCGTGGGCGATGACTCGGCGGACGCGATGATCCGCGATCACGTGATCACGATCATCAATCCGGTGAGCGAACCGGACGGGCGCGACAAGCAAGTCGATTGGTATCTGCACTACACGAAGGGCCGTCCGAAATTCGATGACGGCTTCCCGCGGTCGTCGCCCTTCTGGGGGCGCTACGCGTTGCACGACAACAACCGCGACGGCCTGCAGATCTCGCAAGCGCTGACGAAGGCCATCTTCGGCATCTACTACGATTGGCATCCGTTAGTCATGCACGACCTGCACGAGTCGGTGCCGTTGTTGTACGTCTCCACGGGCACCGGCCCGTACAACGTGACCAACGATCCGATCATTATCGGACAGTGGCAGGTGCTGGCGAACAACGACATTACGACGCTGAGCGCCGCCGGCCTTCCCGGCGTGTGGACGTGGGCGTTCTTCGACGGGTGGTGGCCCGGATACGGCATGTGGGTGGCCAACAACCACAACGCCGTTGGGCGGTTTTTCGAGACGTTCGGCAACGACGGCGGCGACACGTACCTGCGCGATCTCTCGGACGAGCGGTATGCCGGCGCGCCGGTGACGTCGCGCGAGTGGTACCGTTCCTGGCCGCCGACGAAGCAGGTGTACTGGAGCTCGCGCGACAACGTCAATTACCAGGAAACCGGCGTGCTCGCCTCGCTCACCTATGCGGCGACCAACGCGTCCAAGATGCTGCACGACTTCTATCAAGTGGGCGTGAACAGCCTCGCGCGCGGGCGCACGGAAACGCCGCACGCGTACGTCATTCCCGGGTTCGCCAGGCAGCGCGATCCACGGCGCACGGCGTACCTCGTCAACCAGCTCGAGCGCCAGCACATCGAGATTGCCCAACGGACGACGGGCGACTCGGCGGGCGATTTCGTGATCCGGCTCGACCAACCGTATCGCGACCTGGCGGTGAACCTGCTCAGCACGCAGACCTATCCGAGCACGGCCCAGTATCCGCCGTACGACGACATCGCGTGGACGTTAGGCGCGCTTTACGGCGTGGACGTGCACGCGGTGAACGACACGGCGGTGTTTCATTGGACGGGACTCCAGGCGCTGCACGACACCGTGGCATTCACGGGTACCGTTCGCGGCTCGGGTCCGGTGTATCTGCTGGCGTATCGCGCGCAGAGCGAAGTGCTGCCGGCGCTCTATCGTTTGCGAGAGCGCGACCGCGCGGCAACGGCGTCGGTGGCTGCCCGCGCGTTCGTCGTGGGCCAGGACAGCTTCCCCCCCGGATCGGTGGTGATCGAGCACGCCGGCGCGGATGCCGCGCGCGAGATGGCGACGCGGTGGGGCCTGCCGCTCCGCAGCGCGGACCGCGCGCCGCAGGTGCCGTTGCACGCGGTCGACCTCCCGCGCATCGCGATCTATCACTCGTGGTACGACACGCAGGACGCCGGCTGGTCGCGCTACACGTTCGATCAGTTAGGCATTCCGTACACGTCCATCGACAAGGATGACCTGCGGCGCGGCTCGCTGCGCCGGCGCTTCGACGTGGTCCTCGTGCCCAACATGGGCGGGTCGCTCGACCGGATGATCAACGGGGTGAATCGCGACTTCGGGCCGCTGCCCTTCGAGAAGACGGCCGCGACGCCTAACTTGGGCACCCCGGTGTCGAGCCCCGACATCACCGGCGGTCCGGGCTTCGCCGGACTCGAGTCGCTGCGTGCATTCGTCGATGACGGCGGCGAGCTGATCACGCTCGAGACGGCCACCCGTCTGGCCGCAGAGTCCGGCATCGCGCCGGAGCTCGCGCCGCATCAGACGCGGACGCTCTTCCATCCTGGTTCGGTGGTTCGTGTGCGGATGCGACACGCGTCGCCGATTCTCTATGGATTCCCCGACACGACCACCGTGTTCCGCGGCAATTCGCCACTGTACGAAGTGTTCCCGCGCGACAGCGCGATGGTCATTCTGCAATACGGCACGAAGCTGCCCGAGCCAGCCGAGAAGGGCGAGATCATGGGCGAGCCGGGGACGAGGCCGGCGGCGCAGGATACCGTCGCGAAGTCGAAGAAGCATGAGACGGAGGAGCCGTACGTCGTGTCGGGAATGGTTCGCGGCCAGGAAGAAATCGTTGGACAGGGCGCCATCTTCGATGTGCCGGTGCGGAAAGGGCACGTGGTCGCATTCACATTCGATCCGCTGCATCGCTATCTCAACCATCACGAATTCCCGATGGTCTGGAACGCGATCATCAATTGGAACGTGGAACCGCCTCACGCGAGCCAGTGAGTGGACAAGTCCGTCCCAGGCCGAGGACAGCGGGAGGGACGGTGATGTCGAACTGTGCCGCGTGCAAGTGTCGCGGCATCAACGGTGTAGCGTGTGATCGCGGATGTCGGGCATGGCGCGTGCCTTCGGCGCGGGGTGTGGGCGCATGACATCTCGTACCGGAGGAACCGATGCGAAAAAGAACCGGCGTTGCCTTAGGCATCGTCGCGCTGGTCGCGGCTGCCGCGCCGTTGAGCGCGCAGCGGGGGTTGCGTGTGATCGATGAGTCGAGCGATGAAGTGGTGCAGTTCACGCCGTACGTAGGGTATCTGACGTTTGGAAGTTTCTTCAGCCGGCGCACGGGTTCGTCGCTGACGACCGACGACGCCGCGGTCGTGGGGGCGCAGCTGGCGCTCAAGCTCGCGCCTAGTATTTCGTTCTACGGGAACCTCGGGTACGCGAAGTCCAACGTCGAGGTCGACGTCCCGCTGGCGGCAACGGGCGCAGCGGGCAATTCGAATATCTGGCTGTACGACGGCGGCTTGCAGTTCAGCGTACCGACGGGCCCCTTCGGCCGGGGGAGCGTGAGGCCGTTCTTCCAGATCGGCGCCGGCGCGATGCACTACAACTTCGAGGACGGCGGAGACGGGGTGCCCTCGACGACGGCGACCAACTTCGCGTGGAATGCCGGCGTTGGCATCGATGCGAGGATCGCGCGCTCGATCGGCATCCGGTTCATGGCCAAGGATTACATTGGCCGGTTCAATCTGCAGGATGTGTCGGGCGAACCGATCGACGCGCCGGTCACGCAGAACTGGGCGTTGTCGGCGGGGCTGCGGTTCGGGTTCTAGCGGACTCTCGGTGGAGACGTGGGCGGGCGGCGCGCAGAGCGCGCCGCCCGCCCTCGCCTAACGGATTGTCACATCGTGCGCGGCAGGCCGGTCGGGATTCCGAATCCGAGCACGCTCACCAAGTATCCGATGCAGAAAAACAGCACGATGCCGACGACGACGACGAGAACCGTGTAGCCGAGTGCCTTTTCCGGCGGCGATTTCATGAGCGCCGGCAGTCCCGTATAGAGCAGATACAGCGAGTACAGGCCGAGCAATCCGCCGATGATGCCGAGTTGCGGAATGATGGCGAGGATGCCGAACACCCAGGCCGCGGTGTACGAATACGCGGCGACCTTGAACGCCTGGATGCTGTTCTTGGTGCCGCCAAAGGTCGGTGCGAGCGCATCGATGACCATGGCGATCACGTAGATCGCCACCAGGCCGGCCACGAATCGAACGGCCGCGCCGCCTAACGCGGTGCCGATCGGCATTTTGATGCTGCCGAGGAACGGCACCGAGATCCCGAAGATGACCATCCCGAGCGTCGCGCAGATCACCGACACCAGCGACAGCGGAATGACGTAACCGGAATACAGTCCGCCGACCGTCGCCGGCTCGGTGTCGATCACCGTCCACTCCGCCTTCGGCTGCACGATGATGTTTTTCGCCCTGTCGATCACGCCCATGTGAGTATCCCTCGCCGGAACCGTAGTGGGAGAGAGCGGACGCGGCGCACGTGGCGCCGCACGTGACTCCGCCGGACTGAACTGCCGCGGGAACGGGTGATGATTCGGCATTGGCGATTCTGGCGCAAGAGGCGACTCAACCGCGAAGTGCAGAATTTGCGGAACCGTAGCCCTGGCAACATGTTGAAGACTGTCGGCCGAGGCCGCTTGGTGTTGTGTCCCCAATCGACCACGGCCACTGTCCAGGCGGGCGGACGAACCGGCCAGTGCGGCAAGCGAAAAGGCGTTGCGGGACAACGACTTGCCTTACGGCACGACAGTCGCCATAGTGCTTTAGGGGCGTGGTGTTTCCGGCGCCGGTAGTTCCGCCGGCCAGAGACGGTTGGCGGACTCGAGTTTCGGGAGGGGGATATGCTCTCCGTTTTGCTGGTTCCTTTGATGCTTTCAGGCGTCGCGACGGGCGGAGTTCCGGCGCCGACGCGTGCCAATACTGCGGACCCGGCACCGGCGGTTCGCGTGACGCTGGATCGCAGCGTCTACCAACGCGGCGACCAAGCGAACGTGCAGATCGATGTGCGCGACGACGGGTACCTGGTGGTGCTGCACGTGTTGCCCAACGGGTCGGTGCAGGTGTTGTTCCCGCTGGATCCAACGGACGACGACTTCGTGCGCGGCGGCAAGAGCTACGAGATGGTTGGCCGCGACGGAGGCAGCGCCTTCACGGTGTCATCGAGCGGCTCGGGGAGCGGTGTCGTGTACGCTGCGTGGTCGTCGCAGCAGTTCCGGTTCGACGATTTCATGCGCGACGGCCAGTGGGACTACACGGTGATGAGCGACAGCGCGCTGGCGCAGGATCCGGAGACCGGCCTCACGAACATCGTCGGCCGGATGGCGACGGCGCACTTCGACTACGACCTGCAGACCTACACCACGCAGCAGGTGGTCGCGTACGGCCAGCCTAACTACTACGGGCAGCCTAACTACTACATGTATCCGGACTACGGGTACGATGCGTGGTACGATCCGTGGTACGATCCGTATTTCTACGGTCCGTACTATGGCGGATTCATTACGATCGGGTTCGGCAATCCATTCTTTTTCCAGCCGTTCTTCACCCCGTTCCCTCGGACGGTGTTCTTCCCGCGGCCGTTTTTCTTCGGTCGTCCGTTTTTCGCCTGCTTCACGTGTGGCGGGTTCGGCCGGTCGCGGTTCTTCACGCCCTTCCGCTTCAAGGGCGATTTCCCAGGCGGTCGCGCGGGCGTGGGTGTGCGGTACCGGCCTCGCACCGGCTTCGCCAGCAGCACGTTCGCGAGCGGTCCTGGTGTGAGATTCGGCGGTGTGTCGACGGGTAGCGTGCGTGGCGTCACGTGGGCGTCGGCCTTGCGGCCGGGCGACGTCGTGGGCGGGCGCCGCGTTCCGACATCGATGCGCGTGCCTAACGGCGAGTCGCGCATGGATGGACCGACGGTGTTCGGGCCCGGTCGCCGGCCGGCGTTCACCGGCACGCGGGCAATTCCCGACCGGCCGCGCGTCGAGCCGACGGTCCGCGCGCCCGAAGTGTTCCGCGGCAGCGCGCGTCCCGGTACGCGAGTGGCCGAGCCGCCGACGCGAGTGAGCGCGCCTCCGACCCGGGTGAACGCGCCGGGGACACGTGTGAGCTCGCCGGGGACTCGCGTCACCTCGCCGCGTGGCCGGCCGTTCGAGATGAGCCCGCAGCGGCCGAGTTTCCAGCCGGGCATGCGTGCGGAACCTGCGGAGCGTGTGCCGGCGCCGCGAATGGAGCCGCCGCGCATGGAGGCTCCGCGGATGCAAGCGCCGCGCGTGGAGTCGCCGCGGTTCGAGGGCACCCGGTCGGAGCCTCGGATGGCGGAACCGCGCATGGCGGAACCCCGGATGTCGGCACCGCGTGAATCATCGCCACGGATGTCGGCACCGCGCATGTCGGCACCGCGCATGTCGGCGCCGCGGATGTCTGCTCCGCGTATGTCGTCGGGCTGGGCGCGCGGCGGTGGTGGGGGCGGTGGTGGGCACCACCACCGGTAAACCGGGTGGCCTAACGAAAGAGGGCGACGGCGGAAGCCGTCGCCCTTTTTCGTTAGGCCTCGGGGGCCTCCGGCGGTTCAATCCGCGCCGCCCGCTTCGCGGGCGGCCAGCATCGCGCCGGGCCGGTTCGTGATCACGCCGGCCACCCCGTTCGCCCACAACGCCCGGGCCACGTCGGGACGGTCGATCACCCACACGTGCGTGGGGCACCCGACCCGCCGCCCGGCGCCGGCCAACATCCGCATCGGGATCGGAATCCCGTTGAATCGCGTCGGAATCGTGAGCGCGCGGTAGCGCGGCGGACGCGGCGCGCGCCCAACGAGCGCCCGGCTCAGTAGCGACAAGGTCTCGGCCCGGGACGCGCTCCGGATCCAGGGCGGCGCGTCGAATGGGGCCAGCGCGCGCTCGTCGAACGAGGCAAGAATGCACCGCGCGACGGCGCCCGCCTGCGCCACCACGCGCTTGACGGCCGGCGCCGCGGCGATCGTCTTTATCTCGACGATCATCGGCATGCCGGCGAACATGGCTAACACTTCGGCGAGCAGCGGGACGCGGATGCCGTGCCCCTGGAACGGGAAGGTCGTACCGCGATCGGTCGTGAATCGCGCGCCGGCGTCGGCTTCCCG
>Ga0187809_10001406_pt1 | contig 11252 bp, 10 predicted proteins | sample NC_wetland_sal_i_8_FD_132415 | JGI IMG/M metagenome (GOLD analysis project Ga0187809, IMG submission 132415) | Wetland sediment microbial communities from Neuse River Estuary, North Carolina, USA - ASW_4 | ecosystem: Environmental > Aquatic > Freshwater > Wetlands > Sediment | place: USA: North... | reverse complement strand
CGCGACCTTTGCGATCGGCAAGGCGGGCGCGACCAACGCGGGGCTGTTCGCCGCCGCGTTGCTCGCCAACACCGATGCGGACCTCGCCGCGCGGCTCGACGCGTGGCGCGCGAAACAGACCGACAGCGTCGCGCCGACGCCCGTGCGCGAAGGCTGACCCGCTTTGCTTTCCCCCGGATCGACGATCGGCATCCTGGGCGGCGGCCAGCTTGGCCGGATGCTCGCGGTCGCCGCCGCACAGCTCGGCTACAAAGTTCATGTCTATGCCCCCGACGCCGAAAGCGTCGCGGCCGAAGTCACCGCCCACCACACGCAGGCGGCGTGGGACGATGAACCGCGCCTCGCGGGCTTCGCGGCCGCGTGCGACATCGTGACCTTCGAATTCGAAAATGTCCCGGTCGACACGGTGCGTTTCCTGTCGGGCCATGTCGCGGTCCATCCGGGCGGCAAGCCGCTCGAAATCGCGCAGGACCGGCTCACCGAAAAATCCTTCGTCGCCGATCTCGGCGGCCGCACCGCGCCTTTTGCCGCGGTGCCGACGCGCGCGGCACTCGATAGCGCGCTCACCGCCATCGGCACCCCCGCGATCCTCAAGACCGTGCGCATGGGCTATGACGGCAAGGGACAAGCGCGAATCGCCGCGCCCGCCGATGCCGATGCGGCGTGGGAGGCGATCGGCGGGCAGCCCGCGATCCTCGAAGGCTTCGTCGCCTTCGACCATGAATTTTCGGTTATCATGGTGCGCGGCATCGACGGCGAAACGCGCTTTTGGGACAGTTCGGCGAATGTCCACGAAGGCGGCATTCTCGCCGTCTCCAGCCTGCCGCCGCCGTCCATCGTCCTCGACCAGCAACCCGCGGCGCGCGCGATGATGGCGGCGATCGGCGATGGGCTCGACTATGTCGGCGTGCTCACCGGCGAATTTTTCGCCACCGACGCGGGGCCGGTGTTCAACGAGATGGCGCCGCGCGTCCACAACAGCGGCCACTGGACGATCGAGGGCGCGGTGACGAGCCAGTTCGAAAACCATATCCGCGCCGTCGCGGGCCTGCCGCTCGGCGATACGGCGGTGCCGCTACTGCCGGTGACGATGCACAATCTGATCGGCGCGCAGATCGAAAAGATTCCGGCGCTGCTTGCCGACGGCGCCGCGCACGTGCATCACTACGGCAAGACCGAGGTGCGCGACGGGCGCAAGCTCGGCCACGTCACTTGGGTTGGAGCCTCTCCCCGATGAACCGCCCGGATATCACGCTGGTCCTTGCACGCGCCGCCAATGGCGTGATCGGTGCGGGGGGCAAGATTCCCTGGCACCTGCCCGCCGACCTGCGCCGCTTCAAACAGCTCACCATGGGCCGCCCGATGATCATGGGGCGCAAGACCTTCGACAGCCTGCCCACGGTGCTGGAGGGGCGGCGCCACATTGTCCTCACCCGCGACGCGGGCTGGCAGGACGAAGGCGCCGAGCCCGTCGCCAGCGTCGAGGAAGCGCTGCGCCTCGCCAATGCGCCGCAGGCGATGGTGATCGGCGGCGCCGAAATCTACGATCTGTTCCTGCCGCTCGCGACGCGGATCGAATTGACCGAGGTTGCGATCGAACCCGCGGGAGATGCGACCATCGCCTATCCCGATTCCGCCGACTGGCAGGTCGTGGCGCGCGAGGATCATCCGGCCGACGACGGGGGGCGCCCGGCCTACAGCTTCGTCACCTTCACGCGCAAAGCGGGATGATGGCACGCGCAAAGCGGGACAATGGGGGAGAATTGACATGCGCCGCTGGCTGATCGGCATCTTAGCACTGCTCGTCGTAGGGGCGGCCGCCTTCTTCCTCCTCGCCCCCGGCATGATCGAGCGCGGGCTCAACAAGGTCGACGGCAAGCCGCTGCCAACGGTCAGCGCGCGCGCCGCCGCGCTGCACAAGACGCTGACGATCGTCGATCTGCACAGCGACAGCCTGCTGTGGGGGCGCAATTTCCTGAACCGCGCGACCCGCGGCCATATGGACCTGCCGCGGCTCGAAGAGGGCAATGTCGCGCTCCAGATCCTCTCCAGCACCACCAAATCGCCAAAGGGCCAGAATTACGACGCCAATGGCGACGACAGCGACAATATCACCCCGCTGGTGATCGCGCAGCTGCAGCCAGTGCGGACGTGGAACTCGCTGCTCGAACGCTCGCTCTGGCACGCGACGAAGCTGCACCGCGCCGCCGCGGCGTCGGACGGCAAGCTGATGGCGGTCGCGAGCCCCGCCGAACTCGACACGCTGCTCGCCGCGCGGCGCACTAAAACCCCACCGCCCGTCGGCGCGATGCTCAGTGTCGAGGGGCTCCACGATCTCGACGGCAATATCGACAATCTGGACAAGCTCTACGGCGCCGGCGTCCGCATGGCGGGGATCACCCACTTCTTCGACAATATCTTCGCCGGATCGATGCACGGGCTGAAAAAGGGCGGCCTCACCCCGCTCGGCCGCGACCTGATCGGCCGGATGGAAGCGAAGGGCATGATCGTCGACATCGCGCATTGCAGCCACGCCTGCGTCGTCGACATCCTCAAGATGGCGCGCCGTCCCGTCGTCTCCAGCCACGGCGGGGTGCAGGCGACGTGCAAGGTCAACCGCAACCTCACCGACGACGAAATCCGTGGGCTGGCCGCGACCGGCGGCGTCATCGGCATCGGCTATTGGGACGCGGCGGTGTGCGACACCTCGCCCGCCAGCGTCGCCAGGGCGATGAAGCATGTCCGCGACCTCGTCGGCATCCAATATGTCGCGCTCGGCAGCGATTATGACGGCGCGACCACGGTCCGCTTCGACACGTCGAAGCTGGTTCAGGTGACGCAGGCGCTGCTCGACGCGGGCTTCAGCGACGATGAAATCCGCGCCGCGATGGGCGGCAACGCGCTCCGCGTCATCCGCGCGGGGATCGTGCCGCTGACGCCGCCGGCCCGATGACTCGATTTCCAAATCCGTCGGCCCTGAGCGTGTCGAAGGGCCGCCCTTCCTTCTGGCGAGGTTGAAAGAAAGAACAGTGCTTCGACAAGCTCAGCACGAACGGAAGACAGGGTGGCCATGATCCGCCTCGACGGCCACGAACGTATCGAGGGTGCGCTGCGTGGCGGCGTCATCGCGCTTGGAAATTTCGACGGCTTTCACGCCGGACACCAGGCGGTGGTCGGCCGCGCGGTGCATCATGCCAAGGACGACGGGCGCCCCGCGATCGTCGCGACCTTCGATCCGCATCCGGTGCGCGTCTTCAAACCCGACGCGCCGCCCTTCCGCCTGACCACGCTCGACCAGCGGCAGCAATTGTTCTGCGCGGCGGGCGCCGACGCGATGCTCGTCCTGCCCTTCGACGCCGCGCTCGCCGCGACGACGGCGGAGGATTTCATCACCGAATTGCTGCTCGAACGCTATGGCGCGGCGGGGGTCGTCACCGGTGCCGATTTCGTCTTCGGCAAGGGCCGGGGCGGCGATGTCGTGACCCTCGCCGATCATGCCCGCCGCCTCGGCTTCTTTACCGAGATGGTCGCGCCGGTCGACGACAGCACCGAGGTGATCTCGTCGAGCCGCATCCGCGACGCGCTGCGCGCGGGCGACTGCGCGACCGCGGCGCGCCTGCTCACCCGCCCCTTCACGGTGCGCGGAACCGTCCAGCATGGCGACAAGAACGGCCGCCTGCTCGGCTTTCCGACCGCGAACATCGACATGGGCACCTATTTGCGCCCGCGCTACGGGATCTACGCCGTCACCGGCCGCCTGCTAAGCGAGGGGCCGGGGGGCCGCATCCTGAAAGGCGCCGCGAACCTCGGCATCCGGCCGAGCTTCGATCCGCCCAAGGAATTGCTCGAACCGCATTTCTTCGATTTCGACGGCGATCTCTACGGTCAGGAAATCGACGTCGAATTCCGCGCCTTCATCCGGCCCGAGGCGAAATATGAGGGGATGGACGCGCTGATGGCGCAGATTGCGGCGGATTGTGACGAGGCGAAGCGGCTGCTCGCCGACGTCTGACATGCCCGCCATGAACCGGGGCCCGGGTCCAACTTGACGACGGGGGAAAGATGACCGACAGCGACGACTGGGCCGCCGGCCTCTCCGGCCCGCCCAAAAAGCCGATGAAGCGCGGCACCAAAATCTTCCTCTGGCTCTTCGCCGCGCTCGTCGCCTGGCTCACCCTGTCGAACGCGACCTGGCTCGCGCCCGATCCCGTCGGCAAGCGCGTCCTGATCGCGCACCGCGGCGTTTCGCAGCTTTTCGACCATCGCGGCGTCACCGACGACAGTTGCACCGCGACGCGCATCCATCCGCCCGAACATGCCTATATCGAAAACAGCCTGCCTTCGATGAAGGTCGCGATCGGCCGCGATGCCGGGGCGGTGAAGTTCGACGTCGCGGCGACGAAGGACGGCCGGCTTGCGGTGTTCCACGACTGGACGCTCGACTGCCGCACCGAGGGCAAGGGCAATATTCGCGACCGCACGATGGCCGAACTCAAACGGCTCGACATCGGCTACGGCTATACCGCCGACGGCGGAAAAACCTTCCCCCTGCGCGGCAAGGGGGTGGGATTGATGCCCAGCCTCGACGATGTGCTGCGCGACCTCGGCCATGCGTCGCTGATCGTCAACTTCAAGTCGCGCGACCCGCGCGAAGGCGCGCTGGCGCTCGCCGCCTTTGCCCGCGCGGGGATCGATCCGAACCAGCCGCGATTCGGCTTTTTCGGCAATGCGCGCGTGCTCCAGCCGATCCGCGCCCGCGCGCCGCGCGCCTGGACGCTCGACCCCGAAGGTGCCAAGCGCTGCACCGGCGATTACATCAAGTTCGGCTGGTCGGGCTGGTATCCGCCGAGCTGCGTCGGCGGCACAATTATGGTGCCGCTCGACTATCAATGGGCCTATTGGGGCTGGCCCGACCGCCTGCAGGCGCGCGCGGCGGCGCACGGCACCCGCGTCCTGATGACCGGCGCCCGCGGCGACAAACAGGGCGGCATGGGCCTGTGGCGCGTCGACCAGCTTACGCGCATCCCGGCCAGCTTTACCGGCTATGTGTGGATCGACGACATCTACAATCTCGGCCCGGCGCTCCGCCCGCGCCAGAAATAGCTCCGTTTCGGGCCTAGTGAACCCCGGCGCAAGCCGGGCCCCAGACGCCCTTCGAATCGCCCCGGACACGGCGCGATCAACTTAAACGTGACTAGCGCGCCTCACTTGCGCTAAGCGCCGCGACCATGACCGACAGCACCTCCGCCCCCGATCAGCGCGATTACCGCGACACCGTCTTCCTGCCCAAGACCGACTTTCCGATGAAGGCCGGCCTGCCGCAGAAGGAGCCGCTGATTCTGGCGAAATGGCTCGAGAGCAATCTGGAGGCGCAGATTCGCGAAGCGCGCCGCGGCCGCGACCAGTTCATCCTCCACGACGGCCCGCCCTACGCCAATGGCGACATGCACATCGGCCATGCGCTCAACCATATCCTGAAGGACATGGTTGTCCGCACCCAGACGCTGAAGGGCAAAGACGCGCCCTATGTTCCAGGCTGGGATTGCCACGGCCTGCCGATCGAGTGGAAGGTCGAGGAACAATATCGCAAGAAAAAGCTCAACAAGGACGAGGTTCCGGTCGAGGAGTTCCGCGCCGAATGTCGCGCCTATGCGCAGCATTGGGTCGACACCCAGCGCGAGCAGCTCAAGCGTCTCGGCATCGGCGGCGACTGGGACCATCCGTATCTGACGATGGATTATGAGGCCGAGGCGACCATCGTGCGCGAACTCTTAAAATTCGCCGCCAACGACATGCTCTATCGCGGCGCCAAGCCGGTGATGTGGTCGCCGGTCGAAAAGACCGCGCTCGCCGAGGCCGAGGTCGAATATGAGGATATCGTCTCGACCCAGATCGACGTGGCGTTCGAGATCGTTGAAAGCCCGATCGCGGAGCTGGTCGGCGCGCATGCGGTGATCTGGACAACGACGCCTTGGACGATCCCGGTGAACCAGGCTTTGGCCTATGGGCCGGAGGTTGAATATGTGCTGGTAGCTACCGCGCGTGGCCAAGCCAAAATGCTCAACCCCGGCGATCCAATGCCCTTAGTTGAAGATCTCAAATATCTAGTCGCTGCACCGTTGCTGGACGAGTTCCACAAGCGCCTCAAACATTCAATGCACGGGTTCGCACCGGGCGACGTCGTAAAAACGATCAAAGGCAGCGACCTCGCCGGCACCATCGCCCGCCACCCGATGCACGCACTCGGGGGCTTCTTTGCGCGTCCGCGCCCCTTCCTCGCGGGCGATTTCGTCACCACCGACAGCGGCACGGGCCTCGTCCATATGTCGCCCGATCACGGCGAAGACGACTTCGACCTCTGCAAGGCGAATGGGCTCGACCCCGTCTTCGCGGTCGAGGGCGACGGCAAATATCGCGAGGACTGGGGCTGGCTCGGCGGTCAGGGATCGGTGATCAACCCCAAGTTCAACGCCCCCGACGGCCCGATCTGCTCAGACCTTCGCGAAGCCGGTGCGCTGCTGGCCGCCAGCGCCGACTACAAGCACAGCTATCCGCACAGTTGGCGCTCGAAGGCCAAGATCATCTTCCGCTGCACCCCGCAATGGTTCGTGCCGATGGACAAGGTGATGACGCATATCGAGCCCAAGACGCGCGGCGAACGGCGCTGGGAAGGCGAAGGCGGCGCGATCAACCCCGCCGAAGAGGGCCTGTGCGACGCCCCGACCTTGCGGCAGGCGGCGATGCAGGCGATCGACGACACGCGCTTCGTCCCCGCCAAGGGCCGCAACCGCATCGGGTCGATGGTCGAAGGACGCCCCGACTGGGTGCTCAGCCGCCAGCGCGCATGGGGCGTGCCGATCACGCTGTTCGTCGACCGCAAGGCCGGGCAATATCTCAACGACCCGCTCGTCAACGACCGCATCGTCGCGGCGGTGAAGGAAGCCGGTGTCGATGCATGGTCCGACGCGCGCGCGCAGGAATATCTCGGCGATAGCTACAACGCCGCCGATTACGAGCGCATCACCGACATTCTCGACGTGTGGTTCGATTCGGGCTGCACCCACGCCTTCGTCCTCGAAAGCGGCCGCTGGCCCGCGCTCGTCCGCCACGACGGCGGCACCCACAGCGCCGACCTCTACCTCGAAGGCAGCGACCAGCATCGCGGCTGGTTCCAGTCGTCGCTGCTCGAAAGCTGCGGCACACGCGGACAGGCGCCGTATAAGGCCGTCCTCACCCACGGCTTCACGATGGACGCCAAGGGCTTCAAAATGTCGAAGTCGCTCGGCAACACGATCAGCCCGATCGACCTGATGCGCGACTATGGCGCCGACATCCTGCGCCTGTGGGCGCTCAGCGTCGATTTCACCGAGGATCACCGCATCGGCAAGGAAATCCTCGCCGGGGTCGCCGACCAGTATCGCAAACTGCGCAATACCTTCCGCTACCTGCTCGGCGCGCTCGACGGGTTTACGGAGGAAGAACGCATCACCGACGTCGCGGCGATGCCCGAACTCGAACGCTATATGCTCTCGCTGCTCGCCGATCTCGACGCGAAGCTGCGCCAAGCGGTCGATGATTTCGACTATAACGCCTACACGCGCCTCCTCGCCGATTTCTGCAACGAGGATCTGTCGGCCTTTTATTTCGATATCCGCAAGGACGTCCTCTACTGCGACCTCGGCCCCGCCGCGCCGCTCGGCACCGACACCCGCCGCGCCTATCGCAGCGTCCTCGACGTGCTGTTCCACGCCCTCGTCCGCTACGCCGCGCCGGTGCTCGTGTTCACCAGCGAAGAAGTATGGGGCACGCGCTATCCCGACGCGGGCAGCGTCCACCTGCTGGAGTGGCCGGATTTCGCCGCCCTCCTCCGTCACCCCTGCGAAGGCGGGGGTCCAGCTTCCAACGACGGTGAAAAGCTGGATTCCCGCCTTCGCGGGAATAACGAGTTGATTGAGAAGTGGGCGCAAATCCGCGGCACCCGCGCTCTCGTCACCGAACGCATCGAGCCGCTGCGCCGCGAAAAGCGCATCCGCTCCAGCCTCGAAGCCGAAGTATGGCTCCCGAGCGAAGCCGGCGACGTCGATTATGAGGAAATCTTCATCACCTCGACCGTCCATCAAGGCGACTGGGACGTGAAGCGCACCGAAAACCACAAATGCGGCCGCTGCTGGCGCCATCTGCCCGAAGTGACCGCCGACGGCGCCTTGTGCAATCGCTGCGAGACGGTATTGGACGCGCAATGAGCACGCGTTCTCCCCACCTGCGCTTCGGCCTGATCGTCGCCGCGGTCGCCTTTTGCCTCGATCAGCTCGTCAAATGGGTGGTGGTCGTGCCGCTGTCGCTCGAAACCCAGCCCTATGGGCAGATCGAGCTGCTACCGGTCTTCAACCTGACCTGGGCAGAAAATTGCGGCATTTCGCTGTCGATGTTCGCCAAGTGCAACGATACGACGCGCTGGACGCTCGTCGCGGTGACCGCCATCGTCGCGGCGGCGGTCGCGCTGTGGATGACGCGCGAAAAGGCGCGCGGCGACGTCATCGCGCTCGCGATGATCCTCGGCGGCGCGCTCGGCAATATCATCGATCGCGTGCGTTTCGGCTATGTCGTCGATTTCGCCGATCTGCATTTCGGGGCCTTCCGCCCCTTCATGATCTTCAACGTCGCCGACGCCTGCATCACGCTCGGCGTGCTTTTGCTGGTTGCGCGCGCGCTGCTCTTCGGCGAAAAGACCCCCACGGCCGCCGACCAGGCGGCGAAAGAGTAAACGGGGCGCATAGGGAGTCTATTTGAAGTGAACCGGACCAAAGCCATCCTTGCCGCCTCGATCGTCGCGATGACGCTGTCGGCCTGCGGATCGAACAGCCTGTTCAGCCGCCAGCGCCCCGACGAAATGGCGGTGTCGCGGCAGGCGCCGCTCGTCGTTCCGCCCGATTTCTCGCTGACCCCGCCCGCCCCCGGCGCGGCGCGGCCCGGCAACGAAACCACCGCCGAACAGACGCTGCGCGCGCTCTTCGGCGGCGAATCGCCGCGCAGCCCGGCCGAAGACGCGATCATCGGCAGCGCCGACGGCGCGCGCGCCGACCCCGGCATCCGCAGCCAGGTCGGCAGCCCCGACACGCAGGTCGTCGACAAGGGCCTCGTCACCCGCGACATCATCGCCGCGCCGCAGGGCGACGGCCGCGAAGCCAGCGCGTCGATCCCCGGTGCCTGATTCTGCGCGCAGGCAATTGATCGAAACGGCCCGGCACCCCCGGGCCGTTTTCATATCCCCACGAAAATCAGCGAAATCGCGACGAAAGCGATCAGCGCCTCGACCATTGCGCGCGAGGCATGGAGCGCGGCCCGCAGCCGGCCGATCCGCAGATGCTGTGCGAACCATAATATCTGCAAACTGCCGAACCACAGCAGCGCGGCGATGAGCAGCGCCAAGCCCCAGAGGGGACTGTCACCAGGCTTGAGCTGCATCAGAATTCCGCTCGTCGACACCATCAGCGCAAAGGGCGCGGTCACATAGCATTGGCTGTAGAAGGGCGCCTTGAGCGGCACCCGGTCGAGCTTGACGTTGCGCGCGCGTACCAGCCGCGCCGCCATGATCAACGGAAAGAGGCTGAAAAAGGCGACGCGCAGCAGGATGTAGGTCGAATCGTCATTGACCAGTCCGCCCAGTCCGGTCCGGCGCAAGATCACCGCATTCTGCCCCACGATAGACAGTTCGATCGCGTGGCAGATTACCAGCGTCAGCAGCAGGAACAGCGGCGGCGACAGCGTGTCGGTATATTGCCGCTCGGCCGGATCGCCCAGTTCGGCCTCCGAATAATCCATCATCTTGAGCGGCTGTGCGAGCGCCCGCCACAGCGTGACCGGATAGAAGATCAGCCACGACATGACCTCGTAGAGCAGTTCGTCGAGCGACTGGATCAGTTTCAGAAAATCCATCGACGCTCCCTTTCCTGCGGATCAGCTCGACGCGCGCGCTTTAGCCACCCGACGCTCAACCTCTTCTTCGAATGCCGTGCGTGGCCGCATCCGGTCGAGCGCGTCAAAAATCGCCTCCGCGCGGCGGTCATACTGATATTTCACGATATAGATATCGCCCGCCGATCGTTGCAATTCACCCCCGACGCGCAGCAGAAAGCGCCGCATCGGATTGGTCGTCGGATATTTTTCGGGCTTGTGCAGGAAGAGCCCCACGAACTGTCCCATGTCGCTCGCGCGCCGGATCGAACGATGCGCGATCACCTGATCCGACCATTCGCGCACCATGATTCCCTTGGCATCGATGCGAAGCTGGACGCGCCGGTCGAACAGGCGGCGGACGATAATCGCGGCGACAAAGCCGAAAAAAGCGATGCCGGCGACCGCAGCCCCCGCGACCAGCCATGAACCCGACACGAACCCGGTGTTTGCCATCAACAGCGCCGCCGCAACAAAGGCCAAAGCGCCGGCCAGCCCCAGCAGCAGCCGCGGAATCGAATAATATGCTTCGAAGACCTCGCCAGAGGCCGCCGCGCCGCTCAAGCCCGTGCGCCCGCTTCCTCGACCCCCGCGCTATTGTGACGCAGCGCTTTCAGCACCGTTTCGACGATCTGCGGCGCATTCAGCCCCGCGGCGTCATATTGCGCCTGCGGCGAATCCTGGTCCTGGAACACGTCGGGCAGCCGCATCGTGCGCAGCTTCAGCCCTGCGTCGATCAGCCCCGCGTCGCTCGCCAGCGTCAGCACATGCGCGCCCAGCCCGCCGATCGCGCCCTCCTCGATCGTCACGCACACCTCGTGGCTCGCCAGCGTCTTGCGGATCAGCTCCTCGTCGAGCGGCTTGGCGAAGCGCAGGTCGATCACGCTCGTCGACAGACCGCGCGCTTCCAATGTGTCGGCGGCCTTCAGCGCCTCGGCAAGCCGGGTGCCGAGCGAGAAGATCGCGACCGTTTTGCCGGCACGCACGACGCGGCCTTTGCCGATCTCCAGCTTCTCGGGCGTGTCGGGCAGCGGTACGCCGGTGCCATTGCCGCGCGGATAGCGAAAGGCGATCGGGCCGTCGTCATATTCGGCCGCGGTATAGGTCATGTGGACCAGCTCGGCCTCGTCGGCAGCCGCCATCACCACCATATTGGGCAGCGTTGCGAGATAGGTGACGTCGAACGATCCCGCATGGGTCGATCCGTCGGCACCGACCAGCCCGGCGCGGTCGATCGCAAAACGCACCGGCAGATTCTGGATCGCAACATCATGCACGACCTGGTCATAGGCGCGCTG
>Ga0187809_10001405_pt1 | contig 11260 bp, 10 predicted proteins | sample NC_wetland_sal_i_8_FD_132415 | JGI IMG/M metagenome (GOLD analysis project Ga0187809, IMG submission 132415) | Wetland sediment microbial communities from Neuse River Estuary, North Carolina, USA - ASW_4 | ecosystem: Environmental > Aquatic > Freshwater > Wetlands > Sediment | place: USA: North... | reverse complement strand
TTAACGCCCCCTCACCCGACACGCCTTCGCTAACGCTTCGGCGTGTCGACCTCTCCCCGCAAGCGGGGAGAGGTGAAGAAAAACTATTCCTCCGCCTTCAATGGCCGCGTCAGCAACGACTCGATGGCCGCATCCACCGTGAGCGCGCCTTCGAGCACGGCGGCAACGGCTTCCGAGATTGGCATGTCGACGCCGTTCTCGCGCGCCATCTCCAGCAGCACCGGCGCCGTGAACGCGCCTTCGGCGAGCTTGCCGCTCGGCGCTTCGCCTCTGCCGAGCGCAACGCCGTAGGAGAAATTGCGCGACTGCGGCGTGCCGCAGGTGAGGATGAGATCGCCGAGGCCGGACAGGCCCATCATCGTTTCCGTCTTCGCACCGCAGGCGCGGCCGAAGCGCACCAATTCGGCGAAACCGCGCGTGGTCATGGCGGCGAGTGCGCTCGCGCCCAGGCCACGGCCGCTGACGATGCCGGCGGCGATGGCGAGCACGTTCTTGGTGGCGCCGCCGAGCTCGACGCCGCGTACGTCGGTCGAATGGTACGGCCGGAAGGTGCCGGAGTTCATCGCGTGCGCCAGCGCTTCTGCGACGTCGGCATCCCCGGCCGCGACGGTCACCGCCGTCGGCAGGCCGCGCGCGACATCCGCCGCGAAGCTCGGACCGGAGAGGATCGCCGGCACCGCCTTCGGCGCGCACTCAACGATGATCTCGGTCATGAACTTGTGCGTGCCGCGTTCGATGCCTTTGGCGCAGGCGATCAGCGGCGTGCCGACCGCGAGCGCCGGTGACAGCGCTTTCAAGGTCGACCGCATCGCCTGCGCCGGCACGACCAGCAGGATCGCGTCGCTCTTTGCCACCTGCGCCAGATCGGTGGTGACGGCGACGGCGTCATGCAGCTTCACGCCCGGCAGGAATTTGCTTTCACGCTGCTCGGCAAGATGCGCCGCATTGCCGGCATCGTACTCCCACAAGGTCACGCTGCGGCCGGCGCGTGCGCAGGTCTGCGCCAGCGCAGTGCCCCAGGCGCCGCCGCCGATGACGCCGATTCGCGCGATGCTCATTTGTACGCCGCCGTGTTGAGCTTGCGGCCGCGCGCGGCGGCAACTTCGTCGAGCGGCCAGCGCGCCTTCGGGGCCACGTCGAGCGTGTCGACCAGGCCGAGCGCCAGCCGCTCGGCGCCGGCCCAGGCGATCATCGCGCCATTGTCGGTGCACAACTCAAGCGGCGGCGCGACCAGCGCGATCTTCTCTTCGGTCGCGAGCTTGAGCAGCACGCTGCGGATCGCCTGATTGGCGGCGACGCCGCCCGCGACCACCAGCGCATTCGGCGCGCCGTATTGCGCGCGGAAGAGCTTGAGGCCGGCGCGCAGCCGGTCGTAGACGACGTCGGTGACCGCCGCCTGGAACGAGGCGCAGAGATCGGACACGTCCTCGTCCGACAAGGGCGCGATCGCTTCCGCTTCAAGACGCAGCGCGGTCTTGAGACCCGACAGCGAGAAGTCGGCCTCCTTGCGATGCTGCATCGGACGCGGCAGGGCGAAGCGGGTCGGGTTGCCGCGCGCGGCCTCATTCTCCACCTGCGGCCCGCCCGGATAGCCGAGGCCCAGGAGCTTCGCCGTCTTGTCGAAGGCCTCGCCGATGGCGTCGTCCATGGTGGTGGCAAGCCGCACGTAGTCGCCGACGCCGCGCACGGCGAGGATCTGGGTGTGGCCGCCGGAGGCGAGGAACAGGCAATAGGGGAAGGGTGTCACGTCGGTGAGCCGGGCAGTCAGCGCATGCGCCTCGAGATGATTGACCGCGAGCAGCGGCTTGCCCGCGACCATGGCGATGGCCTTGGCCGTGGTCAGGCCGACGATCACGCCACCGATCAGGCCCGGCCCGGCGGCGGCGGCGATGCCGTCGATGCGGTCGAGCGCCACACCGGCCTGCTCCATCGCCTCGGCGACAATGCCGTCGAGCACCTCGACGTGGGCGCGCGCCGCGATCTCCGGCACCACGCCGCCGAAGGCCGCGTGCTCGTCGATCTGGCTGAGCACGACGTTGGACAGGATGCGGCCGCGGCCGTCCGGGAGCCGCTCCACAACCGCGGCGGCGGTCTCGTCGCAGGTCGTCTCGATGCCCAAGACGAGCATTCCGGCTCTCCCCTTCGGGTCGATGGTGAACTAAAAGGTGCCCTAACATCGAGAGGAACCATGGCGCAATCCACCGCTCTCCTGCGTATTGGCACGCGCGGCAGCCCGCTGGCGATGGTGCAGGCGCATACGGTGCAGGCGCGGCTCGCCGCCGCGCTGAGCGCCCCGACGGACGCGATCGACCTCGTCATCATCCGCACCTCGGGCGACCGCATCCAGGACCGGCCGCTCTCCGAGGTCGGCGGCAAGGGCCTGTTCACCAAGGAGATCGAGGAGGCGCTGCTCGACAAGCGCGTCGACCTCGCCGTGCACTCCTCGAAGGACATGCCGACGGTGTCGCAGCCGGGGCTGACGCTCGCCGCCTGCCTCGAGCGCGAAGACCCCCGGGACGTCTTCATCAGCCACAAGGCGAAGCGCCTGCAGGACCTGCCGCAGGGCGCGACGCTCGGCACCGCGTCCCTGCGCCGGCAGGCCGTTGCCAAGCGGCTGCGCCCCGACCTCAATGTCGTGCCGCTGCGCGGCAACGTCGAGACGCGGCTGCGCAAGCTCGACGAAGGCGAGGCCGACGCCACGCTGCTCGCGCTCGCCGGCCTGAAGCGGCTCGGGCTGACGCAGCACGTCACCGCGATCATGAGCGTCGACGAATTCCTGCCGGCCGTTGGCCAGGGCGCCATCGGTCTCGAGGCGCGCGCCGGCGATGTGCGCACGCGCGAGGCTTTGGCCCGCATCAATCACGCCGACACCTTCACGGCGCTCGCCTGCGAACGCGCCTTCCTCGCCGAGCTCGACGGCTCGTGCAAGACGCCGATCGCCGGCCACGCCGTCGTCGCCGGCGACAGCGTGCATTTCCGCGGCCTCATCGCCCGGCCCGACGGTAAGGCCGCCCACGACATCACCGGCAACGGTCACGTCGGCAACGCCGCCGCCATCGGCGCGGAGGCGGCGCATGAATTGAAGCGCCTCGCCGGTCCGCATTTCTTCGATTAAGCCATGCGTGTCGCCGTCACCAGACCGCAAGCCGACGGCGAACGCAGCGCCAGGGCGCTGCGCGCACACGGCCACGACGTGCTGCTGGCGCCGTTGATGCGGGTCGAACCGGTCGCCGCCGATCTTGGCGGCGACTGGAGCGGCATCGTCGTCACCAGCGCCAACGCGCCCGGCGCCCTTGCCGGCAACCCGGCGCGCGATCGCTTGCTGGCGCTGAAGGTCTTCGCGGTCGGCGAGCGCAGCGCGCAGGCGGCCCGCGCCGCGGGCTTCGCCGAGGTCGAGGCCGCGGGTGGCGACGTGCACGATCTGGTGCAACTCGTCGCGGAGCAGCATCGCGGCGCGGCGCCGCTCCTCTATCTCGCCGGTGAGGACCGCGCCGCCGATCTCGTCGGCGAACTGGCGCGGCACCGCATCGCATCCGCGTTGCGCGTCGTCTATCGCGCCGTCATCGCGCCGCTGCCGCCGGCGCTGATCGCGGCGCTGCGCGACCGCAGCCTCGGCGCGGTGCTGCACTACTCGAAACGCAGCGCCGAGAACTTCATCGCCGGTGCGCGCACCGCGCAGGTCGAAGGCGCGGCGCTCACCGTGCGCCACCTCTGCCTCTCGTCGCAGGTGGCCGCGCCGCTGACAGCGGCCGGCGCGGCACGGGTCGCGGTGGCGGCGCACCCGGACGAGGCCGCGCTGATCGAACTTCTCGCGGTGTCCGGTCGTTGACATGGCGCAGGCGCGACCTTTGCGCTATCTGCTAGCCGCAGGGCGGGGATTCGGGAGACAGGCCGCATGGCAGAGAAGCGCAAGGCGCCGGATGCGCCCGATGCCGCCCGCAAGCGCAAGGCGCCGACGATCGACCTCACGGCAACCGACATGACGCCGCCGCCCGCGCCGGAGGCAGAGCCCGTGCCTGCACCTGCTCCCGAGCCGGTCGGCGCGGCCCCGGACACCACATCCACGGGGACGCCGGCGGAGCCGCCGCCACCGCCGCCCGAGGAGCCGCGGCAGGCCGCCGCAGAGCAGCCGGCGCCGCCTCCGGAAACCGCGATCCCTGAGCGCCGGACAGGCTCGCTCGCAGCCATGCTGCTGGCCGGCGTCGCCGGCGGTGTCATCGTCGCCGCCGTTGCTGGCGGGCTCTGGTATGGCGGTGCGCTGCCGCAGCAGCAGGTCAAGGTCGAGCCCGACACGCAGGCGCAGCAGCAGATCGCGCAATTGCAACAGCAGGTGCAGGCGCTGCAGAACCGGCCCGCGCCGACGTCGGCTCCTTCGGTCGATCCGAAGACGGTCGACGCCCTGTCGCAGCGCGTGGCGCAGATCGAAGCCACGCTGAAGACCCTGCCGAAGAGCGGCGGCGCCGACCCGCAGCTGGCGCAGAAGCTGACCGAATTGCAGAACACCGTCGCGCCGCTGGTGCAACGCCTGTCGTCCGCCGAAAGCGCGATCAAATCGGGTGACACCGCGCTGTCCGCGCTCAACAAGCGCATCGACGACATCGCCGCCAACGCCTCGCAGGCGCGAACCTCCGCCGCCAGCGCGGACAAGGCGGTGACGCAGATGCAGTCGCAGGTGAAGGATCTGGCGCGCGCGCAGGCGAGCACGGTGACGCGCGCCGACATCGAGGGCGTGCAGCAGAAGCTCGCTAATCTCGAGCAGGCGGAGCAATCGGCGCGCAATGCGATCCAGCAGAGCGCGGCAGCGGCTTCGGCGACGCGGCTGGCGCTCGCGACGGAGGCGCTGCGCAACCCGGTCGCCAGCGGCGCGCCCTATGCGGCCGAGCTGGCGCAGGCCAAGGCGCTCGGCGCCGACGCGGACAAGCTGGCGCCGCTGCAGCAATTCGCCGACAACGGCGTGCCGAGCACCGCCTCATTGGCGCAGCAATTGCGCGATCTCCTGCCGCAGATGCAGAAGATCGCCGCACCGCGCGCGCAAGTGTCGGGCTCGTTTCTCGACCGCCTCGAAGCCAACGCCGGCAAGCTGGTGCGCGTCAGCCCGGTCAATGCGCCGTCCGGAGATCGCCCGGCCGACGTGCTCGCGCGCGTCGAAGTGGATGCCGCGCACAACAACGTCGACGCCGCCGCCGCCGAGATCGGCAAGCTGCCGCAGGCGGCGCAGGCCCCGGCGCAGGACTGGCTCGCCCGCGTCAAGGCGCGACACACCGCCCTCGCCGCGGCCAACGATCTCGCCGCATCCAGCGCCCGCGCGCTCGCCCCGGGGACGAAATGATCCGCATCCTCGTATTTCTCATCGCGCTGGCGCTGATCGCGAGCGGCTTCGCCTGGATCGCCGACCGGCCCGGCGACATCGCGCTCACCTGGATGGGCTATCGCGTCGAGACGTCGATGATGGTGGCGTTCGTCGCGCTCATCGTGGTGATCGTCGCCGCGATCCTGATCTGGTCGATCCTGCGCGGCCTGTGGCGCGCGCCGGAGCAGGTGTCGCTGTTCTTCCGCCATCGCCGCGCGATGCGCGGTTACCTCGCCATTTCGCGCGGCCTCATCGCGGTCGGCTCGGGCGATCTCAAGCTCGCCCGCCGTGCCGCCGACGACGCCGGCCGGCTGTCACCGGGCGATCCGCTGACCTTGTTGCTGGAGGCGCAGGCGGCGCAGATGGCGGGCGACCGCACAGGCGCCGAGCAGGCGTTCCGCGCCATGAGCCGCCGCGACGAGACGAAGTTGCTCGGCTTGCGCGGGCTCTACATCGAAGCGCAACGCCGCAACGACCACGTCGCCGCGCAGCGCGTCGCCGCTGAGGCGGCGCAGGCGGCGCCGGGTCTCGGCTGGGCCGGGCAGGCCGTGCTCGACGAGCGCTGCGCCGTCGCCGATTGGAGCGGCGCGCTGGTCGCGCTGGAAAACATGAAGGGCGGGCTCGAGAAGGCCGACTATCGCCGCAAGCGCGCGGTTCTGCTGACGGCGCGTGCGCTGGCGGTCGGCGACAACGATCGCGATGCGTCGCGCGCCGACGTGCTGGAAGCGGTGAAGTTCGCTCCCGAACTGGTACCGGCGGCGGCGCTCGCCGGCCGGCGGCTCGCCGAAGCGAACGAGCAGCGCAAGGCACGGCGTATCCTCGAGCGCGCCTGGGTCGCCAACCCGCATCCCGATCTCGCCGAGGCCTATGCCGATCTTCGCCTCGGCGATTCCGCGCGCGAGCGGCTGTCGCGCATGCAGAAGCTGTCGGGCCTCGCGCCAGGTCACGTCGAAAGCGCGCTCGCCGTCGCGCGCGCCGCGCTCGACGCCCGCGAATTCACCATCGCCCGCGAGGCGCTGATGCCCTATGTCGCCGCGCCGACGCCGCGCGTCGCGGCGCTGATGGCCGGCATCGAGGAGGCCGAGCACGGCGATACCGGCCGCGTGCGAGAATGGATGGCGCGCGCGGTGCGCGCCTCCGGCGATCCGGCATGGACCGCGGACGGCGTGGTCTCCGAGAAGTGGCTGCCGGTGAGCCCGGCCGGCCGCCTCGACGGCTTCGTCTGGCGGGTGCCGCTGGCGGAGATCGGCGTCAGCCGGCCGGTCATCGAGATCACCGCGCCGCCGGAGCCGGAGGTCGTGGAGACGCCGGCGGCCGAAGCGGCATCGGTGGAGGCCAAATCGGAGCCGGGGCCCGAACCGGAGCCTGCGGCATCGGCATTCGCGCCGGAACCGGCAGCGGCGCCCGAGACGGCCGCCAAACCGCGTCCGGTCGAGCCGGTGATCCCGCTGGTGCACGCCCCGGACGATCCGGGCCCGGGTTCCGGGCTCGATTCCGACATCGAACCGGAGGCCGCCGTGGCACCCGGCGCACCGCGCCGGACGATCAAGGACCTGTTCAAGTAGATTGCTTGCCATCGGCGGCCGGCGCCGATATCAGAGGCGCGGATTCAGCCGGCGTAGCTCAGCGGTAGAGCATCCGCTTCGTAAGCGGGGGGTCGGGGGTTCAAATCCCTCCGCCGGCACCACTGCCTCTCCTCCAAGCGCAGCATCAGTTCGGCCTCATGCTGAGGAGCGCAGCGAAGCTGCGCGTGTCGCCAACGGCCGATCCTCAGGATGAGGCGGAGAGACGTTGTTCGTCAGCAGAACGGGCGCTGCTACCGCCACTCGGCCATCGCGCGCGTGCTGGTGCGATTGAGATGCACGCGGTCGTCGACGAACTCGACCGTCGCCAACGGCAGGAAATGGTGCAGCCGGTCCGACGTGTCGGCGCGGCTCAGCTTGATCTCGCCGTCAGGATCGATGCCGTCGACGACACCGACGTGCTCGCCGTCATTGCCGACCACTTCCATGTGTTCCCTGATCTCGTCCGCGCGCACCATGGCAGCCTTCGTCGTCTGTCCATCCGCTCCCGGACGGCCAACGTCGGCTCACGCACGCAGGTTCCTGTGCGACGGAACCGCGCACGCGACAGCATCGGACATTTGTAAAAACCGCCGGGAGCTCGCTGGGCGCGGCCGAAATGGGGTCTTGCCTGACTGATGCGACCCGCGTGGACCGCGCCCGGCGAACCGTTCGTGTTGATGCCGCTCCGTCACGCGCCGAACGAACGACGTTAACGTCTACGCGGCCTTTTGACCCGGTGGAAGCATCTAGACCTCCGCGCCAGCAAGGTACGCATGAAGTCTGCGCTCATGCCGCGCAGAGTCAAGCGCGACGACATCACATCTCTGTCGTGGAACGTTACACGTCCTGCGGATTGGCGATATGTGCAGACGAATGCGCGGCAATCTCACGCACCGGCAAACGGCCTTCGATGTCGCGGCCGGTCGGCAGCCAGGTGCACACCTGACTTTCGTCGACCCAGACCGTCCTGAACTCCGCCGGGGCGAAGAATTCCGCGAATATCAATTCTCCGTCGCGCGCCGCCTCGAGGTAATGCCGCTCGCGGTCCGCATAATAGATCACGTCGCCGGCGCGCACGGCGAACGGCTTCTCGTTGGCGTAGACCGTGCCGTGGCCGCGCAGCACATACATGAAATGCTCGGCGCCTTCGTGATGATGATTGGCCGCCGCGGTGCCGGGCGGATAGATGATCATCTCGCCCTTGACCGCCTTGGTGCCGAACAGCTTCGGCGTGATCAGATAGATGCGCTTGCGGGCGTCATGCTCGGAATCGAGCACCGGTTCGCGCGTCCAGTCGGCCAGGCGGAAGAACGGCGGCTTCGCCGCAAAGGAAGGATCGAGCCGCGCGGCGTCGGGAATCTCGCCGTAGAGCAAGGTCGCGCCGCGCGCGGCCCGCAGCATGGCCGAATGGCCGGGCGCGAGCAGGGCGACGTGCGCTTTGCCGACGTGCACCTCGCCGCCGGCCTGCGTCATCACGACGTCGCCGTCGAGGCCCTGCAGCCAGGCGACACTGCTGCCCGGAACGGCGAGCGTCATCTCGCCGCCGGCGTCGAGCGTGAGCCGGTCGAGCAGGATCGCGGTGCCGGGCACGCGCGCCGTGCTGAGCAGATGCTGCCGGCGCGCCGCGGCGCCGGCCGGCTCGGCCACGACAGACTCTTGATTGAAGATGACGGCCATCGCGGCCTCCCTGCCGGACCACGGCCGCGCGCACCTGTGCTCCGGCCGCCCCCGAATTCGGGCGCGGATGGTTAACGGCTGTCAAGCAGCGTCCGGAGGATAACGGGGAGAACGTCAGGAACCGGACAGCCGCCGACGGCGTTGCCACGCGCTTCGAACCGCCGTGGAGAGGCGCGGATGTGGCTGATGCTGCTCGGGATCGTCGTCGTGACGTCGCTCGGATACGGGGCGGGATCGCTGCTGGCCGACCTGTTCGAACGGGACAGTCGACGCTGATCCCCGCGCAGCGATGGTGCGGGGGCACGGTTTCCGTTAACCAGAGCGCATGGACGCGACCGGCACGCCGCTGCTGCTTTCGCGGCGTTTCGCGCCGCTGTTCTGGTGCCAGTTCTTCGCCGCGTTTAACGACAATTTCCTGAAAACGGCGCTGGTCTTTCTCATTCTCTTCCGTGGACGGCCGGACGCGGCAGCGCTGATCACGACGGCGAGCGCCGTTTTCATCGCGCCCTATTTCGTGCTGTCCGGCCTCGGCGGCGAGTTGGCCGATCGCTACGACAAGGCGCGCGTCGCGCAAGTCGTGAAGTTCGTCGAGATTACCGTCGCCGCGCTCGCGGTGTGGGGCTATGCGCGGGAATCGTTGCCGGTCCTGTTCGCGGCGCTCGGCGGCTTCGGCGTGCTCGCCGCGCTGTTCGGGCCGGTGAAATACGGCATCCTGCCCGACCATCTGCCGCGGGAGCGGCTGACATCCGCCAATGCGCTGATCGAGGGCGCGACCTTCGTCGCCATCCTGCTCGGCACGATCGCCGGCGGCCTCGCCGCGCATCGCGGCGGGCTGTTCGGCTTCGCGCCGCTGGTGATCGGCTTTGCCCTTGCCGCCTGGGTCGCGGCGCTGCTCATCCCGCCGAGCGGCGAAGGCGCGCCGCATCTGACGATCCGCGTCAACATCGCCGCCTCGACAGTGGCGATGCTGCGTCATCTGCGCGGCGACGCGCGGCTGTGGTGGGGCGCGCTGGTCACGAGCTGGTTCTGGCTCGCCGGCATCGTCGTCCTGTCGCTGCTGCCGCCGCTGATCAAGACCCTGATCGGCGGCGACGAGGCGACGGTGACGGCCTATCTCGCGCTGTTCACGGTGGCGGTCGGCGCCGGCTCGGCGCTGGCGGCGCGGCTGTCGCACGGCCGCATCGTGCTCGGCATCACGGTGGCCGGCGCGGTGCTGCTCGGCGCTTTCGCGATCGACCTCGGCATCGCCACCTTCGGCATCGCGCCTGCTGCCGCGCTGCAGCCGCCAGGCCCGGCGCTCGCGAGCGCAACCGGCTTGCGCATAGCGATCGACCTCTGCGGTCTCGCCATCGCCGGCGGCCTGTTCGTCGTGCCGGCCTTCGCAGCCGTGCAGGCCTGGTCCGGCGCCGCCTATCGCGCACGCACGATCGCAGGCGTGAATGTGCTCAACGCCGGCTTCATGACGGCAGCAACCGTCGCGGTCGCGCTGCTGCAGAACAACGGGGTGACGCTGCCGGTGTTGTTCATCGGCCTCGGCGTGCTGACGCTGGGTGTGGCGCTGGCGGTGTGGAAGACGCAGCCGAAACCTAACTAATTGTCGTCCCCGCCAAGGCCCTTCCCGGCCCTCATGGTGAGTAGCGCTGCGAAGCAGCGCGTCTCGAACCATAGGGCCGCCCCATCCTTCGAGACGGCCGCTTCGCGGCCTCCTCAGGATGAGGCGGGCAAAAGCTGCCGCGCCGTCTACTTTCGCATCTTGAGCACACGGTCGACCATCTCGCCGGCGACGCCGAGGTAGTTCGCCGGATCGACCATCGCCTCCAGCTCCTTGCGGTTGGCGTGCTTCTTGATCTCCGCGTCCTTCTCGAGCAGATCGATCAGCGGCGTGCCTGTCTTCACCACTTCGCGGCAGATGTCGTAGACGTGGTCGTGCGCATAGTTGCGGCCCATGCGGTCGCCGAGCTTCATCATCACCGCTTCCGACATGATGAGGCCCTTGGTCATATCGAGGTTCTCGCGCATCTTCTTCTCGTTGACCTGCAGGCCTTCGACGACGAAGCGCGTCTGCGCCAGCGCGCCGGCCGCGAGCATGAAGATTTCCGGCAGGATGATCCATTCGATCTCCCACGGACCGGTGGCGCGCTCGTGGTCCTCCACCATCGCTTCGAGCAGCGCTGCGACGTGCTGCTTCACGATCGCCGTCTGGGCCGTGATGTAGACCGACGAGATCGGGTTGCGCTTCTGCGGCATCGTCGATGACGACCCGCGACCCTGATGGAAGGGCTCGTAGAGCTCCTCGACTTCCGTCTGCATCATCAGCTTCACGTCGAAGGCGATCTTGCCGCAAGAGCCGGTGACGAGACCGAGGAAGCAACCGACCTCGGCGATGCAGTCGCGCACCGTGTGCCAGGAGATCGCCGGCTGGCCGAGCTTCAGCTCCTTCATCAGCTCGACCTGGCATTTGAGCCCTTCCGAGCCGAGCGACGACAGCGTGCCGGCGGCGCCGCCGAACTCACCGACCAGCACACGCTCCTTCAACTGCTTGAGGCGCTCGCGGTGCCGCTCGAAGCCGGCGAGGATGGTGGCGACCTTGTAGCCGAAGGTGATCGGCACGGCCTGCTGCAGGTTGGAGCGGCCGGCCATCGGCGTGTCGCGGTACTTCTTCGCCAGC
>Ga0187809_10001404_pt1 | contig 11268 bp, 9 predicted proteins | sample NC_wetland_sal_i_8_FD_132415 | JGI IMG/M metagenome (GOLD analysis project Ga0187809, IMG submission 132415) | Wetland sediment microbial communities from Neuse River Estuary, North Carolina, USA - ASW_4 | ecosystem: Environmental > Aquatic > Freshwater > Wetlands > Sediment | place: USA: North... | reverse complement strand
GCCGGCCGGCAGGTGGCCGTGGTGGCCTCGGTGTGCGGCACGCGCGGCGACGTCCAGGGGCTCGACGAGCAGCAGCGGGTGCTGCGCGAGGCCGGGGTCACGGTGCTGCCGAACAACGCGGCGGCCGTGCGGCACGCAGCGTCCCTGGTCATCGGGCTGGAGCGGGCCCGCTCCGGTGCGACGCCCGCCGCCGCGGCCGGCACCACGCCGCCGCCGCGCCTCGCGCAGCTGCTGGCCGACGGCCCCACGGTCGTCAACATCGGGCTCCGGTCGTTCGCCGAGACCCTCGGCGCCGCCGGCGCCCCCACCGTCCAGTACGACTGGGCCCCGGTCGCCGGCGGAGACCCCCGTCTCGCCGCGCTGGTCCGTGGTCTCGAGAACGCCTGAGGAAGGGCGAGAGCTGACATGTACGACTCGATCAACGACGCGAACCGGGCCATCGTCGAGGCCATCTCCTCCGGCCAGCCCGTGCTGGTGGATGTCGTGCAGGCGCGCGACGCCATCCCGGTGCTCGCCGGGGAGCAGAAGGTGCTGCTGCACGCCGGGCCGCCCATCCGGTTCGAGGAGATGACCCCGCCGATGCAGGGCTCCTGCGTCGGTGCGCTCCTCTTCGAGAGGTGGGCCGCCACCGAGGAGCAGGCGCGGGCGATGCTCGCGGCCGGCGAGATCCGGTTCGAGCCGTGCCACCACCACGACGCCGTGGGCCCGATGGGCGGCATCACCAGCCCGAGCATGGCCGTCGTCGTCGTCGAGAACCGGCAGGGCGGCAACCGCGCCTACTGCACCATGAACGAGGGCATCGGCAAGGTGCTGCGGTTCGGCGCCTACGACGCCGAGGTGGTCGCGCGGCTGGAGTGGATGCGCGACGTGCTCGGGCCCGCCCTGGCGCAGGCGCTGCGGCAGACCGCCGACGGGTACGCCCTCATCCCGCTCATCTCCCGCGCCATCACCATGGGCGACGAGTTCCACCAGCGGAACATCGCGGCCTCCGCCCTCTTCGCCAAGGACATGGCGCCGCTGCTGGCGCGCACCGACGTGGACCGCGGCGACGTCGCGCAGGTGCTGCAGTTCCTCTCGGACACCGACCAGTTCTTCCTCAACCTGGCGATGGCCGCGTGCAAGTCCGTCATGGACCAGGCGCGCACCGTCCAGGAGGGGTCGATCGTCACGGCGATGACGCGCAACGGCAAGGACTTCGGGATCCGCGTCTCGGGCCTCGGCGACCAGTGGTTCACGGCGCCCGTCAACACCCCCCAGGGCCTGTACTTCACCGGCTACAGCCAGGAGCAGGCCTGCCCGGACATGGGCGACAGCGCCATCACCGAGACCTTCGGGCTCGGCGGCATGAGCATGATCGCGGCGCCGGGCGTCACGCGGTTCGTCGGCGCGGGCGGCTTCACCGACGCGGTCGCCATCAGCGACGAGATGGCGGAGATCGTCGTCGACTTCAACGGGACGCTGCCCATCCCGACGTGGGACTTCCAGGGCGCGCCCCTCGGCATCGACGTCCGCAAGGTGGTCAAGACGTCGATCACGCCGATCATCAACACGGGCATCGCCTCGCTCGAGCCCGGCGTCGGCCAGATCGGCGCCGGCACCGTGCGGGCGCCGCTGGCGTGCTTCGTCCAGGCACTCGAGGCGCTCGCGGCCAGGTACGGCGTCGCGGCCGACGACTGACGGTGGCCATCACCGGCGGGAGCGCAGTCGCGCTCGACCTGCTCGACGGCTCGGAGGCGCTGCGGCTGCACTCGCAGTTCGCCTCCGGGGTCAACCTGGCGTGCCGGGACCACCTCGTCTACGCGGGGACCGAGCCGCACGGGGCCGCGTGCGCCCTGAAGGTGGACGCCGCCGACGTCGAGGTGCTCCGCTCGTCGTCCAGCTGGCGCTGGGACGGCCGGGCGCTCGTCGCGCCCGCCCGCCGGGCCGTCGAGCTGGCGCCCGACGCCGTCCGGTACCCCGTGCGACCGCCGGCGGTGCCGGGTCTGCCGGCCGGCGACCCCGCCCGGCTGGCCCGCGCCCGCTCCGCCGTCGGAGGCGTCAGCTGGTTCGACTCCGGGCTGGGGCTCGAGATCGGGCTGCCGAGCCTGCGCGCCGCCGTCGCGGCGCTCGCCGCCGGGGGTGACATCGGTCCGGTCCGCGCCGTCGTCGGGCTCGGGATCGGCCTGACCCCCTCCGGGGACGACGCGCTCGTCGGGGCGCTGTGCGTGCTCGCGGCGGCCGGTGAGCCGTGGTCGGCGGCCGGCCGTCACCTCGAGCCGTGGCTCGGCGGCGACGGGCGCGGCCGCACCACCGACGTGTCGGCCAGCTACCTGCGCCTCGCTGTGGCGGGCGCCTTCTCGACCCCGCTCGGGCGGCTCGTCGCCGCGCTCGCGGACGGCGTCCCGGACGCCACCCTCATCGACGCGGTCCGAGGCCTCGCGGCGATCGGCGCCACCTCCGGCATGGACGCCGTGGTGGGGGCCCAAGTCGCCTGGGAGCACCTCGTCGCGACCACCACACGACGTCCCTAGGAGACCGTCATGCGCATCATCGTCGCCCTCGGCGGCAACGCCATCGCCCGTCGCGGCGAGGCGATCACCGTGGACCACCAGCTGGCGAACCTCGACGTCGTGGCGTCGCGGCTGCGGTCCGTCGCCGAGTCCCACGAGCTGGTCATCACGCACGGCAACGGTCCCCAGGTCGGGCTGCTGGCGCTGCAGGCGGCCGCCGACGCGCAGCTCCCGGCGTACCCGCTCGACGTCCTCGGCGCCGAGACCCAGGGGATGATCGGGTACTTCATCGAGATCGAGCTGCGGCAGGCGCTGCCGGCCGACCAGAAGGTCACCACCGTCCTCACGCTCGTCGAGGTGGACCGCGACGACCCGGCGTTCGGCCACCCGACGAAGTTCATCGGCCCGGTGTACACGGCGGAGCAGGCGGCGGCGCTGGCGGCCGAGCGAGGGTGGACGTTCGCGCTCGACGGGGAGGCGCCGCGCCGCGTCGTCGCCTCGCCCACGCCGCTGCGGATCGTGCAGATCGACTCCGTGCTCCAGCTGCTGCGCGCCCACCACGTGGTGATCTGCGCGGGCGGCGGCGGCATCCCCATGGCCCGCGGCGCCGACGGGCACCTCGCCGGCGTCGAGGCCGTCGTCGACAAGGACGCCAGCTCGGCGGTGCTCGCCGCCGCGATCGACGCCGACCTGTTCGTCATGGCCACGGACGCCGACGCGGTCTACCTCGACTGGGGCACGCCCGACCAGCGGGCGATCCGTCGCATCAGCGCCGACCGGCTCGCCGAGCACGACTTCGCGGTCGGGTCCATGGGGCCCAAGGTCGCCGCCGCCATCGCCTTCGCCCGGGCGTCCGGCAGCCGCGCCGCCATCGGCAAGCTCGAGGACATCGAGAAGATGCTCCACGGCAGCGCCGGGACGCTCATCGAGGCGGCCGACGTCCCCACCGAGTACTACCCGGCGTCGGCGTGATCCCCGCCCGTCGCCCCGTCCGGACCGTGAAGGCGGAGACATGTCACTGATCGAGTGGGTCGCGGTGGCCGCGGCGGGCTTCGGCGCGGGCGCGGTCAACACGATCGTCGGGTCGGGGTCGCTCATCACCTACCCCGTCATGGTGGTGCTCGGGGTGCCGCCGGTGACGGCGAACATTGCGAACACGGTGGGCCTGGTCCCCGGCTCGGTGGCGGGCGCGTGGGGCTATCGCGACCGGCTCGGCGGCACCCGTCCGCTGCTGCTGCGCCTCGGCGCGGCGTCCCTCGCCGGCGCGGTGTGCGGCGCCGCGCTGCTCACGCAGCTGCCCAAGAGCTCGTTCGCCTACGTGGTCCCGGTCCTCATCCTGGCGGCAGCGCTGCTCGTCGGGCTGCAGCCGCTCATCGTCCGGCGCACCAGGCCGGCCGAGCGCACGCGCTGGACGCAGCTGACGTTCTGGGTCTTCCTCTCCGGCATCTACGGCGGCTACTTCAGCGCCGCCCAGGGCGTCATCCTGCTCGGCGTGCTCGGCCTGTTCCTCGCGTCCGACCTGCAGGAGCAGAACGCGGTGAAGAACGTGCTCCAGGCGCTGGTGAACATCGTCGCCGCGATCTTCTTCATCGTTACCGGGGCGGTCGCCTGGAGGTACGCCGCGATGGTGGCGATCGGCTCGCTCATCGGCGCCCCCGTCGGCGCGGCGCTGGCCAAGAAGATCCCCACCGGGCCGTTCCGGGTGGGCATCGTCGTCTTCGGCGTCCTCATGGCCGGCGTCATGGCGTGGATGGCGAAGCACTGACCTGGGCGGCGGTGCGCCGGCGCCACCGGCCGCGCTGATTAGGCTGGGCGCGGGCGGGGCAGCCTGGGCCCCGCACGCGTCCCAGGGAGTGCTGATGACCGCCGACGCGGCGCCGACCGACGGCTCGCTCCGTGACCGGGTGCTCGAGGAGGTCAAGGAGCGCATCATCGCCGGCGACCTGCCCACCGGGGCCCGGCTGCACGAGCGGAACCTCAGCCAGGAGCTCGGGGTGTCCCGCGTCCCGCTGCGCGAGGCGATCCTCACCCTCGCCGCACAGGGTCTCGTGGAGATGCGCCCCCGCATCGGCGCGTTCGTCCGGCCGATGACGAAGTCCTACATCGAGGACCTGTTCGCGGTCCGCCTCGCGCTCGAGCCGCTCGCGGCCTCGCTCGCCGCGAGGAACCGGGACGCGCACCAGCTCGCCGAGCTCACGCGGCTGCTCGCCGAGGAGCGGGACGCCCTGGCCGCCGGCGACGACAAGCGCGGCTCGCTGGTGAACGCGGACTTCCACCTCGAGGTGCTGCGCGCCAGCGGCAACGAGGTGCTGTTCGCCCTCATGGCGCCGTTGCAGTCCCAGATCCAGCGGCTGTTCCGCCGCACCATCACGACCATCTCGCGCGAGCTGACCGAGGACCACACGACGCTGCTCGAGGCGGTGCGGGACCAGGACGCCGGGCGTGCGGCGGAGATCGCCCGCCGGCACGTCGAGGAGACCCGCGACCTCAGCATCACCGTCGCGGACTGACGCCGGGGACGACGATGCCCCGACCCACAGGGCCGGGGCATCGTCGTGGACGGCAGGGGGCAGCCGTCCCGTCAGAGGCGCTCCGCGGCAGGAGCGGCCGCCTCGCTCGTCGTCGCGGAGGCGGGGGGCTTGACGAGCCACTCGGCCAGCCAGGCGTACACCGGGCCGAGCGCGTTCATGGCGATGACGGCGATCCAGGCCACCCACGGGTTGCTCGTGTCCCAGCCGAAGCCGCCGAAGAACGTGGCGAAGAACGACGCGAACCCGAAGAACATCCCGGGGACGAGCGAGAACAGCTTGAGCCGCCCGGTGTACATGAGCAGCGAGTTCACCACCAGGATGATGAGGGCGAGCATCGCGTCCTGGGCGAGGGTCGAGGTGCCGAACTTCGTGCCGATGTGCTGGTCGAGCAGCACGATGATCAGCGCGAACGTGGAGCCGGCGGGCATCGCGGCCCAGAGTCGGCGCATCACCGGCAGGTGGGGACCACCGGCCAGGTACGTGCCGGCCCACGCGATGAAGATGGCCCACGGGGGCAGGTGGAGGGCGTTGCCTCCGACGAAGGCCGTGGTGGCCGCGAGGATCGAGGCGACGATCTCGTGGGGGATCTTCCTGAGCATGACGTGCTCTTCTCCGTTCCTGGGTACAGCTGCGGGGGGACGACGCCTGAGCGGACCGGCCGTCAGGGGTGGGACAGCTCGGTGGTCTTCTGGGTGCGTGCCACGACGCGGCCGCCCTTGATGACGGCGGTGCGGACCGCGCGGTCGAGCAGGGCCGTCGCCGGGTCGGTGCCGTCGAGCACGACGAGGTCGGCGCGGTCGCCCACCTTGACGCCATAGCCCTGGTCGATGCCGATGATGCGGGCGTTGTCGTACGTGATCGTGTGCACCAGCCGCCGGAAGTCGTCGGGCGACCCCATGTGCCCCACCTGCGCCATGAACAGGGCGACGTCCATGAGGTCGGCGTTGCCGAACGGGGTGAACGCGTTGCGCACGTTGTTGCTCGAGAGGCCGACCGAGACCTCGACGTCCCACATGAGCTTGACCGGCGCGACGCCGCGCCGCACGTTGTGGTCGTCGTTGCGGGCGTTGAGGTGCATGTCCGTGAAGGGCAGCACCACGATGTTGATGCCGGCCTCCTTGATCCGGTCCCACACCTCGACGCGGTGGGCGCCGGACAGCGAGGCGAGCGACGTCATGTGGCCCAGCGTCACCTGGCCCTGCATGCCGCGGGCGACCGTCACGTCCGCGATGTGCTCGACGAGGGCGTAGCGCGGGTCGGAGTCGTCGACCCAGAAGTCGGTGTGCATGTCGACCGGCACCTGGTACTTCTCGGCGAGGTCGAACACCTGCCGGACGTGCTCCTTGCAGCTGTCGAGGTCCGGCTCGTTGTACGTGCAGCCGCCCACCACGTCGGCGCCGTTGCGCAGGCACTGCTCCATGAGCTCGAGGGTCCCGGGAGCCTTGAGGATGCCCTCCTGCGGGAAGGCCACCACCTGCAGGTCCACCCGGCCGCGGTACTCGTCGCGCAGCGCCAGCATCGCGTCGGCGCCGATGGTGTGGGCGATGGGGTCGACGTCCGGCTGGGTACGGATGGCGGTGGTGCCCTGGGCGATCGCCATGTCGAGCACCTTGCGGGACCGCTCGAGCACGTCCTCGGGGGTGAACCGGGCCTTGAGGGCGCCGGTCACCTTGATGGCGCCCTCGAGGGTGCCCGCCAGGTTGGGCATGCGCTCGTCGAGGAGGGCCTTGTCGAGGTGGAGGTGGGTCTCGACGAAGCCCGGGACCACCGCGCGGCCCTGTGCGTCGAGCACCTCCCCCGGGTTGGGCAGGGTGCCGGCCGCGGCGATGCGGGAGATCGACCCGTCCTCGATCAGGATGTCCTGGGTTTCGGGGTAGCCGTCGAGCAGGACGTTCATCAGCAGCATTGCCGACATGGATGTCTCCGAGAATCCGATGCGTTCGCAGGCAAGCCGGTCAGACCGCCTGCGCTGGGGGTCCAACCAGCCTGGTATACCACAATAGCGGATCGATCTGGTAGACCAGATCCGGTCCGAGCGGTTCCCGGCACTGACTGCCGGGCGGGCCTGAGATCCTGTCGGCGTGCCGCAGCTCCGTGCCTACCGCCCGGGCGACCTGCCCGCCATGTACCGCCTGTGCCTGCTCACCGGCGACGCCGGGCAGGACGCCACCCCGCTCTACCGCGACCCGGACCTCCTTCCGCACGTCTACTGCGGCCCGTACCCCACGGCCGACCCGTCGCTGAGCTTCGTCGTGGCGGACGACGAGGGCGTGGCGGGCTACCTCGTCGGGACCGCCGACAGCGCCGCCTTCGCGGCGTGGCAGGACGAGCACTGGTGGCCGGCGCTGCGCGCGCGCTACCCGCTGGGGCCCGACGACGGGACGGCCGACCACGGCCTGCTCCACCTCATCCACCACCCGCCGCACGACGCGGCGCCGGACGGCTACCCGGCCCACCTGCACATCGACCTGCTGCCGCGCCGCCAGGGCCAGGGCTGGGGCCGCCGGCTCATCGTGGCGTTCGCGGCGGCGCTCGCGGAGCGCGGCGTGGCGGGCCTGCACCTGCGGATCGACCCGCGCAACACCGCGGCGCTGGCCTTCTACCTCCGGCTCGGCTTCACGGAGCTGGGCGACGGCGTGCTGGTGCTCCCGGTCAGCCCGCGACGGTGACGCCGAAGCTCGCGGTCAGCCCGCGACCGTGACGCGGAAGCTCGCGGTCATCTCCTCGCCCGGCTCGAGCACCACCACGCCGGTGCCCGGCACGCCCGCCGCGTAGAGCGCGAAGCCCCCGTTGACGTGCGTCGTCGGCTCCACCGCCAGGTGGCCGCGGCCGCGGGGGGCGTAGAGGACCACGTGCGAGTACACGTCGTCGGCCTCGAGCGTCACCGTGACGTCGGGGTCGGCGTAGCGCAGCGTGGCCAGCGGGCCGGGCGTGCGGTCGGTGAGCACGTCGTCCACGTGGAGCACGCTCACGCGCCGCTCGACGCGGAAGTCCGCCCGGGGTGGGATCGCTCCCGCGGCGTCGACCGCGAGGCCGCCGTGCAGCACGTACCCCGCGTCGGCGCCGATCCGCAGCAGCGGCTGGCCGGGCTCGTCGGGCATGGCACAGCCCACCGGGACGAGCGAGCGTCGGAAGTACGGGTGGTGGCCGAACCCGGCGGGGAACGGCACTCGGTCCTCGTTGCGCAGGGTCGTGGTCACCTCGAGCGCGTCGCCGGTCAGCGCGTAGCCCACGCGCGCCGCGAACAGCCACGGGAAGTTCACGCCCACCATGTCCGCCGCCGCGGCCTCGAGCAGCACGCCGCCCTGGTCCCGCTCGACCACCGTCCAGGGCGCCTGGCGCAGCGCGCCGTGGATGGCCGTCCCGTCGGCGCCGTTGCGCTGCAGCTGCCAGGTGCGGCCCGCGAACGGCAGCACCCCGGCGTCGATGCGGTTGGACCACGGCAGCATGGGGAAGCTGGCCGTGCGCTCCGGGTCGCCGCGCCGGCTGCGCGGCGTGGGGCGCAGCAGGTCGCGCCACACGCCGTCCGCCGTGCGGATGCGGCCGGCCGCCAGGGCCGCGCCCGTGCCGGGCAGCACGTCGACCTCCCACCGGGCCGACCGCAGGGTCAGCACGGGGGAGGTCGCCGGCGCGGGCCGGTGGATCTCGTCGAGCGCCATGGAACCTAGAGCGTGACGGTGACGTGCACGGTGCTGCCGGCGGGCGCGTACGGCACGAGGTTGCCCTCCAGCGGCCGGCCGTCCACGACGAGCGAGCCGCGGGCGCCGCGCGCACCGGAGTTCGTCACGTCGATGACGTACGTCGCCCCGCGCGCCACGCGCGTCACGGTGAAGCTCGGCACCTCGGGCCCGATCTGCGGGTCGACCACCAGGCCGTCGAAGTCCGGCCGCACTCCCAGCAGGTACTGCGACACGGCGACGAAGTTCCAGGCCGCCGTGCCGGTGAGCCACGAGTTCTTGGCCTCGCCCTGCCGCACGGCCTCCTTGCCCGCGATCATCTGCGCGTACACGTACGGCTCGAGCCGGTGCACGTCGCTGATGTCCTCGCGGTACGAGGGCGTGATCCGCTTGTAGTAGTCGAACGCGAGGTCACCGCGGCCGACGACCGTCTCGCCGATGATCACCCACGGGTTGTTGTGGCAGAAGATGCCGCCGTTCTCCTTGTACCCCGGCGGGTAGGTGGAGACCTCGCCCAGCTCCACCTGGTACGTGGTGTAGGCCGGGTACTGCAGCACCATCCCGTGCGGCGTGCCGAGCAGCTCGGCCGACGAGTCCAGCGCCTGGATCGCGGGTGCGGACTCGTCGTCCGGCCCCGCGCCGACGCCGATGCCGGCGAGCACCGCGAAGCCCTGCGGCTCGATCCAGATCTTGCCCTCGGGCGAGGCGTCGGTGCCCACGGGGTTGCCGAAGAAGTCGTACGCCCGCAGGAACCACTTGCCGTCCCAGCCGTGCGTCAGCACGGCGGTGCGCATCTCGTCGGCCAGCGCCCGGGCCCGGGCCGCGACGTCGTCGAGCCCCCGGCGCTCGGCGAGGTCGGCGTACTCGGCGCCGTACTTGACGAACATCGTGGCGATGAACACCGACTCGGCGACGCCGCCGGCCTTGTTCTCCGTCGTCTGGAAGCTCTCCCCCGGCGTGGTGGAGAAGCAGTTGAGGTTGAGGCAGTCGTTCCAGTCCGCGCGTCCGATGAGCGGCAGCCCGTGCGGGCCACGGTTGTCCACCGTGAACTCGAAGCTGCGCGTGAGGTGCTCGAACAGCGGCACCTCGGAGCCGGCCTCGTTGTCGAACGGCACGGGCTCGTCGAGGATCGACCAGTCGCCCGTCTCCCGGACGTAGGCGGCCACGCCGGCGATGAGCCACAGCGGGTCGTCGTTGAAGCCGGAGCCGATGTCGTTGTTCCCGCGCTTCGTCAGCGGCTGGTACTGGTGGTATGCCGAGCCGTCCGCCAGCTGCGTCGCGGCGATGTCGAGGATCCGCTCGCGCGCCCGCTCCGGGACGAGGTGGACGAAGCCCAGCAGGTCCTGGTTGGAGTCGCGGAAGCCCATGCCGCGGCCGATCCCGGTCTCGAAGTAGCTCGCCGACCGGCTCATGTTGAAGGTCACCATGCACTGGTACTGGTTCCAGACGTTGACCATCCGGTCCAGCTTCTCGTCGCCGCTGGTCACCGAGTAGGTGGACAGCAGGTCCGTCCAGTAGGCGCGCAGGGCCTCGAACGCCGCGTCCGCCTGGGCCGCGGTGGCGAACCGGCCGAGCAGCGCGTGCGCGCGCTCGCGGTTGACGAGCTGGTGGGCGTCGTCGGCCCACTTCTCGTCGTCCGGGTTCTCCACGTAGCCGAGGACGACGACGAGCTCGCGTGACTCCCCGGGCGCCAGGTCCACGGTGAGGCCGTGCGACCCGATGGGGTACCAGCCCGAGGCGACCGAGTTCGTCGACTCCCCCGCGCGCGGCACGGCCGCCTCGCCGAGCCCGTTCCACGGCCCGACGAACGAGTCGCGGTCGGTGTCGAAGCCGTCGGTGTGCGCGTTGACGGCGAACACGGCGTAGTGGTCGCGGCGCTCGCGGTACTCGGTCTTGTGGTAGATCGCCGAGCCGTACGGGCCGTCCTGCTCGACCTCGACCTCACCGATGGAGAGGTTGCGCTGGTAGTTCGTCTGGTCGTCCTGCGCGTTCCAGAGGGCGAACTCGACGAACGTGAACAGGCGCAGGTGCTTGGCCGCCGGCGAGGTGTTGGTCACCGTGATCTTCTGGACCTCGGCGTCCTCGCCGAGCGGCACGAAGTGCAGCGTCTCGACGCGCACGCCGCGGCGCTCGCCCGTGATGCGCGTGTAGCCCAGGCCGTGGCGCGTCTCGAACGCGTCGAGGTCCGCCTTGACCGGCAGCCAGGACGGCGTCCACACGTCGCCGCCGTCGTTGACGTACAGGTACCGGCCGCCCGCGTCCGCGGGGATGTTGTTGTACCGGTACCGCGTCAGCCGCCGCATGCGGGCGTCGCGGAAGAACGAGTAGCCCCCCGCCTGGTGCGAGATGAGCGAGAAGAACCGCTCCGACCCCAGGTAGTTGATCCACGGGTAGGGCGTGTGCGGCGTGGTGACGACGTATTCGCGCGCTTCATCGTCGAAGTGGCCGTAGCGCATGAGCGGGCGCCTCTCGATGGTCGTGAGGGAGCGCTCCCACGGGCTCCCGGTGTCAGCATAGCGGGCCCGGGTGAGAGTCGACAGGCAGCCTCCCGCCGCCCCCGTGCCAGGGCGG
>Ga0187809_10001403_pt1 | contig 11270 bp, 11 predicted proteins | sample NC_wetland_sal_i_8_FD_132415 | JGI IMG/M metagenome (GOLD analysis project Ga0187809, IMG submission 132415) | Wetland sediment microbial communities from Neuse River Estuary, North Carolina, USA - ASW_4 | ecosystem: Environmental > Aquatic > Freshwater > Wetlands > Sediment | place: USA: North... | reverse complement strand
GTGCCGTTCTGTTCGAAGCGTGCCCAGCGCATGGAAGCCCCCCGTTGGTTGTGGCGGGGATAACAGGAGCGGGCGGGGGGGGCGGCAATGCTGGACGGGGCAGGCCTCGTTTCGGCGGAGGGTTCCCCCACCTCACCCTGACCCTCTCCGCCCCAGGGGGCGGAGAGGGGACTTTTCGTCATACCGTGAATTGTTCGGCGATGATGCGCTCGGACAGGCCGCGGTCGGGATCGAACAGCACCTTGACGTGTTCGGAACGGTCCTCCCCCACGGCGACCGAAACCACGTTGCGCACCTCGGTGAAGTCGGCCACGGCCGCCGTTGGCCGCTTGTCGCTCTCCAGCACCTCGAACAGCACCTCCGCGGTGCTTGGCAGCAGCGCGCCGCGCCAGCGCCGGGGCCGGAAAGCCGAGATCGGCGTCAGCGGCAGCAGGTTGGCCGACAGCGGCACGATCGGGCCGTGCGCCGACAAATTGTAGGCGGTGGACCCGGCCGGCGTGGAGATCAGCACGCCGTCGCAGGTGAGTTCCTCCAGCCGCACCCGCCCGTCGACGGTGATGCGGATCTTGGCGCTCTGGCGCAACTGGCGCAGCAGGCTGACCTCGTTGAAGGCCAGCGCCTCCACGGTAGCGCCCGCCTCGGTGACGGCGCGCATGTGCAGCGGGTAGAGTTCCGCCTCCTGCGCGCGGGCCAGCCGACCAGGCAGGTCGTCCTCGCTGAACGTGTTCATCAGGAAGCCGACCGAGCCGCAGTTCATCCCGTACACCGGGGTGCCGAGTGGCAGCACGCAATGCAGGCTGTCCAGCATGGTGCCGTCGCCGCCCAGCGCCACCACCACCGAGGCCAGTTCGCAGGCGCAGTCGCCATAGAGCGCCACCAGTCGGTCTCGCGCGTCCGTGGCCATTGGCGTGGAGGCGGCGGCGAAGTGGATGCGGCCGGGCACGAAGGCGGACTCCGCCGGGTCCACCGCCTGGGGCATATCGTTCAAAGCCGTTTCCGGTGTTCCAGCACCGGCATGTCGCGCCGCACCCGCGCGGTGACCTTGGGGTCGATGCGGGCGGTGGCCCAGCCGATGCCGTCCGACACTTTCGCCACCGTGTGCCCCCAGGGATCGACCACCAGGGAGTGGCCGTAGGTGAAGCGCGGCTCGCCCTTGCCCTCCAAATGCTTGCCCCAGGTGGCCGGGGCGGCGAACCAGCACTGCGTCTCGATCGCGCGGGCGCCGATCAGCGTCTCCCAATGGTCCTTGCCAGTGGCCAGGGTGAAGGCGGAGGGCAGGAAGATCACCTCCGCGCCCTGCTCGCGCAGCTTCCAGAACAGGTCGGGGAAACGGATGTCGTAGCAGATGGCGCAGCCGACCGTGGTGTCGCCGGCCTGGTAGGTGACCACTTCGTCGCCGGCGCCGTAGGTGTTGCTCTCGCGGTAGCCGGTGCCGTCCGGGGCGACGATGTCGAACAGGTGCATCTTGCGGTAGCGGGCGATCTCAGTACCGTTGGGATCGAACACCAAGGTGGTGTTGAACAGCTTCTCCGGCCCCTGCTCGATGATCGAGCCGCCATGCACGTGGGTTTTGGTGGCCCGGGCGGTTTCGCGCAGGAACTCGTAGGCCTCGCCGCCCGGCTGGTTGGAGCCTTTCGCCGGCAGCAATTCGGCATTGGCCTGGCGCACCGTGCGGTCGCCGCCCAGGCTGTCCCACACTTCGGGCAGGCTGACGATGTCCGGGCGGTCGGCTTCCACCGCCTGGCCGATCAGGCGGCGCGCCTGGTCGATGTTTTCCGCCTTGTCGGCCCCGGGGTTCATCTGCACGACGGAGATCCGCATTTGGCCCTCTCCTGGATGGTTGCGCCGCAGGGAAGCGTATCGGGGCCGCGATGGTCAATCGCGCACGCCTCTGCCGGAGCCTTAGCATGCCGAATCAGGCCCGTGCCTGGGGTTCCCGCTTGCTTGCCTGGCCGCAGGCCGCGAAGGCGCACCGGGGCGACGTCGCCGAGCGGATGTGGCCGCGCTGCGGGGGTGTCGCGGGTGTTTTGTCCTTCGCGGTTCGGCCGCCGATGGAGGGAGCAGGCCCGTCACGTTGCATGCGGTTCCGCCGGCGTGGGCGGCGCAGCGGACAACGGCACAAGGTTGGGGTGGCGGCAGAACGGTGAAGGCGGGCTTGGCGGTATCCAGACCAGCGCCGAGGTTCGTTTCCTGTTCTTATGCGGCAAGCGCGGGGCGGCGTGGAAACGGGCAGTGGTTGCCGTCGCGCCTTGGCACCACATCTGATGCCGCGGCCCGGCGGTTGCGCCAGACCACAAGAGTCCTGCCGGAGATGCCTGCCATGACACACACCGCCCCCCAGCCGCGCGGCGAACTCGCCCTGCGCACCGTCGCCATGCCGGCGGACACCAACCCCGCAGGCGACATCTTCGGCGGCTGGATCATGTCGCTGATGGACCTCGCTGCCGGCGTCTCGGCCGGCTCCCGCGCCAGGGGCCGCGTCGCCACCGCCGCAGTGTCCAAGCTGAGCTTCCTGCTGCCGGTGAAGGTCGGCGACGTGGTCTGCGTCTATACCGAGATCCTGCGCACCGGCCGCAGCTCCGTGACCCTCGGGGTGGAGACCTGGGTGCTGCGCCGCGGCCAGGGGGACCGTGTGCGGGTCACCCATGCCGAGTTCGTGCTGGTGGCGGTGGACGACCAGGGCCGGCCGCGGCCGCTACCGGCCGAGGAGCCGGCTCACCAGGCGATGCTCGCGCCCTTGTAGTCCAGGAAGCGGTGGCCGGGCTTGCCCTTCTCGCGCTCGATCACCGCGACCAGCCCCGCCGCGCTCTCGTCCACGCCGACCGGGGCGCTGGAGCCGCCCATGTCGGTGCGCACCCAGCCGGGATGCAGCGTCAGCAGCGCGATGCGCTTGCCGCCCAGCTCCGACGCCAGGCCGCGGGTGAGCGAATTCAGCGCGGCCTTGCTGGCGCGGTACAGCTCGTGCCCGCCGGTGTTCTGCGCCACGCTGCCCATGACCGAGCTGGTGAAGGCCAGCACGCCGTTGTCCGCCCGCAGCAGCGGGATCAGGTGGCGCGCCAGGCGGATCGGCGCGATCGCGTTGGTGAACATCAACGCGCCGATTTCCTCCGCTGTGGCGGCGGAGGCGCTGCGGTGCTCCGGCCCGGCCACGCCGGCGTTCACCAGCACCGCATCCAGCGTGCGGCCGCGCAGCCGCGTGGCGAAGCCGTCGAGCTGGCCGGCGTCGTTCAGGTCCAGTTCGGCGACCTCCACCCGGCCGGGATAGTCCTTCGCCAGTTCGGCCAGCGCGGTGGCGCTGTCGGGACGGCGCGCCGTGGCGATCACGCTCCAGCCACGCCGCAGCATGTCCTTCACTACGCCAAGCCCGATGCCGCGGTTGGCCCCGACGATCAGCGCGAGCGGCTGGTCCGCCATATGCTTCTCCTGTCGTATGTCTGCTTCATCCCGGCGGCTCGGACCGCCGTCATGGCCGGCGCAGGCCGGCCATCCACGTCCTGCCGGCACTGCCTCTGGCGTGATGACGAGGTGGATGGCCGGCCTGCGCCGGGAATGACGCGGCGTGGTCCGCCGGCATCAGTCTGTGCCGCCGAACGCGAAGCTGTCCATGCGCAGCACGCCGTATTCGGTGCTGGCGTGCAGGCGGCGTGCCGGCGCTTCCGGACCGGCCGCGCCGAGTGCAACGAACAGCGGCTGCAGATGTTCGTCGGTCGGGTGCTGCAATGCAGCGTACGGCGCCTGGCGGCGGTAGTCCAGCAGGTCGTCCAGCCGGTGCGCGGTTACGGCCTCGTTCATCCACGCGGCAAAGGCGGCGACGTCGGGTTCGGCGGGACCGTCGAAATCGTCACGCCGCATGCGGCGCAGGTTGTGGGTGAAGGCGCCGGAGCCGATCACCAGCACCCCCTCCCGCCGCAGCGGCGCCAGGGTTCGGCCGAGCAGGAACTGGTGCTGGGGACCGAGCCAGGATTGCAGCGAGAGCTGCAGCACCGGGATGTCGTGTTGCGGATACATCAGCATCAGCGGCACCCACGCGCCGTGGTCCAGGCCACGGGTGTCGTCGATGTCGGCATCCAGGCCGGCGGCCTGCAGCAGATCCACCACGCGCTGCGCCAGTTTGGCATCGCCCGGGGCCGGGTAGCGCAGCGCGTACAGGGCAGGGGGAAACCCATAGAAATCGTGGACGGTGTCGTTCACCGCCATGCGGCTGACGGCCGGCCGCTCGGTCTCCCAATGCGCCGAGGCGATGACGATCGCCCTGGGCCGCTCCAGCGTGCCGCCCAGGCCGGACAGGAAATCGCGGGCAGGGGAGGGACGCAGCGCCAGCATCGGCGAGCCGTGGCTGACGAACAGGCTTGGCAGCATCGCACCCTCCCGCGGCACGCGCCGCTGTTATCGGCGGTCCAGGCTGAACCGGCCGGCGCCGTGCGCCCACAGCAGCAGGAAACCGCCCGCCATGCACAGGTTCTTGGTCAACTGCACCATCTGGGCGGCGTTGCCGGGATGCCAATGGGCCACCGCGGCGGTGGCGACACACCAGGCGGCCAGCACCAGCGCGGCCACATGCGTGCGCCAGCCAAGCAGGACCGCCACCCCACCGCCGATCTCCACCGCCACCGCCAGGGCATAGACCGCGCCCACCAGCGGCAGATGCTGGTGCTGGAACGTGCTCATGGTGGCCGCCGGCGCCAGCAGCTTGCCGATGCCGCTGCGGATGAAGATCGCGCTCATCAGGAGCCGTCCCAGCAGGACGACGGCGTCGGTCATGGCGGCTCAGCCGACGATTTCGATGCCGGAGAAGAAGAACGCGATCTCGATGGCGGCGTTCTCCGCGCTGTCGGAGCCGTGCACCGAATTGGCTTCGATGTTTTCGGCGAACTGCGCGCGGATCGTGCCGGCGGCGGCCTTGGCCGGGTCGGTGGCGCCCATCGCCTCGCGGTTCTTCGCCACGGCGTTGTCGCCTTCCAGCACCTGCACCACGACCGGGCCGGAGGTCATGAATTCCACCAGGCCGCGGAAGAACGGGCGCTCCTTGTGTACAGCATAGAACGCCTCGGCCTGCTGCGTGGTCAGCCGCAGGCGCTTCTGTGCGACGATGCGCAGGCCGGCCGCCTCCAGGCAGGCATTGACCTTGCCGGTGAGGTTCCGCCGGGTGGCGTCGGGCTTGATGATGGACAGCGTGCGCTCGGTGGCCATGGCTGGCGGGGCTCCTGGATCGTGATGGGCAATGCGGGCGGGTGGTTAGGCGGTCCCGGCGCCAGGGGCAAGACCGCGCGGCGGCCGACGAGGGCCGGGCCGATTGCATCCCAGCATTGCGTACGGTTCCGATCACCGATTTGTTGAGTACGTGCAAATAGACATCGAGTAACAGGTGGATGTTGCCCATTGGCCACACCTAAGAACATGTGATTTGGCGGCGTATCGGTGTCTTGCAATTGTAAATGCACCTCAAACAAGGAGAGGATGACGAATGCGCCGGTTGCTTCTCGCCGCGACGATCCTGGCTCTGCCGATGGCAGCCAATGCCGCCCAGCCCATCGAAGGGCTATACATTGGCGGCGCCGTTGGGCCCAATTTCATGCAGAGCTTCCGAACCAACATATACGCGCACGGAGGCGTTCCGGGCCGCGCCGGCAACATCACTGGCAATACCGGATTTGTCGGGCTTGGCAGCGTCGGCTGGGGCTTCGGCAACGGTTTGCGGGCGGAACTCGAAGGCGACTTCCGCACCAACGGCGTCCGTCATTTTCAGACGCCCGGATTGCCCAACGCGGCGAGCGGCAGTGTTCGCAAATACGGCGTGATGGCCAACGTCTTTTACGACGTCAACATCCCGTATTTTTCCGACCTGCCAGTCATCTCCGGCATGCAGCCCTATGTCGGTGCTGGCGCCGGTTATATGTGGACCGGCCTGCACAACTTCGCTGTTTCAAGCACGCCGGAGGCTTTTGTCTCCGACGACAGCACAGGCAGGTTCGCTTGGCAGGTCATGTTCGGACTGGGTTACCAGATCCCCAGCATGCCCAACCTGACGCTGACCGCCGAATACCGCTTCCTCGATGTGACCGGCGGCGGTCATCTCAACGGCGCCGAGCGGTTTGGCGCGACGCTGGTGCCGGCGAGCTTCGATGTCGGCTCGCAGCACGACCACTCGATCCTGCTCGGGCTGCGCTGGGCCTTCAACGTCGCACCGCCGCCGGCTCCGCCGGCGCCGACGCCGGTTGCCGCGCCGACGCCCGCGGTGCAGCCGTCCCGCTCCTACCTGGTGTTCTTCGACTGGGACAAGGCGACGCTGACCAGCCGCGCTCGCCAGATCATCCACGAGGCGGCGGAAAACTCGACCCACGTGCAGTACACGCAGATCGAGGTGAACGGCTACACCGACACGTCCGGCACGCCGCAGTACAACCAGGGGCTCTCCATACGGCGTGCCCGGGCGGTGGCGCAGGAACTGGTACGCGACGGCGTGCCGCAGGGGGCGATCTCCATCCAGGGCTTCGGCGAAACGCACCTGCTGGTGCCCACCGGCCCGAACGTGCGTGAGCCGCAGAACCGGCGCGTGGAGATCATCATCCGCTGAGCGAACTTTCTCCCCGGCTACGGTGAAAGCGGCGGCGGCCCGGGCATCCCGGGCCGCCGTCTTCGCTTGCAGGGCCGGCGGACCGCCGAGGTTCAGTGCACCACGGACAGCAGCGCCGGGTTCACCCAGTAGAACCCCAGGCCGATGACGATCAGGTAGACCAGCAGCACCAGCGTCCAGCCGAAATTGTGGCGGATCACCTCGCCTTCGTTGCGCACGAACCGGCTGGTGGACACGCCGACGCTGGCGGTCTGCGGTGCCACCGGCTTGCCGATCTCCGATCCCACCGAGTTCAGCGTCGGCAGCAGCAGCGGCGGGAAGCCCAGCTGCACGCCGACCAGCGCCTGGAACTTGCCGAACATGGCGTTGGTGGAGGTATTGGAGCCGGACAATGCGACGCCGATGAAGCCCAGCAGCGGCGCCACGACGATGAACCACGGGCCGAGGTAGGAGAAGCCCTTGGCGAGTGAGGAGGCCATGCCGGAGTAGTTGAACACGAAGGCCAGGCCGAAGATGAACACGCCGACCAGCAGCGCGCCCCACATCTGGTGGAAGGTCTTGGCGAAAATCGCGCCGATATCCGCCGGCTTCAGCCTACCGAACAGGGCGAGCAGCACACTGATGATCAGCCAGGCGGCCAGGATGGCGCTGCCGCCGACCCAGGGGGCGAACTTGAACGCCGCCGCGATGGTGGTCCTGGTTTCCGGCGCGACCGCCGACACGCCGGCGGAATACCAGCTGACTCCCGGCAAATGCGACCACGGCCCGGTCCATGCCGCCACCACGACCACCAGCACGGCGAAGGGCATCCACGCGAGCAGCACTTCGCCGGTGCTCAGCCCGTGATCGGCCGCTGCCGCGGCTTTGGCGGCGGCGCTGATGGGCACGCCGCCATGGCCCAGAAGCTGGGCCGGCTGCCAGAATTTCAACAGCAGCAGCAGCGAGCAGAAGCAGACGATGGAGCCGGTGATGTCCGGCAGGTAGGGCCCGAAGAAATACGCCACCGGCCACTGGCCGAGGATGTAGCCAAGCGAGCCGACGATCGCCAGCGGCCAGCCGTCGCGGAAGCCTCGCTTGCCGGCAACCAGGTAGATCAGCACCCAGGGCGGCAGCAGGGCCAGCACCGCGACGACGGTGCCGACCGAGCCGGACAGCGCCAGCAGCGGATAGCCGGTAACCGCGGCCAGGGCGATGATCGGTGCGCCGAGGGCGCCGTACGACACGGGCGCGTTGTTGGCGATGGCGGCGACGCGGATCGCATCCAGGTCGCTCAGGCCGAGGGTGATCAGGATCGGCGCCACCACGGCCCAGGGATAGCCGAAGCCGACCAGGCCTTCCATCAGCGCGCCGAAGGCCCAGGCGAACAGCATGGTCTGCACGCGGATGTCGAGCGTGCCCTGCGACACCAGCCAGCGGCGGAAGTTCTCGAAGATGCCGCTAGCGGACAGGGTATTGAACAGCACCAGGCCCCAGAAGGTGATCCAGTCCACGTTCCACACGCCGGTGGCGGAACCGTAGATATAGGCGCGGAACCCGGTATCGAGCGGCATGCGCCACACCAGCGCGGCCAGCACGAAAGTAACGATCGAGCCGATCAGCACCGCCAGCCAGGCCGACATGCGGAACACCGCCAGCAGCACCAGCAGCAGCACCACCGGCACCAGGGCGACCAGGCAGGTGAGGCCCAGATTGCCGACCGGGTCGAGGATTTGCGTGAACATCAGGTCCCCCTCACGCCCGACATGGGCGGAAACGCGGTTCGGCCTCGGGCAGGCCGGCAGCGTGCCGAAACAGTTGGTGTTTTTCCGTTCAGGTAACGTGGCAAGTGGCGTCAGTGTCGAGACGGGTCGAGGCGGAGCCACGAGCTTTGCGCACCTGTGCCGGTGCGATGCCCGATTCCCGGCGATTCGTCGTTGACTTAGATCAACGCGTTCGGATGTGGCTCAGGCCGGCGTCCCAGAGCCGCCCTGCTGTTCGCCGCAGCAAGCCGGGCCGGCAAACACGATCGGCAAACGGGGACCAGGCAAATTGGAACCACGGATGGACACGGATAAGCACGGATGGCGGGTAGGCGCGATCGTTCGTTGGACGACTTGGCACAAGCAGCAGATTATCATTGCGCACATGGCTGACCGGAAGCGCTCGGCTCCGTTCGCGTAATTGCTCACCTCGGTATCCGTGCCCACATTGGGTGGGGAGGTCGCCGACCGCGCCGCCCGGGGTCAGTCGCCGCAAAGCAAGAAAGCAAGTCATACACAGAGTTACACCAAGTGCACACAGAGTTTCACTGAGCAGATATTATTATACTTTCGTATCCTGAAGCGATGACGATTATAATTTCTTAAATCTATAGTAAATCTCTCGGTGAAACTCTGTGTGCACTTGGTGTAACTCTGTGTATGACTTGCTTGTTTACTGCGCCGCAGCCCCTCCGCTGCGCCGGGATTAACCCCGTATGCGTGTTCTCTGACCCGCCCGTCGCATCGGGTGGGGGTAGGCGAGCAATTGCCCGTTCGCCAGCCGATCGGCGTAAATCCGTGTTCAAATCACGAAAAATCATCATGGCCGGACATGACCCGGCCATCCACACCAGGCTGATCGGGTCGGGATGTACAGCGCACGCCGTGCAAGTGGTGGATGGCCGGGTCAAGCCCGGACGTGACTTGCCGTGGTGGAAGCACCCGCCGCCCGCTGCCTTGTTGCCGCCGAGGGCGGAGGCCATGCTGGCGCCGCGTGCGGAGCCTATCGCGGCGCCGCCAGCAGCAGGCGGTTCACCCGTTCCAACGCCGCATGGGTCGCCGGCCAGCCGCGGGCGAAGGCCTCCGGACCGATACCGCGTCGCGCCAGGGCGGCGGCGATCTCAGCCACGCTGCGCACGCCGTCCACCTGGCGCAGGATCGCGGCGGCGGAGGGCGGCAGCGCCACGGGCAGCCGCAGGCCGTCGAATACCATGCCGAGGACGCCGTCGGGGCGGATTGCGCCGGCGAGCGCCTCGCCAGTGGTCTCGCGCAACACCGGAACCGCGTCCGGCGCCAGCGGGTCGGCGCGTTGCACCGGCTCCGCCGCGCGGCGGCAATAGACGATGTGCACCGGCATGTTGCCTGCCAGCGACTCGGCCAGTGCGGCGCGCTGCAGCGTGTCCAGCTTTTCCGTCCGGGCACGCAGCCTTGGATCTGGCAGCAAGGGCTGAGGATCGTAGCGGTACGGCTCCAACCAGGCGGTCACCGACAAGCCGGCGCCGGCCAGCAGCGCATGCAGTTCGGGCACGGTGTAGGCGCGGTCGCGCGGGTTCAGCAGCAGGTCATAGATGCCGGCGTCGTCCTGCTGCATGTGTTCGACGAAGCCGCGGTTGAAGCGCAGCCACGCGGTCTCCGGCAGGTGGCGCAGCACCCGGCGTGCGGCGTCCAGCCGGGTGGCCGGCGCCTCTCCCTCCGGCGCGAGCAGCCGCAGCGCGTCCTGCAGCATATACACACCGGTGCGGCCATGCGGTGCGTACACCATCAACCCCAGCCCGCCGCCGGGCGCCAGCACCGACAGCAGCGCCTGCAGGCCGGCGGCCGGATCGGGCAGGTGATGCAGCACGCCGCAGCAGTCGATGTAGTCGAACGGCCCCAGCCCGGAAGCCGGCAGATCCAGCAGCGAGCACTGCTCCCAGACGATGTTGTCCAGCCCGCGCGCCGCCGCGCGTGCCTGCGCCACCTTCAGCGCCGCGGCGGAGCGGTCCAGCCAGGTCACCGTTCCCGGGCGGCCGGCGCGTGCCAGTTGCTGCGCCAGCATGATCGTGGCGTCGCCGGTGCCGCCGCCGGCCACCAGCACGTTCAGCGGCCGCGACGCCGGACGGGTGGCGCCGAACACCCAGTAATCCACCTCCAGCAGGTGGCCGGGACTGCCGACCACGAGGCGTTTCGCCTCGTCGCGCGGGTCGCGTTGCGGATAGGGATAGGCCTCGTACTGTTCGGCCAGCCTGGCGTCGGTTGCATCGGTCATGGCAGGCGGCATAGACCGCGAGGATGATCGAAACCAGGGCGCGCGGCTATTTCGGCATCGGCGTGGAGGGCGTGTCGAAATCGGCCAATGTCGGCGCATTGCTGCGCACCGGCCATGCCTTCGGCGCGGGGTTCTGCTTCACCATCGGCAGCGGCTGGGATTCCCGGGCGTCGCGGCTGGCGGACACCGCGGACACGCCCTCGCACGTGCCGCTGTGGCGCTTCCCGTCGGTGGAGGCGCTGGACCTGCCGCAGGGCTGCGTCCTGGTCGGCGTCGAGCTGCTGGAGGACGCGACCGACCTGCCGTCCTTCCGCCATCCGCTGAATGCCGCCTATGTGCTGGGGCCGGAGCGGGCCGGGCTGTCGCCGGTGCTGCTGGCGCGCTGCCGCCACGTGGTGCGGATTCCCACCCGGTTCGCGCTCAACCTGGCGGTGGCCGGGGCCTTGGTGCTGTACGACCGGCTGCTGCAGCACGGGCGGTTTCCTTCGCGTCCGGTGGGGAGCATGGGGACGCCGGAGCCGCTCCCGGCCGCCGGGGGGCATGGCGCGCCGCGCTTCCGGCAGCACGTGCCGGACTGGATGCGGCGCGAGGGGGAGGGGCAGCGGTAGCGGGCGGCCACCTACCCCTGCAGCACGCGGCCCGCCACGGCGTCCAGCTTCGCCACCAGCGCCGGATGGGACTGCAGCAGCGGCGAGAACTTGTTGAAGAT
>Ga0187809_10001402_pt1 | contig 11274 bp, 11 predicted proteins | sample NC_wetland_sal_i_8_FD_132415 | JGI IMG/M metagenome (GOLD analysis project Ga0187809, IMG submission 132415) | Wetland sediment microbial communities from Neuse River Estuary, North Carolina, USA - ASW_4 | ecosystem: Environmental > Aquatic > Freshwater > Wetlands > Sediment | place: USA: North... | reverse complement strand
GGCGGTGAAGCCCGAGGTCATCCTGTTCGACGAGCCGTGCTCGGCGCTCGACCCGATCTCGACGGCCAAGATCGAGGAGCTGATCTCCGAGCTCAAGGACGACTACACGATCGCCATCGTCACGCACAACATGCAGCAGGCGGCGCGCGTCTCCACTTCACCGCGTTCATGTATCTCGGCGAGATGATCGAATTCGGCGAGACCAGCACTATCTTCACGGCGCCGAACGACCGGCGCACCCACGATTACATCACCGGCCGCTTCGGCTAGGTGGAGGGCAGCGATGACTGATCACCACACCGTCAAGGCCTTCGACTCCGACCTGCAGGAGCTCGCGCGCATGGTCGCCGAAATGGGCGGCCTCGCCGAGCGGCAGGTCGCCGACGCCGTCGATGCGCTGGCGCGCCGCGACACCGCGCTCGCGCAGCGCGTGACCGCGGCCGACGCGCAGATCGACGCGCTGCAGCGCGAGATCGAGGAAAAGTCCGTGCTGACCATCGCGCGCCGCCAGCCGGTGGCGAGCGACCTGCGCGAAGTCGTCGGCGCGCTCCGTCTCGCCAACGACGTCGAGCGCATCGGCGACCTCGCCAAGAACATCGCCAAGCGCGTGATCGCGCTGAACGGCGAATTCCCGCCGCCGAAGCTGATCCGCGGCGTCGAGCACATGACCGACCTGCTGCTCGGCCAGCTCAAGGCGGTGCTCAACGCCTACGCGCGGCGCAGCGTCGCCGAGGCGATGGCGGTGTGGCGCGGCGACGAGGAAATCGACGCGGTGTGCACGTCGGTGTTCCGCGAGTTGCTCACCTATATGATGGAAGACCCGCGCAACATCACCTTCTGCATCCATCTGCTGTTCTGCGCCAAGAACATCGAGCGCATGGGCGACCACGCGACCAACATCGCGGAGACCGTGCACTACATCATCGAGGGCAAGCCGATCGCCGATCAGCGCCCGAAGGGGGACACCACCACGCTCGCCGCGTTGCGCACGGCGAGCGAATTCTGAGGCTTGACGCATGAACGCGCGTATTCTGATCGTCGAGGACGAAGAGCCGCTGACCATGTTGCTGCGCTACAACCTCGAGGCCGAGGGCTACGAGGTCGACAGCGTGGCGCGCGGCGACGAGGCCGACACGCGCCTGAAGGAGAAGGCGCCGGACCTCGTGGTGCTCGACTGGATGCTGCCCGGCCTGTCCGGCATCGAGCTGTGCCGCCGTCTGCGCGCGCGTCCCGAGACCAAGGGGCTGCCGATCATCATGCTCACCGCCCGCGGCGAGGAGAGCGAGAAGGTGCGCGGGCTCGCCACCGGCGCCGACGACTACATCGTCAAGCCGTTCTCGGTGCCGGAACTGATCGCGCGCGTGCGGGCGCTGCTGCGCCGCGCCAATCCGGAGCGCGTCGCGAGCGTGCTGGCGATCGGCGACATCGAGCTCGACCGCGAGAAGAAGCGCGTCACGCGCTCGGGCCGCGCCGTCGATCTCGGCCCGACCGAGTACCGGCTGCTGGAGTTCCTGATGGAGCGGCCGGGGCGCGTGTTCTCCCGCGAGCAGTTGCTCGACGGCGTCTGGGGCTCGGACATCTACATCGACGAGCGCACCGTCGACGTGCACATCGGCCGGCTGCGCAAGGCGATCAGCCGCGGCCAGGAAGCCGACCCGATCCGCACCGTCCGCGGCGCCGGCTATTCGCTCGACGACAGGTTTGGACGAGCGAACTGACCCTCCCGTCATCCTGAGGAAAGCGCCGTAAGGCGCGCCTCGAAGAATCTCTGACTGTCTGTTGTCGTCCCCGCGAAGGCGGGGACCCATACGCCGTGCCGTCTCGACGGGGCACAGCGTATGGGTCCCGGGCCTCCTTCGCTGCGCTCAGTCGCCCGGGACGACAGCGAGCTCAAAAACAAATGGCCGGGCGATCGGCTTGGCCATCGAGTCCATCGCAGCGCGGAGGGTCAGCCGCGGAACGGCCGTTTGTCGCGGCGGCGGTCGTGCGCCGGCTGGTAGGCGACGCGGCTGTGATAGCTGCAGTAGGGCAGCTCGTTGGCGGTGTCGCCGCCGCAGAAGAAGAAGTCGCCGCCGCCCGGATCGCCGATCGGCCAGCGGCAGGTGTGCTCGTTGAGCTGCAGCAGCGTCTTGCGCTGCTCGACCGGGATCTCCAGCAGCTCCGGCTCCGGCTCGAGGTCGTAGTCATAGGCGAGCGCGGTGTTGCCGCGGATCGCCGGGCGCGACACGCGCAGCATGTGGCCCGAGGAGCGGGCCTTGCGCGGGCGCGGCGCGGCGGAGGACGGGCTCTTGGCCCGTCCGGACAGGCCCAGGCGGTGGACCTTGCCGATGACCGCGTTGCGGGTGATGCCGCCGAGCTCGGCGGCGATCTGGCTCGCCGACAGCCCGTCGGACCACAATTTCTTCAGGAGTTCCACCCGTTCGTCGGTCCAGCTCATGGGTTTGTGGCCTCCCAGCCTCTCGATAGAATCCATCCCCGTTCGCCGGGCGCCGCTTGTCGGCGCCAGAACGCTCACGCTCCAGGGGATGAACCAGAAATCTCGCTCATCGGTACGAGATGTCGTACCGTCTGAGCCAAAAGTTACACCAGCGCTTGACTCGGGCACAAGCTTTTGCCAACGCCCAAAGCCCAACTACCAACAGGTTTTCCTTTAGAATCGGCACTTGCGGCATAATTGAGTCGCCCGATTCGTTTCTTTACCGCCGTTGACCGGGCCGGGCGCGGCCCATACAATGCCAAAAGTGCCGCCCGGCGAGGCGGCACATTTCTTTTCGGGGCCCGCGCGTGATCCCGAAAAGCCTGCTCCCGGAAACGCTTACGGCGTGAGCGCGGAGCGCCGACACCCCCGCGCGCAGACGACCATGTTCGAGACTATGCCCGTAAGCCCGCACCTATTGCCGACCTATGCGCGCGTCGATCTGGCCTTCGAGCGGGGCGAGGGCGCCTGGCTCTTTACGGCGTCGGGCGAGCGCTATCTCGACTTCGCCTCCGGCGTTGCCGTCAACGCGCTCGGCCACGCCCATCCGGTCCTGACCAAGGCCTTGACCGAGCAGGCGCAAAAGCTCTGGCACGTGTCCAATCTCTATCGCATTCCGGGCGCCGAGAGGCTCGCCGACCGGCTGTGCGCGGCGTCGTTCGCCGACGTGGCGTTCTTCTGCAACTCCGGCACGGAGGCGATCGAGGGCGCCATCAAGATGGCGCGCAAGTACCAGGCCGTCTCCGGCAAGCCCGAGCGCTACAGGATCGTCACCTTCGAGGGCGCGTTCCATGGCCGCACGCTGGCGGCGTTGTCGGCGACCGGCAACAAGAAGTATCTCGACGGCTTCGGCCCGCCGGTCGAAGGGTTCGACCAGGTCGCCTATGGCGACCTCGAGGCCGTGAAGAAGGCGATCACGCCCGAAACCGGCGCCATCATGATCGAGCCGGTGATGGGCGAGGGCGGCGTGCGCGTCGTGCCGCACGGCTTTCTGCGCGCACTGCGCCAGCTGTGCGACGAGCGCGGCCTGTTGCTGATTTTCGACGAAGTGCAGAGCGGCATCGGCCGCACCGGCGCGCTGTTCGCCTACGAGCACTCCGGCGTGACGCCCGACATCATGGCGCTGGCCAAGGCGCTCGGCGGCGGTTTCCCGGTCGGCGCCGTGCTCGGCACCAGCGAAGCGGCCAAGGGCATGACCGCCGGCACGCACGGCTCCACCTTCGGCGGCAATCCGCTCGCCATGGCGGTGGCCAATGCCGTGCTCGACATCATCAATACCAAAGAGTTCCTCTCGCAGGTGCAGCAGACCGCATTGCGCTTCAAGCAGCGGCTCGCCGAGCTCAGGGACCGGCACGCCGGCGTGATCGCCGAGGTGCGCGGCGAGGGCCTGCTGATGGGCCTGCGCATGGTGCCGCCCGCCGCGGCGATGGTCGACGAGCTTCGCGCCGAGAACATGCTGGTGCCCGCCGCCGGCGACAACGTCGTGCGGCTCCTGCCGCCGCTCATCATAGGCGACACGGAGATCGACTTCGCCGTCGACGCCATCGACCGCGCCTGCGCGCGGCTTGCGCAGATGCACGCGCCCAAGCAGGGAGCCGCGTGATGAGCGAGGTCCGGCACTTCCTCGATCTGATCGACGTCTCCAGGGACGACCTCAAGGGGATGATCGACAACAGCCGCGCCATGAAGGCGGCGCGGGCGCGCGGCCACGATGCCAAGCCGCTCGCCGGCAAGACTTTGGCGATGATCTTCGACAAGCCGTCGACGCGCACGCGCGTATCGTTCGACGTCGCCATGCGCCAGCTCGGCGGCGAGGCGATCATGCTGACGGCGCAGGAGATGCAGCTCGGCCGCGGCGAGACGCTCGCCGACACCGCACGCGTGCTGTCGCGCTTCGTCGACGCCATCATGATCCGCATCCTCGACCACGAGGCGATCGCCGAACTCGCGCGCCACGCGACCGTGCCGGTGATCAACGGGCTGACGCGGCGCTCGCATCCGTGTCAGGTCATGGCCGACGTCATGACCTTCGAGGAACGGCTCGGGCCGATCCGCGGCCGCACCGTCGCCTGGACCGGCGACGCCAACAACGTGCTGGCGTCCTGGATGCACGCGGCCGAACGTTTCGACTTCCGTCTGCGCGTCGCCACGCCGGCCGAACTGAAGCCCAAGAAGTGGCTGACGGACTGGGTCAAGGCGTCCGGCGCGGAGATCGAGATCGGCACCGACCCCGAGGCCGCCGTGAAGGGCGCCGACTGCATCGTCACCGACACCTGGGTGTCGATGGGCGACCGCGATGGCAAGCACCGCCACAACATCCTCAAGGGCTATCAGGTCAATGCGCGCCTGATGTCGAAGGCGAACCCGGACGCGATCTTCATGCATTGCCTGCCGGCGCACCGCGGCGAGGAGGTCACCGACGAGGTGATCGACGGGCCGCAGTCGGTGGTGTTCGACGAGGCGGAGAACCGTCTGCACGCGCAGAAGGGCGTGCTCACCTGGTGCCTGCACGCCGAGGCGTGAGGGCGCGAGGGAACAACCCCTCGAAAATTCGCGCCCGCGCGCTACATATGATGCATGTCTGAACCTCGTACCGAAATCCCCTCGCGCGCGCCGTCGGCCGTCGCCGTCGACGACATCGTGCTGCCGTTCGAAGTCTCCTCGCTCGATCTGCGCGGCCGCGTGGTCCGCCTCGGGCCTGTGGTCGACGAGATCCTCGAGAAGCACGCCTATCCGCCGCCGGTGGCGAAGCTGCTCGGCGAGGCCATCGTGCTGACCGTCATGCTCGGCTCGGCGCTCAAGATCGAGGGCCGCTTCATCCTGCAGACGCAGACCGAAGGCCCGGTGCGCATGCTGGTGGTCGACTTCACCGCCCCCGACAAGGTCCGCGCCTGCGCGCGCTATGACAAGACCCGCGTCGCCGAGGCGATCGCTGCCGGCAAGTCCGACGCCGCGGGCCTGCTCGGTCAGGGCCATCTGGCGATGACCATCGACCAGGGGCCCGACATGAGCCGCTACCAGGGCCTTGTGGCGCTCAACGGCGGCACGCTGGAAGACGCCGCGCACGAATATTTCCTGCGCTCCGAGCAGATTCCGACGCGCGTCCGCCTCGCGGTCGCCGAGGAACTGCGCGCGGGCGAGGGCGGCGCCAGCCATCGCTGGCGCGCGGGCGGCATCATGCTGCAATTCCTGCCGAAGTCGCCCGAGCGGGCGCGGGTTGCCGATCTCGATCCGGGCGACGTGCCTGAGGGCGTCGCGCCGCACGTGGTCGAGGAGGACGACGCCTGGGTCGAGGGGCAGGCGCTGGTCTCGACCGTCGAGGACCTCGAACTGATCGATCCGTCGCTGTCGAGCGAGCGGCTGGTCTACCGGCTTTTCCACGAGCCCGGCGTGCGGGTCTTCCAGGCCTGCGACGTCCGGGCCGCGTGTTCCTGCTCGCGCGAGACCGTGGAGTCGATGCTCAAGAGCTTCTCGCAGGACGACCGCGACCACATGGTCGAGGACGGCCGCATCCTGGTCACCTGCGAATTCTGCAGCGCGAACTACGAGTTCGCCCCCGGCGACGTCGGCGCCAGCAAAGCGTAGCCGGCCGGGCGGTCCTCCGGCGCGGTGCGCGCGCCGTACGCCGATGTTATACTTGCACGCAATGCGTGCGATTCGGCGCTCCTGATCCTGCTCGTGCCGCTGCCGGCGCTGGCGCAAAGCTGCCCGGCGCCGCTCGCCGGCGCGCGAAGGCTCGTGCTGGTCAACGCAATGGACATGGCGAGCCACACCGCCACCCTGCAGCGGTTCAGCCGTCCCTCGCCGCAGGCCGCATGGAAGGCCGACGGCGGCCCGGTCGCGGCGCTCATCGGCCGCAACGGCATGGGATGGGCCCGCGCCTTCAGCGCTTATGCGAAGGACAGCGAGCCGATCAAGGTCGATGGCGACCGGAAGGCGCCGGCGGGCTTCTACCGGATCGGCCGGCCGTTCGGTTTCGGACCGTCGCGGCTGCGCGGCTATCTGCGGCTCGCCGCCGGCACGGTCTGCGTCGACGACCCGCGCTCCCGCGCCTACAACACCATCACCACCCGGGCGAAGGTCGGCGATCGCGTGCACGGCGAGAACATGTCGCGCGTGCCCGCGTACGTGCACGGCCTCGTCGTCGATTATCCGACCGACGCCAAAGCCCGCGCCGGCTCCTGCATCTTCATCCACGTCTGGCTGCCGGGCAAAACCGGCACCGCCGGTTGCGTCGCCGTGCGCACGCCCACCGTTCTGACATTGCAGGATTTCGCGCAGGGCGGGGCGGTGCTGGCCGTTCTACCCAAGCAGGCACTCGATCGCTTCAAGGGCTGCCTGCCGGAATAACGGTCGCGTCATGGCCGGGCTTGTCCCGGCCATCCACGTCTTGCTTGCTGCTTAAGTCGTGGATGCCCGGCACGAGGCCGGGCATGACGGAGGCGTCAGTTGATCGTCCGCTCCGCGTACGACGAGTCGAGCGAAAAGGCCGGGACATCGATATCGAAATGCTCGCCCGTGTCGGTGATCATGCCGTAGCTGCCCACCATGAAGCCCGACGGCGTCGGCAGCGGCACGCCGCTCGTGTACTCGTAGGACGCGCCCGGCTTGAGCACCGGCTCCTCGCCGACGACGCCCGGGCCGCGGACCTCCTGCAGCTTGCCGTTGGCGTCGGTGATGCGCCAGTGCCGCGTCTTCAACTGCACCGTCTCGGCGCCGAGATTGGTGATGTCGATCGTATAGGCCCAGAAGAAATACCCGTTCGCCGGCGAGGACCGCTCGGAAAGGTAGCGCGGGGTCACGGTGACCTCGATCTTGCGGGTTACGGCGCGATACATTTCCAGGTCCGTCGACGAGAAGTCCGCCCAAGATATGCCGCGGAGTCGTGTTGTTCCGTGGCCGTTCGCGGCGATTATGGCCTCAACGCCGCAGGAAAGAAAAGCCGTCCATGGCGCCCGTGACCTCCGAACGCGATCTGCGGCTCGATCTGTTCCGGGGCATCGCGCTCTGGCTGATCTTCCTCGATCACATCCCGTCGAACGCCGTGAGCTGGATCACCATCCGCAACTACGGCTTTTCCGACGCCACGGAAATCTTCGTCTTCATCTCCGGCTACACCGCGGCGTTCGTCTACGGCCGCGCCATGCGGCAGCACGGCTTCATCGTCGCGGCGGCGCGCATCCTCAAGCGCGCCTGGCAAATCTACGTCGCGCACGTGTTCCTGTTCGCGATCTATCTCGCCGAGATCGCCTACGTCGCCCATTCCTTCAGCAACCCGCTGTTCACCGAGGAGATGGGCGTCCTCGACTTCCTGCGCAATCCGGACGTCACCATCGTCCAGGCGCTGCTGTTGAAATTCAAGCCCGTCAACATGGACGTGCTGCCGCTCTACATCATGCTTCTGGTGGGCTTCGCGCCGGTGCTGTGGCTGCTGCTGCGCGCGCCGTCGCTGGCGCTGATCGCCTCGGCCACGCTCTACGTGCTGATGGACGTTTTCGGCTGGAACATCGCGGCCTATCCGAGCGGCGTCTGGATATTCAATCCGTTCGCCTGGCAATTGCTGTTCGTGTTCGGCGCCTGGTGCGCGCTGGGCGGCGCCAAGAGGCTGGCGCCGTTCATCGGCTCGCGGGTGACTTTGGCGCTGGCTTTCGCCTATCTGGCCTTCGCCTTCTTCGTTGCCATGACGTGGTACTTTCCGCGGCTCGCGCCCTATCTGCCGCGCATCATCGGCGACAACATCTATCCGATCGACAAGACCAACCTCGACGTGCTGCGCATCCTGCATTTCTTCGCGCTGGCGGTGATCACCGTCAATTTCGTGCGGCGCGACTGGCCGGTGCTGCGCACGGCCTGGGCCGAGCCGGCGATCATCTGCGGTCAGCATTCGCTCGCCATCTTCTGCCTCGGCGTCTTCCTGGCATTTGCCGGCCACTTCGTCTTCACCGAGGTCTCGAACCGGCTGCTGACGCACGTCATCGTCAGCGTCTCGGGCATCGCGATCATGGTTGCCACGGCGGCGCTGCTGTCGTGGTATAAGAACGTCGAGAGGGGACCGCGGCCGCCGGCGGCAAAGCCGGGGTTTGCTGGGGGCGAGGCATGAGGACGCGTGCAGCGGTGCTGCTGGCACTGCTCGTGCTGGCGGGCGCGGCGAAAGCCGAGATGCCGCAGCAATGCCTGGTGGCGCGGCATTTGCTGGAGGACGGCAACCGGCTGCCAAAAGTGGCGGCAGCCATCGCGGCCAGACATCTCAATGTCCTGGTCCTGGGCGCCGGCTCGTCGTCGCTGCCGGGCTCCGGCGGCGCCGCCATGGCCTATCCCGCGCGCCTGAAGGATGCGCTGCAGACCGCCTTGCCCGGCGTGACCGTGACGTTGGCGACCGACGTCACCGCCCGCCGCTCGGCGGTGGAAATGGCCGACGCGCTCGCCGGCGATCTCAAGCGCGCGAAGCCCGATCTCATCGTCTGGCAGACCGGGACGGTGGACGCCATGCAGGGCGCGGACCCCGACCTGTTCAATCAGGCCCTTGATCGCGGCATCGCCACCGCCAAAGCGCACGGCGCTGATGTAATTTTGGTCAATGCCCAGTACTCGCCACGGACGGAGTCCATGATTGCGTTAGGCACCTATGCCGAGATTTTACGCTGGGTTGCGGTGCAGCATGAGGTGCCCATGCTCGACCGCTTCGCAGTGATGAAATTATGGAGTGATTTGGGGACCTTCGACCTCTATTCTCCGACCAAGGCGCTTGACACGGCCGGGCAAGTGCACAATTGCATAGGACAGCTGCTGTCCGTGCTGATCGTGGACGCGGCCAAGCCTGAAAGCCCGCCGCAGGGCGGGCAGTGACGCAGGACCCCGACGGGGGCACCGGGGGCCGGTCCTGCGACGAGCTATCGCCGGGGCCGGGAGTATCTCGCTTGCAGGCACTTTCATTCGTTCGTCGCGGCGTGACACCGTTGGCGCTCGCCGCCATGGTCGCTTTGCCGCTCGCCGCCCGCGCCGCCGAGCCGAAATGTCAGACGGCACAGGATCTGGCGCGCTTCAGCAATCCGTTGCACCGCCTGGCGCAGAAGCTGGCCGCGCACGACAGCGTCACCATCGTCGCCATCGGTTCGTCGTCGACGCAGGGCGCCGGCGCGAGCTCGCCGGCGGCGAACTATCCGAGCCGGCTGCGCGCGGAATTGCAGAAGCGCTTCCCGCACAACAAGATCGCCGTGATCAACCAGGGCATCGGCGGCGAAGAAGTCCCCGACATGCTCAAGCGCTTCGACGCGGCGATCGTCAAGGCGAAGCCCGACCTCGTGCTGTGGCAGCTCGGCACCAATTCCGTCGTGCGCGGTCACATGAGCGGCGATCAGGGCGCGCTCATTCGCGCCGGCCTCAAGACCATCCGGTCGACCGGCGCCGACATCGTGCTGATTGATCCGCAGTTCGCGCCCAAGGTGATCGCCAAGCCGGAAGCCGATCGCATGGTCGAGCTGATCGCGGTGACGGCCAAGCAGGAGAACGTCGACCTGTTCCGCCGCTTCGACGTGATGAAGCGCTGGCACGACGTCGATCATCTCGGCTTCGATGCGTTCGTCTCGCCCGACGGCCTGCACATGAACGACTGGAGCTACGCCTGCATGGCCCGGGGCCTCGGGCTGGCCATCGCCGAGGCCGCGCAGCGGCAGGTGCTGTCGGCGACCGTGTCGGCGCGCGCCAAGGCGCAGTAGGCGACCGTTCCTGACCGGGCCACGGTTCTCGTCATGCCCGGGCTTGTCCCGGGCATCCACGTCTTTGCACCATGTCTGCAAGCAAGGCGTGGATGGCCGGGACAAGCCCGGCCATGACGTTGGGTGTTCTCAAACTTTCTCCAGCGCGCCCAGCACATCGTCGAGCAGGTCGTCGACGTGCTCGAGACCGACCGACAGTCGCACCAGCCCGTCGCCGATGCCGAGCTCGGCGCGCTGCTCGGGCGTCAGCCGCTGATGCGTCGTCGTCGTCGGATGCGTGATCAGGCTCTTGGAATCGCCGAGATTGTTGGTGATGCCGATGAGCGAGAGACCGTTGAGAAAGCGGAACGCGCCCGCCTTGCCGCCCTTGATCTCGAAGGCGATCAGGTTCGAGCCGCCGGTCATCTGCTTGGCGACGACCGCAGCCTGCGGATGGTCCTTGCGGCCCGGGTAAATCAGCCGCGTGAGCTTGTCGTGACCGGCGAGCCTGTCGGCGATCTTTCCGGCGCTCTCCGTCTCGCGCGCGACGCGCACCGACAAGGTCTCGAGCCCCTTGAGCAGCACCCACGCGTTGAAGGGCGACAGCGACGGCCCGGTCTGCCGCAGCAATTGATGATAGTTGTCGACGATGATCTTCTCGGTCGCGAGAATGCAGCCGCCGAGCACGCGGCCCTGGCCGTCGATGTGTTTGGTCGCCGAGTAGACGACGACGTCGGCCCCGAGCTTGAGCGGGCTCTGGTAGAGCGGCGTCGCGAACACGTTGTCGATGACGAGCTTGGCGCCGGCGCCGTGGGCGATCTCCGCGACCGCGGCGATGTCGTAAACCTGCAGCGTCGGGTTGGTCGGCGTCTCCATGAAGAACACCTTCGTGTTCTTCGTCACGGCCTTCTTCCACTTGTCGAGGTCCTCGCCATCGACCAGCGTGAAGGTGACGCCGAAGCGCGCCAGCCACTCCTCGATCACCCAGCGGCAGGAGCCGAACAAGGCCTTCGCCGCGACGACATGGTCGCCCATGCGCACGAGGCCCATCAGCGCGGTGGTCACCGCCGCCATGCCGGTCGCGGTCGAGCGCGCGGCTTCCGC
>Ga0187809_10001401_pt1 | contig 11284 bp, 11 predicted proteins | sample NC_wetland_sal_i_8_FD_132415 | JGI IMG/M metagenome (GOLD analysis project Ga0187809, IMG submission 132415) | Wetland sediment microbial communities from Neuse River Estuary, North Carolina, USA - ASW_4 | ecosystem: Environmental > Aquatic > Freshwater > Wetlands > Sediment | place: USA: North... | reverse complement strand
GAGGACGAGCGCAAGCGAGACGACCGCCATCGCCTCCCACAGCGCCAGAAAGGTTGTCACCGACGCGGCGAACGGCACTAACGCCATGACGGCGACAAACAACGGCAGCATCGTCACCGCTGTGGTTGGCAGCACGGCGTGCTCGTCGTCCGAGCTTCGACGTGCGTAGCCCGCGGTGTAAAGCCCGGCGACGATGGCGATCGCGCCCTCGATCACCGCGAACAGCGCACTTGTCGCGTCGCCCCCGAACATCGCGCCGGCAAGCGGAATGAGCCACCCAACGCGAATCGGTGAGAAGCCCTGGCTCAGCGTGACGGTGCCGAGCCAACACGTCAGCGCGCCCACGACCACCGTCCAGGCGGCCGCCAGCGCGCCACGACGCGAACTCGGCGCGACGGGTAGCGACACAACCGCCGCGACAGCGGTCGCGGCGATCGCCGCGACCAGCACCGAGGGCGTCACCGCCCGGTGACCCGACGAAGCGCCGCGATGATGTCGCTCGGGCTGGGCGGGCAGCCCGGAACCTCGATGTCGACGGGGACGACGTCAGCGACCCGCCCGGCGACACCTGGCCCTCCGGCGAACACGCCGCAGTTGCGCGCGCAGTCGCCAACCGCGATGACGACCGTCGGGCCCGGGACGGCGTCGTACGTGTCGCGCAGCGCGCTTGCCATGTTGCGGGTCACCACGCCGGTGACCAGCAGGCCGTCAGCATGCCGCGGTGAGGCGACCAAACGCGCGCCGTATCGTTCGGCGTCGTAGACCGGGGAGAAGCAGCCCGAGAGCTCGATCTCGCACCCGTTGCACGAGCCCGCGTCGACGTGGCGCAACGCCAACGAGCCGCGAAGCCGCTTCGGCGTGTCCGCGGGGGCCGGACGCTCCGGCGCGGCTTCCGCCACCCGACCGGTGCGCAAGATCTTGGCCAGCATTCCCACCGTGATCAGCCTTGGCCCGGCGCCTGCAACTCGCGGAGCACCTCGATCTGTCCGGCCAACACGCCGGTGAGGATCCTGCGCGCGACCGCCAGCAGTTCGGCGAGGTCCTCGGAGGCAAGGGCGTAGAAGACCGCGTTGCCCTGTTTGCGGGTGGTCACCAGCCCGCCGCGCCGCAGCACGCCGAGCTGCTGGGACAGGTGCGACGACTCAATGCCGACCTCGGGCAACATCTCGCCCACGGACCGCTCGCCCTCGCTCAACAGCTCCAGCACTCGGATGCGCGCCGGATGGCCGAGCGTCTTGAAGAACTCCGCTTTCGTCTGGTACAGCGGCGTCGCGGGCATCGGCGCTCCCTCCTCGTCAACCATGGGCGTCCGCAAGCTTGGCTACCTTACAAGCTTGTCAACTACTCAGCCGCATCGGGGCGGCTGAACCGCCCGGGTGAGGCCCCCGTACGTCTCGGTATGGCGGCCGAACCCGTCTCGTCGCCGCATCCACAGCTGCGGCCGGCACCAAGCGCGCAGCCGCGCCAACGGGCGCCGGCGGCCGACGCTCGGCGGGTGGCTGGGCTCGACGGACTCCGCGGCATCGCCGCGCTTTTCGTGGTGCTCAACCACATCTTCTTGCGCGCCTGGCCAGGCTTTCCGGTTGACCACGCGCCCTTCTGGGCCGCCGACTTCATCTACGGTCGGTTCGCGGTGATCGTCTTTATCGCGCTGTCCGGCTTCTCGTTGGCGCTCGTGCCCGCCCGCAGCGGCTGGCGGTTTGACTCGATCACGACGTTCGCGCGGCGACGAGCCTGGCGAATATTGCCGCCCTACTGGGCCGCCCTCACCTTCAGTTTGGCGCTGACCTGGTTCGTGCTCGCGCAGCCGGGCCTGCCGAGACCCGACGGGAAATCGGTCGTCGTGTATGGCTTGTTGGCGCAAGACGCGATCTCCGCCGGTATTCCGAACCGCGCATTCTGGTCCATCGCGGTGGAGGCGCAGCTTTACGTCGTCCTGCCGTTGCTGCTCTTGATCGTCCGGCGGATAAGCGCACTGGCGATGGCCGCGCTCGTCGCCGGCGTCGTCGTCGGCGTGGGGGTGGCGGGCCAACACGCCGTGCTCTTCAACGAGGCGCTGACGAAGTTCACCCCGGACCTCGCGGTGCTGTTCGCCGTCGGCGTCGTCGCGGCAGGCGTCGTCGCCAACCACCCGACGTCGCGGCCATGGCACTGGTACGCCGCGGCCGCCGCCGCTCCGGTGATCGCGCTTATCGCCGTCAAAGGCTCGACGTGGACGAACGACAACTTGTTTTGGGTCGATCTGGCGTGGGCGCCCGCTGTCGGCTGCTTGCTGATCGCGATCGCGACGTCGCGCCCTCGCCCGCTCGTGCGGTTTCTCAACACCCGGCCGCTGCGCAGCCTCGGGTCCTTCTCCTACAGCCTGTATCTGACGCATGCCCCGATCGTGATCGCGGTCTCGTACGGATTGGTGCTGCACCGAGTCCCGCCAGGGACGCCGACTTTTCTCGTCCTCGCCACGATCCTGCTGCCGCTGACAGTGGGCTTCGCCCGGTTGTTCGCCGCCGTCTTCGAACTTCCTTTCCAGCGGCACCGCGGGTGGGCGCCACTTCGGGAGGCGGCAAGGCGCCGCGACAGGCGCGACAGGCGCGCCAGGCGCGCCGCTAGGCCGACGTCGCAGCTCGCCGGCGCGGACGCCACCCAGCAGAACTCGAGTGCGAGAGGTCGGGCCAGCCCAGTACGTTCGCCGTCATGACGTCGGAGCAGTTCGTGCCAGTCGATTTCGACCCGCCTGCCGCGCTCGTCACACATCGGTTCCGCCTCGAACCGCTCGGTCCGCAGCACAATCGGGCCGATCACGCCGCATGGACGTCGAGCATCGAGCACATTCGCTCCACGGCCGGTTATCGCGACGGCAAGTGGCCACCGCCGGGCGGCATGACGCTCGAGCAAAACCTCGCCGACCTTCGCCGCCACGCCGACGACTTCGCGCGCCGCAAGGGTTTCACCTTCACCGTGCTCGACCCCCGCGACGACGAGGTTATTGGTTGCGTCTACCTGTATCCCCCCGCGTCCGCGGACTGGGACGTCACAGTGCGGTCGTGGGTGCGGGCCGACCGAGCCGAACTCGACGCGCCGCTCGCCGACGCGGTCGCCCGCTGGCTCACCACGGACTGGCCTTGGGAGCGGGTCGACCGCTGCGGCCGCTAACTCGCGACAGCACGCCCACTCCCCCGCCGCTTCTGCCGCAGTAGCGTTTCTGCGGCAACTTCCCACGAAGCCGAGGGCGGCACATGAGCGACGACAACCGTGACGAAGACGAGCAGGACCCAACCGCCGTCCGGCGCGGAGGACCCCAACTCATCGCATACGCCGACCGGTTCGGCGGCTCGATCTCCGGAGTGACGCAACTCCTGCGCGGCGCGCTTAAAGGCGCCTTCACCGGCGTCCATCTGTTGCCTTTCTACACGCCGTTCGACGGCGCCGACGCCGGCTTTGACCCGCGCGACCACACCGCGATCGACCCTCGGCTTGGCGATTGGCCGGACATTCAAGATTTGGCGCGCTCGCACGACGTGATGGCGGACGTCATCGTCAACCACATGTCGACCGACGCGGCGCCGTTTCGCGACGTCGTCGAAAAAGGAGATGCGTCGCCATGGGCTGAGATGTTCCTCACCATGAGCTCGGTCTTCCCGAACGGCGCGACCGAGTCCGAGCTCACCGCCGTGTACCGGCCGCGACCAGGCCTTCCGTTCACACCGATGTACCTGGGCGAAGTCCGAAGGCTGGTGTGGACGACGTTCACGTCCCAGCAGGTCGACCTCGACGTCCGAAGCGGCAAGACCTGGGCTTACCTCACCGGCATCGTCGACACCCTAAGCCGCGCTGGCGTGCGCATGCTGCGCCTCGACGCGGTCGGATACGTCGTGAAGACGGCCGGCACGTCGTGCTTCATGACCCCGGAGACGCTCGAGTTCGTTCGTCGGCTTCGCGACTACGCCCATCAGCACGGTGTGCGTGTGCTGCTTGAGATTCACGCGCCCTACCAGCAGCAGCTGGCAGGCGCCAGCAATGCTGACTTCATCTACGACTTCGCACTACCACCGCTCGTGCTCCACGCGTTGATGAGCCACGACTTCACGCCCCTCACGTCGTGGCTTGAACAGCGGCCGCGCAACACGGTCACCGTGCTCGACACCCATGACGGCATCGGCATCGTTGACGCGGGCCCCACCGGCGACCAGCCCGGACTCCTCGACCGCGAGCAACTGAACGCTCTCGTCGCAGGCATCCACGCGAACAGCAAGGGCACGAGCAAGTCCGCGACCGGCGCCGCGGCGTCAAATCTGGATCTCTACCAGGTGAACTGCACGTTCTATGACGCGCTGGGCCGGGACGACGGCGCCTACCTCCTCGCCCGTCTCGTTCAGCTATTTGTTCCCGGCGTTCCGCAGGTCTACTACGTCGGGCTGCTCGCAGGACACAACGACGTCGAGTTGTTGCAGCGCACGGGAGTTGGGCGCGACATCAACCGACATCACTACAGCGCAGCCGAGATCGACGCGGCGCTTGGCAGCCGGATTGTCCAGGATCAGCTAACCGCGCTGCGGTTCCGGGCCAGCCACCCCGCCTTCACCGGATCCTTCACCTACAAACTCGAAGGAACGTCGTTTGAGCTGCGTTGGCAGCAGGGCGACGAGACCGCAAGACTCAGCGTCGACACCAGAACCCTTGACTTTCTTGTCGCCGCGACTTCTCGGTCCGGCGATGCTATTCCTGTCAGTCGGTCGAACTTCCACGACCTTGACTCGCTTTCCGCGTGACCCAGAGAGAAACCCATAGCGCTCATGCCCTCGCGAGCGACTGCCCGGCGCGTCTCACCGACGGGCCGGGCAGTCGGCTACGACCTAGCTTGTGTAACCCTCTAGCTTGTTAGCCGCGATTGCGAAGTCGTTGGTGTATGTCTTGTTGAGGTCAAGCGCGCCCGTGTCGAGCTTCGCCGCGTGCTGAATCGCGAGAACCGTCGCGGGTCCGTCGGCCGGCATCATGCCGTCCGGCAGGAACTGGCCCTTGTCCTGGTCAAGCGCCTGGATGTATTGGTCTTTGGTCACCGTTCCGTTCGCGACGAACTGCGGTGGCAGGTGCGCCGCGATGTCCGCCGCGCTGTGCGTGGAGATGTAGTGCATCGTCGCCACCAACGCGTCGACCACTTTCTGGACGGTGTCTTTGTGAGAAGCCACCCAGCTGGCTTGCGCCAGCACGCACGCTGACGGATAGGTGCCGCCGAGAGCCTGCTTAGCGCCGGCGCCGGAGGCTAGGTCGATGGCCGAGTAGCCAAGGCCCATCTTCTCCACCTCAGCCACTGTCGGCTGGGACGTCATGCCGCAGACGATCTTGTGGTGCTGCAAGGCGGCGATGAACGTGCTGCCGGCGCCGACGCCGACCCGGGTGAAGTCTTTGCTCGTCAAGCCTGCCTTTGATCCCATGTACAACGTGAGGTCGTCGGTGCCAGAGCCGAGGTCAGTCACGCCGACCGCCTTGCCCTTCCAGTCAGCGGCTGATTTCACGTTTGATCCCGTCGCGCACATCTCCCGTTCGCCAGGCGCAGCGCTGAGCTGCACGACGTCGACGACGTCCTTGCCATGGGCTTGGAAGTCGATGGCGTGCACGTACCACGCGCCCGCCATGTTGACCTGGCCGGACGCAACAGCGTCCTCAGCGCCGACACCGCCGTTCTGCTCGGTGCTCAGCTTCACGTTCACGCCGTATTTCTGGTAGTACCCGAGACCCTGCGCGAGCTGGTATGGCAAGTAGATCTGCTTGTCGATGCCACCCACCATCAGGGTCACTGTGGGCAGGCTGCCGCTGTCCTGGCTGCTGGGCGCGGCACTTTGCGCGGAGGCTTGCGGCGACCCTGCGGCCGTTGTCTGTGATGCCGCCGCTGTGCTGCTTGACGCGGCCTGACCGCCGGTCGCCGTCTTGGTGCTGCTGGTGCTGCTGCACGCGCCGAGTCCAGCGACGAGCGCAACCGCGGTGATACCGACTGGGAGCGTGCGTGTGAGCGTCTTCGCGTTCACGTTGCGACGCCTCCTTTCTTTTCCAATGTGCGGGACTGCACCGAATACATGGAATGGAGCCGCGTTTTTGGCGCGTTCTTGCTTGCCGCGCTGCCGTCACCGGCAGGCGGAGTATCGACATTCAGCCGGAACTGGCGAGCGTCAACTGCCGGCGGACTCGGCGGCTGATTTGGGTCGCCAAGACAACAGCCTGCGTTCGAGTTGCGTGATGAGAGCCTCAGCGGCAAGTGCGATTACCGCGATAATGAGCATCGCCGCCCACACTCCGTTGGGGTCGAAGTTGTTCATCGCGGTGGCGATGACCAAACCGAGCCCACGTTGGGCCCCCAAGAATTCGCCGACGATGGCGCCGATGATGGAGAACCCAAACGCCACGTGCAGGCTGGCGATGATCCACGTGAGCGCCGATGGAACTACGACGTGCCGCACGATCTGGATGCGAGAGGCGCCAAGCACCCTCGCGTTTGCGACGAAGTTGCGGTCGACCTCGCGCACGCCCTGAAAAGCGTTGAAGAATACGACGAAGAAAACCAGCACCGCGGCAAGCATCACCTTTGAGGCCGTGCCGAGCCCGAGCCACACGATGAAGAGAACACCAAGCACGATGCGCGGAATCGCGTTAAGCACCTTGATGTAGGGCCCGACAACGTCGGCGAGGAAGCGGTTCTGCCCCAGTACGATTCCGACGAAGATGCCAGCGCTCACGCCATAACCAAAGCCAAGCAGCGCCTCTTTCATCGTCACCCCGAGCTGCAGCCACAGGGAGCCGTACGCCGTGCCGTGCTCAACCCAGTCGCGCACCTTCAACGCGATACCACTCGGCCTGCCGAAGAAGAACGGGTCGACGATCTTCAACGCGGTGAACAGCTGCCACCCACCGATGACCACCACGAGCGTCAGCACGCGCGCCAGCAGCACGAGCTGACGCCTACGTCGCGCTTTGCTCCGAGCAACGCGCGCGATGTCGGCTTCGCTAGCGCCAGTCTCCTCGGCGAGTGTGGAACGCACGGCCGCCAACGCCTGCGCCTCCCGCCCCACGGATGCGTTGCTCATGGCCGAACCCCTTTCGCGGGCGAAGCCGTCACCGTGCGCGCGTACGCCCGCTCCACCTCTTCACGCAGGGACTCCCAGATCTGGTGGTGGAGCTCTAGGAATCGCGGTTCGAAACGGATCTCCTGAACCGCGCCACGTGGCCGGGGCAGGTCGATGTCGTAGACGCCTTTGACCTTCCCAGGGCCCGCCGTCATGACGACGACCCGGTCGGCCAAGGCGATGGCTTCCTCGAGGTCGTGAGTGATGAAGAGCACCGACGGCCTCGTGCGCTCCCACAAGGACAAAAGCTCGTTCGACATGATCGCCTTGGTCTGCACGTCGAGCGCACCGAACGGCTCATCCATCAGCAAAATCGACGGCTCGTTGATGAGCGCGGCGGCGAGGCTGACCCGTTTGCGCATCCCGCCCGACAGTTGATGCGGATGGTGATCTTCGAACCCGGTCAGCCCGACAATGCGCAACCACTGTCGAGCTTTCGCTTGCGCGTCCTTCTTACTGGCACCACGAAACGTCGGGCCGAGTGCGACGTTGCCGAGCACCGTCTTCCAGGGCAGCAGCGCGTCGTTTTGGAACATGAAGCTGATGCCCTGCGTGATCCCGTCGACCGCTTGGCCGCCGACCCGCACCACGCCTGCCGTCGGCCGGTCGAGTCCGGCAACCAGACCGAGCGTCGTCGATTTGCCACATCCGGTCGGACCGACGACCGCGCAGAATTGGCCCGGCTCCACGGTGAAGTCGATGTTTTCCAGAGCGGTGAACGCGGCACCCGCCGGCGTCACGAACCGTTTTGTGACGCGGACGATGTCGATGCGAGACCGCTCAGCCCCGCTGACCTCGAGGTCAGAGTCACGCGACATGTTCGTCGCACCTCTCGCAGCCATCGTGTCAGCTCCTCTCGATCCGGCGTCGGTGGAGCAAATGTCGCGACCGATTCCCGTGACGTCTACGTTTCGCCCGTAGGTCCTATTTACCGGCGGCTGCGATCGTTTCTGATCATTTCGCTCGCGGTCTTAGGTCGTGACTAATGCCAGATCGTGGCTACTCTCACTAAATGGCATTCCCGAGCCCGCACCGGCGGTCGCCACGGCTCTCGACGCAGGTGCTGCTGCTCCAGATCGTGATCATCCTGCTGACGGTGGGAGCCGGGTTCGCAGTCTCTTACGAGCGCGGCCGCCACGAGCTCGACGTCCGGGCGGGACAACAGTCACTGGCGATCGCGAACACCGTCGCCTCGACGCCGGCCGTCGTTAACGCCTTTTCTCTCCCGGATCCGGCGGCTGTCATCCAGCCGATCGCAGAGAGCGTCCGGCGCGCGACTGGCGCGGCCTTCATCGTCGTCGCGAACGACGAGGGCATCCGTTATTCGCATCCCAACCCGGCAATGGTCGGCACGTCGCTGCTTCATGATCCAGGCGAAGATCCAGCGGGAGTGTTGGCAGGTCACACGTTCGTCGGAGTCCAGCCTGGCTCGCTCGGCCGTTCCGTACGCGCGAAAGTCCCCCTGCGCGACCACAACGGAAAGGTCATCGGCCTCGTCTCCGTCGGCGTCCTCGAGACGAAACTGAGCTCTGAGTTGCGCGCCAACGTGCCGGCGACCCTGATTCCGCCTCTCCTGGGCCTGGCACTTGGAACGATCGGAGCATTCCTATTGGCGCGCCGCGTTAAGCGGCAGACCTTTGGCCTGGAGCCCGAGGAGATCGCAACACTGCTCGAACAACGCGAAGCCATGCTGCACGGGGTGCGCGAAGGGGCGATCACAGTGGACGTCGCGGGACGGCTCAGCCTCGTCAACGACGAGGCCACTCGGCTGCTCGGCATCGACCAAGCGGCGATCGGCAAGAAACTTGCCGACCTCTTGCCAGCTGGCCGGGTGCGCGACGTGCTCACCGGTCAAACCGACGGACGCGACGAGATGATCCTGGTCGGCGACCGCGTGCTGGTTGTGAACCGGGTGCCGGTCGAAGTCCGCGGCCGTCCCGTCGGCGCGGTGGTGACGCTGCGCGACCGCACCGAACTCGACGCCCTGCTGCGCGAGCTCGACGACGTGCGCAGCCTCGCCGACGCGCTAAGAGCCCAAGAGCACGAGTTCGCGAACCGGCTGCATGTCATAGGCGGCCTCATCGAGCTGGAACGCTATGACGAGGCAGTGCAGTTCATCCACTTCAATTCGCTGCTGCACCAAGAACTTGCGGCGTCGCTTGTCGAGCGAATCGGAGATCCGATCCTTTCGGGGTTGCTTCTCGGCAAAGCGTCGGTCGCGAGCGAGCGTGGACTCAATTTGCGCATCGCCGCCATCACCGAACTGCCCGATGTCGACGACGTGCACAAGTTGGTGACGGTCGTAGGGAATCTCATCGACAATGCACTCGACTCCGCTGCGCAGACCGGACCCGGTGGCCAGGTCGATGTCTCGCTCGCCGTGCGGGACGAGCACCTCGTCGTGCAGGTGCACGATTCGGGGCCAGGCATCGACCCAGAGCTGGTCGAGGAGATCTTCCGAGACGGGTTCACGACAAAGGTCGCAAGGGATGGTCACCGCCGGCGGGGACTGGGCCTGGCCCTCGTCAGCCAGGAAGTACGTCGGCGTGGCGGGACCATCTCGGTCAAGAACGTCGACGGCGCGCTCTTCACCGTCGTCATCCCCCTGCACGCACGGGACGGGGCGCTGGAGGCGGCAATACCGTGATCCGCACGCTTATCGTCGATGACGACTTCATGGCCGTGTCGGTGCACCGCCAGTTCGTCGAGCGGGTGCCCGGATTCGAGGTGGTCGGCACCACCACGAGCGGAACAGCCGCGCTGACCGCGGTCAAGGAGCTTCGACCCGATCTGCTGTTGCTCGACATCTACCTGCCTGATCTCGGCGGTATCGAGGTGTTGCGACGGCTTCGCGCCGAGGGCACGCCGGTCGACGTCATCGCCATCACGTCCGCCAAGGACGTCGAGACGCTGCGCGGCGCGATGCACCTCGGCGTGCTGCATTACATCGTCAAACCGTTCACATTCAAGACCTTTCTTGACCGGTTCGAGAGCTACGCTGCGGCAAAGAAGCGACTGGAAGGTATGGAGCGCGCCGAGCAGCGCGACATCGACCGGCTTTACGGCCTGCTTCGCACCAGCGGCGAGGAGTCATTGCCAAAGAACATCTCGGCGCCCACGCTCGAGCTCGTCGCCGACATGTTGCGCACCTGCGAAGATGGCGTCTCCGCGGCCGAACTCGCGAGCAGAGTCGGCGTCAGCCAAGGTATCGCCCGTCGATACCTCAAGTTCTTGTGCGACTCCGGTGTGGTCGATTTCGGACTGCGTTACGGCGCCGCCGGTCGCCCTGAACACCTCTATCGCTGGACCGGCCCCCCAGCGCATGTGCGACGCTGACGCGCCGTTTCTCAATGAGCGCGCCGATCGTCAGCGGAGGAAACGGACCAGCATCTGCGCGACGCAGGCGGGCTTGGCGCCGCCGTCGATCTCGATGACGGCGTCGATCGTCAACTGCGCTCCGCCGACGACCTGCTCCACACCGGCCAACGTGGCGCTGGTGCGCACCTTCGACCCGACGGGCACCGGCGCTGGAAAGCGAACCTTGTTCAATCCGTAGTTCACCTTCGTCGAGACCTCGCGAACGTCGAGCAGCTCACTCCACATCGGGATGAGCAGCGACAACGTCAAATATCCATGCGCGATCGGCGTTCCGAACGGGCCTTCCGCGGCACGCTCAGGGTCGACGTGTATCCACTGGTGGTCGTCGGTGGCGTCGGCGAACGTGTTGATCCGCTCCTGGGTTATCTCAACCCACGAGCTAGCCCCGAGGCTGTTTCCGACCAGTGGCTCGAGGTCCTCGAGCGTGTCAACAACCGTGCTCATGTCGAATCTCCTTCGCGGCGGTGCGCCGATCGCAGTTGTTCTTTGCGGATCTTTCCGGTCGCGGTCTTCGGCAACTGCTCGACGAACCGCACGTGCTTCGGGATTTTGAAGGCGGCCAGCTTGCCGGCCAACGCGGCGCGGATGCTTTCTTCGGTCAGGTCGGCCCCGGCCGACTTGACGACGTACGCGAGGCCGACCTCACCCCACCGTTCGTCCGCGATCGCGATCACCGCGCTCTCGACGACGCCCGGCAGCGCGTTGAGTCGCGCCTCGACCTCGGCCGGATAGATGTTCTCTCCCCCGGAGATGATGAGGTCTTTGATCCGGTCGACGACGTAAGCCCAGCCGTC
>Ga0187809_10001400_pt1 | contig 11287 bp, 11 predicted proteins | sample NC_wetland_sal_i_8_FD_132415 | JGI IMG/M metagenome (GOLD analysis project Ga0187809, IMG submission 132415) | Wetland sediment microbial communities from Neuse River Estuary, North Carolina, USA - ASW_4 | ecosystem: Environmental > Aquatic > Freshwater > Wetlands > Sediment | place: USA: North... | reverse complement strand
GACGAGTCGTGTGGACACGGTTACGCCCTCCCCAGGCACATCCTACCAGGGAAGGGAAGCCCGCGACGGGCACGTGCTCCACGCCGTCCAGCGGTCCAAGAACCTCCCGTCGACGGCTCCTCACCGCCAGCTCGACGGGCCCGTGTACTTCGGCCGCCAGGAGCCACCGGGCTACGTCAGGTAGCTCGCCAGAGTCGGCAGCTTCATCTGAGCTCCAGCCGCCACGGCGGACTGGTAGGCCGTCTGCTGCGCCGTCAGCTGCGCGATGATCTGCGCCATGTCGACGTCCTCGACGCTGCCCTCCTGCGTCTGCAGGGTGCTGCTCGTCGTCTGCAGCTGCGAGAGCGCCGCCTGCACGCGGTCCATGTTCGCGCCGAGCGTCGCCTGAAGGCTCGAGAGGGTCTCCCCTTGGGACTGCAGGGCGCCGAGGTCCGCCTCGACGGCCGCGGTGTTGCCGCTCGAGAGGTCCTGCTGGAGGTAGCTGAGCACGTCGACGAGCGACGTACCGTACGTGACGGGGTTGCTCGACGTCACGGCGGACGTCGTCTGCGGGCTGCCGCTCGAGTCCGACACCGTGCCGAGCGCCTCCGCCCGCTGCTGGAGCCATCCCGGCATCGCCGAGGCGTCCTGGCCGGGTGCGTTGAAGGTGAAGGTCTGCCCGCTCAGCACCGATGTGGCGTTGGTGGACGTGGGGATCATGACGCCGCCGCCGATCTCAAGGGACTGCGGCGTGAACTGCCCGCCGCTCTGCTCGCCGCTCACCGCGTAGGCGCCGCTGCTGTCCGGGCCGCTCACCGGCTTCTCTTGCTGCGTGCCGGAGAAGACGTACTGCCCCGCGTACTGCGTGTTGAAGAGCGACGCGACGTCGCTGAGGATCTCCTGGGCCTGCTGGCTCATGTCGCTGAGCTGGCTCGTCGTGGCGGAACCCGAACTCGCCCCCGTGGCCAGGGACTCGGCAGCGTTGAGGTCGGTCTGCATCTGGGAGAGGGCTTGATCGGTCGTCGTCATCTGGCTCTGCGCCGTCTGCGCGTTGGACTGCCACGCCACCACCTGCTTCTGCGCCGCCTGCATCTGCAGAACGAGCGCAGTGCCCACGGGGTCGTCCGAGGGCTGGGAGATGGAGACGCCGGAGCTCGCCTCCTGCGACGTCCGCACGTAGGCGGCCTGGGCCTGGTCGATGTTCTGGGCCATGTTCTGGTACATCATCTGATCCGAGATGCGCACTCCGGTCTCCCTCCCCGTCGGATTCCCCCTGGGGCGCCAGGAACCTAGAAGGCGTTCAGCAGCGACTGCAGCGACTGGTCCATGATGTTGGCCACCTGCGCCGCGGCCGTGTACATGGCCTGCGCCTGGATGAGGTTCGTCATCTGCTCGTTGATCGACACACCGCTGACCGACTGCTGCTGCGAGGTGATCTGCGTCAGGAGGGACTGCGACGTGTTCTGCAGGTTCTGCGAGAGGTCCACGGCCGCGCCCATGTCCGAGACGAACGAGGCGTAGGTCTGCATCGGGCCGCCCTGCTGCTGGGCGATGTCCGCCATGGCGGTCGCGTTCTGGCCGTTGCCGGCCGCCGGCAGCTCGATCTGGAGGCCCGTGACGGACGACGGCGCCTGCCCGCTCGCCGGCACGAGCTCCAGGGCGTACTGCCCGTTCGACGTCTGCACGGGCGACGCGGTCACTCCGACGCCCGCCGTGCCGTTGATGGCACTGACGACATCGTCGAGGGTCGCGGGGCCGGTGACCGCGACGTCGACGCCGTTGATGGCGACGGACGTGCCGCTCGCGAGGAACGTGCCGCTCGAGGCGCTCGCCACGGTGTTCTGGCTCTGGAGCGCTCCGCTCGCCGCGATGTACGCGCCGCTCTGCTGGATGAGGGGGTTCACCTCGACGTCGGCGGGCGTCAGGGCCCCTCCGTTGTCCGAGGTGAACATCGCGGGCCCGAGGGTCCAGTCGCCCGACGTCGGGTCGAGGTAGTAGCCGGCCTCCTGCTGGGTGTTCACGGCACCGGTGAGCGCCGAGACCGCCTGGGTGAACTCGCTCATCAGGCTCTGGCCCGTGCTGGGGTTCGGGTTCAGGTCGTAGTTGACGAGCTGCATCGCCGCGCCGATCGAGCCCTGCACCGTCGACTGGTCCCCAGTGGTCCAGGGTGCCGTCACCGTGGCCGACGTGCCCGTGACGTCCGTTGCCGCGAGCGTGGACTGCGCGGTGCCGAGGTTGATCGCAAGGCCCTGCGACGCCGTGCCGAAGAGGTCCTGGCCGGAGCCGGCGATGGCCTGCCCGTTCGTCGAGAGGAGGGCGAGCTGGTAGCTCGAGCCCTGCTGCACCACCTGCGCCGTCACGCCGGCGTTCGCCGCGTTGATGTTGTCCGCGATGTCCTGGAGGGTGTCCGTAGAACTGATCGTGACCCCGACGCCGTTGATGGTGTCGGTTTCGTTCGTGAGGCCCGCCGGGTTCGCCGTCGGACTTGCGTACGTGTTCGCGCTCGTGGCGGTCGGCTGCACGGAGAGCGAGCCGTACTGGCCCCCGCTGACGAGCGTCACGGCACCGCCGCCGTCCGTCGGCATCGTCACCGTGACCTGGGACGTCACGTTGCCGCCCACGGTCGCGGTCTGGGTCGAGACCTGGATGCCGATGAGCTGCGAGAGGGAGTTCAGGAGATCGTCCCGCTGGTCCAGGAGGTTGTTCGGCTGCTGGGCGATGGCCTGCGCCTCCGAGATCGTCGTGTTGAGGTTCGCGAGCTGCTTGAGGTCGGAGTTCACGGTCCCCACGTCGAGCGTCGCCTGGTTCTGGGCCTGCTGCCCGACGCTCTGCAGCCCCTGGTAGATCTCCTGGATCTGGTCCGCCAGGGACTCCGCGTCCTGCTGCACCACGGTCCGCGCGGACGAGCTCTGCGGGTTCTGCGAGAGCGTCTGGTAGTCGGAGAAAAAGGTGTTCATCGCCGCGGAGAGCCCGTTCGAGCCCGGCTCGTCCAGCACGCTCTGCAGGGACTGCAGGTAGCTCGTGCGCGTCGAGTAGGCGCTCTCGTCGCTCTGCGTCGTGCGGTAGAGGCTGTCGAGGTAGGAGGCGGTCTGGCGCGTGACGGACTGCACCTCGACGCCCGTGCCGAGCTGAGGCGTGTAGAGGCCGCCCATGTCCGGCTGGGCGTAGGGCGTCGTCGCCACGAGGTCCGCGACCTGCTGGGAGTAGCCCGGGGTCGCGTCGTTGGCGATGTTCTGGGCCGCGACATCCATCATGGTCTGCGCCGCCGTGAGGGCGGTGCTCGCGATGTCGAGGCCGAAGAACGTCCCTGGCACCCCTTACCCCTCCTCCGATCCCTCAGGCCAGGCGGTTCACCGCGCTGCCCTGGCCGAGGATCGCCTGCATCGTGACCTTGATGAGCGCGAGTTGCTCCTGCAGCAGCACCCCGTTGCGCGTGTTGCGCTTCAAGGCCTCCTGCGCCAGCTGGTCGAGCTCCCTTGCGCGCTCCGCCGGCGCGCCCTCGGGGAGTCGGACGGCGGCTGCGCGCTGCAGGAGCTCCTCCTCGCGGGGGACGAGCTCCTGCAGCCTCTCGGTGTCGGCCTGCATCACGGCCGCCCCGATCTCGTCGAGGAGATCTCCGATCTCCCGGTAGAGGCGCACGGCCTCCTCGATCTCGGCCGCCCCAGGCGGGGGCGCCGCCCTGGGCGCCTCGGCGCCCATCAGTGCACCACGCCCTCTTGGACCATGGCCCGGGCGATCTTGTCCGGCTGAACGGAAATGCCCTTCTGCACCTCGGCCTTGAGCTGCTCGACCCGCGCCGCCTGGTCGGGCGCGGCGGCGAACCGCGCGGCCTGGGAGATCTCCACCTGATCGGGCGGCGTCGGCGCGGAGACGTTCTGCGCCTGCAGCTCGGCCTCGCGCGAGGCCTCGTTCTGGCGCAGCTGCGGCACTTCGGGGGCGCCCGACACCTCGTCGATCTTCACTGCCCGCACCTCCCGAGGCGCTGGCGCCGATCACCCTCTCCGGGCTCCCGGCGTCCACCCCTCCTACTCTTCGTATCGCCCATCCGGGCGGGGCAGGAACACTCCTCTAGGTCCCTCTGCCGCGCTCTGGCCCCGTGGCGCGCCATCTGCGCCGTGGAGCGTCACCAGAGGGCTCATGATCTCCGCCGCGTGCCCGGTTTCGCGTCCTCCCTCAGCCAGTTGCGCACGAGGTTGGCCGCCTCCTCCGGGTTCTGCTGCACGAGGTCCTTGACGCGGTCCGCGACGGCCCTGGTCGGATCCGGCGGCGGGGGCGGCGAGAGGACCGCCTGCTGCGGCGGCGGCTGGAGCGTCTGGCGCTGCACGCGCCCGCGGGACCCGCCCCCGCGCCTGCGGGTCAGGAGGAAGAGCGCCACGATGACGAGGAGCAGCCCTCCCGCGCCGCCCGCGAGCTCCGTCGTCGAGAACGGCTGGGTCGGCGTCTGCTTCGGGAAGCTCGGCACCGGCGTCTTGGCGAAGGGCGCCGCGAAGATCGTGATGTCGCTCTGCATCGCCTTGGGCGTCGTGTATCCGACGGCCGTTCCGATCACCTGCTGCAGGGCCTTCTGGTTCGCGGCCGTCAGGTGGTACTTCTTCGCGTTCAGCATGACGGAGACGGTCAGTCCTGTGACGGTGTAGGGCTCGGACGTCACGGTCTTGTTGATGTGCGAGACCTGGTAGTTGATCGTCGATTCGGTGTAGCTCATGGTGTTCTGGCCCGTCGAGGAGGAGGACGGGTAGGTCGGAACGGTCGAGGAGCCCGACGAAACGGCCGGCGGCGTGCCGGTGCCGCTGAAGGTCTCCTTGATGGTGTGGTTGTTGACGGGTACGCCCTGGTTGCCCGTGAGCGGCTGCACGATGCTGGACTGCGTCGTCGTCTGCGTCGTGTCGAGCGTGGCGCTCGTCTGGACGACGACGTTGCCGGCGCCGACGATCGGCTCGAGGAGCGAGGTCAGCTGGTCGTTGAGGCTCTGCTCGAACTGCCGCTGGAGCGACATCTGCCCCTGGGCGCCGTCGCCTCCGCCGGTCGTGGCGCTCCCTCCGTCGGCCGTGGTGGCCGCCGCGAGGGGGTCGCCGTTCTGGTCGACGACGGAGACGTGGTCGAGCGAGAGACCCTGCACCGAGTGGGCCACGAGCTGCTCGATGCCGAGGACCTGCGTCGGCGAGAGCGTCACGCCGGGCTCGAGGTCCACGAAGACCGCCGCCGTCGCCTGGGTCTGCGGCTGGTCGACGAACACGGACTGCTGCGCCGGCTGCAGCATGACGTTGGCCTTGGCGACGCCCGACATGGACTCGATCGTCTGCGCGATGTCGTTCTGCAGGGCGTTCTGCGTCGCGAGGGTGAACTGCTGGTCGGTCATGCCGATGCCAGAGCTCGAGAGGACGTCGGAGTAGCCGACGAAGCCCTCCGCGGGCAGCCCCTGCGTCGCGAGGTCCACCCGCGCCTGATCGGCCTCGGAGCTCGGCACGTAGACGGACGTGCCCTGGAGCTGATAGGGGATCTTGAGCGACGTCAGGGCCTGGGTGACCTGGCCCGCGTCCGCCGGGCTCAGGTTCGAGAAGACGAGCTCCATGGGGTTTCGGGTCAGGAAGTACCCCGCTACGGCCACGACCAGCACGACGACGACGCCCCAGGTCACGATGCGCCGGCGCATGTCCGGGCTCCAGCCCGTCCAGAAGCCGCGCGCGGTGCCGAGGATCCTGCCGAGGTCGGGGCCGGCGGCGGCCGCCCCAGGTTCAGGCGTTCTGGCCAAGTGTCAGGGCCCTCTGTTCCACCGACTTCTCCACCGCGAAGGCCGATGCGTTGGCGTCGTAGGCGCGGCTCGCAGTGATCAGGTCGGTCATCTGCGCGACGATGTCGACGTTGGTGCCCTGTCCCCCGGTGGTGGGGACGGTGGTCGCCTCCGGGACGATGGCCGCGACCTCGACGCCCTGCGGCTGCCAGAGGGAGCCCAGGGTGGCGGCGAAGCTCGGGCCCGCCTGGAGCTCTACGGTCTCCTGCTGGTAGGCGCCGCCCCCAGGGGTCTGGGTCGAGTACATGTTGGCGATGTTGCTCGCCACCACGTCCATCCACTCGCGGTACGCGGTGAGCCCCGACGTGGTGACGTCCATCGCGACGAGCGGCTCCATCTCCCTACCTCCCAGGGCCTGGGGCCGGTGCCCCTCGGCTGCGCATCAGGCGCATGATCAGTTCTACTTCTCCTTGGGGACGGTTTGTCCTCTTGGCCACCTCGGCCACCGACTCCCCCGCCTCCTGCAGCTGCCAGATGTCCTTGTGGCGCTCCCGAAGCTCTTCCAGGGTCTGCTCCGCCTCGGCGCTGCGCTCGGCGTCGGGGGCCTCGGCGGCCGCGACCTCCGCGCGGGCCGGCGGCTCGCCGCGCAGCCGTTCGAGCTCGCCCCTCAGCGACTGCGTCTCCATGCGGGCGACGCGGATCTCGCCCTCGAGCCCCTGGAGGCGCGCCTCGATCTGCCGCATCTCGCCCCGCACCTCGGCGAGCAGCACCTGGTTCGACTCCTCGAGGGACTCTCTGAACTGCCTTAGGAGTGCCTCGACGCCACCTGGGCCGCTCGCGCCCTTCGGCATCACCGGACATCCCTTCCCTTCATCTGTGCGCGGTACCGGCTCAGGGCGCCCCTGAGGCGCAGCACCGCGCGGCTGTGCAGTTGCGCGACGTAGCGGTCCGACAGCTCGAAGGCGGCCGCAATCTCCTGGAGACTGTAGCCCATGTCGTAGTGCGCCGCCAGCACCTCCTGCTCGCGCCTCGGCAGCCGCTCGATCGCGGAGCGCAGGAGGGACTTGAGCTCGCCGTCCTCCAGCGCCGCCTCCGGCGACGGCTCCTCGTCCGCCGGCTCCACGCCCTCGTCGCCGAGGGCCTCGAGCGAGAAGACCGTCGTGAAGCCGAGGTCCAGGAGCCACTCCCGGAGCTCCTCCGGCGCGATGCCGAGCTCCGCCGCCACCTCCTCGTCGGGCACCGAGCGGCCCTCCTGCTGCTCGAGCCGCGCGTAGGCGTCGCGCACGCGCCGCTCCCGCTCACGCAGGCGGCGCGGCACGCGGTCCTGGCTCCTGAGTCCGTCGAGGATGCGCCGACGGATCTGGGTCCTGAGGTACGCCTCGAGCGGCACGCCGCGCGCCGGGTCATAGCGCGCAAGGGCCTCCATCAGCCCGATGGCGCCGAACGAAACGATCTCGTCGCGCTCGACGAGGCCGGGCGGCAGCCGGCCGAAGACCCGCTGCGCCTGCTCGTAGACGAGTGGCAGGTGCTCCGCCGCGGGATCCTCGCCGGGGCTGCGCCAGCGCTCGTAGGCCACCCGCCGCTGCATCGCTCACCGCCCCGCAGAGAAGAAGCGCCGCAGGACCTGCTGCGAGAGGGTGATGGCACCGCCCTCGTTGGGGCCGTAGAAGCCGAACGGCTCCGGCTGGTAGGGGATGTCGGCCGCGAGGTTGTCGCGGAAGCGCTCGACGACCCGCTCGCCCTCCTGCACCGTCGCGACGCCGGACAGCGCCAGGTAGACGCGCCGCAGAGACCGGTCGCGCAGTTCCCCGAGGAGCCGCCGGCACTCGGCGAGGCCCTCCTCGCGGGCGGGGCAGAGCAGGAGCCAGGTGTGCGCCCCGCGCAAGTAGGGGCGGCGCACGCGCGCGACCCCCTCCCCCGACGGCAGCAGCACCACCTCGGCGTCGTCGGTGTTCGCGCCCCACAGGCGCACGGCGCAGCGCGCGCCGGTGAGCATCGCCATGATCTCGCGGGAGAACTGGAGCGCCCCCCGCTCCCCGCCGAAGGTGGCCACCGCCCAGACCTCCGCCACGGGGCGCGGCGGCCTCAGCCGCTCGCGCAAGGCCGTCGCCTGGTCATGCATCGGCCGGTACCGCCTCGCGCGCGATCGCCTGTGCCAGGGTCCTGGCGCCGGGGAACCAGATGTCGTCCGGCACCATCTGACCGTTGGTGATGGCGAAGAGCGGCAGGTCGAAGACCTTGAGCGCCATGACGAGCTTCTTGATCGAGCTGGCCTCGTCGAGCTTGGTCAGGAGCAGGCGCGAGATCGGCCCCTCGCGGAAGAAGCCCGCGAGCTCCTCCATCTCCTCGCGCCCCGTCGTCAGCGGCACAACGAGTTCGCAGGACTCCGGGTTCGCCGCGGCGAGCACGGCCATCAGCTCGCGCCGGGCCTCCTCGCGGCGGAAGTTGCGGCCCGAGGTGTCGATCAGGATGCGGTCGCAGTACGCCAGCGCCGCGACGGCCTCGCGCATGGCCGGCGGATCCTGGGCCACGCGCCACGGCAGGCCCATGATCTCGGCGTAGGTCTGAAGATGGTGCACCGCGCCGATCCGGTAGGTGTCGGTCGTCACCAGTCCCACCCGCTCGCCGCGGTCGAGGGCGTAGCGGGCCGCGAGCTTGGCGAGCGTCGTCGTCTTGCCCCCGCCCGTCGGGCCGACGAGGGCCAGGGAGCGCGGCTCGAAGCGGCTGAGCCGCGGGGCGAGCCAGCGTTCGTAGTCCTCCGCGGCGCCCGTCTCGAGGTGCGCCTCCGGGGGCTCCTCGGCCACGGCCGCCTCGGCCCGGGACTCGGGGGCCGCCGGAGCAGAGGGCTGGGCGGGCGCGGGCCCCGTCAGGGCCGAGGTGATCGGCACGCCGTCCTGCCCGCGCCCCGCGAAGACCTCGACGTACGGCTTCTCCCAGAGCCTCCTGATGCCGGCCGGCTGGTAGGATCGCGTGCCGATGATCAGCGCGTCGGGCCCCAGGGACTGGCGCACCTGCAGGAGTGCCGAGGTCATGTCCGGCGCCTTGAACCTTTCAATGTTCGTCGTCAATCCGGATCACCCCCCCACTCTGCAGCCTTAGGCCGGAGTCCAGCTCGGAGTAGCTCAGGACCGGCAGGTCCTCGAGCACTGGCCTGAGAAGCCGCCTCAGGTGCGGGCGCAGGGCCGGCGCCACGACCATCGCAAGGGGCTTCTCGGCCTGCGACGGATCCCGCGCCAGACGCTCTGCGGCGTGCGTCAGCTTGAGCGCGGTCTCCTGGTCCAGTGCGAGGAATGTTCTCCCTTCCTGGGCCTGTACCCTTGTTCTCAGCTCGGCTTCGAGGCGCGGATCGAGCGTCATGGCGTAGAGCACCTCGCCCGGCGGCGCGACGCGCTGGCTGATCTGACGGCCGAGCGCCTGGCGCACGTACTCGGTGAGCTGGTCGGGATCCTTGGTCTCGCCGGCCCGGTCGCCGAGCGTCTCGACGATCGTGACGAGGTCGCGGATCGGCACGCCCTCGCGCAGGAGGCCCTGCAGCACGCGGTGCACGACGCTCAGCGTCAGGAGTCCCGGCACGAGCTCGTCGACGGCGGCCGGGTCGACCTGCTTCAGGCGGTCGAGGATGCGCTTGGCGTCCTCGCGGGAGAGGAGCTCCGACGCGTGGCGGCGGACGGTCTCCGCGAAGTGCGTCGTCATCACGGTGGCGGTGTCGATCACCGTGTAGCCCTGCAGCACCGCCTGGTCCTGCTGTGGGCGCGCGATCCAGACGGCCGGCAGCGAGAAGACGGGGTCCTTGACGGAGATGCCCGGCAGGTTGCCGTCCTCCTTGCCCATGGCCAGGAGGCGGCCGGGCATCAGCTCGCCGCGCGCCACCTCGGCCCCGCGCAGCAGGATGCGGTAGGTCTGGGGCGGCAGGGAGAGGTTGTCCTTGACGCGGACGGGCGGCAGCAGCATGCCGAGCTCCTCCGCGATCTGCTCGCGCACCTTCTGCACCCGCTCGAAGAAGTCGCCGCCCTGGGCCTTGTCGACGAGCGCGAGGAGCCCGAAGCCGAACTCCACGGCGAGCGCGTCCACCGGGGCCGGCGGCGTGCCCTCCGCCGCGGCGGCGCGCGCCGCGGGCGCCCCCGTCCCGGCGGCTGCCTCCGCGCGGCTGAGCGCGGGCCCCCCTGGGCCCGTCGCCACCGCGAGCTCCTGGCCGCCCGCCTGGGCGCGGTAGCCGAGCAGGGCGAACCCCGCCGCGAGCAGGAACGCCACGACCTTCGAGATCGGGGTGAAGACGCCGAGGAACGCGACGACGCCCGCCAGCACGTAGAGCGTGCGCGGCGCCGTGAGCATCTGGCGCGCGAGGTCGCCGCCGAAGCTCACCTCGGAGGCCGCGCGCGTGACGAGGAGGCCGGTGGCGGTCGAGATGAGCAGGGCCGGCAGCTGGCTGACGAGTCCGTCGCCGACGGAGAGGATGGTGTAGGTCTGCAGGCTCTGCTGGAAGGCGAGGTGCAGGAACACGAGGCCCATCACGAAGCCGCCGACGATGTTGATGGCCACGATGATGATGGAGGCGATGGCATCGCCGCGGACGAACTTGCTCGCCCCGTCCATGGCGCCGTAGAAGTCGGCCTCCTGCGTGATCAGGCGGCGCCGGCGCCTGGCCTCCTGGTCGTTGATCAGGCCTGCGTTGAGGTCCGCGTCGATCGACATCTGCTTGCCCGGCATGGCGTCCAGGGTGAAGCGCGCCGCGACCTCGGAGACCCGCTCCGCGCCGCGCGTGATCACGATGTACTGCACGATGATCAGGATCAGGAAGACGATGAAGCCCACGACGGCGTTGCCGCCGACGACGAAGTTGCCGAAGGTGGAGATGACCGTGCCGGCGTTCGCCTGCAGGAGGATGAGGCGCGTCGCGGAGACGTTGAGCGCCAGCCGGAAGAGGGTCGTCAGCAAGAGGAGCGCGGGAAAGGCCGAGAACTGCAGGGGGTCGCGGACGTTCAGCGTGACGAGGAGGATCAGGAGCGCGAGCGACAGGTTCGTCAGGATGAGGCCGTCGAGGATCCAGGTCGGCAGCGGGATGATGAGCATCACCACGATGACCAGGACGAACAGCACCGTGCCGCTCTGGCCCAGGCGCATCACGCGCTACCACCCCCCGGCACCTTGCCCTGCTGGCGGTAGACGAAGGCGAGCACCTCGGCGACCGCGCGGAACAGGGTCGGCGGGATCGGCCGGCCCACCTCGACGGAGTGGTGGAGGGCCTGCGCCAGGGGCTCGTTCGGCACGATCGGCACGCCCTGCGCCTCGGCCTCCTCCTTGATGCGCTCGGCGACGAAGCCGCGGCCCTTCGCGACGACCTCCGGGGCCTTCATGGTGGCCGGGTCGTACTTGAGCGCCACCGCGTAGTGCGTCGGGTTGGTCACGACCACGTCCGCCTCCTTGACCCTCTGGATCATGCGCATGCGCGCCGCGCGGCGCTGCAGGGACCGAAGGCGCGCCCGCACGAGCGGGTCGCCCTCGGTGCGGCGCATCTCCTCGCGCAGCTCCTGGCGCGTCATGCGGATGTCGCGCTCGAACTGGCTGCGGGCGAGGAGG
>Ga0187809_10001399_pt1 | contig 11306 bp, 5 predicted proteins | sample NC_wetland_sal_i_8_FD_132415 | JGI IMG/M metagenome (GOLD analysis project Ga0187809, IMG submission 132415) | Wetland sediment microbial communities from Neuse River Estuary, North Carolina, USA - ASW_4 | ecosystem: Environmental > Aquatic > Freshwater > Wetlands > Sediment | place: USA: North... | reverse complement strand
TCCGGCGCCCCCCGATCCGCCGCCCTTGAGCTGGGCCGTTCCCCACCCCCACACTGGCAGCCATGCACTTCGACCAGCAACTCTGGCGGATGACCGCCGGCCACCGTGGCCGCATCGCGCTGTCCACCCTGCTCGGCCTGCTGGCGCTGGCCTTCAGCATTGCCCGGTTCGCCTTCCTCGGCCGCTTCCTGGCCGGCGTGTTCCATGGCGCCCCCGCCGCCACGCTGGCCTGGCCGCTGGCCGCCACAGGCGTGGCAATCGTCCTGCGCTGCGTGCTGGAGCACGCCCGCACCATGGTGGCTTACCGCACCGCCGCGCGCGTGCAGGAGGAACTGCGCGCCCGACTGCTCGACAAAGTGCTGGCTCTCGGTCCCGCCTGGTTCGGCGCGGAGCGCACCGGCGGCGTGATGCTGTCGATGATCGACGGCGTGGAGCAGCTGCAAAGCTTCTTCGGCCAGTACCTGCCGCAGGTGGCGGTCGCCGTTGCCGCCCCGCTGGCGATCTTCGCCTTCATCGCCTGGTGGGACGTGCCGGTCGCCGCGGTCATGCTGGTCGCCGCACTGGCCACGCTGGTGCTGCCGGCGCTGGTGCACGAACGCTCCGGCGCCGCCTCGCGCGACCGCCAGCGTGCGTTCAAGAGCTTCGGCGAGGAGTTGCTGGACGCCATCCAGGGCCTGCCCACGCTGAAGGCCTTCGGCCAGAGCCGCCGCTACGGCGAGATGCTGGCGCAAAAAGCGCGCGCACTGTCGGACAGCACGTTCTGGGTGCTGTCGTGGAGCGTGCTGACGCGCGGCATCACCGACACCGGCTGCGCCCTGGGGGCCGCCGGCGCGATGGCGCTGGGCGCCTGGCGGGTGCACGCCGGCGACATGAGCCTGGAAGCGCTGCTGATCGTGCTGATGGCGGGAACCGAGATCTTCCGCCCGCTGCGCGACCTGCGCACCGTGCTGCACCAGGGCCTGACCGGCCAGGCTGCGGCGGACGGCATCCTGAAGCTGCTCGCCGAGAAGGAGACGGCGCCGGCCGCGCCGCAATGGCCGATCAAGCCGACCAACCTGCGTCCGCGCATCGAATTCCAGGAGGTACGGTTCGCCTATCCCGGCAACCGGAGCCCGGCGCATCGCGGCCTGTCCTTCGCCATCGAGCCGGGCGAGCGCGTCGCGGTGGTCGGCGCCAGCGGCTCCGGCAAGTCGTCCATCGTCAAGCTGCTGCTGCGGCTGTACGATCCGCAATCCGGCAGCATCCGCCTGGACGGCCAGGATCTGCGCGCGCTCGATCCACCCGTGGTGCGCGCGATGATCGCCCTGGTGGCGCAGGACAGCATGCTGTTCCACGGCACGGTGTCGGAGAACCTGCGCCTCGGCCGGCCCAATGCCACCGAGCAGGAGGTCGTTGCCGCCGCCATCGCCGCCAATGCGCATGAATTCATCATGGCGCTGCCGGACGACTACGACACGACGATCGGCGAGCGCGGCCTGCAGCTGTCCGGCGGCCAGCGCCAGCGCCTGGCGATCGCCCGCGCGCTGCTGCGCGATGCGCCGATCCTGGTGCTGGACGAGGCGCTGTCCTCGGTCGATGCGGAGAACGAAGCGCTGATCCAGGAAGCGCTGGACCGGCTGATGGACGGCCGCACCACGCTGATCCTGGCACACCGGCTGTCCAGCGTGATCGGCGCCGACCGCATCCTGGTGCTGGAGGATGGCGCGGTGGTGCAAAGCGGCCGGCACGAAGCGCTGATCGCGCTGCCCGGCCCCTATCGCGAGCTGATGGGCCCGCAACTGGCGGAAAACGCCGATCTGCTGGACGACACGCCCCTGCGGGACGAGCACCTGCCGGTGATCCAGGCCGAAGCCGCCGCCCTGGCCGTGCGCCCGCTGTCGGAGGACGCCGCGGAAGTCTCCTGGCCCGCCACCATCCGCACCCTGCTCGGCTTCGTCCGTCCCTGGCGCGGCCAGCTCGCGGTCACCGTACTCTGCGGCACGGCGCGCGTGCTGGCCTATATCGGCGTTGGCGTGCTGAGCGCGCTGCTGCTCGGGGCGGTGCGCGGCGGGGGCGCGATCTGGCTGCTGATCGCGGCGTTGCTGCTGACCGCGCCGCTGGCCGGCCTGCTGCACTGGCTGGAATCCTGGCTGGCGCATGCCATGGCCTATGAATTGCTGGCCGAACTGCGCATCGCGCTGTACGACAAGCTGGACGCGCTGGCCCCTGCCTGGCTGCTGCGCCGCCGCTCCGGCGACCTGGTGGCGTTGGCGACGCAGGACATCGAGACGGTCGAGTACTTCTTCGCCCACACGATAGCGCCCACTGTGGTTTCGGGACTGATTCCCACGGGCGTGCTGCTGGCCCTGGCCTGGATCGCCTGGCCGCTGGCACTGGTGCTGGCACCCTTCCTGCTTTTCGCCGCCGCCTCTCCCTTGCGCGGCCGGCAGCGCATCGACCGCCTCGGTTCCCAGGCTCGCGGCGCCCTCGGCCTGCTTGGCGCCTATGCGACGGAGACCATCCAGGGGCTGGGCGAGCTGGAGGCCTTCGGCGCCACGATGCGCCGGCGGGACGGGTTTCTGGCGCAGGTCCGGGAATACCAACGCACCCGGCTGGCGCTGCTGGAGGACCTGACCCGCCAGTCCGCCGCGCTGGAAGCCGCCACCGGCCTGGGCGGGCTGGCAGTGGCGGCGGTGGGCGCGTCGCTGGTGGTGCATGGCTGGATCGCCGCCTGGATGCTGCCGCTGCTGGTGCTGATCTCCGTCGCGGCGTTCCTGCCGGTTTCCGAAATTGCCCAGGTCGGCCGGCAACTGGCCGACACCATTGCTTCCACCCGCCGGTTGCACGTCGTGCACGCGGAGGAGGTGACCATCACCGACGGGCCGGAGGAACCGGCGGCGCACCCCGGCGGATCGGCGGTCGCCTTCGAGGAGGTCAGCTTCGTCTATCCCGGCCGGTTCCGTCCGGCACTGACCAATGTGTCCTTCGAGGTGCCCGCCGGCACGACGGTGGCATTGGTCGGCCCGTCCGGCGCCGGCAAGACCACCATCGCCAACCTGCTGCTGCGGTTCTGGGACCCGGACGAGGGCGGGATCACGCTGGACGGCCTCGATCTGCGCGAGCTGACGCTGGACGGGCTGCGCGGCCGCATCGCCCTGGTGGCGCAGGACACCTATCTGTTCAACGACACGCTCGAGGCCAATGTCCGCCTCGCCCGTCCGGACGCGACCGACGCGGAGGTGACGGAAGCGCTGCAGCGCGCCGCGCTGGAGGAGTTCATCGCCGGCCTGCCGGAGGGGCTGCGCACCAGGGTGGGCGAGCGCGGCGTGCAATTGTCCGGCGGTCAGCGCCAGCGCGTGGCGATCGCCCGGGCGTTCCTGAAGGATGCGCCGATCCTGGTGCTGGACGAGGCCACGTCTCACCTGGACACGATTTCCGAGGCGGCGGTCCGTGCTGCGCTCGACGCGCTGATGCGGCACCGCACGACGATCGTGGTGGCACATCGCCTGTCCACCATCCGCGCCGCCGACCTGATCGTGGTGCTGCAAGCAGGGAAAGTGATCGAAGCCGGCCGCCACCCGGAGCTGCTCGCGCGGCGCGGGGTGTACGCAAGGCTGGTGGAGCGCCAGATGGCCAATGTGGCGTGACGCCGCGTTTGCCCGCTTCTCGGTTTCGGTGTGTCGTGCTCCGGACTCGACCCGGATATGACCCACGAGCGGGCAAGACGCATCGAAGAGCCACCCGGACCAGGCTTCGGGGGCCGTCATCGAAGAGCCACCCGGACCAAGCTTCAGGGGCCGTCAGGGAACAACCGCATCAACGTAGGCCGGGCGCAATCTCCCACCGCCATGGTCGGCGACGGCCGACCATCCACGTCTTGCTGGTGTGATCGACAAGAAGTCGTGGTGGGCCGGCCATGACGATGGGTGGGTTCGCTGACGAGTCCGCACTTCCGGCCAGTGGTTTCAGAAGGAATGGAACCACGGATGAACACGGATGGCGCCGTGGTGCCCCTCGGCCATGGGGTGCCCCAGCACAAGCAGCCGCTGATCATCGTGTCCCCAGCTGAGGGGAAACGCGCGACTTCGCTGCGGCCCGCTCCAAATCATCAGTGCCTTTCCGTGTTCATCCGTGGTTCCAGTTCTTTGCCGGCTCCAAAATCTGGCGCCAATTGAGTTTGGAGTCTGGCGCCTCTCCTAACCGGGCGCGGCTCCCTGGATGTTCACGCGCACCATGTAGATCGACTGGCTCGCCGTCATGAACAGGTGGTCGCGCTTTGGTCCGGCGAAGCAAAGATTGGCGCACACTTCAGGCAGGCGGATGCGTCCGATCAGCTTGCCCGACGGATTCCAGACCGTTACGCCAGCGTAGCCGAGCGGCGCGTTGGAGCCGATCCACAAATTGCCGGCACGGTCGACGCGCAGGCCGTCGGGACCGCAATGCACGCCATCGATCATGCAATCGGTGAACAACCGCTTCGGCCCCAGTTTCTGGCCCTGCACCTCGAAGGCCCACACGACGCCCTTGCCGCCGGTGGTTTCCCCCGGGCCAGGTCCGGTGCTGATCAGGTACAGCGTCTTGTAGTCCGGCGAGAACGCGAGTCCGTTCGGATCCGGCACTTCACTGCCCGGCACGACGACCTGCAGCGGCCCGTTCGGGTCCCAGCGATAGGTGTTCGTGGGAAGCACCTGACGCACGCCGCCGACCAGTCCGACGCCGTCGTCGCCGACGTTCGGATCGTAGAGGCCGGCCGGATTGGTGCGTCCGCCCTTCACGTCCGGATGCCCTTCGCTCAGCTGTCCGCCGTAAGCCGGATCGGTGAACCAGATGCTGCCGTCCGGGTGCGGCACCAGATCGTTGGGCGAGTTCAGCGGCTTGCCTTCGAACGCGCCGGCCAGCACGGTCATCGAGCCATCCGGCTCCCAACGCACAACGCGGCGGAAGAAGTCCTGGGTGGAGAGCTGGCGGCCCTGGAAATCGAACGAATTGCCATTGCTGTTGAACGACGGCTTGCGGTAGGCGCTGACGTGCCCGGTCTCCCAGACGTAGCGGTATTGCGTGTCGCCCTTGACGTCGCTGAACACGACGTAGCGTCCCTCGCCGGACCAGGCGGGTCCCTCGGCCCATTGGAAACCGGTGGCCAGCCGGTGAATGGCGGTGAGCCCGACCAGGTACTGCTTGAAGCTGTTGTCGATCACCAGGATGTCGGGGTCCGGGTAGATTTCCGGCGGCGCGAAGCGTCCCCATTGGCGGGGGGGCGTGCTGATGACCGTGGGTGGCGCGCCGAGCTGCGGCCTGGCCGGCTGGGCGAAGGCCATCGCCGGGATGATGGCGCTGCCGCCGGCAATCGCCGCCCTGCGCGTGATCATGGTCGGCATTGTGTCCCTCCCGCTGCGTCTGGATGCTCGATTGGCCGGCTATTGCGCGGGACTGTCAACCAGCCCTGATTGACTTCACTGCAATGTGAGTCGCGTGATTTTCGTCAGCCCGGACGCGTGTCGCGTGGTGCAGGGAGAGGCACCCAGCCAAACGGTCGTCTGTCTGTCTGTGAACGGCAAGCGTGTGGTGCCACGTATTTCTGATAACGTTATGTAACGAGGGCATGAGCCAAACCTCCCCCCCGGGAATGCCTGCCCGTCAACATACCGATCCAGATGCACGGGCATGACGCTCACATACGTTCCCTTCAAGCTACGCTTGAGCGAGCTCCAGAAGTTTTCCTTGCCGTTCGTGTGGACCTTGCCACGCACAGACTCGGCGGCGTGATCCACAACCTCATGGACATACTCAGTCGCCAAACCACCATAACCGCTGTGGGCGTCGGTATAGATGGTGCTGCCCTTTTCCACCGCAGCCTTGATCTCGGCATGCAGCGTCGCCTTGATCGTATCGACAACCCGCTTGGCCTTGACCACCCTCGACCAGCTCAATACCCACCGCGCCGCCAACAACTTGCTCCGCCGGCTGCGCACATTGCGATACGACGTGCAGATCACCCCCACGGCGGCCTGAGCGTGCGCACCCCACACAACCCCGCTCGCCGCCTCGTCTCGTCATGAAGCCCAGCCCGCAGGGGATTCTCATGGCAGGAACCCCGATGGTCGGTGCCACCCGATGACGAGCGAAACGCCAGGCACCGCGAAGGCCCCGCGACGCCGGAACGAACACCGGACCATCCGTGCTGATCCGTGTTCATCCGTGGTTCCAACTTCTTTTTGCCTGCGAGTCCCCAACTCTCCCCAGCCCCCAACGCCGTCGTCTCGCCGATGCGCCCGCATCCCGCGTATAGACGCAGCTCCATGCCGACGCTCCCCGATCTCCCGGTCACCGAGGCCCTCCCGACCATCGCCGCCACCCTGGCGGGGGGCCGCAACACCGTGCTGGTCGCACCGCCCGGCGCGGGCAAGACCACGCTGGCGCCGCTCGCTTTGCTGCAAGAACCCTGGATCGCCGGCGGCCGCATCGTCATGCTGGAGCCGCGCCGCCTCGCCACCCGTGCCGCCGCCACCCGCATGGCTGCGCTGCTCGACGAGCCGGTCGGCCGCACCGTCGGCTACCGCACGCGGCTGGAATCAGCCGTATCCCGGGAAACCCGCATCGAGGTGGTCACCGAGGGCCTGCTGGTCCGCCGCCTGCAATCCGACCCCGGCCTGGACGGCACCGCCGTGGTGATCCTGGACGAGGTGCACGAGCGCTCGCTGGAATCGGACCTCGCTTTGGCCTTCACTCTGGACCTGCAGTCCATGCTGCGCCCCGAACTGCGCCTGCTGGCGATGTCCGCCACCGCTGACGGTGCCCGACTCGCGCCGCTGATGCGCGCGGAACTGGTGGAGAGCGCCGGCAGGATGTTCCCGGTGGAAATCCGCCACGTTCCGCGCGACATAGCCGGCCCGCGCGACCTGCCGGACGCCATGGCCCGCGCGGTTCACGCCGCGCTGCAGGAGCACACGGGCGACATCCTCGCCTTCCTGCCTGGCATGGCGGAGATCCGCCGCACCCAGTCGGCGCTGGAAGGCTGCGGCGCCCTCGTGCTGCCGCTGCACGGCGAGCTGCCGCCGGCGGAACAGGATCGCGCCCTGCGTCCCGCGGAAGGCACACGGCGCGTGGTGCTGGCTACCTCCATCGCGGAGACCTCGCTGACCGTGCCCGGGGTACGCATCGTCATCGACGGCGGCTGGCGCCGGGCGCCGCGGCTCGACCCCGGCACCGGCCTGACGCGCCTCGCCACGGTGCGCATATCCCGCGCCGCGGCCGACCAGCGCGCCGGACGAGCGGGACGCGAGGCGCCGGGCGTCGCCGTCCGGTTGTGGACCACCGCACTGCACCGCGGCTTGCCGGCGTTCGACCGGCCGGAAATCCTCGAAGCCGAACTGTCGTCGCTGGCGCTCGACTGCGCCGCCTGGGGTTCGGCGCCGGACGCCCTGCCCTTCCAGGACCAGCCTCCCGCCGGCGCGCTTGCCGCCGCGCAGGCGCTGCTGCGTGACCTCGGCGCACTGGACGACGCCAACCGCATTACCTCCCCAGGCCGCCGCATGGCCTTGCTCGGCGCGCATCCGCGGCTGGCAGCCATGCTGCTGGCGGCGGAAACGCCTGGCCAGGGCGCGCTCGCCGCCGACCTCGCCGCGTTGCTGGAGGAACGCGACCCGCTGCGCGCACCCGACGCCCCGGCCGACATTACCGCCCGGCTGCTGGCGCTGACGCACGGCGACGCGCAGGCCGACCGCGGCGCCCTGTCCCGCATCCGCCGAGCCGCCGGGCAGTATCGCCGCCGCCTGGGGCTGCGCGCGGACGAGTTGGGCGAGGGCGATGCCGGGAAGCTGCTCGCCGCGGCGTTTCCCGACCGCATCGCCCAGCGCCGCGGAGAGCCGGGCTCCTTCCGCTTGTCCGGCGGTGGCGGCGGCAAGCTGCCGCGGACCGACAAGCTGGCCAGCGCCAACCTGCTGGTCGCCGCCAGCCTGGAACTGAAGGGCGCCGCCCGCATTCGCCTGGCCGCCCAACTCGACCCGGACGACCTGCCGCCGGTCCTGGCCGCCCGGGTTTCCGAGGTGGTCGAAGCCGGGTTCGATGCGGCTGCCGGAGCCGTGCTCGCCCGCCGCCGCCGGCGCCTGGGCACGCTGATCCTCAGCGACCGCACCGAACCGGCCGACAAGCAGACCGTGGCCGATACCCTGGCCGATGCCGTGGCCGCGGATGGCCTGCGCAAGCTGCCCTGGACCGACGCCACCCGGCAGCTGCAGGCCCGTGTCGCCTGGATGCGTCAGGCGGAGCCGGCGGCCGGCTGGCCCGACCTGTCCGATGCCGCCCTGACGGAAGAAGTGCGCGACTGGCTCGCGCCGCACCTGCTGGGCATGAACCGGCTGGCCGACCTGCAGCGGCTCGATCTGCCGGCGATCCTGCGTGGCCGGCTGCCCTGGGAGCTTGCATCGCGGCTCGACCGAGCCGTGCCGGCGCAGCTGGCCCTGCCCGGCGGGCGGGCGCCGATCGACTACACGGCCCCGGTGCCGGTGGCCGCGGCCCGGGCTCAGGCCTTCTATGGCCTGACGCAGACCCCGCGCCTCGCCGATGGCCGCATTCCCCTGCAACTGGCGCTGTTGTCGCCGGCAGGCCGGCCGGTCGCCGTGACCGCCGATCTGGCGAGCTTCTGGCAGGGTGGCTGGGCTGACGTGCGGCGCGACATGCGGGGCCGCTATCCCAAACACAGCTGGCCGGAGAATCCGGCTTCCGGCCTACACTGAACCGATCGATTTCCTAATAATCGTCTCCCGGGTCCTTTCCCGCACCTTAAAATCGCTATCGCTCCCAAGCCCGTGATGCGGCGCCGCGCACAACGGTGCTATCGGAGTCACATGAGCTTGCGCCGCCGCCTGATCCTTCTGGCCGGGGTCTGCATCCTGCCATCCGTGCTGCTGCTCGCCATCACCCAATGGCAGCTCCGTCAGACGCGTGCCGCCGAGGTGCGGCGGGAAATGGCCGATCTGTCCCGCTCGGAGGCCGGCGAGATCGGCACCATCATCAGCGGCGCCCGCCAGTTCCTGACCGCGCTGGAGCGCAGTCCCGCGATCCTGGAGCGCAACGCGCCGCTGTGTTCCGCCTGGCTTGCCCGGCTGAGCGCCGACAACCCCAGCTATTCCAGCATCCGCGCGGACGACCTGGACGGGCGAACGTTTTGTTCCAGCATGCCGGGCCGCGCGGATTACGACGGCGAGCGTGGCTTCTTCCGTGACGCCGTTGCCTCCCGCGGGTTCGCTGTCGGCGCGACGCCCGAGACCTTCGCGAACCGGGTCCCCGAGCTGCCGCTGGCGCGCGTCGTCACCAATGACGACGGCAGCCCGGCCGACGTGCTGGTCGTGGGGCTGAACCTGGCTTGGCTGCGGCAGGATCTCGCGGGCCGGTTGCCGCCGGATGCGCTGGTGGCCGTGCTGAGCGCGAACGGCGTGCCGCTTGTGCGTGCCGCCGGCTCTGCGGCCGCCGTGCGGTCCCAGGTGCCCGATCCGGCAACCGATCCTGGCGGCTGGATGATCAGCCGGGTGACGCTGGGTTCCGGCGCCGGCGGCCTGCAGGTGATCGCCGCCCGACCGCGCCAGACCGCGTTCGCCGCGCTGGATCGCACCACGCGCGACGGCGTGGTGCTGATCGTGCTGGCGCTGGCGCTGGCCTGCCTGCTCGCGGCCTGGATCGGCCGCCGCTTCATCCGTGCGCCGATCGAGGCGTTGCTGGCCACCGCGGAAGCCTTGCGCAGCGGCGACTACAGCGCGCGCACGCACGCCGCGCGCGACGCCTCGGAACTGGCGCGGCTAGGCACCGGGCTGAACGCCCTGGCGCAGGAGCTGGAGCAGCGCGACCGCGCCCAGGCCGAGACGGATGCCCGCCTGCGTCACTTCGCCGCCACGCTGGAGCAGCGCGTCGCCGAACGCACCCAGGAGCTGGCCGAAGCCAACCGGCAGCTCGCCGCGGAAGCGGAACAGCGCCAGCGCACCCAGGCGGAGCTGGCGCAGGTGCAGAAGCTGGATGCGATCGGCAAGCTCACCGGCGGTATCGCGCACGATTTCAACAACCTGCTCGCGGCGGTGCTTGGCTCGCTGGAGATGGTGCTGCCCAAGGTGGAGGAGCCGCGGCTGAAGCGGCTGCTGACCGTCGCGTCGCAGGCGGCGCAGCGCGGCGCCACGCTGACCGCGCATCTGCTCGCGTTCTCGCGCAAGCAGGAGCTGGTGCTGCGGCCGGTGGCGATGAATGCGGCGATCACCGGCATGGGCGACCTGCTGGGACGCACGCTGGGCAAGCGGGTGGGGCTGGAGTTCGACCTGGCGGAAGATTTGTGGCCGGCGACCGGCGATCCGGTGCAGCTGGAGGTGGCGCTGCTGAACCTGGCGATCAACGCGCGGGACGCGATGCCGGAAGGCGGCACGCTGGCCTTCCGCACCAGGAACGTGCACGTCGCGGCCGGCCCGCATGCCGGCGTCACCCTGCCGCCGGGCGACTACGCCATGGTGGCGGTGATCGACACCGGGGAGGGCATGCCGCCCGAGGTGCTGGCCAAGGTCTTCGAACCCTTCTTCACCACCAAGGGCCCAGGCAAGGGTACCGGCCTCGGCCTGTCGATGGTCTATGGCTTCGCCCGCCAGGCCGGCGGCGCGGTGACGATCGACAGTACACCGGGCAAGGGTACCGCGATCAGCCTGTACCTGCCGCGCGCCGAAGACGCCGTGCAGGCCGATGCGGAGCCCGGCCAGGAGCAGCGCGACGCGCCGCGGCCGCTGCGCATCCTGCTGGTGGACGACGACCCGATGGTGCGCGAGATCGCGCGCGAAATGCTGTCGGGCGCCGGTCACAGCGTGGCCGAGGCGGCGGATGGCGGGTCGGCGTTGCAGCAGCTGGACGAGCGGCCTGATTTCGACCTCTTGATCGCGGACTATGCCATGCCAGGGATTACCGGGGCGCAGCTCGCCGCCGAGGCTCGCGCGCGGCGTCCGGAATTGCCGGTGCTGATCATCACCGGCTTTGCCGAAAGCGAGGCATTGCGGGCCTGGACGGAGTGTGGATGGCAGACGCTGAACAAGCCCTTCGCTGCGTCGGACCTGGCCGAAGCCGTGCGTGCCAGCATGGCGGCGGCCAATCGGGCCTAGCCGTATTCCGCCAAAGGCGAGGGCGCGGTTGAACGAACAGCGCCGGGGCGAAGGCCCGCGATCCGCGATTGGCTGCGGTGGACGCGAGCCCGCAAACCGCTTCGCACCGGCGGGGTCTCCCACCGCATTCATGGGGGGCGGGCCTTCGCCGCCGCGATGGAGCATGGCCGCACCGGGAAGTGGGGGTGCACCGGGGAGAATGGA
>Ga0187809_10001398_pt1 | contig 11313 bp, 10 predicted proteins | sample NC_wetland_sal_i_8_FD_132415 | JGI IMG/M metagenome (GOLD analysis project Ga0187809, IMG submission 132415) | Wetland sediment microbial communities from Neuse River Estuary, North Carolina, USA - ASW_4 | ecosystem: Environmental > Aquatic > Freshwater > Wetlands > Sediment | place: USA: North... | reverse complement strand
TTTGGTCTCCGTTGCTGCGGCCGCCATGCGTCCTCGATTCACTCCGTGTCGCCGAACGTCAGAGTCGGCGTGGACCGCGACGAAACTGTTAGAGCAATGTTCGAGGAATGTTCGGACGATCGGGGCTACCACCTTAGATCGCCCGTGGGATAGCACTCGAAATGCGGCGTGCTGTCCCCCTCCCGGCGCGACCCGGACGACCCCCACGATGCGAATCGTCAACGACACCGACGCCACGAGAAAACAGGAGGCCGCGATGGCAGACACGTGGGTACGGACAACCGGCGCGGTCGGCTTCGCGGGGGTCGCCGCCGCGGTCGCGACGATCCCGTTCGCCGGATCCTCGCCGAAGTCGAGTTCAAACGCGACGGCGATCGCCGCGTACGTGGTCGCACATCAAGCGCAACTGCGGACCGCCGGACTGCTGGTTGTCGTGTCAGCGGCGCTGTTCTTGTGGTTCGCCGGTAGCTACGCGTGGTTGCTGCATCGCCGGGACAACCGGTCGCCGCTGTGGGTCATCGCTCTCGGCGCCTCCGTCGCGATGACAGGGCTGCTGCTCTGGGATGGGCTGTTGTCCGTCGCGATGTCGTATCTCTCCCGCGGGAGAGTCGACTCCTCGTCGGCGCTGGTCGCGGAATACGAGTTGTGGAACGGCGTCGTCATGCCGGGCGGCTTCGGCTTCGTCATGACTGTCTTCTTGGTCGCGACCGCGGTGTCGGCGTTTCGCGGCGTTATCGGCGGCAAAGGCGTCGGCTACCTCGCCGCGACGCTCGCCCTCCTCACCGTCGTGAGCGGTGTGGGTGGCCTCACGACGGTTGACGGCGGCACCAACTCTCCGGTCAGCTTCGCGCCGGCGGCGTCGATGGCCATCGTCGTCGTCACGCTCAGTCTCATCTTCGTCCGGGGTAGTCGACAGACGGAGGACAACACGACACCGCGACCCCTCGCGGCGTCCATCGATGCCTGAAGACGGTCGGACGTCGACCCGCGGTGGCTGATCAGGCCCGAGCAGGTGACGGCAATCGGCAACGCGCCTATCGTTCGCGCATGGCCGGGCAATACGCCGCTCCAGCGCCGCGCCAGCGCGCGACCATCAGCCGCCGACCATTCGCCCGCTTGGCTGTCGGGCTCGCCGTCGTCGGATTGATCGTCGCATACGCGTCGCTGGCGGCCCGCGCGCACGACCGCGCGCTCGTCGGCCTGCCGGGCGTGTTGCCGGCCGACGCAGCGGCTTTCGTGGTCGTCGGCCTCGTCGTCCTTCGCAGTCGGTCGGCCCGCGGCGCGGGGTGGTTGCTGATCGGGACCGGCCTCCTCGGGCTGGCCCAATCCGACGCGGTGTTACTCGCCGTCGTGCACTACGCGCAGGGCCTCGGGCCTTCGGCACTCGGGCCGGCGGCCGTGCTGGGCGGACTGCTGTGGATGCCCGGAATCGCGGCGATTCCGCCGATGCTGGCCGCGTTTCCAGACGGCTATCGCGGTTCGAAACGCGCCCGGTACGGGTTGCTGTTCTACGCCGCGGTGACCGTCGCGGTGACCGGCTACTTCTACGTGTACGCAATCGGTGCGCTGCGTCAGGGCAACGTCCGAATCAATCCAGCCACGGGCGACCTGGCGGCGTTCGACAACCCGCAGGGCGCGATGGCGTGGTGGTACCTCGGATGGACGGCGATGGTGGTACTCGGCGTGATCGCCGCGGTCGCCGGGTTGCGCCGAAGACTGTTGGCCAGCGACGGCGAGGTCCGCCAGCAGATTCGATGGTTCCTGTTCGGCGTCGTCCTCGTGGTCTCCGGCATCGTGCTCGTCGTCGTGGGCTCGTCGTTCGATTTCCCCGCGGGGTCGTTGGCCGACCAACTGCCGGCGCTGTACTTCGCCGCAACCCTCGGAGCGCTGCCGGTCACGGTCGGCATCGGCGTCTTGAAGCACCGGCTATACGACCTCGACATCGTCATCAGCCGCTCGCTCGCGTACGGCCTGCTGGTCGCCGCCGTGACCGCCGGCTATCTCGCCGTGGCTGGGCTGGTGGGGCTCTGGGCCCACGCCGGCAGTCGGAGTCTCGCGGCCGGCATCATCGCGGCGACGCTGGTCGCCGCTGCGTTTCAGCCACTCCGCAACCGCGCCCAACGGCTGGCGAACCAACTGGTTTACGGCAGACGGGCAACGCCCTACGAGGCGCTGACCGCGTTCGCGGATCAGATCGCCGGAACGTACGACGTCGAGGTCGTGTTGTCGCGCGCGGCACGGTTGATCACCGAGGCGACTGGCGCGAATCGCGCCGACGTCTGGCTTCACACCGCCGGAGGAGGCCTGCGCGTCGTCGCGAGCTGGCCGCCCGACGCAATCCCGGCCGCGCCGATTCCCGCGGTGACCGTCACCACCACGGCCGACGACGGGCAGCGCGCGATCTCACCGGTCGCCCACCAGGGCGAGCGCCTCGGCGCGCTCAGCATCACGATGCCGCCAAGCGAGCCGATCTCGGCAACCGACGTGCAGTTGCTCGACCGGCTCGCCACGCACGCCGGACTCGTCCTGCACAACACGCAGATGGCCGAGGACCTGCGCCGGCGACTCGACGAACTGACCGCTTCGCGGCAGCGACTGGTGACCGCTCAAGACGAGGCTCGCCGACGACTCGAGCGCGACCTGCACGACGGCGCGCAGCAGCAGCTGATCGCCATCGCGATGAAGATCGGCCGGCTGCGCGCGCAGTTGGCGGCGTCGCAATCCGAGCACGCGGCTGCGGTGGACGACCTCGGCGTGGCGCTCGAGCTCGCGATCGACAACATCCGCGCACTGTCGCGCGGCCTCTATCCGACGCTGTTGACCGATCGAGGGCTCACCGCGGCGTTGCGGGCGCATGTGCGCGACGCCCCGCTGCCGGTTGTCATCGACAGCACCTTGGTGGAGCGCTGCCCGACCGAGGTCGAGACTGCGGCTTTCTTTTGCATACTCGAAGCGCTGCAAAACGCCTACCGCCACGCCCAAGCGACGCGCGCGCTCGTCACCTTGCGGGCGCCTGCACGTCGATCGCTCCGCGTCGATATCACGGACGACGGAACCGGGTTTGCCGCGGCCACCGCAACCGGCGGCTCAGGACTGGTCAACATCCGAGACCGCGTCGAGGCACTAGGTGGCCAATGCCGCGTGGCGAGCTCTCGCGGCCGCGGGACCCAGGTATCGCTCGAGATCCCACTGCTGTCGCAACCAAGGAAGCCACGGTGACCGAGATCGCCGTGCCGGTCCGCGTCGTCCTAGGCGAGGACAACTACCTGCTGCGCGAGGGCACCCGCGAGTTGTTGGACGACGACCCGTCAATCGAGGTGGTCGCGACGGCCGAAGACTTCGATTCGACGGCCGCCTTCGTCGAAAGCGCGAGCCCCGATGTTCTCGTCACGGACATCCGAATGCCGCCTACGCACACCGACGAAGGCCTACGGCTCGCCGCGCGGCTCCGGACAACGCACCCGCATGTCGGCGTCGTCGTGCTGAGCCAACACGACGATCCCGAATATGCCATCGAGTTACTCGACGATGGCGCCGCAGGCCGCGCATATCTGCTAAAGCAACGGCTGTCAGACATCGGTCAGCTCAGCCGCGCCATCCACGAGGTGGCGCGCGGTGGTTCCGTCATCGATCCCGCGGTCGTCGACGTGTTGATGGCGGCCCGCAGCTCGGCAAGCCGCTCATCGGTCGACTCGTTGAGCCCACGTGAGCAGCTGGTGCTCGGCTACGTCGCACAAGGGAAGAGCAACGCCGGAATCGCGGCGGCGATCGGCGCGACGGAGCGCTCAGTAGAGAGGCACGTGAGCTCGATCTTCGTGAAGCTGAATCTCGCCGACGAGCCAACCGACCATCGACGGGTGAAGGCGGCGATCCTGTTTCTCTCGCGGTCGCATCGGTGACTGTTAGACGGTCGGGTCTTCGCCTTGGTCGAGGCAGTCCCACATCGATGACGCGTCCGCCTGCGAACCGGACGACCGCTGGGCGGCCCGGCCGCTCTCGTACCGCCGGCCCATCGCGGGCCAGCCGCCCGACCGCAGCAACGCGAAACCGCCCGCGACCAGCGCCACGACGCCCGCGCAAACGTCGACCCATGGCCACCCGGTCGCCCGGAGGCTGAGATTCGGACTCGCCGAGAACGAGAAAACTCCCACGTACCGCGATCCCGTTACGGCGGCCTTTGGATCGGCGAGCACGTCAGCGGCCAGGGCGATTGTGCCTGCTCCAGCGGCGACAACCACCAACCCGACCACGCGGCGCAACCACCGACGGGTGGCCGGCAACGCGACGACGGCCGCCAGCAACACCAGACCAAGCGCGCTCGTGCCAGCGGCCACGTCGTGGCCGGTCGGTCCACCGGTGACCTGACCGCCCCCGAGGACCACGTAGTGCACCCAGCGACGACCGGCCGAGAAGAGCACGACCGCGCCGGCGATCGCGCACCCGACAACCGCGAAGACGAGTTCCCGGCGTCCCCGCGTGTTGTCGCGCTCGCTCATTCGGCGGCGTCCGGACGTGTTCTGGTGACGGTTGCTACCGGATTCCGGGAGAAAACGTCACCGGAGTCGACCGTCACCTCCGGCGCCGCGAGCGACTCGGCGATCGCGACCGCCGACAGCACGGTGTTGGCCTTGTGCTGGCACTCGGCGTCTTCGGTCGCCGGGTCGGAGTCGGCGACCAGCCCAGCACCGGCCTGAACGTAGACCGTGCCGTCGCGCACGACGGCGGTGCGGATCGCGATCGCGGTGTCGAGGTCGCCGGCGAAGTCGACGTAGCCGACAACGCCGCCGTACAACCCGCGCCGGGTCGGCTCCAACTCCTCGATGATCTCCATCGCCCGCACCTTCGGGGCGCCGGAAAGAGTGCCCGCCGGGAAGGTCGCGGCGAGCACGTCGAGCGCGTCGCGGCCCGAGTCGACCTGCCCGACCACCGTCGACACGATGTGCATGATGTGGCTGTACCGCTCGACCGACATGAAGTCGACGACTTCGACCGTGCCCGGCGCGCACACCCGGCCCAAGTCGTTGCGCGCGAGGTCGACCAGCATCACGTGCTCGGCCCGCTCTTTCGGGTCGGCGAGCATCTCGGCCGCGAGCGCGTTGTCGTCCTCCGGAGTGGCGCCCCGCGGCCGGCTGCCGGCGATCGGGTGCATCAGCGCCCGGCCCTCCTTGACCGTGACGTGCGCCTCGGGGCTGGATCCGACGACGTCGAAGCCGTCGAACCGCAGCAGATAGAGGTACGGGCTTGGGTTGCGCGCGCGCAGCACCCGGTAGATGTCGAGCGCGCTGACCGTCGTGTTCGCTTCGAACCGCTGGCTCGGCACCACCTGGAAGATGTCGCCGGCCTTGATGTACTCACGGGCCCGCTCGACCCAGGCCATGTACTGCTCGGACGACGTGCGGCGCAGCGGCGGCGGCGTCGCCGGATTGCCCATCACCGCGACGGTCGACGGCGCGGGCCGCTGCAGGTCGGCGGTCATCGCGTCGAGCCGGCGCTCGGCGTCGTCGCGCGACTCGCCGGGCAACACGTTGGCGATCAGCAACACCGAGCCGTCGTGGTGGTCGAGCACCGCCAAGTCGGTGACGAGGAACATCACCAGCTCGGGCAGGTGCAGGTCGTCGACCGTGTCGTCGGGCAACCGCTCGAGCCGGCGCACCGCGTCATAGGTGACGAAGCCGACCATCCCGCCGACGAGCGGCGGCAACGACGTGTCGCGCGGTTCGCGCAGCGCTTGCACGGTGGCGGCCAGCACTTTTAGCGGCTCGCCCTCGGTCGGGACGCCGGGCGGCGGCGTGCCGATCCAGCGCGCGCTCCCGTCGCGTTCGGTCAACGTGGCCGCGGAGCGCACGCCCACGAACGAGTAACGCGACCACGAGCGACCGTTCTCCGCCGACTCCAGCAAGAAGGTGCCGGTGCGGTCGTGCGCGAGCTTGCGGTAGAGGCCGACCGCCGTCTCGCCGTCCGCCAACAGCCGCCGGGTGAGGCGGGTGATGCTCATGCCGAGGTGGCGGCGCCGGGCGAGCCGACCACGGCCGGCAGCACGTCGGCGTCGAAGCAGGTGCGATCGCCGGTGTGGCAGGCGGCGCCGATCTGGTCGACCTTCACCAACACGGTGTCGCCGTCGCAATCGAGAGCGACCGACTTGACCCACTGCTGGTGCCCGGACGTCTCGCCCTTGACCCAGTACTCCTGCCGGCTGCGGCTCCAGTAGGTGCAGCGGCCCGTCGTGAGGGTGCGGCGCAACGCCTCGTCGTTCATCCAGCCGACCATCAACACCTCGCCGGTGTCGTGCTGCTGCGCGACGGCCGGAAACAGACCGTGGTCGTCGCGCTTGAGCCGGGCGGCGATGGCGGGATCAAGGCTTGCGCCGAGGTTTGCGGGGTTCGGTTCAGCGGGCATGGCGTCCATTGTGCCGGGCAGGCACCCAACCGGTCGCGGCAGATTCGGCCGCGTCGACTGGACGCGCGAAGGGAGGGCGCCGTGACCCCCGTGACCTCACCGGTGGCCGCGATGCCCACATCCAAGCGCGAGATCCGCCGCCGGGTGCGGCGGCAGGTGATGTTGCGTCGGCTGCGCCGCGAACTCGCGAACGGCGGGGAGATCGCCGCCGTCCTGCGTCGTCCGACCTCGACCCACGCCGCGTCCCCGCGCTAGCGCACCGAGCCGCGCCAGGACGCGTGCAGCCGCGCGTAGACCCCGTCGAGCGCGAGCAATTCCGCGTGCCGCCCGCGCTCGACCAACCGGCCCGCGTCAAAGACCAGCACGTCGTCGGCTTGCTCGGCGGTCGACAGCCGATGGGCGATCGTCACCGAGGTGCGTCCGCGCGTCACGCCGTCGAGCGCGCGCTGAATCCGGACGTCGGTGGCCGGGTCGACCGCGGAGGTCGCCTCGTCGAGCACCAGCAGGTCGGGCTCGGCGACGAAGGCTCGAGCGAGCGCGACGAGTTGGCGCTCCCCCGCCGACAGCGAACCGCCGCGCTCGCCCACCATGGTGTGCAGGCCCTGCGGCAGCGCCTCGAGCCAATCTGCCAAGCCGAGTTCAGCCAGCGCGCGTTCAATGCCTTCGTCAGAGACGGCTTGGTCGCGGGCGCCGAAGCGGATGTTCTCGGCGACCGAGGCGTCGAACAGGTAGCCGTCCTGCGGCACCATCACCACCCGCGACCGCAGCTCGCCAAACCGCACCCGTCGCAAGTCGACGCCGCTCAGCGTGATGGCGCCGTCGACCGGGTCCATGAGCCGGGTCAGCAGCTTCGCGAACGTCGTCTTTCCGGAGCCGGTCTCGCCGACAACCGCGACCCGCTGGCGCGGCGCGATCTGCAGATCCACGTCGCGCAGCACCTTCTCCTCGCCGACGTAGGCGAACGAGACGTGGTCGAACCGGACGCCGATCGGGCCGGCCGGCAGCGTCACGCCAGCCGCACCGGGGTCTTTCACGTCGGCCGGCAGGTCGAGGACGTCGAGCACCCGCCGCCAACCAGAGATCGCGTTTTGCGCCTCGCCGAGCATCTCCGCCGCCGACTGCACTGGCTGGACGAACAAGGTGACGACGAACAAGAAGCCGAGCACCTTGCCCGCGGTCAGACTGCCGTCGACCCCGAGCACCACGCCGAGCACGACGCAGCCCGCGGTGGCCAAACCGGCGGCCACCTCGCCCGTGCTGAAGGTGAAGGCGACGATTTTCTGCGCTCGCACGAACGAGTCGCGGTGCAGCTTCACACTTTGGTCGATGCGCTCGGCGGTGCGCTTCTCGACGCCGTAGGCGCGGATGACCGAGGCGCCCACGACGGTCTCCGCGACCACGCCGAGCATGTCGCCGACCCGCACCCGCACCACGTCGTACGCCGCCGAGATCCAGCGCTGGAAGCGGCGCATCGCCAAGAACAACGGGATGAAGCAGCCGTAGACCAGCAGGGTCAGTTGCCACGACCACACCAGCATGAGCGCGGTGGCGACCAGCATCTGACCGACGCTGACGACCACGACGACGCCGCCCCACTGCATGAACGTGCTGATCGAGTCGACGTCGCTGGTCACCCGTGACACCAGCGATCCGCGCGAGTGGGCCTGCTGATGCAGCATGGAGAGGTCGTGGATGTGCCGGAACGCCTTGATCCGCAGCGTCGCCAACCCGCCTTCGGTCGACCGGTACAGCCGCACGTTGGTCAGATACGAGCACCCGGCCGTGAGCACGAGAGCCACCGCGGTCAGCGCGGCGACCACCTCGACGTACCCGACGTCGGGACCGCCCTTCGCCAGCAACCCGCCGTCGATCGTCTGCTGGATCGCGATCGGCACCACCACCTGCCCGGCGGTGGCCGCGAGTGCGAGCGTGAGCGTGAGCCAAAACCCCTTGGCGAACTCGGGCGACGTCCGGATGCCGCGCACGAACGTGCCCCAGTTGCTCGCCCGCGCCTTCGCATCGGGCGACGCCGGCGTGACGGCTGCGGCGGACGTGGTCATCGCGGCACCTCGACGTCGTCCGGCTCGTCGTCTTCCGCGGCGTCGGACTCGCCTTCTTGCTGCTCATACGCCGTGACGAGCGCCCGGTACCCGTCGCACCGCGCGACCACGTCGTCGTGCCGGCCCCGGTCGACGACGCTGCCCTGCTCGACGTAGACGATCTCGTCCGCGAGCCGGATGGTGGCGCTGCGGTGCGCGACCACGACGACGGTGGATGGCAGCGCGGCGTCGCGCAGACCCTTGAGGATGCGCTCCTCGACCCGTGGGTCGACGCTGCTCGTCGCGTCGTCCAAGATCAACAATCGCGGACGTCGGACGAGCGCGCGGGCCAGCGCGACGCGTTGCCGCTGGCCTCCCGACAGCGTCGCGCCCCGCTCGCCGACGCGGGTGTCAAGGCCATCGGGCAGCGCGCGCACGAACCGGTCGGCCTGGGCGAGGTCGAGCGCCGCCCAGACCTGCGCGTCAGGGATGTCGGCGCCGAGCGTGACGTTGCCCCGGACGGTGTCTTCGAACAGGAAGGTCTGCTGCGGGACGATCGCGACGGACGCGGCCACCTCGCCTCGCGCGGTGTCGCGCATGTCGACGCCGTCGAGGAACACCTGGCCCGACCGCGGGTCGACCAGCCGCACCAGCAGCATGGTGAGCGTCGACTTGCCCGCGCCCGTGGGGCCGACCACCGCGATCGTCCGGCCGGCCGCCACCGGAAAGGTGACGTCCGACAGCACCGTCGAGTCGCCGTAGGCGAAGTCGACTGATCGCAACTCGACGTGCGCGGCGCCGTCGTCCGGCAACTGGTCGTCGCCGTATTGAAGGGCGCCGGTCGCGCGCAGCACCCGAGACACCCGCTCGCCGCCGACGACGCTCTCGGCCATGCCGCCGAGCACCCAGCCGATGGCCCGGATGGGGAACGCGAGAAGGGTGAACAGGTACGCCACCTCGACCAGCTGGCCGGTGCTCATCGCGCCGGAGCCGACCCGATGCGCGCCCACGACCAGCACAGCCAGCAGCCCGAGGTTCGGCAACGCGTCGACGACGGGGTCGAAGAAGCCGCGTCGACGTCCGACCTCGACGTTCGCGTCGCGCAACTGCCACGCGTTCTCGGCGAACCGGCGGGTCTCGTCGTCCTCGCGCCCGAGCGTTTTCACGACGAGGGCGCCGTCGAAGCTCTCGTGCGCGACCCGGCTCACGTCGGCGCGCAACTGCTGCGCCCGGTTGGCGACCGGACCCATCGTGCGCTGGTAGAGGTAGTTGAGCAGCGCGACCGCGGGGAAGACGAGCCCGCCGACGAGCGCGATGACCGGGTCGACGACCAGCATGGCGATCGCGGCGACCACGACCATGACGAGAACGCCGACCGAGAACGGCAGGGGCGACACGAAGTCCCACATCGTGGTCACGTCGGCGTTCGCGTTCGAGAGCAGCTCGCCGGTCGGGTGCCGCTGGTGCCACTCCATCGGCAGCCGCAGGTAGCTGCGAGTGACCCGACGCCGGTAGGAGGCCTGCAGGTTGGCTTGCATCACGGTCGCGCCGACCCGACGCCCGACGATGCCGGCCGCCTTCACGACGGCCACCGCGACGATCGCCGCCACCGCCGCGACCAACGCCCCGGTCTTCGCGTGGCCGCTGTTGATCGACGGCAGGATGACCTTGCTGGTGACCTGCCCGAGCACCCACGAACTCGCGACGGTCATCAGACCATAGGTGCCGCTGGAGACCGCGGCGAGCAGGAAAACCTTTCGTTCTTCGCGGATTCCGCTTCCGAGCAAGCGAAACCCGCGGCGAAGCACGGGTTCGACCGCTGGAGCGTCGAGGCGGTCCTCGATGCCCACCGTCGTCATGAATCTGTGTCCGATCCTCTGCGCTGCGCGCCCGGCCGCCGGGTCTCGGCGACCGCGCGCGCGAAAACTCGGTCCAGTCTGCACCCCTCGTCAAACGGTTACCGTTCCCGTCGCGGTCACCGCTCGGCCGAGATACCCGGCCAGTCGTAGAGCAGCTCGTCGGCGATCACCGCGAGATCGAGGGCGACGACCGGGTCGTCGAGCAACCCGCGGTCGTCGAGCACCTCGACGTGGGCGGCCACCCGTTCCCATAGGCACACGCAGGTCTCGCCGGTCTGCCAACCCTCGTATAGCAGGCCGTCGGCGTCGGTCTCGGCGTAGAGCTGGCGGGCGATCCGCTGGGTTAGCTCGCGGTCGCGCGCGCGCAGCGCCCCTGCCGCGACCCCGAGCGGCACCGCGGCCAGCCCGCGGGTGTCGACCAGGTCGAGCGGCCGGTCCACCCCGAGGACGGCGAGCCGTTGGGTGGCCGACGGCGAGACCCGGCGGTCGTCGCCAAAGACCTCGGCGACCGCGCAGCGCAGGGTCAACGTCGCGTACAGGACGCCGCGTTCGCCGTTCGGAACCGGCGCGCCGGTGTCGGGGTCAGGCAGGTGGTGGTCCCAGCGACCGCGCACATGCGGCCCAAGATGCCGGAAGCTCGCGCCGTCGCGGTAGAAGTGCGCGTCGTAGACGCGCACCAGCGGAACCTGCGCGGGCAGCGTGACGCGCTTGGGTGGACCTGGCGTCGTCCGCGTCGCTCTTCGGCTGGCCGGGCTCACCGGCTGCCGACGTACGACGCGGCGTTGACCACGTCGTCGACGTCGCCGTCGCGTAGCGCCTGCACCGGCGTGCGGCCAGCCAGCTGGCGCGACGGCAAGGTGAACCACCGGACCAGTCCGGCTACGTCGTGCCGGTCGGGCAGCACCTTCCACACCGCGAGCGCGCCGGGTGACACCGCGGCGGCGTCGAACTGCCAGCGCGGATAGCGCCAGTCCTCCTTGTGCTTGAAGGCGATCAAGCCGCCCTTGCCACGGCGCTTG
>Ga0187809_10001396_pt1 | contig 11329 bp, 9 predicted proteins | sample NC_wetland_sal_i_8_FD_132415 | JGI IMG/M metagenome (GOLD analysis project Ga0187809, IMG submission 132415) | Wetland sediment microbial communities from Neuse River Estuary, North Carolina, USA - ASW_4 | ecosystem: Environmental > Aquatic > Freshwater > Wetlands > Sediment | place: USA: North... | reverse complement strand
CCTTTCGGCGCGGCCGCGGGCGTCGCGCGAAAGGCTTCGAGCGTGAACCCGTCCGCGGCCGTCACGCTGGTCATGCCGTCGGTGATCTCGTTCGCCATCGTGCCGCCTCCCCCTGTGTTGCGCCGAACCTAGAAAGAGCGGGCAGCATACACATAATCGATTGTCGATATGGCGCGCATTGGCAGCATGAATGTCACGCAGCCGGCGTGTTCTGCGTGAAGCCGAGCTGTTGCAGGCCGCTCGCGATTTCCGGGCAGCTCATGAACAGCCGCCACAGCAGCGCCGAGCGGTGGTTCTCGATCATCACCACGATGGGGCCCTGATCGATGGCAAGGTGACTGTCGGCGACCCAGTTCGCGCTCATGTTGAACGAATCGGCGAAGCCGAGATCGCGCAAGAGCCGGTCACCCATCTCGTCGTGGAAGTGGCGCAGCGTGGCAAGCGACTCCCGCGGCGCGTAAGGCATCGACGCGATCGCCGCGGTCGGCGCGATGACGCCGTGATCGTTATCCGGCGCGAACGCGTTGTAGCCCTTGTCGCCGTCGCAGGCGGTGAGCCCCCAGCAGTTCGCGCCGTAACCGGCGAAGCCGTGCGGATTGGCGATGCAGTGCGCGCGGTTGATGCGGACGTGCGCGCGATTCTGAACCCAGTAGTCGGCGTAGGCGTCGCGCAGGCCGCGCGGATCGAGACCGAGAAACGAATAATGCGCGAAGAACAGCGGCCCGCCGCGATCCGGCCCGAGCGGCAGCGTCACACCGTCATGGTCGCGGCCGTTGCGGAAGACCGGGCTGTCGGCAAAGCCGCGATGATAGACGCGCGGGTCTATTCGATGCGTCGGCGACGCCGCGGCGAGCACGTAGGTGATCAGGCACTCGTTCCAGCCGCGAATGGCATGGTTCATCGCCCAGCCGTGCTGCGGGCTCCAGTGCCAGTAGAGAACGTCCTTGCCGCGCGTGTGCCAGTTCCATTCGACCGCGTGCCAGAGCCGGTCGATGGCCGCGCTGAGCTTTGCGTCGTCGGCGAAATACTGCCGCGCGCAGAGAAGCCCGGCGATCAGAAACGCGGTCTCGACCAGGTCGCCGCCGTCGTCCTTGGGCGAGAACGGAATGGTCTTTCCGGTGCCACCATGCAGGAAATGCGGGAAGACGCCATGAAAGCGCTCGGCGCTTTCGAGCGCATCGACCATCTGCGTGATGCGCGCGCGCACGTCGGCGCGGCTGAGGAAACCGCGCTCGGCCGCGGCGAGCATCGCCATGACGCCGAATCCGGTTCCGCCGGTCGTCACCGTCTCGATATAGTCGTAGCTGGGCACTTCATTGCTGCGCTCGCGCGCCAGCCCGCTGACCGGATGGCCGAAGTCCCAGAAGTAGCGCAACGTCTGGCGTTGCACGCGGTCGAGCAGGGCATCGTCGGAGAGCGATGTCATCGCCTCTACGAACGCCAGACGACGTGTTTTGTGCCGAGCTTGTTAGACGAAGGGCCGATGCCGACGACGAATTCACCCGGCTCGATGACGGTCTCCGGCGCGGCCAGCGTCTCGGCGCGAATGAAGGCGAGATCGGCCGTGGTGATGCGGAAGGAGACCGCGCTGGTTTCACCAGGCGCGAGCGCGATCTTGCGAAAGCCCTTGAGCTCACGCACCGGCCGCGCGCGGCTCGCCACCGGATCGCCGATATAGAGTTGCACGACCTCTTCGCCGGCGACTTTGCCGGTGTTGCGCACGGTGACGCTGGCGGTCAGCACCGCGTCGTCGCCGCGCAGATCGGTCTTGTCGATTTCGATCGCGCCATAGTCGAAGCGCGCATAGCTCAAGCCGTGCCCGAAAGGATAGAGCGGCGTCGATGCGCCCTCGATGCGGCAGGCGGTGGTGAACTTGCGAAACACCGCACGGCCTTGCGCATCGCGCTCGGTATCGTTCGCCGTGTCGAGGCCGATGAGGTGGCCCGGTCGGCCGGTCGGCGGCTCGGCATAGGTGATGGGCGATTGTCCGCTGTCGCGCGGGAAGCTCATCGCCAGCTTAGCCGAAGGATTGGCGGCGCCGGACAGCAGGTCGGCGATGGCATTGCCGGCTTCGCTCCCGGGAAACCAGGCGTGCAGGATGGCGTTGGCTTGGCCGTCCTCCCACGAAAGCACGAGCGGACGCCCGCTCATCGTCACCAGCACCAATGGCTTGCCGGTCGCGGCGAGTGCCTCGAGCAATTTGCGCTGGCTGCCGGGCAGTTCGAGATTGCTGCGCGTCGACGCTTCGCCGGTGTGTTCGCGCGCCTCGCCCATGCAGGCGACGACGACGTCGGCGTGCCTTGCCGTCGCGACCGCCTCGGCGATCAGCGACTCCGGCGGGTCGATCGTCACCGTCTCGCCGAACAAATTGAGCCGCGCGGCGATGTTCGGATCGTCGACGATATTGGCGCCCTTGGCGTAGCGCACGTCGCCGAACGCGGCGCGCATGCCTTCGAGCACGGTGACGCTGTCGTCGCTTTGCGCGGCGACCGCCCATGTGCCCTGCATGTTGCCGCGGCTGTCGGCGAGCGGACCGACCAGCGCGATCTTCTTTTCGCGCTTGAGCGGCAGCACGCCGTCGTTTTTCAGAAGCACGCACGACTTCGTCGCCGCTTCACGCGCCAGCACGCGGGTCTCTTTCGAAAGCGTCACGGCGACGCGCTTTGCCTCGTCGAGCCCGCGATAGGGATTGGCGAACAGGCCCAGCTTCTCCTTGGCGGCGAGCACGCGGCGGCAGGCAGCGTCGATGTCGGGCTCCGCGATGCGGCCTTCGGCGACCAGGGCGGGGAGAAACCGGCTGTAGCATTCGGCGACGAGGTCGATGTCGACGCCGGAGCGGAAGGCGAGATACGCCGCCTCCTTCTCGTCGGCGGCGACGCCATGGTTCACCAGTTCCATGATCGCCGTGTAGTCGGACACCAGCAGCCCGTCGAAGCCCCAGCGCTCGCGCAGCAGATCGTGCAGCAATTCGCGATGCGCCGTGCAGGGAATGCCGGAAAGGTCGTGGAAGCCGACCATCACCGCGCCGACGCCCGCGTCGACTGCGGCCTTGAACGGCGGCAGCACGACGTTGTGCATCCGCCACGGACTGATGTCGGCGCCGTTATAGTCGCGGCCCGCATCGGCAAAGCCGTAGCCGGCGAAATGCTTGGCGCAGGCCATCATCGTATCGGCGCGGGTCAGGTCGTCCTGCTGATAGCCCGCGATCATCGCTCGCGCGAACTCGGCGCCGACATGCGGATCCTCTCCCGGGCTCTCGGCGCAGCGGCCCCAGCGCGCGTCGCGCGACACGTCGAGCATCGGCGCCCAGGCCAGCGCGATGCCGGAGGCCGCGCCTTCGATTGCAGCGGCGCGCGCGGTGCGCGTGACGAGTTCGGGATCGAACGACGAGGCCAGCGCGACCGGCAGCGGGAAGATGGTGCGGTGGCCGTGAATGACGTCGAGCGTGAAGATGAGCGGGATGCCGTGCGGCGAGTGTTCGACGGCGATCTTCTGGAGTTCGGCGAGCCGCGGCAACGGCGCTCCGGCCGCGAGGCTGCCGGCCTCGCCGCGGGTAATGCGCGACTCGATGTTCGCGCTCGCGCTGCCGGCGCCGGTGGTGTCGGCGCCGCCAATATTGGGGTGGTTCAATTGGCCGATCTTCTCGGCGAGGCTCATCCGCCTCAACAGATCGTCGATGTCCATCGTGGCGTCAGGCTAGCGCGGCGGCGCGGCTCCGCACAGGCCTTTGCTGCAACCTGGCCCCGAGCGGGCTGCGCACCAGGTGCAGCACGCGTGGATGGAACGCCTCGAGCCCGGGGCGGTGGCCGATCGAGACGACCGTCGCGCCGGCCAGTTCCTCGTCGAACATCGACATGACGCGCTTCTGGCTGAGATCGTCGAGCGCCGAGGTCGCCTCGTCGAGAAATACCCAGCACGGCTTGTGCAATAAGAGCCGCGCGAAGGCGATGAGCTGCTGCTGGCCGAGCGACAGGCTCTTGTCGAGCCGCGCCGGCAGGTCGAGCATGGCGAGATACTCGGCGAGGCCGACGCGCTTGAGCGCGGTCTCGATCGCGGCGCTCGAGAACGCGTTCGGCGCGTCCGGATAGGCGAGCGCGGCGCGCAGCGTGCCGAGCGGCAGGTACGGCCGCTGCGGCATGAACATCATCGTATCCGGATCGGGCAGCATGATCGTGCCGGTGCCCCAGGGCCACAGACCGGCGAGGGCGCGGAACAGCGTGCTCTTGCCGGCGCCGGATTCGCCGACGATGAGCACGCGCTCGCCGAGCGCGACCTCGACCGAGGTCTCGGCGATGACGACGCGGCCGTCGGCGAACAGCACGCTCACCTCGTCGAAGGCGAGCTTGCCTTGCGGATGCCGTTCGATGCGGATGCGCTCGACGGTTTCGTCGCTGCGGTCGAGCCGGTCCATCGCCGCCTTGAAGGCGCTGACGCGATGCAGCGTCGCGCGCCAGTCGGCGACGGAGGGGAACTGATCGACGAACCAGCGCAGCGAGGCCTGAACCTGGTTGAACGCGCCGACCACGACCATCAGGCCGCCGAGCGTCAGTGTGCCGCTGAAATAGCCGGGCGAGGCGACGAGCGTGGGCACGATGATGGCAAGCCAGCCATAGCCCGAAGTGATCCAGGTCAGCCGCGACACGGCGCCGGTCAGTTTGCCCATCGTGGCGATGACGCGGTCGACATTGCTTTCGAGCTGGCGGCGCTCGTCGCGCTCGCCGTGATAGAGCGCGATGCTCTCGGCGCTTTCGCTGACGCGCACCAGCGCGAAGCGCAGTTCCGCCTCGCGCGAATAGAGCTGCGCATTGAGCCCGATCAGCGGCAGGCCGACGCGCCATGTCAGCAGCGAGCCGATCAGCGCGTAGATGATCGCGCACCACACCATGTAGCCGGGGATGGAGAAGTGATGGCCGCCGACGACGAAGACGAGCTTGTTCGACAGCCCCCACAATATGCCGATGAACGAAACGAGCAGGATCGACGCCTGAAGCAGCCCGACCGCGAGGCCGGCCGAGAGGTCGGTGAGCTTGCGGGTGTCTTCCTCGATGCGCTGGTCGGGATTGACGCCGAGCTCGCCGGCGAGCCCGAGCCGGTAGGCGCGGCCGCGCGTCAGCCAGCCGTCGAGCAGATGCCGCGTCAGCCATTCGCGCAGGCGCACCTTCAGCATCTGCTGCATCCAGGTCTGGCCGACCACGAGCGACAGGAGGAACGCGACGATGCCGACGAAGAGCAGGAGCTGATGGCCGAGTTCGCCGACATTGCGCTTGGCGATGGCGTCGAAGAACGCGCCGTTCCAGTCGTTCAGCCGGATCTGGCCGAACATGTTGCCGATCAACATGACGAGGATGCCGCCGGCGAGCCATGCGACGGTGGCGCGGTGCCGGCTGCGCCACAAATGCCGGATGAGCGACATGCTCTCGGCGGCGGCGCTGCGGCCTTCATAGGCGATGCTGGGAGGCTGGAACATCGGCAAGGGTTGCGTCTCGGCCGTCGTATCGGCGCGATCGCGGAGCGAGTCCAAGAGCGTTGCGACAGAGCGCGCGGGGGCGCCCTCGCTGTCGGAATATTGCCGGTGTTTCACGTCTGGTCCGTGTTGCCGGCCTCCCCCTGACCGGCGAATGCGGTCGTGACGTCACGACTCGCAGCGACATGTGAAGAGTCGTGTCAACGGCCTTGGATTGCAAGGAAAGTTTGGTAGTCGCGTTGTCGCAGATTGCTCGGCGATGCAAAATTGTGACTGTGTGAGTTGCGATGGAAGAAATGGAACTCGGGCACTGGATCGAGCGGCAGTCGCAGCTGAGCGCGCAATTGATGGAGCGCGCGATATCGGCAACGCATTTGCGGCGCGAGCGCGCGCCGTTCTCGCAAATCGTCGTTCCTGCGCGCGGTTCCGTGCTCGCTTCGCCCGCGATTGCCGACTGGAATCCGGAACCGGATTATTTCTTCCACTGGGTGCGCGATTCCGCGATCGTCATGCGCACGGTGGCGGAACTCGCGGCGCGGGCGCAGGACGAAACGGAGCGGCGGCGCTGGGTCGCGCATTTTCACGACTACATCGCGTTCAGCCTGCGGCTGACGCGGGTCGACACGCGGAACTTCGAATCGCAGTCCGGCCGTACCGACGCGGCGTTCCGCCGGTTCCTGCGGCCCGACGCCGGCATTCGCGCGCTCGACGCCGATGCGCTGCTCGGCGAGCCGCGGTTCAATCCGGACGGCGCCATCGACATCCTCGGCTGGTCGCGGCCGCAATATGACGGACCGGCGTTGCGCGCGCTCGCCTGCCTGCGCTTCCGCGAAATCGCCGGCGCGAGCGCCGATCTCGACGCGCTGCTGCGCCTCGATCTCGATTTCACCGCGCGGCACGCCGGCGCGCCCTGCATCGGCCCGTGGGAGGAGCCGCATGAGAACGCGCATCATTACTACGTCGCCGTCGTGCAACTCGGCGCGCTCGTGCACGGCCGCGCTTTCGCGTCGTATGCCGACGCCGAGGCGCGCCTGCGCGGCGCGCTCGATCGGCACTGGTCGGCGGAGCACGAAGTTTACGCGGCGATCCGGCCGTTCAAGGCCGGCGCGCGCGGCGATCTCGTCGATGCCGCCGTTTTGCTCGGCGTGCTCGACGCCGATCTGCCCGACGGTCCGCATGCGGCGACCGATCCGCGCGTTTCGCTGACGCTGGCCGCGCTGGAAGAGCTGTTCGCGCGCGAATTCCCGATCAATCGCGGCCGCGCCGCGCCGATGCTGGGGCGCTCGCGCGCCGACACCTATTTCGGCGGCGGCGGCTGGTACGTGACGACCCTCGCCGCGGCGGCGCTGTGCTACCGGCGCGCAGCACGGGGCGCCGGCGCGGCCGCTCTCGCCCGCGGCGACACCTTCATGACGACGCTGCGCGATCTGACGCCCGCCGACGGCCATCTCGCCGAGCAGGTCGACCGCAGTACCGGCATGCCGGCGTCGGCGCGCGATCTCACCTGGAGCTATGCCGCTTTCATCGGTACCGCCGCCCTCCGGCGCGACGCCGTGCGGCGCGGAGCTGTGCCGTCCTGACAATCCAGCCTTGCGCCGCCAATATTTTTGCAACCGGCAGAAACACGACCGCGCGGTCCGCGTTCATCGGAAGGCGGCGCGGGGACGAGAGCCCCGCGCCCGGCTGACGCGTGACGCGGGGAGACGACGATGGACGACGAGCGAGAGGCTGACGGCGTGACGCGGTCGCGTGGCGGCTTCCTTTGGCTGCTCGGCGTCGGTCTGACCGCGGCAGCGTTCTATTGGGCCGTCCCGGCCGGTCATGGCCGCCCGACCTCGATGACGGTCGGTGTCACGGCGCCCGACGCGCGGGTGGCGACCTATCCGGGACTGCGCCCACCGGTTTCGGCTCAGAGCCAAATGGCCGCGGCGGATACCCTGCGCTGATGTCCTTGGAGGAGTGGCGCGCCCGAGACGATTCGAACGTCCGACCTTTGCCTTCGGAGGGCAACGCTCTATCCAGCTGAGCTACGGGCGCACGCGCAAAACCTGCATAGCCGAAAGCATCCCGGCCTTCAACCACAGCCCGAGAACGCAAAAGTGCCGTCGAACGGGCACTTTTGGCATCCTTCCTGTGGTTAAGCCCCGTTTGGCGGGGCTTCCCGCTTGCGCAGAAAAACGAATCTCTTAGTGCTCAACGAACGCGCATGGTGCGCTCAAGGAGTTACTTCTATGGCTAAAGCCGCCGCATCCGCCAAACCGAAAGCTGCCAAGCCGGTGACCAGCCGGAACCTGGCCGCGGCGCTCTCGGAAGCCCATCAGCTCACCAAGAAGCAGGGCCTGGAACTCGTGGACAATCTGGTGACCATGATCACCAAGCACCTGAAGAAGGGCGAGCGCGTGAAGATCGCCGGCCTCGGCATCCTTCAGGTGCGCAAGCGCGCCGCCCGCATGGGCCGCAACCCGGCCACCGGCGAAGCGATCAAGATCAAGGCGTCCAAGAAGGTCGCGTTCCGCGCCGCCAAGGACCTCAAGGAAGCGATCTAAGTCGCTTTCTCCCAGTTTTGCGTACCAGCAAGCCCCGCCGGTTCGTCCGGCGGGGTTTTGTTTTTGGCTGCTTTATCCCTCCCCTGAAAGGGGAGGGTCCGGCGCGCAGCGCCGGGGGTGGGGTAACCTTTCAACTGCGACTGCCCCCACCCGCCGCCTTTGGCGGCACCCTCCCCCGCAAGCGGGGGAGGGATAAAAAGATGCGCCTTATTTGCATCCCCGCCGGGCGCTACCATCTGTCCCGTCATGCTGCGCCGATACCTACTCCGCCCGCTGTGGATCGTTCTGGCCCTGCTGTTCCTGCTGGAAGCATGGCTGTGGGACCATTTGCAGCCCGTCGTCGCCCGGTTGGTCGCGCTCATCCCGCTCGCCGCGCTCAAGCGCGGCATCGCCCGTCTCGTCGCCGACCTGCCGCCCTGGGCGGTGCTATTCGTGTTCGCGATCCCGCTGATCGCGATGCTGCCGCTCAAATTCCTGGAATTGTATTTCCTCGCCACGCGCAACTGGCTCGGCGCCGCCGCAGTGATCCTGTTCGTCAAGCTCGCCGGCGTCGGCGTCACCGCCTTCATCTTCGATGTGACGCGCGACAAGCTGTTGCAGATGGGCTGGTTTCGCGGCGTCTATGCCTGGGTGATATGGGCGCGCGACTGGGCGCATGCGCAGACCGCACCGATCCGCGCGCGCATCCGGCAACTGGCCTGGCTGTTGAAGCCGCAGCGCGCCGGCACGTTTCTGCGCCGGCTGATGCGGCTGCGCCGCCGCGCCTACCGCCGCTGGGCGTGATTTAGCCCGTTATGACGTGCAGGAGATGCGGCGCCCACAGGCCGCATGCGGTGAAGGCGAGACCGATAAAGCCGAGCAGCACCGAGCCCCAACCGAGCAGCACCATGCCGGTGATGACCTGCGCTGACGCGAGCACGATGCCGATCTGGAATGCGGCCGAGGCGAATTCATAATTGTGATAGCGCGCCAAAGTCTCGTCGCGATGATGCTCGCCGGCGCGCGCCCGCGCCGACAACTGCTTGCGGCCCTCGTTCGTCGCCGGCTCGTCGTCATAGCGCGCGACAAGCTTCTTCCACTCGTCGACCTTCTTCGCCAGCCGCGCCTTCTGGTCCGCATCGGCAGCGCGATCGGCTTCGAGCTGCATCTGCTCTGACGCCGTCGTCAAAACCGTCATGCGGATGGTCTTGGCCTGGAAGAATGCCCAAAGGTCGTTGATCTCGACATTGAGCGCGATGGCGTGCGTCTGCGCACTCTTGCCGAGCGTCTCGGAGAAGGCGAGGAACAGCGCCAGCACCGAGATCAGCAGCGCGATCTTCTTGTTGCCGCCGTGCGAGGCATGCTCGGCGTGCTCGGCATGCTCGAGGTTCTCGTGTGCGCTCATGTCCGTCCCCCGTTCGATGGCGGACGATGGCAGCAAAATCGGCTGCCGGGCAAGGGCCGCGCTTCAAGCGCGCGGATGGGTATTCACATAAACGTCGAGTAATCGCTCGGCGTCGACCGCCGTGTATATCTGTGTCGTCGACAGCGAGGCATGGCCGAGCAATTCCTGGATGGCACGCAGATCGCCGCCGCCGGCCAGCAGATGCGTGGCGAAGGAATGGCGCAGCGCGTGCGGCGTTGCCGTGTCGGGCAGGCCGAGCGCGCCGCGCAGCCGCTCCATCGCCAGTTGCACGATGCGCGGCGACAGCGGGCCGCCGCGCGCGCCGAGAAAGAGCGGGCCGTGCGCGGGCAGGTCGTAGGGACAGAGCGCGACATAGCCGGCGACGAGTTTCGACACCTGCGGCAGCAGGGGCACCATGCGGGTCTTGTTGCCCTTGCCGGTGACGGTGAGGACGTCCGGTGCGCCGTCAAGGTCGCTGCGCCTGAGCGACAGCGCCTCCGAGATGCGCAGGCCGCAGCCGTAGAGCAGCGCCAGCACGGCGGCGTCGCGCGCCAGCACCCATTGTTCGCGCGCTTCGCCCGCGCGGAGGTCGGCGTCGGTGACGGCGCGGGCTGAGCTCGCCGTCAGCGGCTTCGGCAGGCTCTTCGGGATCTTCGGCGTGCGCACGGCGGACAGCGCGCCGACCTTGCCCTTGCCGTTGCGCTCGAGGAAGCGGGCGAAGGAACGCGCGCCGGCGAGCTGTCGCATCAGCGAGCGGTTGCCGGCGCCGTCGGCGCGGCGCGCGGCGAGGAAGGCGCGCACGTCCGCGGGGCTGAGCTTGGCCAGCGCCTTCAGCGTCGGCGGTCTGCCCAGATGTTCGGTGAGAAAGGCGAGGAACTGCGCCACGTCGCGGCGGTAGGCGTCGAGCGTCTTCGGCGACATGCGCTTTTCGGCGCCGAGATAGGAGAGCCAGCGACCGATCTCGGCCTGCACGTCGGGGGCTGTGGCGAATTGCAGGTCCATACTTATCTTCATCGTCCCCGCAGACATCGGGTTTACCCGATGTCTGCAGCTGTAGTGCACAAGTCGGCTATAGCCGACTTGTGTTAGCGGGGACCCATAACCACCGGCTTATCGGCTCAAATCGACAGGCCTGGGGTTATGGGCCCCGTCTCGCGGCCGCTACGCGGCCTTGGCCGGGACGACAGTAGGCGGCCATCCTTCACCCTTCCTTAACCGCGCGGAATCGGCCTAGACCACTCATATGCCCACGCGTGTCGTCGATGTCCTGGTGCCGGTGGCGCTCGATCAGGCCTATTCCTATCGGGTTCCGGCCGACATGGAGCTTGCGCCCGGCGACGTCGTCGCCGTGCCGCTCGGCGCGCGCGACTGCCTCGGCGTCGTCTGGGCCGAAAATCCAAATCCGAACCCGCGCCTGCACAACCGCCTCAAGGACGTCGACGCCAAATTGGAGGTGCCGCCGCTCAAGCCGGAACTCCGCACCTTCGTCGACTGGGTGTCGAACTACACGCTGGCCGCGCGCGGCATGGTGCTGCGCATGGCGCTGCGCATGGGCGATCTTGGACCAATGCGCGAGCGCGTCGGCGTGCGTCTGACCGACGCTAAGCCGCAGCGCATGACGCCGGCGCGGGCCCGCGTCATCGCCGCGCTCGCCGACGGCTTCGTGCGCTCGAAGAACGAGGCGGCGCAGGAGGCCGGCGTGTCGGCCGGCGTCGTCAACGGTCTCGTCGACGAGGGCGTGCTGGAAACGGTGGTGCTGCCGCCCGAGCCCTTGATGCGCGCGCCCGATCCGGACTTCCGCAAGCCCGACTTCTCGCTGGGGCAACTCGCCGCGGCCGATACGCTGCGCACGACCGTCGATCAGGGCGGCTACACCGTGTCGCTGCTCGACGGCGTCACCGGCTCCGGCAAGACCGAGGTCTATTTCGAGGCGGT
>Ga0187809_10001394_pt1 | contig 11346 bp, 9 predicted proteins | sample NC_wetland_sal_i_8_FD_132415 | JGI IMG/M metagenome (GOLD analysis project Ga0187809, IMG submission 132415) | Wetland sediment microbial communities from Neuse River Estuary, North Carolina, USA - ASW_4 | ecosystem: Environmental > Aquatic > Freshwater > Wetlands > Sediment | place: USA: North... | reverse complement strand
TTCATCATATCGTCGGTCATCGGTGTTCCTTCCGGAAATGGGTTGGTCTCGCAACCAGACCTTACCGAAAAGCGCCGATGACCACCGCGCTACCCAGCTACACCACGTCCGGGGGCGTCACCTCAGTTTCCGCCGAATGACGCTAGTGCCTTATCTGGCGAGCTGCGAGAATCAGATCGAGATCGAGATTTGACCGAGAGGCACAGCGTGACCGAGATGTTGGTGGCTCAGGTTTGACCAATCCACGACTGCGTCCGCCAGGCGAAGCCATGCACGGTGTTACGGTTCTGAGGCATAAGGTTTGGGTGGCTTCTTGGTGTCAGACAACGACTGTTTCACTGCCGGATAAACCAAACTCCATGACAGGCTGCGCTTGGTGGAAAACAGGCCTCATAACTTCCGCGCAAATTGCCGCTTGACTTGGAGTGCACTCGAAGTCGTAGCTTCCCTCGCGTCGTGACGAGAACAGGTGTCTCATGAAGATCGGTGACCTCGCCAAGCGGTCCGGTTTGTCGGCTCATACATTGCGCTACTACGAGCGAATCGGCTTGCTGCCCTATGCTGACCGGGACCGATCGGGACAACGTGACTACGGCGCTGAGATCCTGACCTGGATCGAATTTCTCGGCCGTTTGAAGACAACCGGAATGCCGATCCGAGACATGCTGCGCTATGCGGAGCTTGTCGGCGGTGGGGACAGTACGCTTGGCCCGCGCCGCGAGATGCTCGAAGAACATCGCGAGCGTATCCGGGCTCATATGGCCGATCTGAAAGCCTGTCTTCGCGTCCTCGACGGCAAGATCGCCTTCTATACGGAGGCCGAAGAAAGGACAGAAGATGACGGACAAAAAGGAAATGCCGAAAAGGCGGCTGGGGCAAGGGCTTGAGGTCAGCGCTTTAGGACTCGGCTGCATGGGAATGAGTTGGGCCTATGGCGCGACGGAAGTCGACAGGGATGAGGCCATAGCCACGATCCATCATGCGCTGGACCGCGGCATGACCTTGCTCGACACGGCAGACGTTTATGGTCCGTTCACGAACGAGGAACTCGTCGGGGAAGCGATAAGAGGCAGACGCGATGAGGTGGTGCTCGCGACTAAATTCGGTATCGTGCGGGACATTGAAGCAGTGCCGGGCGTTAGCGCCCAGACCGTCAATGGTCGTCCCGACTATGTGAAGATCGCATGCGAGGGCTCGTTACGTCGGCTCGGGGTCGATCACATCGACCTCTACTATCTCCACCGCGTCGATCCCGAAACGCCGATCGAAGATACTGTCGGCGCGATGAAGGAACTCGTCGAGGCCGGCAAGGTGCGCCATATCGGCCTGTCGGAGGCCGCTCCGGAGACCATCCGCCGTGCTCATGCCGTCCACCCGCTTACCGCCTTGCAAAGCGAATACTCTCTATGGTCGCGCGATCCTGAAGACGGGGTCCTGCAGACGCTACGCGAGTTGGGCATTGGTCTTGTGGCATATTCCCCCCTCGGCCGCGGCTTCCTCTCCGGTGCGATCAGGTCGATTGATGATCTCGCGCTCGGTGATTACCGTCGTTCGTCGCCCCGGTTTATGGGTGATAATTTCACGCGCAATCTGGAACTTGTGGCCGTGGTCGAAGAACTCGCGCACCGCAAGGGTGTGGCGCCCGCACAGCTGGCACTTGCCTGGGTGATGGCTCAAGGCAAGGACATCGTGCCGATCCCCGGAACCCGTCGCCGCTTCCGGCTCGATGAAAATATCGTCGCAGCCGAGATCGACCTGACGTCCGAGGAACTCGAACAAATCGCTGCCGCGATCCCCTTAGCCGCAGGAGACCGCTATGGGGAAATCGGAATGAGAGAACTCAGGCGCTAGGCAAAAGCATTCACGGGATAATTGTGCAGCTACACCGTTCGTCCATGCCCGGCCGTTCTCAAGATCTGGAAGGGGACCGATTCCAGACAGTCCGGTGCTGGGGATCTCCGATCAATAAGGTGACGCTAAGGAAGACTCTCATTGCGGTCGTTTGAAGACCTATTGTCGGTTCCTGAAAGCCGTCGGTCGAGACGAGAGCGACTGCCGGATTAAATGGGCCGACGACGAACCGTTTTATTTTAGTTCTCTGTAGCGGCGAACTGCCGTTCCGGCAGTGACCTGGAGGCGCGCGCACGTTCGCCGGTGATCGAAGCATTCATTGCAGCCCCGCGCTGGGGCATGTGTAAATCGGGTGGCTCTGCCTTCCTCTCCGTCGCTAGACACCACCATGACGCAATTCAACGGAGCAACGTCATGGAATTGGAAAGCAAGACGATTATCATCACCGGCGCGAGCAGCGGTATAGGTGCAGCGGCAGCGCTTCTGTTTGCTACCGAAGGTGCAAATGTGGTTCTTGGGGCTCGCCGTTCGGCGGAACTCGAAACGCTCGTGGAAAAGATCAATCGCGGCAGCGGCCGGGCTGTTTTCGCCGCCGGCGACGTCAAGGATGAGGGCTACGCCGAAGCCCTTGTCGAGCTTGCCATGAATGAGTTCGGCGCGCTGAATGGCGCGTTCAACAACGCCGGCATCGTCGGAGCGATGGAGCCGATCCCCGACATGAGCGTCGGCAATTGGAACAACGTCGTCTCGGTAAACCTGACGGCCGCGTTCCTGGCTGCGAAAGCACAGATACCCGTGATGAGAAAGCAGGGAGGCGGCTCAATCGTCTTCACCTCCTCCTTCGTCGGCTTCAGCAATGGCGGCATGCCGGGAATGGGAGCCTATGCGGCCTCCAAAGCCGGATTGATAGGACTGGTTCAGTCGCTGGCCTCCGATCATGCTCCTGAGGGTATCCGCGTCAACGCGCTGTTGCCTGGTGGCACAATCACGCCCGCCGGCGGCGAGGGCAATCCAGATGTGCTGGCATTCATCTCCAACCTGCATCCGATGAAGCGCATGGCAAAAGCTGAGGAGATTGCGCAAGCCGCGGTCTTCCTGCTTTCCGATCGTTCAAGCTTCATGACCGGCAGTCCGATGATTGCAGACGGCGGAATGTCCGTTCGACTAACATAGAGGCTATCCGATCTTAACCCGCGTGGTTGCAATGATCACGCGGGATTCAGAGGCTTCGAAGCGCGCCTGAGCCTTGCAGAAACTGGATGGACGGAATCACCGTGTTCTAAAATCGTTCGCTTTCACCAACGTCCACGCAAAAACCGCCCGCCGCAACCCCACCCCCATTAAGGGCCCCCTCGAATCCTTTAATCATCGATCCCGGAAAGGATTCGTTGGGACAGGAGCGGGGGCCGGCTGCGGACGGTCCATCGAGCGTCTCGAGGCGCTGCTCGTACTCGACGATGAGCTGCGCGAAGCCGGGTATGCGATCCACAAGGACGAAGACCTCTACTATGCAGAGGTACTTCCGGACATCGCTCTCTACCAGATTCTCTTCGAAAACCCCGAGGGTATCGGCCGGGACATGCAACGGCTCCTCCAGCTCGCAATCGACAGGACCGTGTCGACGACATTGGCCGAGCTTGAGGCGCGGGGCGCCGTCGGCGAGCTTGGACCCTGGGCGGAAGAGGGCGCGCGGAGCGTCAACACGCTCGACCGATGGATCGCAGTGATACGCGAGCAACTCAAGGCGTATCAAGGCGACCGCGACGGCTTCTTGCTGGAATGCCGCCTAGCGTTCCCGGATTTCATCTTCAGCAAGCGTTTCCCCGACTGTCTCGGCACCTTTAAGGGAGATCTGAACGATTTCGTCGCGGTGATCGTGTCCGCGCTAGTCTCGCTTGCGAACGACATGCCGAAGTGCATGGAGCAGCCGACCACGCAGGCGTGTATGAAGGCGTTCACCGCGATATCGGGCTACGAGACCTCGATGGAGGGGGACGCGGACCGCAAGGAAGCGCTGACCTTCCAGTTTGAGGGCAAGGACGGCACAATCCGGATTCTGTGCGAGCCCCATATCAAACTTCATTGCTCAGCCCGTGCCGGTGACACCGAATATTATTTCCATCGCATCTATTTCTCGAGTGCGGAGCATGCCGAGTTCAAAGGCAGGACGCTTATCGGGTATATCGGTGAGCATCTCTGACGTGGAAGATGGCGGCCGATGACCAATCGATCTCCCTGCGCAGGGGCGCAGGCTCGTGGCGATCCCAAGCCTAGCAGGCCGAGCGCAACCAGATCGACGCCTGCCGGCGGCAGCGACGGCCATTCTGAGGCCAAATGCGCGTGGCTCGACAAGCTCATCCATCACGCGCACCTGCGGATGATCCTCCTCATGGAACAGGCCGGGTCAAAGGTTTTCTTGGAGGAGTATTGCGCTAGCTTTGCGGCATCCGGCGGCAAGTTCGACTATGTCTACTGGCCGGACGGGGATCCCGACTTCACCTTCTCCGAATGTTGAATTGGAAACGCGACAGCTTTCGGGATTTCTGGCCACTGAGCTGAATGGCGGCAATGGCGCATTCCGGTCGTTCCACAAGGGGGGCTGGAGGGGATACCCCTGGGATCAAACTTCTCGTCTGCAGCTAAAATGCGCATACATCACCGAGATGTGCCTCAATTGACCAGCCAGCGGCTTTGGAAACCATGGGCGCGCTGCCATGATTTGATTGATGCGGTGTCGTCGCATTTCGCTTCGAACGGATCACGTGTCATCTGGAACTCGCTGTCGATGATGCGGCCGAAGATATAGCAGACGTCCTTGTAGTCTCCCAGAACGCGGTTTTTCATCCGCAGCTTGACCTGGCTGAAGGCTGTATCGAGCTTGCGTCCTTTCCAGTCAGAAAGGCCGTAGTCGAAGAGTGAAGAATTAAAAGATTGAAGTTCCCAACGATCGTTTTCCGCGCTGGCATACCAGGAAACGAATTGTGGGAACTGGCCCGCCAGCGCCGGCTCATCTTTCGCTGGATGATCGACGTAGTCGGAGACCTCCCGCGAAATCGCGGCCGACAGTGAGTTCGCGATATTGCCATATTGGGATTGCAGCGCCTGCTGCTGTTTCGCCTGGGTCGCGGCTTCATCCCTGGCTTTCAGCACCGCAAGCTTTCGATCATCGTCGGCCTTTCGCTGTTTCGCGAGGGTCTGTTCATCCTCGGTTTGTTTGGCCTTGAGAGCGGCAGCGTCGGCTTCATCAATGTCCGCAGGCGATGCCCAGGCGACCGACATCCGATAAGGAATCTGGTCCCGCGTAAGACCTGCGAGGATTGTCTTCAAATCGCCTGCCGAAGCATAGAGGGCGCCGCATTGATGGCGCTTTATACCGATATAGGCCGTGTCCAGGCTCATCTGTGTCATCGTTGGCGCGTTGTGCAGCTCGCGCGCCAATTGATCGGAGGAAGACAGGATGAAGAGTCTGTGCCCATCGATCTCGTTCGGAACGACGGCACAGATCGTGGCGGAACCATTATTGACCAGGACAAAACCGAATCCCAGTTTTGCGCCGTGCTCGACATCGTTCTCGATCGCCTTTGAGGCAGCTTCCTGATCGTTTTCAGCATCCTCGATCTGTTTTGTGCCAACGGTGACGAGTGAGACATACTGATCGTCCTCGACGGTTTTGATCAGCGCCAGGGCATACTCCTGCTTCTGACGCAAAAATGTCCCGCGCCGGACCGCGATCAGATCATAGGAAAGAAGATTTCGGGGATCGCACCCGGCCGGCGCCACGTTCAAAGTGCCGATATGATAGGGCTTCAACGCCTGGCCAAGGGCGTCATCGTCTCCCATGGACGGAGCACCATCTTGGAAGAAGCAGGCTTGTGCCCTGCTGTTGTCGAAGACGATATCGCCGCGCAGGTTCTTGACGACATGTGGCGCCTTTGGCGACACGTTATAGAGCACGAGGAAATCGCCCAGATCGCCTTTGATCAAGAAGCTGTTCTTGGCCGTTTCGGGAAGGCCAGAACCCGTCGGGGCTGCGCCATTCGATGCGGAAGACACGGCCGGCGCGGCGGCGGGAGAGACTGCTTCTCCTGGCTTTGATGATGTCGGCGACGAACTTGAAGCGGTTGCGACGGCTGCGCTGACATCGGCTTCGTAGGCCTTGCGCAGCCCGGCCTCGCCAATCGCCAGATCGGCCTGTTCGGTGACCGGCTTCAGCACATCGAGGGAGGGTGATTTGAGATCCGTCGTCAGGTCGCCAAGCAATTTCATCAGCGACAACGTCGGCGCGGCGGTGGGATTCTGGCTCACATATTTGGTGATGAATCTCACCTGATTGCCGGCCAGTTGAATAGCATCGGCGAGATGCCGTGCGGCTTTCTCTCGCTTTTCCTTCTCGTGCTCCGTTAGCAATTGCTGAAATTGCGGTTCGGCCTGCAATTCTGTTGAAAGAGAAGCGGTCAGCTTGCCGATCTGGTCCGGATCGGCAGCCGAGACAGCTGCGTTCAAGGTGGCTATCTCCCGAACGAACTGCAGCAGTTTCGGATTGCTGGGGTTCTTGGCAACGAACTCAGAGGCTTCCTGAATAAGCTCCTTTGCCGCCGGGATGACGCGGGTCAGTTGGCCCTGCTTTTTCTCTGCCTCGGCCGCCGCTGCCTTTTCCGCAGCCTGTTGCTTCTGCTGTTCGGCTTGCTGCTCAGCCGCCCTTTGCTGCTCGGCGGCCACCGCCTGGTATTCCGGCGCGATCTCTGGTGGATGCCGATTTGGCTCGCCCGTACTTGCGGCGCGGAAGAGGTCAGACATGATAGTGGCCAAACGCTCGCCGTGGGCACTGGAAGCCGTGTTCCAAAACAGCGTAAAGCCCAATAGCCCGCCCCGGACGTGTTGATATCGCGTGTAATTCTCGGTTTGACCATTTCCGGCAGCGACGACGAGGAAGTCGGGACGCAAGGTCTTGAACCTGACCTTGAAGCGCTTCTCGTTGAAATGGACGAGATATTTGTAGGTCGTGTCGAGCCTGGCGCCTTTGAGATATTTGTAATGGACCTTCAGCGCCCCGTCCTGGGTGGTGACATTCTCCCCGTTGTTGGTCCGGACTTGGGTGCTCCCGGCCGGCCTTGGGACCCAAAGCGGAATACCAGTCGTACCGTCTCGCAGCGGCGAAAGATTCCATTCAGCAAGCAGGGGGTCGGCGATCTGGTGCAGTTTACTGTTTTGTTCGGGCAGGAGGACGCCAGTCGGCTGATAGCCGACATCCTGCTGAAATCGGCATATGGCGTCGAACAGCCGGTGACTGAAATCGGCACTGCTCACGGCCGCCGAGTAGCCGGCAACACCCAGAAGCATCTGCTCGTCATAGCGAACTCCCAGTGGCAGGCGATCGAATGCCTCATTCGCCGCCATATACGTTTCCTGTTCAGGGGAAATCGCGGGAGACTGGCCTTGCTGCTGGTAAAGTTGTTGTTGTCGCTGCTGCTGCTGTTCATTTTGAATGGCCATTCCCATGAATGCGCCGATCAACCCCGGTACATTCAGCCTTTCAGCCCGAAGCGGGCCCGTGGGAGCAAGGCCGATCGCCGACGTCAGCGACAGCGTAAGCAGCAATCTCATGTCTCGCCCCCCGGCGGATTTTTGCGGCGAGTTTAAGTTGCAACCCATCCGCGAGCAAGCGTGACTTTTCGTGTTTGGTAGTGGTTCACCAGCGAATTTCCAAGTTAAGGTGAACGCACCCGTCACATGCGCGAAAATGCCGGCAAGCGCGACGAGGCGTTGCGGCGGGGCGCTTCGCTTCGCCATCCAGGTGTCCGGCTAATAGGACCTTGCGGGGCATTCGACACACACCGCTAAGCCGATGCCCTGTCTGCCAACGAAGCGGCCCGGTCGCCCCGGGCTAATACCCCAGCATCATAGTGAGTATCGTGGCTAGCTCAGGAAACTATTCGAGCCGCGCACATCCTCTACCCAATTTTGCATTGAATGCCCCAAAGCTCGACCAGCGCCGGTTGCACAGCACGAACAGTTCGGCAAAACTGCCGCGTGCTTCTATCTGGGCCGGGGGAAATATGCCGCGTTTTTTTGCCCTCTTCCTCATGCTGGGCTTCGTCGCAGTTGGTTATCCGAATGCCGCCGCTGCTCAAAGCGATCGCACCCGGACCACGCAGGAACAATTGCATGCGCGAGGTTTCGACCCCCGGACCGACCGATGGCATTTTGGGAGCGAAGACCCGGCATGCCCTCATGCAATTCCAGCAGAGAATTGATATCCCGTGACCTGCTCTCCATTTTGTCCGCGCCTATAAGTTAGCCGAAGCGTGGCCGCTCGGCCGCCAGTTCCCGTAACCGCTTTCGCAGGCCAGCGTCGTCCGGTCGGCTCGAACGATAGCGGTACCTGCCGTTCAGTGCCTCAGGCCGGGCGCTGCTGTTCCATCTCCTGAGCACGCTCTACGAGCGCACCAGCGTCGTCATCACCACCAATCTCAGCTTCAGCGAGTGGGCGGCCGTCTTCGGCGATGCCAAGATGACAACGGCGCTGCTTGATCTCCGACACGCTGAATAAAGAAGCGAAAACCAATGACGCATGCTCATCCGGATGTTCGGCTATCCCCTTTCATCACGCCTGACGCGTATCGCATCGAGTGCGATCGCCAGAAGGATTGTGCCGCCGCCGATCATCTGGACGTAGTAGGCGGAAACATTGATGAGTTGCAGTCCGGTCTGGATGACGGTGATCAGAAGCGCTCCGCCGAGCATGCCCGATACGCGCCCGCGCCCCCCGAAGATGGAGACGCCCCCGATAACGGGCGCGGCGACGGCATAAAGCAGAATGGTGCTGCCGACCGTGACGTTCACGCCGCCCAGATAGGACGTGTAGAGATAGCCCGCCAGCCCCGATAACAGGCCCGAGGCGATAAAGGCGCTCATCCTCGTCGCCGGTACGTTGATGCCGGCGGCGCGGGCGGCGCGTCGATTGCCGCCCGTTGCGTAGAGATTACGGCCCCAGGGAGTGCCGTTGAGCACGACCGCGGCCACGATATAAGTCAGGAACAATACCACAGGCATGACCGGCCAGGTGCCGATCGCGGCGGTCCCGATATAGCCATAGAAGGGATCGCTGACGACGACGGTGCGCGCCTGGGTGGCGGCAAGGACGGCGCCCTGCAGGAAGAGGCCCATCGCGAGGCTTGCGATCAGCGAATTCATCCTCATCAGGGCGACAAAAACGCCGTTGAGGACGCCGATCAGCATCCCGACGATCAGGGTGGCAAGGATCGCCACACCGGCCGGCACATGCAGATCCTTCAGCATCAGGACTCCGATCAGGCCGCTGAAGACCAGATTGCCGACGACGGAAAGGTCGATCTCCCCGATCAGGAGTGTGAACGAAACGGCGAGAACGAGAATGCCGAGCGTCGTCGCTTGCACCAGGATGTTCTGGAGGTTCGCCTCGGAAAGGAAGAACGGATTCAGCAGACCGGCGAAAATACTGACCGCGACAATCAGGACCCACACGACATTGTCCACGAGAAGGTCCCTGACGGCGCCGCCCAGCGACGCCGGGCGGCTCTGCGCGTCCGTCGGGGAGCGAAGTCCGCCGGTCCTGACGGTCGATTCACTCATTCTTTTTCTCCGGGTTCTTTTTGGCCAAGCTTTTTCTCGCCAAGTTCCTGGGCTGTGGCCAGCGCGTCTATCGTCAGGCTTTTGCCGCTGAGTTGGCGAACGACGGCGCCGTTGGAGAAAACCACGGCGCGATCCACCAGGCGAACCATCTCGTCCGGATCGTAGGCCCGCAGCAATACGGCCATCCCCGAGGATGTCGCCCTGTCGATCATCCGGTGAATTTCCTCCTTGGCGGCGATATCCACCCCGACGGTCGGTTCGTCGAGGAGCAGGACTCTGGGCTTTCGCCCCAGCAGCCGCGCCATCAGCACCTTCTGCTGATTGCCGCCGCTCAGTTCGCCAATCTCCTGGGAGGGGGATGCCATGACGATCTCCGTTTGCGCCCGCGCTTCATCCATCTGCCGCCGCATGGCTTGCTGGTCGAGTGTCCCGGTTTCACGAACGGGCCAATGGCCGAGATGCACATTGTCCGCGATCGACATCATCGAGACGACCCCCTCCGAAATGCGGTCATGCGTCAGATAGGCGAGGCCACCCGCCAAACTGCGCCGCGGCGAGCGGGTCACGATATTCCTGCCGTCGAGGGTGATGGCGCCGCCCCTGGCCGGCGCGAGGCCGCCAAGCGCCCGCAACAATTCCTGCGCGCCCGAGCCGGGAAGGCCGACGAGCCCGACGACCTCGCCGGCGCACAGGTCGAGATCGACCCCGGAAAACCCATCGGAAGAGAAGCCTCGCAGTTCGAGGATGACCTTGCCTGGGGTGCGTCTTTCCCGATGGAATTCATGGACGGCCTCGCCTGTCACCAATCGGGCCAGCTTCTCCGCCGAAAGGTCTTCCGCCCTGCCGCGCGCGGCAACCGCACCGTCGCGAAGAACCGAGTACTCGCCGCAGAGTTGGCGAACCTCGTCATTATGGTGCGAAATGTAGATGAACGAGGTCCCCCGGACTGTCAGGGCTTTTATCCAGGCCATGAGGTCCCGGCGCTGTTCGAAAGTCAGGCCCGCCGTCGGTTCGTCGAGGATGATGAGCCGGGCGTCGCCCATCATCGCCTTGATGATCGCCAGACGCTTGCTTTGACCCAGGCTGAGGGTCCGGGCAGGCAAGCGCGGGGAAACGGGAAGGCCATGCTCCTCGAGGGTCAGGCCCGCATCCTCATGCATTCGCCGCCAGTCCGTCAGCCCCCACCGGCGGGGAAGATTGGGCAGCAGCAGGTTTTCGCCGATCGACAGGTCGGGAAATATCTCCGAATGCTGCGGCAGGAGACGGATTCCCTCGCCCTGGCGCTGGGAGGGAGACAGGCCGGTGATGTCCTTGCCGCGGAACCGGACCGTGCCCGAACTCGGGCTGACAAAGCCGGCAATGATCCCTGCCAGTGTGGATTTCCCCGCGCCGTTCTTGCCGAGCAGCCCGTGGATGACGGAGGAGGTTACGTCCAAGGTCACGTCACGCAAAGCGAGGGAGGAGCGGTACGCCTTTGAGACGCCCTCGATCTCGAGAACGGCGCCTGCCCCGGAAGGAGCCTTGCTGCGCTGGCTCGCCTGGTGGTCTTGATGGTGGGAAACGGCCAAATCTCAGGATCCCTGGCTGGAAACGGGCCAAGGCCGGACATCGCGACAATGGGTGAGCGCGTCCGGCCTTTCGTTCCGGAGGTCAGCCCGCATTCTGCGGCATCTTCCAGACATTGGTCACGACGTTCGCCCAATGGCGAGGGTCATCGGCATTTTCCTTCGTCAGGAAATAGGGCGGGATAAGAAGCAGCGGACCGGAAGGGCTTTTCTCGATGGTCGCCTTTTCCCAGAAATAATGCTTGTTCACATAGGGGCCGAGGGGAACGGATTTTCCCTTCAGCGTATATGTCTCGAGCAGGTCGACGACGATCTGGAC
>Ga0187809_10001393_pt1 | contig 11348 bp, 9 predicted proteins | sample NC_wetland_sal_i_8_FD_132415 | JGI IMG/M metagenome (GOLD analysis project Ga0187809, IMG submission 132415) | Wetland sediment microbial communities from Neuse River Estuary, North Carolina, USA - ASW_4 | ecosystem: Environmental > Aquatic > Freshwater > Wetlands > Sediment | place: USA: North... | reverse complement strand
TGCCGGCCATGAGGGGACTCACCATCACCGCCGCCGCCCTGGCGCTCACCGTTTCCGCCGCCGCCTTCGCGCAGACGCCCGGCCCGAACTGCCAGGCACTCGTCGCGCAGCTCGCCTCGCTCGACGCCGGCAACAGCGATCCCGGCCGCGCCGAGCAGTTGCGGCGCATCGAGGATGCGGTACACCAGCAGCAATACCAGGTCGACCGGCTGGTGTCGCAGGCGCGCCAGATGGGCTGCGAGCGCTCGGGCTTCTTCTCGATCTTCTCCAACCCGCCGCCGCAATGCGGCGGCCTCAACCGGCAGATCGACCAGGCGCGCAACGCGCTCGACCGCGTGCAGATGCAGCTCGAGCACGCGCAGGGCGGCACCGCCGAACGGGCGGCGCAGCGGCAGTCGCTGCTGATCGCGCTCGGCGAGAACAATTGCGGGCCGCAGTACCGGTCGGCGGCGATCCAGGGCCAGCAGGGCGGCTTCTTCGACCGGCTGTTCGGCGGACTGGGCGGCAACAGCGCGCCCGGCGGCCCCGGCGGCGGCACCATCGTCAACACGCCGCAGCAGCCGATGGGCAGCACCTATCGCACGGTCTGCGTGCGCACGTGCGACGGCTATTATTTCCCGATCTCGTTCGCCACCACGCCCGACCACTTCCAGGAGGACGCGCAGACCTGCCAGCGCGAGTGCCCGTCGGCGCAGGCGCAGCTGTTCGTCTATCACAACCCCGGCGAGGACATGACGCAGGCGGTGTCGCTGACCGGCCAGCCTTATGCGCAGCTGCCGACGGCGTTCCAGTATCGCAAGGCGATCAGCCCGGCCTGCGGCTGCCGCCGCCCCGGCGAGAGCTGGGCCGAAGCGCTCAAGGCGCTCGGGCCGGACAACACGGTGCAGCCCGGCGACGTGGTCGTGACCGACGAGAACGCCAAGCGCTTCTCGCAACCGCGCGGCGCCGACGGCAAGCCGATCAAGGCGGCGCCGCAGGCGACCCAGCCGGAATCGACGCGTGCGGCGCTGGCCGAGACGCCGGGCCCGGTCGATCCGACCAAGCGCAAGGTGCGCACGGTCGGCCCGACGTTCCTGCCGTCGCATTGAGATAGGGCGAAGGCCTCTCGTTTCCCTCCCCCTGAAAGGGGGAGGGTCAGGGAGGGGGTCGCTTTCAATGGTTGAATTAAGAAGACCCCCACCCGGCGCGCTACGCGCGCCGACCTCCCCCTTTCAGGGGGAGGTAAGACAGCAAATCACACATCCGCGGCTTCGCTGCGCGCCGGCTTGCCGGTGGCGAGCGAGACGTCGGGCGCCGGCAGCGGGGTGCCGGGATCGCGGAAGCGATTGGTGATCGGATAGCGGCGGTCACGCCCGAAGTTCTTCAGCGTCACCTTGACGCCCGGCGCCGCCTGCCGTCGTTTGTATTCGGCGATGTGCAGGAGCCGCTCGATGCGCACCACCGTGTCGCGCTCGAAGCCGGCCGCGACGATGGCCGACACCGGCTCCTCGCGCTCGACCAGCCGTTCCAGGATCGGATCGAGCACCGCGTAAGGCGGCAGAGAATCCTCGTCCTTCTGGTTCTCGCGCAGTTCGGCGGTCGGTGGCCGCGTGATGATGTTCTCCGGGATGACCAGGCCGGCCGGCCCGAGCGCGTCGTGCGGCTTCCATTCGTTGCGCAGCCGCGCCAGCCGGAACACCTCGCTCTTGTAGAGGTCCTTCACCGGATTGAAGCCGCCGTTCATGTCGCCGTATAGCGTGGCGTAACCGACCGACATCTCCGACTTGTTGCCGGTGGTGACGACCATCAGGTTGAACTTGTTGGAAATGGCCATCAGCAACGTGCCGCGCGCCCGCGCCTGCAGGTTTTCTTCGGTGACGTCGCGCGCAAGCCCCGAGAACGCCGGCTTCAGCGCCGCCTCGAACCCTTCGACCGCGGCCGCGATCGGCAGGATCTCGTAGCGCACGCCGAGCGCGCGGGCGCAGGCTTCAGCGTCGTCGAGCGACGTCTGCGAAGTGAAACGGTACGGCAGCATCACGCAGCGCACGCGCTCGGCGCCCAGCGCGTCGACCGCCATGGCCGCGACCAGCGCCGAGTCGACGCCGCCCGAGAGGCCGAGCACGACGCCGGAGAAGCCGTTCTTGTTGACGTAGTCGCGCAGCCCGAGCACGCAGGCTGCGTAGTCCGCCTGATCGGCCTCGACGCTCTGCACCGTGGGGCCCGTGTCGCAACGCCAGGTGTCGCCGCTGCGCACCCAGGTCGTGGTGACGACACATTCGACGAAGGCGCCGAGCTGGAAGGCGAGCGAGCGGTCGGCGTTCAATCCGAACGACACGCCGTCGAACACCAGCTCGTCCTGGCCGCCGATCTCGTTGACGTAGATCATCGGCAGACTCTGCTCGGTGACCCGCGCGACCGCGATGTTCAGGCGCACGTCGCTCTTGTTGCGCCAGTACGGCGAGCCGTTGGGCACGACCAGCATTTCGGCGCCGGTCTCGGCCAGGCACTCGACGACATTCTCGTAGGCGGGCGATTCCTGGGTCCAGATGTCTTCGCAGATCGGGACGCCGAGCCGCACGCCGCGGAAATTGACCGGCCCCGGCACGGGTCCGCGCTCGAACACGCGCTTCTCGTCGAAGACGCCGTAGTTCGGCAGGTTCACCTTGTAGCGAAGCGCGGCGATGACGCCGCCATCGAGCAACGCCACCGCGTTATAAAGCTTGCCGTCCTCGACCCACGGCGTGCCGACCAGCAGCGCCGGTCCGCCGGCGGCGGTCTCACGCGCGAGGCTTTCGACCGCCGCGCGGCAGGCGGCCTGGAAGGCCGGCTTGAGCACGAGGTCCTCGGGCGGATAGCCGGCGATGAACAATTCGGGGAAGACGACCAGATCGGCGCCCTGCTCCGCGGCCTCGTTGCGCGCGCGCAAAGCCTTCGCCGCGTTGCCGGCGACGTCGCCGACGGTGGCGTTGAGTTGCGCGACGGCGATCGCCAGGCGCTGGGGGGCGGATGCTGCGGCCATGGGCAACCTGTAACGCCTCGGGCTCGTGCCGGGCAATGGGCAATGGCCGGGAGCTGCCCGGCGTTCCGGTCAGAGGTTGTCGAAGCGATAGCTGCCCTGCAAGAACACGCCGTAGATGTCGGCCTTGAAGTCGAGCGGCTGGGTCGTGCCGCCGGGCGTGACATTGGTGAAGTCCGCCGTCCCCTGGCTCTGGAAATGCCAGTAGCGGCCGCCGAGCCCAAGGCTGATGGCGTCGGTGAGCTGGTAGGACAGGATCGCCTCGAACTGATAGCCCCAGCCGTGCCCGCTCTGCGGGATGGGTCCGGCGAAATCGGCGCGCAGCAGATGGTTGTCGCTGCCGCTGAGCCAGACATAAGGAAGATAGGCGCCTTCGACGTCGATGCGCCACTTGTCGTAGATCGGCAGGTCGGCGTTGAGGCCGACGCGCACGCCCTGCCAGGTGTCGTCCTCGACGATCGCCGCCGTGCTGTCGGGAACCGAGGGATTGCAGATCGCCGTGTTGGTCGCGGTCTGCGTGCAGCCGAACGCCTTCAGCCGCCAGTGCATGTAGTGATAGCCGACGAAGCCGTCGAGCCGGAAGTCGCGGCCGCGCAGGATGGCGCCGCCGGCGTCGAAATCGAAGTAGCCGAGCGTCTGGTTCTGCAGCGTGCTGTTCGTGCTGGAGTAAGGCGCGATCCCCGGCGGGAAGTCCTCGTCCTGCAGTCTGCCTTTGGTCAGCAGGCCGCCGCCGACATAGCCCTTCCAGAACAGGCCGCTGTCGTGGTCGACACGGCCGTACAATTCGAGCGAATGCGACTGCAGACCGCTGTAGGTGAGACGCGAGTTCAGCGTGTCGCGCGTCAGGCCGTAGAGATCCTTGCTGGTCGAGCCCATGCCGTACCAGTAGCGGCCGCCGAACGTGGCGGTGAAAGCGGGCTTCTCCGGCTCGATGATGAACGGGTTGGCCGCGGCCACAGCGGCGCTGCCGGCGAGGATCGCCGTCACCAGGCCCAGCACTGCTACGGATTTGACCATCTCGCCTTCCCGTCGCCCCGTCATGGGCCCAAGTGTTGCGGGAAGGCTTTGCGCAGACGTTACAAGTCGAGCGGATTTGGCAAGGAACGCGCCGCATCCCTAAGGAAGCGATAAGGCGCCGCCGGCAGCGTAAACAGGCCTTAAACGCAGAACGGCCGCGCAGCGCGGCGCGGCCGTTCCGTCGTTGCGGAATGTCGAACTAGAGCCCGGCCGCCGCCGGCATCGGCTGCGCGCGGCCCGCGCGCTCCTTCTTGAGCAGTTCGGCGAGCAGGAAGGCGAGGTCGATCGCCTGCTCGGCGTTGAGCCGCGGATCGCAGGCCGTGTGATAACGATCGTTGAGGTCCTCGTCGGTGATCTGGCGCACGCCGCCGGTGCACTCCGTGACGTTCTGGCCGGTCATCTCCAGATGCACGCCGCCGGCATAGGTGCCTTCGGCCTGGTGCACCTCGAAGAAGCTGCGCACCTCTTTCAGGATCAGGTCGAACGGCCGCGTCTTGTAACCGCTCGCCGAGGTGATGGTGTTGCCGTGCATCGGATCGCTCGACCAGATGACGCGGCGGCCTTCGCGCTTCACCGCGCGGATCAGCGCCGGCAATTGATCGCCGACCTTGTCGGCGCCCATGCGCACGATCAGCGTCAGACGCCCGGGCTCGTTGTCCGGATTGAGGACGTCGATCAGGCGCAGCAGGTCGTCGGCCTTGCTCGACGGGCCGCATTTGAGGCCGAGCGGATTCTTGATGCCGCGCGCATAATCGATGTGCGCATGGTCGAGCTGGCGCGTGCGGTCGCCGATCCACAGCATGTGGCCGGAGGTCGCGTACCAGTCGCCGGTCGTGGAATCGACGCGCGTGAGGGCCTGCTCGAAGCCGAGCAGCAGCGCCTCGTGGCTGGTGTAGAAATCCGTCGTGCGCAGTTCCGGATGGCTCTCGAGATCGAGGCCGCAGGCCTGCATGAATTCAAGCGCCTCGGAGATGCGGTCGGACAATTCGACGTAGCGTCGCGACTGCGGACTGTCCTTGACGAAGCCGAGCATCCACTGGCGCACGCTGGCGAGGTTGGCGTAGCCGCCCTGCGCGAAGGCGCGCAGCAGGTTCAGCGTCGCCGCCGACTGGCGATAGGCCTCGACCTGCCGCCGCGGATCGGGCTTGCGCGCCTCGGGCGTGAAGGCCGCGTCGTTGATGATGTCGCCGCGGTAGCTCGGCAGTTCGAGGCCGTCGCGCTTCTCGGTCGGCGACGAGCGCGGCTTGGCGAACTGGCCGGCGATGCGGCCGACCTTCACCACCGGCAGCGCGGCCGCGTAAGTGAGCACGACCGACATCTGCAGGAACATGCGGAAGAAGTCGCGGATGTTGTTGGCGCCGTGCTCGGCGAAGCTCTCGGCGCAGTCGCCACCCTGCAGCAGGAAAGCCTGGCCGTCGGCCACGCGGGCAAGATGCTTCTTCAGGCTGCGCGCCTCGCCGGCGAAAACCAGCGGCGGAAAGGTGGCCAGCTGCTTTTCGACGTCGTTCAGGGCCTGCGGGTCCGGATAGTCCGGGACCTGCTGGATCGGCTTGTTGCGCCAGCTATCGGGCGTCCAACGCTCGGACATTTCAGGTACTCCAACGGCTTCGGGCGGCCTTATACACGACCCCCGCCCACCGTTACCACAATTTCAGCCGGTCGAAGGCGAGGCCTATTCCGCCGCCGCGCGCCGCCAGGTCATGGCCTTTTCGCGCATGGTGACCAGTTCCTCGGCCGCCGTCGGGTGCACCGCCATGGTGGCGTCGAGGTCGGCCTTGGTCGCCCCCATTTTCACCGCCACGCCGAGGAGCTGGATCAGTTCGCCGGCGTCCGGGCCGACCAGATGGCAGCCGACCACGCGGCCGGTCAGCCCGTCGACCAGGATCTTCATGAACGAGCGGGTCTGCCGGCCGGACAAGGTGGCCTTCATCGGCCGGAACGAGGTTTTGTAGACGTCGACGACCTCGAGCTGCTCGCGCGCCTGCGCCTCGGTCAGGCCGATGACGCCGACCTCCGGCTCCGAGAACACCGCGGTCGGCACGTCGGCGTGATCGACCCGGGTCGGCTTCTTGCCGAACACCGTGTCGGCGAAGGCATGGCCCTCGCGGATCGCCACCGGCGTGAGGTTGACGCGGTTGGTGACGTCGCCGACCGCGTAGATGTGCGGCACCGACGTCTGCGAGTAAGGATCGACCTCGATGCCGCCGTGCTCGTGGAGCTTGACGCCGATCTTCTCGAGGCCAAGTCCCATCACGTTCGGCCGCCGGCCGATCGCGAACATCACCTTGTCGGCGGCGACCGTGGTCTTGTCGGACAGATGCGTGACGAACTCGTCGCCGGCCTTGTCGACCGCGGTGACGGTGTGGCCGCAGGTGACGGTGATGCCGCGCGCGCGCATCTCGTTGCGCAGGTGCTCGCGCACGTCGTCGTCGAAGCCGCGCAGGATGTTCTCGCCGCGATAGACGAGCGTCACCTCGCTGCCGAGACCGGCGAAGATGCAGGCGAACTCGACGGCGATGTAGCCGCCGCCCTGGATGACGATGCGCTTCGGCAGCTCGTGGAGATGCAGCGCCTCGTTCGAGGAGATGACGTGTTCGAGGCCGGGGATCTTCGGCCCGTAATGTGGCCAGCCGCCGGTCGCGATCAGGATGGTGCCGGCACGGACGCAGGCGTTGCTGGCCGTGAGCCGGACCGTGTGCGCGTCCTCGAAGATCGCGCGGCTTCTGACCAGCTCGACCTTGAACCGCTCGAGCGTCGACATGTACGCCGCCTCGAGCCGGTCGATCTCGCGGTCCTTGTTGGCGATCAGGGTCGGCCAGTGGAACACGGGCTTCTCGACGCTCCAGCCGAAGCCGGCGGCGTCCTCGAAGTCGTCGGAGAAGCGGGATGCGTAGACCAGAAGCTTCTTCGGCACGCAGCCGCGGATGACGCAGGTGCCGCCGACGCGAAACTCTTCGGCGATCATCACCCGCGCGCCGTAGGAGGCGGCGATGCGCGCGGCGCGCACGCCGCCCGAGCCCGCCCCGATCACGAACAAGTCGACGTCGCGCTCAGCCATTTGCCTCGATCCCTGCACCAGGAGCGCACACGCCGGACTTGTCCGGCGCCGCGCCTCACATCGGATGACCGCGCTTCTTGAGCTCCTCGCGCATCTTCGCGGTCACTTCGGTCGAGAGCTTGTTGGCCCAGTCCTGAGCGAACTTCATGCTCTCGTTGACGACCTGCGGCTGCTCCTGGAGCAGCTTCTTGCCCGCCGGAGTCTGATAGAAAGCGAGGATGTCCTTGAGCTCCTGCTCGGTGAAATGCGTCGCGTATTCGCGCGCCACCTCGTCCGTCACCTGCGAGAAGCGCGGCGCGAGCTCGGTCCGCAGCTTGGTGGCGATGTCGTTGAGGTCCTTCTGCAGCATGGGGTTCTGCTGCAGATAGAGCAGCTTCGCCTGCTCGACCACGCCGGCGATCAGCGGGCTGAACAGCGCCGTCGCACCGGTCACCGTGACGAGCTGCTTTGCCGTCGCCATCTCGGCGGCCGAAGGTTTGCCTCCCTGCGCGAAGGCCGCCGGCGCGGCGACCGCAAGCGCCAGCGCCAGTGCGCCGGTCGACAGCGTGCGATTCATCGCTCGCATGACGTTTTTCATTTTATCTCCATTGGTCGAGACCTCAGCGTCGCTCGATCGTTCTGACGCCATCGGGGCCGCCGACGATGGCCATCGCCGCAAGCCCGATGAAAAGTCCGTGCTCCATGACTCCCGGAACGCCCACAAGCGCGCGCGCAAGCCCGGCCGGATCCTCGATCCGGCCGAGCGCCGCGTCGACGATCCAGTGGCCACCATCCGTGACGAAAGCATGGCCGTCCCGGCCCTTGCGGAAATCGAGCGGACCGGCCGTCTGCACGCCGTCGATGGCCTCGCGCACGCCCCGCAGGGTGGCGCCGGCGCCGAACGGCGCGATCTCCACCGGCAAGGGGAAGCGGCCCAGCACCGGCACGCATTTGCTCTCGTCGGCGATGACGATCATCCGCGCCGAGGCGGCTGCCACGATCTTTTCGCGCAGCAGGGCGCCGCCGCCGCCCTTGATCAGGGTCAGATCGGGCGCGATCTCGTCGGCGCCGTCGACGGTGAGGTCGAGCTCGGGCATCTCGTCGAGCGTGGCGAGCGGGACGCCCCAGCGCAGCGCGTCCTCGCGGGTCGCCTCCGAGGTGGGCACGCCGACCACGTCGAGGCCGCTGCGCGCGCGCTCGCCGAGGAGCTCGACGAAGTGCTTGGCGGTCTATCCGGTGCCGAGCCCGAGCCGCATCCCCGGACGGACGAACTCCAGAGCCTTGGCGGCGGCGGCGCGTTTGTGAAGCTCGGCGTTCATGGGCACCGGCATGGCAGTCGTTGAGGATCGGGGCTGATCGCCGCCTATCTAGCCTCGATTGCCGGGCCTGAATAGCCGAAAATCGGCACCGGCCGCGGGCCGAAGGGGCTTGCCAGCCCTGCCGACGGCAGGTAGCGAGGCGCCGATGCCTCTTCCCCTCCTCGTCTTCGACCTCGACGGCACGCTCGTCGACACCGCGCCCGACCTCGTCGACACGCTCAACGTCGTGTTCGCGCGTGAAGGCATGCCGCCCGTCCCGTACGACGAGGCGCGCATGATGATCGGCGGCGGCGCCAAAGCGATGCTGGTGCGGGGCCTCGAGACGGAGGGCCGCGCCGTCACCGCCGCGCTGGTCGATCGGCTGCTCGCCGACTTCCTCGCCTATTATGCCGACCACATCGCGGTGCGGTCGCGGCCCTTTCCCGGCCTGGTCGACGCCCTCGGCGTCCTCGCCGCGCGCGGCCACCGCTTCGCCGTTTGCACCAACAAGCTCGAGTCCCTGTCCGTGCTGTTGCTGAACGAACTCGGCCTCGCCGGCCGCTTCGAGGCGATCTGCGGCCAGGACACGTTCGGCGTCCAGAAGCCCGACCCCGAAATCCTGCGCCGCACCATCGCCACGGCCGGCGGCACGCCGGACAACGCCGTCATGATCGGCGATTCCGCGACCGACATCCGGACCGCCCGGGCGGCCAGTATTCCGGTGATCGCGGTCGATTTCGGCTACAGTGAGCGCCCCGTCGCGGACTTTGCCCCGGACCGGGTGATCAGCCATTTCATGCAATTGCCGGACGAGATCACGGCGCTCGTGCGCCCGTAGACTGGGGCGGCCGCGATCATGGTTAAGGATAACCACATCCGAAATGTTGCCTGGATGTGACAATGTTCGTATCTTGCCGCCGGGCGGGCGGTCTGTGCACCTGGGCGTGGGGACGACTCTGACATGTATCGAGTGATGGCGATCATCGGCGGCGCGCTGGCTCTGGCGGCGTGCTCGTCAAACACGGAATTTCTCAATCTCGACGCCTTGAAGCCGGGTCCGGTGATGGACACGGTCCGCTTCGAATCCGAGCCGCCCGGCGCCGAGGCGAAGGCCTCCAACGGCCAGACCTGCCGCACGCCCTGCGCGCTGGCCCTGCCGACCGAGGCGCCGCTCACGGTGACCTTCACGCTCGACGGCTACGAGCCGGAGAGCGACCAGCTCGAGGTGATCAACACGCCCGGCTCGCCGCCGCAGCTGCGGCCGAACCCGGTCCTGGCCGAGCTGACCGCCGCGCCGCCGCCGCCGAAGCCGGTGAAGAAGAAGGCGGTCCACCACCGCAAGCCGGTGGCCAGGAAGCCGGCGCCCAAGAAGCCGGCTGCGCCCAAGCCCACCGCCGCAGCGCCGGCACCCGCGCCCGCTCCGGCGCCTGCCGCGTCGGCCGCCCCGGCGGCTTCGCCGTGGCCGTCCGCGCCGCCGCCGCCGCAGCACTGAGGCGGCGAATACAGCGACATTCCGGCGGCCCGCAGGCGACTGCGGGCCGTTTCGTTTGACGGCGGCGCGGACCACACTATGGCCTTCGACCGCCGGAATTCCTATATCTGGCGGGCAAACACGAGAGATCGGCCCGGGAACTCGACATGGCGGTAGCGGACACGGATGCGACGACCGTATTGGAGCGCGTGGCGGCGACGCCGCGCCCGCTCGTCGATCCGTTTGCCCGCGCCATCACTTACCTGCGTGTCTCCGTCACCGACCGCTGTGACTTCCGCTGCGTCTACTGCATGTCGGAGCACATGACCTTTCTGCCGAAGGCCGATCTGCTGACGCTCGAGGAGCTCGATCGTCTCTGCAGCGCCTTCATCGCCAAGGGCGTGACCAAGCTGCGGCTCACCGGCGGCGAGCCGCTGGTGCGCCGGGGGATCATGACCCTGGTGGAATCGCTGTCGCGCCATCTCAAGAGCGGCGCGCTGCAGGAGCTGACGCTCACCACCAACGGCTCGCAGCTCGAGAAATACGCCGCGCAGCTCAAGGACTGCGGTGTCGAACGCATCAACGTCTCGATCGACACGCTCGACCCGGACAAGTTCCGCGCCATCACGCGCTGGGGCGACCTCGGCAAGGTGCTCGCCGGCGTCGACGCCGCGCAGGCGGCCGGGCTGAAGGTCAAGATCAACGCCGTCGCGCTCAAGGGCGTCAACGACGATGAACTGGCGGACATGACCACGTGGGCGCACGGCCGCGGCATGGATCTGACCTTGATCGAGGTCATGCCGCTCGGCGAGACGGGCGAGTCTCGCCTCGACCAGTACCTGCCGCTGTCGCTGGCGCGCGCGCGGCTGGCGGAACGCTATACGCTCGAGGACATCGATTACCGCACCGGCGGGCCGGCCCGTTACGTGCGCGTGAAGGAGACCGGCGGGCGGCTGGGCTTCATCACCCCCCTCACCCACAACTTCTGCGAATCCTGCAACCGCGTGCGCATCACCTGCACCGGGACATTGTTCATGTGCCTCGGCCAGAACGACGCCGCCGATCTGCGGACGCCGCTGCGCGCCTCAGAAGGCGACACCGCGCTGTACAATGCCATCGACGAGGCGATCGGCCGCAAGCCGAAGGGGCACGACTTCGTCATCGACCGGCAGCACCAGCGGCCCGCCGTCGCGCGCCACATGAGCGTGACCGGCGGTTGAGCCCGCGGCTCCGGGCGCCTCCCTTACCCCATCCAATTGGCCATTGACGGCCGAGGCCCCGATCGGATTAGGTGCCTGTGCCTGGCTGTGGGGAGCCAAGCCGTGGGGACATAAAGCAAAAATAACCCGCCGGTGCAGGCCGGCGCGCGGAGGGGAGTATCGTCGTGGGGGCCCTCGACACAGTTCTGAAGGCGTTGCTGCCGGTGACGCGGACCATCGACGCGATCAACACCTGGCTCGGCAAATACCTCGCCTGGCTGATCCTCGGCGCGGTGATCGTCTCGTCCGTCAACGCCACCGTCCGCAAGGT
>Ga0187809_10001392_pt1 | contig 11355 bp, 10 predicted proteins | sample NC_wetland_sal_i_8_FD_132415 | JGI IMG/M metagenome (GOLD analysis project Ga0187809, IMG submission 132415) | Wetland sediment microbial communities from Neuse River Estuary, North Carolina, USA - ASW_4 | ecosystem: Environmental > Aquatic > Freshwater > Wetlands > Sediment | place: USA: North... | reverse complement strand
GGTCGAGCATTACGGCGGTCTCCTGGCTTACGAGCAGATGGCGGAATGCGGCAGGCGCCCACCCTGGTCTAGCGCCTGGGGTCAAGCGCCTGGGGCCAAGCGCCAGGGCTCAAGCGGCAGGCGCCGGCTCAGAGCTCCACCTGCTCCACCGCCACCACTTCCGGCACGTAGTGCCGCAGCATGTTCTCGATGCCGTGCTTCAGCGTGGCGCTCGACGACGGACAGCCGGAGCAGGCGCCCTGCATGTGCAGCCGCACGATGCCCTCGCGGTAGCCGCGGAACACGATGTCGCCGCCGTCGCCGGCCACCGCCGGGCGGACGCGGGTATCCAGCAGTTCCTTGATCTGGTCGACGATCTCCTGGTCGGCCGGATCGACGTCCTCGTCCATCAGGTCGTCGTCCGCGCCGGCCTCGATCACCGGACGGCCGGCGACGAAATGCTCCATGATTGCCGCCAACACCTGCGGCTTCAGCGCCGGCCAGTCGATTTCGTCGGTCTTGGTCACGGTGACGAAGTCGCCGCCCAGGAACACGCGTGCGACCCCGGGCAGCCCGAACAGTTCGGCGGCGAGGGGGCTGCGCGCGGCGGATGCCGGGGAGGCGAAGTCGGCGGTGCTGAGGCCCATCACCTCGCAGCCGGGCAGGAACTTCAGCGTGGCGGGGTTGGGCGTGCCCTCGGTCTCGATGAACATGTGGCGTGACCTCACGGAGATGGCAGAAAGCGGACCGCTGCGGTCCGGACCGCGCCCGCTACATCGGTGGAATCGAGGCGGAAGACAAGGGGCGGGTGGAACCGAAGCGGCCCCGGCCACGTTGCTCCCGCCGGTGACCGGGGCGAGCGTAGGGGAAGCATGGCGCAGATCGAACATGTCGTGGTTCTCGCCCTGGAGAACCGATCCTTCGACTGCATGTTGGGCTGGTTATACCCCGGCCGGCCGGATTTCGACGGGCTGGAGGGCGACGAGGCCAACCTCTGGCACCGCGATGACGGCAGCGTGCAGCGCATCCCGGTGTGGAACGACGGGCGGCTGAGCCCGGAGGCCGCCTGCATCCCTGCGCCGGACCCCGGAGAGCTGTTCGACGACATCACGATGCAGATCTTTGGCCTGCATCCGGACGGCACGCCGCGCATGGACGGCTTCGTGGACAATTATATGCGCCAGCCGGGGGACGGGCACGATCCGCGCGCGGTGATGCACTGCTTCGTGCCGGAGCAGCTGCCGGTGCTCAGTACGCTGGCGCGGAGCTTCGGCGTGATCGACCGCTGGTTCGCCTCTGCGCCGTGCCAGACCTGGCCCAACAGGCTGTTCCTGCACACGGCGACCGGCGGTGGCGAGGTGAACAACGACGCGATCCCCCTGCCTTTCATGCTGCCGACGGTATTCCGCCGGCTGGAGGCGCACGGCGCCGATTGGAAGGTGTATTTCCACGACCTGCCGCAGACCGCCGCGCTGGCCGATCTGTGGCTGCGCATCCCGACGCATTTCCGCTTCTTCGCACCGGAGTTCGCCGACGCCGCGGCGGACGGCAAGCTGCCGCAATACAGCTTCATCGAGCCGCGCTACTTCACCAGCCGGCTGCTGAATTGCATCCCGAATGATGCGCACCCGCCGCACAACGTTGCGTATGCGGAGCAGCTGGTGGCGGACGTCTACAACGCGGTGCGCGCCGGGCCGGCCTGGGAACGCACGCTGCTGATCGTCACCTTCGACGAGCACGGCGGCTGCTACGACCACGTGCCGCCCCCTGCGGCCGTGCCGACCGGCAGCACGCCGGCCGGTTTCAGCTTCGACCGCTATGGCGTGCGGGTGCCGGCGGTCGTGGTATCGCCCTACGTGCCGGCGGGCAGCGTGCCCCGGCCGCCGCAGGACGGACCGCCCTTCGACCATACCTCCATCATCGCCACGCTCAACGTGCTGTTCGGCCTGGGCGAGCCGATGAGCCCGCGCGCGGCGGCGGCGCCGGACCTGCTGTCCGCGCTGCGGCTGGAGCGGCCGGAGAATCCGGGGCCATCCCGCATCGACGCCAGCGCGGCGCGGGCGACGCGGGAGGAGACCAGGGCGCTACATCACCAGCCGGCCAACGGCCACCAGCGGCGGATGCGCCACCCGGCGGCGCTGCTGCCGGCAATGGCGGCGCAGGCGGCGGCGCATACCCATCGGGCGAAGCACAAGGTGCGGCGGCGGCGCTGACCGCCACCGGCCTGCCCTGGTGGCTCAGAGCTTGATGATCGCGGCGAGAATGGCGATGCCGATCGCGATCAGGCCGCCGAGGCGCACCAGCAGGCGCAGTTCCAGGCTGTCGATCCGGATCCCCAGCCGATCGATCCGCCCGTCCAGCCGATCGATCCGCTTTTCCTCGCCGCTTTCCAGCCGGTCGACGCGGCCCTCCAGGCGCAGCTCCGTGTTCTGCATCGCGGTCTCGAGCACGCGGCGCGTCGTGTCCAGGTCGGATCGGGTGACCAGCTCGGTCATGATGAAATCCCGGGCTGCCTCGGCATGCGCCTCGGCCGCCTCCGCGGTCAGGCCAGAGTCGCGCAGTCGCTTGGCGTAGCCAAGAGTATCAAATGCATAGGCCATCTGTCTGCCTCGGGATGCGGTCCAGCCGGATTATCCCGGGCAAATGCCAACAGGCGGTTAAGCGGGTCGGAGCTTCAGGACCGCCCCGAGAACCGGCCATGGCGTCCGCGGATCGAGGGCGCTCATCCCGGCTCCGCGCCGATCGCCAGGCAGACGTTCTGCCCGCCGAAGCCGAACGAATTTGAGATGGCGTGCGTCACCGCCACGTCGCGCGCCACGTTCGGCACGCAGTCAACGGGCAGCGCCGGGTCGGGGATGTCGTAGTTGATGGTGGGCGGTAGCCTTCCGTGGCGCAGCGCCAGCACGGTGAAGATCGCCTCCAGCGCGCCCGCGGCGCTCAGCGTGTGGCCGATCATCGACTTGTTGGAGGAGATCGGGATCGATCCGGCGCGTTCGCCGAACACCGCGGAGACGCCGGTCCACTCCATCTTGTCGTTCTCCGGCGTGCCGGTGCCGTGCGCATTGATGTAGCCGATCGCTTCCGGGTCCAGGCCGGCATCCGCCAGGGCACGCTGCATGCAGGCGATGATCGGCTTGCCGTCGGGCGAGGACCGGGTGCGGTGGAAGCCGTCCGCCGCCTCGCCGCAGCCCTCGATCACGCCCAGGATGGTGGCGCCGCGGGCGCGCGCGTGCGCCAGGCTCTCCAGCACCAGCGCGCCGGCGCCTTCCGCCATGACGAAGCCGTCGCGGTCCTTGCTGAAAGGGCGGGCGGCGGAGGATGGCGGGTCGTTGCGGGTGGACAAGGCGGACAGCAGGGAGAAGCGGACCAGGCTCTCCACCGTCACCGAGGCGTCGGTGCCGACGCACAGCGCCGCTTCGGTCTCGCCGCGGCGGATTGCCTCCAGTCCGAGCTGGATAGCGGTGCCGCCGGATGCGCAGGCGGTGGAGGTGCCGATGGGGGAGCCTTTGGTGCCGAAGCGGTCGGCCAGGTTTTCCCCGAGCGAGCCGAACAGGAAGCGGCGGTGCCAGTGGGCGAACTTTTCCGAGTTTGCGGCGCGGATCAGGTCGGCATAGGTCACCGGGCCGTTGCTCGCGGCGGCGGCCAGGGCGCGGCGCTGGGTCCACTCGATTTCCACCGGCGGCAGGGCGAGAAACAGCGGACCGGGGAAGTCGCCCGGACGGCCCACGCCGGATTCGGCCAAGGCTTCCTCGATCGCCAGCGCGGCCATGGCTTCGGCCAGCGCGGGGGCGGAGGGTTCCTCCAGCCGCATGTCATCCACGGTGCCAGCGACGGTGGTGCGCAGGCCGTCCACGGGAAAGCGGGTGATGCGGCGCAGGCCGGACTCTCCCGCCGTTAGCCGCCGCCAGTTATCCGCCTGGCCGTGGCCGAGGGAGGTCAACACGCCCATCCCGGTCACCACCACCACCGGCCGGCCGCGCGTGTCGCGTTCTGTGGGTGTCATGCTGAAGTCCTTGCCTTGATCCGTACGCCGAGCGATAGGCGCAGCAGTCCGTCTCCCCGTGTCATGGCCGGACCTGGTCCGGCCACCCACGTCTTTTTCTGGTATCGCTCGGGGCAACGACGTGGGTGGCCGGGCCAAGCCCGGCCATGACACAGGGGGCGGGCTGCCGCGCTTCTAAGCACCATCCACCACGGCCATCGCCTCGCCGCGCCACATCCCCCAGGAGGTGACCAGCGCCTGGCGCAGTGTGCCGGCCATCGGCGCCTCCGCGGCTTCCAACGGCGCGAACAGCGTGCCGCGCTGCACCGAAATCGCCGCCAGTGCCAGGCTGGCGATGAAGGACGGCTCCACCGAATGGCCGAACGCCGTCGCCGCCGCTCGCACCGGCAGGCCGAACTCCGCCAGGAACGCCGCTTCCTCGCCGCTGGCCGGCGAGGCGCCCGAGGCACCGGAGATCACGGCCGCCGCGCCGTCCTGCAGATGCTGCCGCATGCCGGAAAACTGCCGGCGCGCCACCGCTGCCGCCTCACCCGAGCCCCGGCGGCAGCGGTCCGTGGCGATCGCCGCCACATGCGCCACCGCCGCAGCGCCGCGCGCCGCCGCGTGCTCGCGGCTTTCCAACACCAGGAAGCAGCCCAGCGAGCCGAACACCGTCCCGCCGCCGTCGGCTTGGCGCGCCCATACCGGGGCGTACTCGTGCGTCCAAAGCATGCCGCCCAACGCGTGCAGCATCAGCGCGTCCGGCCGCTGCGCGTTGAACGAGCCGCCGACCAGGAACACGTCGCCCTGTCCCGCCGCGAGCCGCGCGCAGGCGATGCGCACTGCGTCGGCGCCGGACGCTTCCTCGCCCATGAAGGTGCGCGACGAGCCGGTCACGCCGTGCACGATGGAAATATTGCCGGCCAGCAGGTTGGACAACTGCGCCAGGAACAGCGTTGGCCGCAGGTCGGTCATCAACCGCTGGTTCAGCAGCACGTCCGGATTGTCGGCGGCCGGCAGGGCGGAAAGGATCGCCTCGTCCACCGCGTAATCCCGCTCGCCGCCGCCCGCCGCGACGATCATGTCGGCGCGGCCTAGCGCCTCGGCATTGCCTTTCAGGCCGGCGGAATCCAGGGCCATGCCCGCCGCATACACACCGATGCGCTGCCAGGCCTCCATCTGCCGCTGGTCGCCACGCTTGGGGATCTGCCTGTCCAGTTCCAGCTGCACCATCGGGTGCACCGGACAGGGGCCGAAGGTCTCCGCATCGACCACTGGGCGGAAGCCGCCGGCCTGGTTGAGCGCCGCCCAGTGCGCGTCGATGCCCTCGCCGAGGCAGGACACCAGGCCGATGCCGGTGATCAGCGCGTCGCGCTCAGCCATGCAGGAAAGCCTCCGGCACCGCGACGCGCCGAGCGGTTTCGAGCATCTGGGCGCGCAGGGTGGGGTTGGGGAAAGGCACCACGCGGTAGCGGATTTCCGCCTCTGCGACCGGCTTGCCGCCGGAGGACAGCCGGCCCTTGACCACGGCGTAGCCGGAGCCCTCGTGCACCAGTTCCGCCTCCGCCTGAAGCGGCTGGCCGGGGGTGACGAAGGCGCGCAGCTTGGCCTTCTCCACCTGCAGCAGGAACGGCATGTTGGCGAAGCGCTGGGACGCCATGATCAGCCAGCCGCCGGTCTGCGCCATGGTCTCGATCATCAGCACGCCGGGCAGGATCGGGTGGCCGGGGAAATGGCCCTCGAAAACCGGGCTGGCCTCGGGCACCTGGCACTCGGCACGCACCAGATGCGCGTCCGGATCGAGCAGGGTGATCCGGTCCACCATCTGGAAGTATTCGAGTCGCATGCCGTCAGGCGGCCTTGCCTGCCACCAGCTGGTCGATATTGGCCGCCAGGTCCTTCAGCACGAAATACTGGTCGGACGACGCTTTGCCCTCGTTGACCTCCTGCGTCCACTTCTCCAGCGGCATCTTGATGCCGAAGGCCTTGTCGATGGCGAAGGCGACGTCGAGGAAGTCCAGACTGTCGATGCCCAGGTCGTTGATGGCATGGCTGTCCGGCGTGATCTTGTCACGCGGGATATCGCAGGTTTCCGAGATGATCCCGGCAATGGTGTCGTAAGTGGACGGCATTCAGGAGCCTCAGCAGCGGTCACGGCGGGTTCGGCGGCGGCGCCCCGCCTTTTCGGGCGGCAGTAACACCACAGGGGCCGGCCTGGGGCAAGGGCGATGACGGCGGGGCGGCACTCGCGTGGCCGTCAGGGCTAAGGCAGGAACATCAACGGAACGGCGCCGGTCGGCGCGGGGCTGTGGCCGACGGGCCGGCGCCGGCGGCATGCGGTGCTTCCCGGGGACTTCCGACGGCTGGGGGCCGGCGACCTGATCCGGGAGATTTCCTGTTCGGCCAGGCATGGCTGCGGCACCCGTCCGTCGGGAGCGTCCGAACATGTTGCGTCGCACGAAGCGCGATTGCCCGGTCACCGGTTTCGCCCTGCAGGCCTCAGTTCGGCGGATTGACCGCAAAAGCGTTCGACCCGGCCCGCCAAACGCGTTCGGCCTCGCCCGCCACAATGAGAATTGCTTGGTTTCGGCATCGTTGCGGGCCGGCCATGCCGGTGCTAGATTTGTGTCGAATTCGAGTCGGAGGGAAGCGCAAATGGGCATGCTGATCGAGCCGCATGAGATTTACTTCGGCAGCTTCCTCGAACGGTTCAACATGCGGTTCGGCCCTGCGATTCCTGCCGGACAATCGGTCTGGCACGCAGGCGGCATCGCCGAGATCGCCGCGCTGCAAAAGGAATTCGAAATCTTCCGGCAGGGGCGGTCGTTTCTGCAAAGTGCCGCTTTGCTGGGACTGACGGGCGAGCACGGCGGTCCCGCCAAGGATCGCTGGCTCGAATACCTGACCAGGCTGCCCGGAATGCGATCCGACAGCGACGCGATGAATGGCGATCAGCGCATCGTCCAGGCCATCATCGAGAACCTGAAGCGGGATACACCGTTGCCGTGCTTCATGCGCGCCTATGATGGCCGCACCAGGGAGCCAGGCCTGGTTGTCGTGGCCGAGGACCAGCCGCTTTTCCAGCTCGAGGGTGTCCCCTTCCTGACGATCTCCTTGCCCATGCGGCCTGCCGCGCCGCCCAGGCCGAGAGCGGCCCGCCCGCGCGCACCGGCCAAATCGCCCGCACCGGCCAGTTCTCCCGCACCGGCGAGGCCGCGTGCGCCCAGCCGCCGCAAGCAGTCCTGATGCATGACGGCGCGTGCCGGCGGCGGTGACCCCGGTTCGGCGCTGCTGCATGCCAGGATCGCCGAATACTACACGCAGAAGGTCCAGGCATTCGGCTGCACCCCCTTGGGCGCCGACTGGACCTGCATTGCCACCCAGGAAATACGCTTCGTCCAGCTGCTGAAGCTCTGCGACTTCACAGCGGCGTTCTCCATCGACGACCTTGGCTGCGGCTACGGGGCCATGGCGCATTTCCTGCATCGGCGGCACGGCGCATGCGCGATCGACTACCTGGGCATCGACCTGTCCGCTGCGATGATCTGGCGCGCTCGGCAACACTGCCGCGGACTTGCCGGGGTGCGCTTCGTCAAGGGCAGCCGCAGTCCGCGGGTGGCCGACTACGCGGTGGCGAGCGGCATATTCAACGTTCGACAGGATGAGCCGCGCGACCGCTGGGATGCTTTCATCAGGATCACCCTGCAGCAGCTCGCGGCAAGCAGCCGCCTTGGGTTCGCCGTGAACTTCGTCGCGCCGCCGGCAAACGGCCAGCGCATCGCGCCTGGGCTCTACACCACGCCACCCGAACCATGGGTCGCGTATTGCGCCGACCAAATCGGCGCGGATGCGCAGGTGGTCGAAGGATATGGCATGCAGGAGTTCAGCCTGCTGGTGCGTCGCCGGCCCGTCAGCTGAATCGGGCGATCAGGGTGCGCGCCTCTTCCAGCCGCGGCCGATAGATCGAGGCGCCGGATTCCTCGATCAGCTGTTCGGCCTCCACAAGCAGCGACGTGGCTTCGGCCTGTGCCGCGGCGCCCTCGGTCAGCACCGCGAGACTGGCCAGGGTGATCGTCGCCCTGCATAGCGGCAGCCTGGCGCCGCGCGTTCGCCCCATGGCAATCGTATCCCTGGCCGTCGCGGCCGCGCTGTCAAGCTTGTGCAGCCGCATCTCGTAATCGGCGAGATTGGCCAGCAGCTCCGGCTCGAATTCGACCGCCGCGCGGGTCTGGCGCAGGAAATCCAGCGTGCGGGCGGTGCCCTTCGAAGCCTGCTCGTAATCGCCTGCGATGCCATGCGAGATCGCCTGCGCGGCGAGGTGGTACAGGCGCAGGTAGGCGCCGCCGTGCCGCTCCGCCAGCAGGCCGATGCGCGCGGCATGTTCCTTCGCCAGGACCGGATCGTTGTAGCACCACGCCATGTCGACGTAGCCAAAATGCGCGATGAACAACACGGTCGGATCGATCAGGCTGTTGATGCTGATCAGCTTGTCGAAGCAGTCGCGTGCGGCATCGAACCGGCCGAGCCGCAGCAGAAGGCGGCCACGCAGGCCCAGGATCCAATGTCCCACGCTGTAGCCGAGGAAGCGCTGGTCGAACTCCGTCACTTCGGCAAGGTTGGCGAGTGCGACGTCACTTGCTTCCAGCGCCTCGCGCAGCAGCCCAGCCCAGCCGTAGGCATGGGTGAGCGCGGCATGCAGCGTCGCCAGCCGGCCGGCGTCGCGGTTGCTTTCGGCGAGCGCGATCGCCTGCCTGATCTGCTGTACGAACGCGTCGCTGTTGCCGCCGCTCACCTGGGCGATGCGGCCATCCACGAGCAGCAGCAGCGGAATGATGGAATCGTCGATTTCCCGAGCCCAGGTCAGCGACTCCTGGATGAATGGCCGAGCTTGTTCGGTGGTGAGTCCCTCCCGCCAGCCGAGCCAGGCGATCTGGCCGCTGGCCTCGATCCGCAGCGTGTCGCTCTCGGGCGAGCGTGGTTCGTCGGTCAGCAGACCGCGCACCTTGTGCCACATTTTGATCGCCTGTTCGGCACTCATGCGGCCGATCCAGCGCGCGGCGCGTGCCGCATGGAATGCCGCCCGGGCGCGCTCGCCGGCTTGTTCAAGATGGTGTGCCACCACGGCGGCGAATTCATCTGCCCGGTCCGCGTAGAGCCGCTCCATCGCGTCGGCCACCGCGCCGTGCAGCTTGCTGCGCCGCGACCTGAGCTGGGTCGTGTAGGCCACTTCCTGTATCAGCGGATGGCCGAACTGATACGCCGGGTCGTCAGGCGAATCGGATCGCTGCAGCAATCCTCCGTCGCACAGACGGTCCAGCAGTGCGACCAGTGCGGCGCGATCCTGCCCGACGACCTCGTGCAGTAGCGGGACGGCAAAGTCCTTGCCGATGACCGAGCCGACCCGAATCACGTCTCGCTGATATGGCGTCAGACCGTCGATACGCGCGCCGACCACGGCGTGGACGGTTGCCGGCAATTCTTCCGCGGCGGCGTTGCGGCCGCGGCGGAACGCGCCACGCGAGCCGGTCACGACGCCCTTCTCGGCAAGCGAGTGCACCAACTCCTCGACAAAGAACGGGTTGCCGCCGCTGCGCTCGCCGACGCGCCGCCGGATGTCGCTCAGTTCGGGACGCGATCCCATGAGTTTTTCCACCAGCGCCGCTGTTTCCGGTGCGGTGAGTTCGCTCAAATCGATCTGGCTGTAGGCGCCGGCCTGCATCCAGGGCCGGCTGTACGGCTGCCGGAAGTTCACCACCAGCATGGTCCGGGAGGCTGGTACGGCCTCGGCCAGCATCGCCACGAAGCTTTCGCTGGCGTCGTCGAGCCAGTGAAGGTCCTCGATGACGAGAACGGTGGCAGTGTCGCTTCGCACCACCAGGTCGCGCACGATTTCCCGCAGCCGCGCGTCGCGGGCTCTCGCGCTCAGCCAGGGCCGTTGCGTTGTTTGAAGTGGTATGCCGAGGAAGTCGCAGATCAGCGACAGATCGGCCTCGTCGGTAATGCCGACCGTCGCCAACCGCGTGGTGACGGCGGCGACGGCCGATCCCGGGACATCGCCCGGGGCGACGCGGAAATAGGCCGTGCGCAGCAGTTCCAACATGGGCTGCAACGGCGTCGCCACGCCGAACGGCTGCGGCCGCGTCTCGAACACAGGTACGGATCGTGCGTGGCAGATTTGCGCGAACTCGTAGCAGAGCCGGCTTTTGCCTGCGCCTGGAGCGCCGGAGATGCCAACGACCCGGCCGGCGCCCGCTTCGACGCTGCGCAGAATGTTGGTCAGCGAGGCCAGTTCGCGGTTGCGGCCCAGCAGTGACGACAGGTGGGCGCTGCGGAACCGCTGGCCGCCGGGTGCCGATTTCACCCCGAGCAACGAATACAGCGGCACCGGCTGTGGTACGCCGCGCAGTTTACGCGGGCCGAGCAGTCGCGCGTCGCAATATGGGCTCGCGAGACGGTAGCAGGCTTCGCTGATGCAGATCTCGCCGGGTTCCGCTTCCGCGGCCACGCGGTTGCCGACATGCAGCGTCAAGCCGTACGCACTCGAAATCCCCACCATCCCGGCGATCGGCGTGTCGGAGACGATTTCGCCCGAGTGGAGTCCGGCGCGCACCGAATGCCCGCTGCCGTTGGCACCGATCGTCTCCAGGATGGCCAACGCGGCCCGGCAGGCAAGCAGAGCGTGGCCTTCCTGCGTCAGCGGGGCACCGAACAGCGCCATGACTCCATCGCCCATGGTACGGGCGATGGTTCCGCCAAATCGCTGCACGATGTCGCACATGGTCCGCAGCAGCGGTTCCAGGGTCAACATCGCGGCTTCGGCATCGAGGGATGCAATCAGCTCGGTCGAACTCACCAGATCGACGAACAGGACCGTGACCTGTTTGAGCTCCGGCTCCGCACTGCGCGTGCGCTGTGCCGCGCCAGGCGTTGGCCCAGGCCGCTGCAGCGCCGTTCCGCAGTTGTCGCACTCGGCTGCCGCGGGATGCGTCAACTGGCCGCAGGCGGTGCACGTGATCATGCGATCAGCCCGGCCGCGAGCTCGGAAAATGCGAATCCCCTGGTGGAATGATGCACTGAAGCACGCACTGCATGTCAACCCTGTCGCGAATTTCCGCTGAATTTCAATCAGTCGGAAACGTCGCAAGCCCCGAGGCATTTGATAGCGTGCGTTGCGGCAAGTCAATGAGCACACGGTCCGAGGCGGCCGGCCCGTGCCGATGCAAGCGCCGATTTCGGGACACAGCGAGGCGGATGCCGTCGCACGCCCTCGACCGTTGTCCGATTCTGCGGCGTTGCTGTTGCACAAATTGACAGTGTCCATTGGGCGGCTCACGCTTCGGTGGAACAGACGATCCGGGAGGAAAAGCGCATGGTCTCGCCGCATCAGCCGGTTG
>Ga0187809_10001391_pt1 | contig 11374 bp, 20 predicted proteins | sample NC_wetland_sal_i_8_FD_132415 | JGI IMG/M metagenome (GOLD analysis project Ga0187809, IMG submission 132415) | Wetland sediment microbial communities from Neuse River Estuary, North Carolina, USA - ASW_4 | ecosystem: Environmental > Aquatic > Freshwater > Wetlands > Sediment | place: USA: North... | reverse complement strand
CGTCAAACGGCAGGTTCGGTAATGAAGCTCGGAGCGATCAAGCAGTACCGCGAGAAGCTCGCGAAGTCCTCGCCGGCCGATCTCGCCGACGAGTTGGTGAAGCTGCGCAAGGAGCAGTTCTCCCTGCGCATGCAGCGCGCCACGGGCCAGGCGCCGAAGCCCGACCAGTTCGGGGCGTCGCGCCGCAACATCGCGCGCGTGAAGACCGTCCTGCGCCAGCAGCGCAAGTCGGGTGGAGAGAAGAAGTGAGCGACAATCAGAGCAACACCGCGCCGGCGGCCGCCGAAGCCAAAGGCACGCGCACCCTGACGGGGCGCGTGGTGAGCGACAAGATGCAGAAGACGGTCGCCGTCGAGATCGAGCGCTTGATCAAGCACCCGACGTACGGCAAGTACATCCGCCGGACGACGAAGCTGCTCGCCCACGACGAGAACGGCGAGTCTCACGTCGGCGACCTCGTGACCATCGCGCCCTGCCGCCCGCTGTCGCGGCGCAAGTCGTGGCGCCTGGTCCAGGTGCTCGAGAAGGCCGCTGGACGCTGAAGGGGACGCCAACATGATTCAGCTCCAGACGATGCTCAACGCCGCCGACAACAGCGGCGCGCGCACCCTGATGTGCATCAAGGTGCTCGGCGGCACCCGCCGCCGCTACGCGACCGTGGGCGATGTCATCAAAGTCAGCGTCAAGGACGCGATTCCGCGCGGCAAGGTGAAGAAGGGCGAGGTCTACGACGCGGTGGTGGTGCGCACCCGGCGCGGCGTGCGGCGGCCGGACGGATCCCTGATCCGCTTCGACGGCAACGCGGCGGTGCTGCTGACCAACAAGCTCGAGCCCATCGGCACCCGCATCTTCGGGCCGGTGACCCGCGAGCTGCGCACCTCGCAGTTCATGAAGATCATCTCGCTCGCGCCCGAGGTGCTGTGATGCAGAAGATCAGAAAGGGCGACAACGTCGTCGTGCTGAGCGGCCGCGACAAGGGCCGCAAGGGCGCAGTCATTCAGGTGCTCGCCGATGGCCGCGTGGTCGTCGAGAGCGTCAACATGGTGAAGAAGCACACCAAGCCGAACCCCCAGGCCGGCAAGCCGGGCGGCATCGTCGAGAAGGAGATGCCGCTGCCCGCCTCCAAGGTGGCCATCTGGAATCCCGCCGCGAAGAAGGCCGACCGTGTCGGCTTCAAGCTGCTGGCGGACGGCAAGAAGGTGCGCTTCTTCAAGTCCAACGGAGAGATGCTCGACGCGTAAGCGGCGGGCGGAATTCAAACCTATGGCCAGGCTACAGCAGTATTATCGCGAGCAGGTGCTCTCCCGCCTGCAGCGGGACCTCGGAATCCAGAATTCCATGGAGGTTCCGCGCATCACCAAGATCACGCTGAACATGGGCGTCGGCGAGGCGGTCGCGGACAAGAAGGTGATGGACGCGGCGGTCGCGGACCTCACCAAGATCACCGGGCAGAAGCCGCTGGTGACCAAGTCCCGCCAGGCCATCGCGTCGTTCAAGATCCGCGCGGGCCTGGCGATCGGGTGCAAGGTGACGCTGCGGGGCGCTCGGATGTACGAGTTCCTCGATCGTCTCATCAACATCGCGATGCCCCGCATCCGCGATTTCCGGGGCGTGTCACCGCGCTCCTTCGACGGCCGCGGCAATTACAGCCTGGGCGTGAAGGAGCAGATCATCTTCCCCGAGATCCAGTACGACCAGATCGACCAGATTCGGGGCATGGACATCACGATTACGACGACGGCGAAGGACAACCGTCAGGGCCGAGCACTGCTCGAGGCTTTCAACTTCCCTTTCCGGAAGTAAGAGGAACCGGTACGCCTATGGCGAAGACGAGCATGGTCGAGCGCGAAAAGCGTCGCGCCAAGATCGTGAAGAGATACGCGGCCAAGCGGGCCCAGCTCAAAGAGCTGATCCGCAGCCCAAAGACCTCCCCCGAGGAGCGCGTCGCCGCGCAAGCGAAGCTGCAGTCGATGCCGCGGGACGCGAGTCCCTCGCGCGGCCGCAACCGCTGCGCGATCACGGGCCGCTCGCGCGGGGTCTACCGCAAGTTCGGGCTATCGCGGGTGAAGATCCGCGAGGTCGCCAATCGTGGCGAGATCCCGGGCCTCTCGAAGGCGAGCTGGTGAGGGGCGCCACATGAGCATGACCGATCCGATCGCCGATCTCCTGACGCGCATCCGCAATGGCCAGACCGCGGGCAAGGCCGAGGTTCGCCTCGCCTCCTCGCGCCTGAAGACAGCCATCGTCAAGGTGCTGAAGGACGAGGGCTACATCGCCGACTACCGGCTCGAGGAGGAGAGCGGCAAGCCGACGCTCGCCATCGGGCTGAAGTACTTCGAAGGCCGTCCGGTCATCGACCGCCTGGAGCGTGTCAGCCGGCCGGGCCTGCGGATCTATCGCGGCAAGGACGAGCTGCCGAAGGTGCTGGGCGGCATGGGGACGGTGATCGTCTCCACCCCGAAGGGGGTCATGACCGACCGGCAGGCGCACTCGATCGGGCAGGGCGGCGAAGTGCTCTGCATCGTGGCGTAACGGAGAGCATTCATGTCGAGAATTGCCAAAGCGCCGGTCGATCTGCCGCAGGGCGTCACCGCCACGATCGCGGGCAGCGCCGTGACGCTCAAGGGCGCGAAGGGCTCGCTGAGCGTGACCCTCGGGCCCGGCGTCACGGTGGTCCAGGCGGAGAAGCGCCTGGAGGTGAAGTACGCCGATCCCGGGCTGGCGCGCACGCACGCCGGCTCGGCACGGGCGCACCTCGCGAACATGGTGCACGGTGTCACCAAGGGCTACGAGAAGAAGCTCGAGCTCGTGGGCGTGGGCTTTCGCGCGCAGGTGCAGGGCAAGCAGCTCAACCTCACGCTCGGCTTCTCCCATCCGGTGAACTTCCCCATTCCCGAAGGCATCACGATCGAGACCCCGAGCCAGACCGAGATCCTGATCAAGGGCGTCGACCTGCAGAAGGTCGGACAGGTCGCCGCGGAGATCCGCGACATCCGTCCGCCGGAGCCGTACAAGGGCAAGGGCGTGCGCTACGCGAACGAGCAGATCTCCCTGAAGGAAGGGAAGAAGAAATGATCATCTCGAAGAAGGATCGGCGCCTGCGTCGCGCCGTCAAGACCCGCGCGCACATCCGCGACCTGGGCATTGCGCGCCTGACCGTGCATCGCACGCCGCGCCACATCTATGCGCAGGTCACCGACCCGGCCGGCGCGACGGTGATCGCGGCCGCCTCGACGCTGCAGGAGGCGGTGCGTCAGGGGCTCAAGGGCACCGGCAACGTCGATGCCGCCAAGGCCGTCGGCCGGGCGATCGCCGAGCGCGCGCAGGCGGCGGGCGTGAAGAAGGTCGCGTTCGACCGGGCGGGATTCCAGTTTCACGGGCGCGTGCAGGCGCTCGCCGAGGCCGCGCGCGAAGCGGGCCTCGAATTCTAATCAGGCCCCAAGGTAGACCATACATATGGCAAGAGCGGAAAAAGGCCAGGCCCAGGACGAGCTCGTCGAGAAGCTCGTCGCCGTCAATCGCACGGCCAAGGTCGTCAAGGGCGGTCGGCAATTCGGCTTCACCGCGCTCACTGTCGTGGGCGACGGCGCCGGCCGGGTGGGCTTCGGCTTCGGCAAGGCCCGCGAGGTGCCGGTGGCGATTTCCAAGGCGATGACCCAGGCCAGGAAGAGCATGGTGTCCGTCGCGTTGCGAAACGATACGCTGTATTACGCTGTCAAAGGCGTACATGGCGCCACGCGCGTGCTCATGCAGCCGGCCTCCGAAGGAACCGGCGTGATCGCGGGCGGCGGTATGCGCGCGGTGCTCGAGTGCGCCGGCATCCGCAACGTGCTCGCCAAGAGCTACGGCTCGCGCAACCCGATCAATGTCGTGCGCGCGACGGTGAACGCGCTCGCGAAGATCCGCTCGCCGGAGGACATCGCGGCGAAGCGCGGCAAGAGTCTGGAAGAGATCACGGGCTGACGCGCATGAACGCAGCACGACACAAGGAGCTGAAGGTCACGCTCGTGAAGAGCCTGCACGGCCAGCTCGCCAACATCGCCGCCAGCGCGCGCGGGCTGGGACTGCGCCGCATCCACCAGACGGTCGCCGTGGCCGACACGCCGGAGAACCGCGGCATGATCCAGGCCGCGGTGCACCTGCTGAAGGTCGAGAGCGCGAGCTAGAGAAGGGCTGACAGATTATGCGACTGAACACACTCAAGCCCGCGCCCGGCGCCAAGCGGCCCCGGCTGCGCGTGGGACGCGGCGCCTCCGCCGGCCAGGGCAAGACCTGCGGCCGCGGCGTCAAGGGACAGCGTGCGCGCAAGGGCGGCTACCACAAGGTGGGCTTCGAAGGCGGCCAGATGCCGATCCAGCGGCGGCTGCCGAAGGTCGGCTTCCGCTCGGCCCTGGCGGCGACCCGGGCCGAGGTGCGCCTCGGCGAGCTCGCGCGTGTCGAGGGCGACACCGTCGACCTCGAGGCGCTGAAGAAGGCCGGCGTGGTGCCGGTCGAGGCCGAGCGCGCCAAGGTGGTGCTCTCGGGCTCCGTGGCCAAGGCCTTGACGCTCAAGGGCATCAAGGTCACCAAGGGCGCGCGCGCGGCGATCGAGGCCGCCGGCGGCAAGATCATCGACGAGACCTGACGGATTCACGGCGGACCCCCGCAGGCCATCGTTTCCATCGAGACGGACCGCAAGACAGTTTAATCGTGGCGAAATCGACAACCGGTAACCCAGCCGCCGCCCTGAGCGAAGCTGCCCGCTTCGGGGAGATTCGCGCGCGCGTGCTGTTCCTGATCGGCGCCATGATCGTCTATCGGATCGGCACCTTCATTCCCGTGCCGGGCATCAACCCGGCCCAGGTGGCGCGCTTCTTCAGCGAGCAGTCCGGCACGATCTTCGGGATCGCGAACCTCTTCTCGGGCGGCGCGCTGCAGCGCATGTCGATCTTCGCCATGAACGTGATGCCGTACATCTCGGCGTCGATCATCATCCAGATGATGTCCATGGTCGTGCCGAGCCTGATCGAGCTGCGCAAGGAGGGGCAGGCGGGCCAGCGCAAGATCACCGAATACACCCGCTACGGCTCGCTGATCCTGGCCGTCATCCAGTCCTTCGCCGCCGCCGGCGCGCTGGTCAAGGGCGGCATGACGCTCATGGGCGGCCCGCAGTTCCTGCTGGTCGCGACGGTCACCATGACGACCGGCACCATGTTCCTCATGTGGCTCGGCGAGCAGATCACCGAGCGCGGCATCGGCAACGGCATCTCGATGATCATCCTGGCCGGCATCGTGGCGCGCCTGCCCTCGGCGATCGGCGGCATGGCGGAGCAGGTGAGCAGCGGGGAGATGCAGGGCCCGTTCGCGCTGCTGCTCGTCATCATCGTCGTGGCGGTCACGTTCTTCGTGGTCTTCATGGAGAGCGCGCAGCGGCGCATCACGGTGAACTACGCCAAGCGGCAGGTGGGCCGGCGCATGTACGCGGCGCAGAGCAGCCATCTGCCGTTCAAGATCAACATGTCGGGCGTCATCCCGCCGATCTTCGCCTCGAGCCTGCTGCTGTTCCCGGCGACCGTGGCCAGCTTCGTCGGCACGGGCCAGGGCCGTTTCGCCGGCTTCATGCAGGAGATCGCGGCGGCGCTCGGCTACGGCCAGCCGCTGCACCTGGTGATCTACGGCGCGCTGGTGATCTTCTTCTGCTTCTTCTACACGGCGCTGGTGTTCAATTCCCGCGACACCGCCGACAATCTGAAGAAGTCCGGCGCCTTCATCCCGGGAATCCGTCCCGGCCAGCAGACGGCCGATTACATCGACAAGGTGCTGACCCGGCTGACGCTCTGGGGCGCCTTCTACGTGGCGGCGGTGTGCATCCTGCCGGAGTTCCTGGTGGCGCAGCAGGGCACGCCGTTCGCCTTCGGCGGCACCTCGCTCCTCATCGTCGTGGTGGTGGTGATGGATTTCCGCGCGCAGCTGTCGGCGCACCTCATGTCCCACCACTACCCCGGTCTCCTGAAGAAGGCCAACCTCCTCGGGTACGGCCGCACGGGCTCAAGCGGATAAGCACCTATGAAAGTCAGACCCTCAGTCAAGAAGATCTGCAAGAACTGCAAGATCGTGCGCCGCCGGCGCATCGTTTACGTCATTTGCTCCGATCAGCGCCACAAGCAGAGACAGGGGTAAATGGCGGACTTTTCGGTTAAACTACAACGTTTTCCTCGCGGTAAGGCATCATGGCACGCATAGCCGGCATCAACATCCCGATGAACAAGCACGTGTGGGTCGGGCTCACGCACATCTTTGGCGTGGGACGCACGCGCGCGCAGAGCGTCTGCGCGGCCGCCGGCGTCGATCCGCACGCCAAGGTGAAGGACCTCACGGAGAGCGAGGTCAATGCCATCCGCTCCCAGATCGCGAAGTTCGCGGTCGAGGGCGACCTGCGCCGCGAGGTGTCGATGAACATCAAGCGGCTGATGGACCTCGGCTGCTACCGCGGCATCCGCCATCGCCGCGGGCTGCCGGTGCGCGGCCAGCGCACCCGCACCAATGCCCGCACGCGCAAGGGCCCGCGCAAGCAGGCCGTCAAGCTGAACGCGCCTCCGGGCAAAGCCTAATTTCGAGGATCATCGTCAATGGCTGATCAGAAGCAGCAGCAGGGCGCCGCGTCCGGTGGCGCCGGCTCGAAGAAACCCAAGAAGGCCCGCAAGAACGTGCTCGATGCGATCGCGCACGTGCATGCCTCCTTCAACAACACCATCATCACCATCACCGATCGCCAGGGCAACACGCTGTCCTGGGCGACGTCCGGCGGCTGCGGCTTCCGCGGCTCCCGCAAGAGCACGCCGTTCGCCGCCCAGGTCGCGGCCGAGAAGGCGGGCGTTGCGGCGCAGGAACACGGCGTCAAGAACGTCGAAGTCCGCGTCGGCGGCCCCGGACCCGGTCGCGAGTCCGCCGTCCGTGCGCTGAACAACTGCGGCCTGAAGATCACCAGCATCGCGGACGTGACGCCGATTCCGCACAACGGCTGCCGTCCGCCGAAGAAGCGCAGAGTTTGAGGTCGTAGCATGGCTCGTTACACAGGTCCGAAGTGCAAGCTCTCCCGCCGGGAGGGCACCGATCTCTTCTTGAAAAGCGGCGTCAAGCCCTTAGAAAGCAAGTGCAAGCTCAGCGTGCCGCCGGGCGGCATCAAGGGCGAGCGGCGCCAGCGCCTCTCGGACTACGGCATGCAGCTGCGCGAGAAGCAGAAGCTGCGCCGCATGTACGGCGTGCTGGAGCGCCAGTTCGGCAATTACTACGAGGAGGCGGCCCGCCGCAGCGGCGCCACCGGCGAGAATCTGCTGAAGCTTCTCGAGTGCCGTCTGGACAACGTCGTGTACCGCATGGGCTTCGCGGCAACCCGCGCCGAGGCGCGGCAGCTCGTCAGCCACAAGTCGATCACGGTCAACAGCCGGCCGGTGACCATCGCCTCCTACCAGGTGCGCCCCGGGGACACCGTGGAGGTGCGGGAGAAGGCCCGCAAGCAGCTGCGTATCCAGAGCGCGATCAGCATCGCGCAGCAGGTCGGGCTGCCCGAATGGGTCGAGGTCAACGACAAGGAATTCCGCGGCGTCTTCAAGTCGGCGCCCGGCCGTGACGATGTCCTGCCGGACATCAACGAGAACCTGGTCGTGGAGCTTTATTCGAAGTAATCGGCCCGGCCCCCTTTCGGAGGCCATCCGTTTTGGTTTGCGCCGGGTACCTAAGCCGGCAAGGTGAGACTGCAATGCAGGGATCCGTTTCAGAGTTCTTGAAGCCCCGCGTGGTGAAGGTGCAGCCCGTTGCCCCGCGCCAGGCGCGCGTCACCATCGAGCCGTTCGAGCGTGGCTTCGGCCACACGCTCGGCAACGCGCTGCGCCGGGTGCTGCTGTCGTCCATGCCCGGCAGCGCCATCACCGAGGCGGAGATCGAGGGCGTACTGCACGAGTACACCAGCATCGAGGGCGTCCAGGAGGACGTCGTCGACATTCTCCTGAACCTGAAATCGGTCGCCATCCGGATGCACTCGCGCGACAGCGCGGAGCTGCGGCTGCAGAAGAAGGGCCCGGGCCCGGTGACCGCGGGCGACATCCAGACCGACCACGACATCGAAGTGGTCAACCCGGACCTCGTGATCGCCAACCTCACCAAGGCGGGCGAGCTCAGCATGACGCTGCGCGTGGAGCGCGGCCGCGGCTACCGCCCGGCCGCCGCGCGCGCCGCATTCGAGGAGCAGTCCCGGCCCATCGGCCGCCTGCAGCTCGATGCGTCGTTCTCCCCCGTGCGTCGGGTCACCTACTCGGTGGACGCGGCCCGCGTGGAGCAGCGCACCGACCTCGACAAGCTGGTCATCGACATCGAGACCAACGGCACCATCGATGCGGAGGAGGCGATCCGCCGCGCGGGAGCGATCCTCAAGGATCAGCTGTCGGTGTTCGTCGACCTGCAGGGCGAGGAAGAGGCCACCACCAAGGTCTCTGAGATGCAGTTCGACCCGATCCTGCTGCGCCCCGTGGACGAGCTGGAGCTCACCGTGCGCAGCGCCAACTGCCTCAAGGCGGAGAACATTCACTACATCGGCGATCTGGTGCAGCGCACCGAGGTGGAGCTGCTGCGCACGCCGAATCTCGGCAAGAAGTCGCTGACTGAGATCAAGGAAGTGCTGCAGAGCCACGGGCTGATGCTCGGCATGCGGCTCGACGGCTGGCCGCCGGCCAGCCTGAAGCACGACGACGGCCGGGACGTAATCTAAGGTCGAGCCATGAGACACCAATTGACGGGCCGGCAGCTGTCACGCAACAGCCCGCACCGGCATGCCCTGATGCGGAACATGAGCGTCTCGCTGCTGCGGCACGAGACGATTCGCACCACCTTGCCCAAGGCGAAGGAGCTGCGGCGGGTCGTTGAGCCGCTGATCACCCTGGGCAAGCAGGACGGCGAGGCCAATCGCCGCCTCGCGTTCGCGCGGCTGCGCGACGCCGACGTGGTGGAGAAGCTGTTCGCGGATCTTGGGCCCCGCTTCAAGTCGCGTCCGGGCGGCTACACGCGCATCCTGCGGATGACTCCCCGGCCGGGCGATTCCGCGCCGATGGCCCTCATGCAGCTGGTCGACGGACCGGCCGCCGCGGCCGCTCCGGCCGGCGACGCCGAGGGCAAGAAGAAGACCCGGCGCCGGGCGAAGGCCAAGCCGGAGGGTGCCACCGCCGAAGGCGAGGCCAAGCCGCGTCGCGCGCGCAGGAAAGCCGCAGCCGCCTGAGGCGCTCGGCCGATGGATCGAGGCGGGCCGCGCAAGCGGCCCGCGTCATTTTTGCGTCGCATCGGGCGATCCGCTACGCTCTTTGCCACGGCGCGGCCGGCATAGGCACAAAAAGCGCCGCAGGCGACATTTTCCAACGAGCGAGGGGAGGTACCGCCATGAGCCTTTTCAGTGAATTCAAGGAATTCGCGGTCAAGGGCAGCGTGATCGATCTGGCCGTCGGCTTCGTGATCGGCGGAGCGTTCGGCAAGGTCGTCAGCTCGCTCGTGTCGGACATCATCATGCCGCCTCTCGGCCTGGTCATCGGGCGGGTGGATTTCAGCAAGATGGCCCTGCAGATCGGGACCAATACCAAGGGCGGTCCCATACTGCTGCAGTACGGGATGTTCGTGAACACGATCCTCGCGTTTCTGATCATCGCCTTCGCGCTGTTCATCATCATCAAGGGGATCAATCGACTCCGCCGCACGGCGCCCCCCGTGGAGGTCGTGCCGGTGGCACCCCCGCCACCCAGCAAGTCGGAAGAGCTGCTCGGCGAGATCCGCGACCTGCTCGCGAAGCAGGCTTAGCACCTGGCTGGGGGGCGCGCCCCCCTAGCGCTCTCCCGATGCGGCGGCGCGAAGGGCGTCGCGCGTCAGGTTCTCGTGGCCCGCGGCGGTCACCGCCAGGTCGTCCTCGACGCGGATGCCGCCGAATTCCCGCAGCGCATCGACCCGCTGCCAGTTGATGCGGGCCGAATGCCCGGCGGCGCGCGCGGCGTCCAGCAGCTGCGGGATGAAGTACAGGCCCGGCTCCATCGTGACGACGAAGCCTTCCTCCAGGACCCGCGTCAGCCGCAGGTACGGATGGCCTTCGGGCCGGGGAATGTCGCCGTCGTCCGGGGCCCGCATGAAGCCGCCCACGTCGTGCACTTCCAGACCGAGCAGGTGGCCGATGCCGTGGGGCAGGAACACGCTGGTGAGGGCGGTGTCGACCGCCTCCTCGGCGCCGCAGGTGACGATATCGGCGTCGCGCAGCAGCGCGGCCAGCAGCCGGTGCGCCTGCAGGTGAACCTCGCGCCAGTCGACACCGGGCTTGATGTCCGCGCAGAGCGCCTGCTGCAGGTGGTCCATGCGCTCGATCAGGGCGGCGAATCCGCCGTCGCGGTGGGAGTAGGTGCGGGTGATGTCGCTGGCATAGCCGGCGAACTCCGCGCCCGCATCGATCAGGAGCGAATGGGTCTGCGCCGGCCGGGACGTCTGCAGCACCTGGTAGTGCAGGGTGGCGGCGCCTTCGTTGAGGGCGATGATCGGGTTGTAGGGCAGGTCCTGCTCGCGCAGGCCACAGGCGCCGAGGAAGGCCAGCTCGATCTCGAATTCCGAGGCGCCCGCCTGGAAGGCGCGTGCGGCGGCCAGATGTCCCCGCGCCCCCAGCCGGCTCGCCTCGCGCAGACAGGCGAGCTCGTAGCCCGACTTGCGGGCCCGCCGGAAGTCGAGGTGGCGGATGAGCCGGGGCGGATTGACGGCCGCCAGGCCCCACGAGGCCAGCTCCGGCAGCGCGTCCCCTAGGAACGCCGCACGCCGCAGGTCGGCCGGCAGGAGCCGGCGCGCCGCTTCCCGGTCCGCACAGGGGTGGATGTCGAAGTGCCGGGTCCAGTACCCCCGGGGAGGCGCCGGGGGCTTGTACCAGTAGTCCTGCGGCTGGTGGAGCAGCAGCAGCGGGCGCCGGCCGGGCTCGAAGTAAACGAACGACTCCGGCGCATCGAGCAGCGGCGCCCACACTTTGAAGGGCGCATGGGCCTCGAAGGGGTAGGTCCGGTCGTCGAGGAAGACCGGCAGCAGCGATCCGGAGTGCACCAGGAGTGCGCTATGGCCGCAGGCCTCGAGCGCACTGGCGGTGCGCCGGCAGACTTCCTCCAGGTGGGAGGCGAATGCGGCATCGAGCGCTGTCGGCTGGGGAGGGGCGCCCACGTCGGCCATCTCAGGACTCCGGAGGGGAAAAAGAGCGCAATTGTAAGCGCTCGGGCGGATGGAGGCGCGTCGCCCAACGCCGTCGCGGCGGCAGACGATGTCGGTCAACGGCGACAGTCAGACACTGTAGCTGTTTCAAAACGCATGCTGACTCTATAAAATTCGGGCGCGCGACCCG
>Ga0187809_10001390_pt1 | contig 11377 bp, 8 predicted proteins | sample NC_wetland_sal_i_8_FD_132415 | JGI IMG/M metagenome (GOLD analysis project Ga0187809, IMG submission 132415) | Wetland sediment microbial communities from Neuse River Estuary, North Carolina, USA - ASW_4 | ecosystem: Environmental > Aquatic > Freshwater > Wetlands > Sediment | place: USA: North... | reverse complement strand
GCCGATCGCGGCGATTTCCTGCGCCGTGCCATCGATCCGGTGACGCCGGACGAGGTCGCGTTCGGCTATGTCGGGCACGGCGTGTCGAGCTGGTCGATGTGCTACCAGCTCATTCAAGGACCGCTGGCGCTGTTTATTCACGAGGGCTATGGCGGGCCGTACAGCGATCCCGAGCCGAGCCGCCGCACTTTGAATGCGGCTTTCCGCGATGCCGAGGCGCTGATCGTCATGACCGATGCCGCCGCAGGCGAGGGCGTGATTGCCTCGGGGCAGCGGCTGATCGTGGTGCTGGACGACCGCGGCAACTCGTTCTGCGGATTGTCGGACGATCCTGAGCACTGGCTGGGCAGCGACGATCCGTTCGGTTCGGCCGAGGCGTTCCTGCAAGGCGGCCCATAAGCCGCCGCGGATTTCGCCGGCCGGCGAATGCCCGCTACTTCAGCGAGGCCAGCAGCGCGTCGAGATCCGGCTCGGTTTCATCCTCCGCCGGCGGGGCGGGGTCTGCGTTCAGGCTGGCCAGCAGCGCGTCGAGATCGTCGCCCGCCGGTTCGGCCGGCTGCTCGGGCGCGGCGGCCGGCTCCTGCAGACTGTTCAGCAGTGCGTCGAGATCCTCCGCCGGTGCTTCGGCAGCGGCTTCCGGTTCAGCGGCAGCCTCGGCCTCCGGCTCCGGTTCGGGCGCGGCGGCTGCCGCGACAGGCTCCGGCTCTGGGGCAGCTTCTTCGGCAACCGGGGCCGGTTCAGGCGCGGGTGCAGGTGCTGCGGCTTTCGCCGGTGTCGGCTTGATGTCCACTGGGGCCCAGAACCCCGCCAGCGGCGAACCGGCCTGCGAGGAGAAGCCGCCCAGCCGCACCTCCGGCCGGCCGCGAATGGAGAGCAGCGGCATGACCCGGTACTGGCCCACCTGCACCGCCTGGCGCTCGGTGTACAGCCGCTCGGTGCAGGGCAGCGCGATCTGCTCGCCGTCGGTGTCGGTATAGACGTAGTACGGGATGTCACCCACGCCCATCACCGTGCCCAGCTTCAGCTTGGCGCCTTGCTGGGCGTAGGTTTCCGCCAGCAGCAGCGCGGGGATCAGCGCCGGATGGCCCCACAGCATGCCGCCCAGGCCGCTCTGCCGGGAGAACTCCTCGAAGGCGAAGGCGTCGATCGGGTCGGTCTTGCGGCCGTACGGCATGCGCAGCAGGAAGCGCGGCGTGGCCAGGCCGAGATAGGTTGCGGCCGGCAGTGCCTGCAGCGCGGTGAAGGCGTCCTTGATCAGCGGATGCTGGTCATGGAACGGCAGTTTCAGCGGATCCGGCGCCATGCCGGCGATGAAGGGCGCGCGCGCCGCGCCGGCGATCTGCGCGATGCGGCCCAGCAGGTCGGCATGCGGCGGCGACAGTTCGAAGCCATAGAAGCCAGCCACGACCGACAACGGACCCTGATGCGCGTCCAGCGCCGGCTGCTCCGCCAGCATGCCATACAGCCCGGATTGCTCCAGCGTGTCGGAGGCGGCGAGGTCGGCGGCCAGTTCCTCGGCGGAGACGTCGTACAGCACGATCTCCATCTTCGCGCCGGTCTCGATGCGGCGGACCAGGAACTCCACGCCGCGCCACAGCGCTTCGGCGGTCTGGAAATCGGGGTGGTGCAGCACGCGGCGCATGGCCGCGGACAGCGCCTCGTCCACCCGTGCGATCAGCGCGTCCTGCCGGGAGTCGCGTTCTGGCTGGATGAAGGGTCCGACCAGGCGGCGCATCAGTGCATCGACCGAGGCCTCCTCCGGCTCCGGTGCGGCGGGGCGGCCGATCAGCCGGGCAAAGTCGGACAGCCGCGCATGGCCGACCTGGGTGCCGCGTGCGCGGCGGGGCGGCGGCGGCAGCGGTTCCTCGCCGCCCCAGGCCAGCACCTGCTTGGCCGCACGGTCGAAGCTGGCACGGTTGCCCAGGCTGCGGCCCAGGGTGCGCAGTTCGCCGAAGACGTCCAGGTTTTCCGCGAGCTGGTCGGGATGGAAATCGTCGATCGCGCCGATCTCCACCTCGACAGTGCCGCCTTCCTCGTCCAGCGGCAGGCTGAGCTTGAGGCCCATGCGGGCGATGACGTCGTCCAGGTTATCGACGTCCACCTTGATCGGCTTGCGTTTTGCCAGGGCCTCGCCGGTTTCCAGCCGGCCGGCATTGGCGCGTCCGGAAAAGTCGCCGAGCAGAGCGAGGCGGAACTTCTGTCCCGGGCTGGCTGGACGGGCGGGACGGCTCAGGCGGCCGAAATTGACGGCGTATTCCATGCTGGCACTCCGCGTCGGGTTCGAGATAATACCAGTGCATCATTCCAGGCCAACCGTGGCGTGCAGCCACGCCAGCCCAACCTCAGGGGGAGAGTCGCCATGAAGAAGGGTGAGTCGCCGCAGTTCAGTGCCCGGTGGTGGAAAAGCAGCCAGCCGAAGGGGTTGAAGAGCGCCGGCGGGCTGGAATCCGCGCTGAAGGATTATGAGACCGTCAAGGGCAAGCTGGAATCCGGAGGCGAGGAGCCGGAGGCCAAAGCCGCCAATGCGGCGCTGGACGGCATCGACAAGGCGGTGAAGGCGGCGGTCGCCGAGGCGTCCAAGACGAAGTCCGACGAGATGACCGCCACGGTGGACTGCCTGAAGAAGTTCGACCGCCTCTATGCCGCGGAGCGGAAGTGGATCGAGGATCATGCCGAAGCGAGCGACGACAGCGCGTTCGGCGATCCCGAGGCTTACCACGAATACCTGCTCAAAATGCTGAAGCGGCTGCGCAGCAGCGGTGAGATGAATTTCGGCTTCGTGCTGGGCAAGAAGCCCGAGGACCATCGGCTGGCCTTGCACAAGAGCAAGTCGTCGAAGGGGCTCGCCAATATCCTGGTGAAGCAGACCGGCATCCATCAGATGACCTGGGGCGTGGCGCGGCCGGATGAAGAGCGCGGCGGCCTGCTGGTGCTGACCCTGGAGGGGCGGCTGCTTCCCGGCATGGGGAAGAAGGCCGGGCGGATGCTGAAGAAATTCAAGCCGCTGCCGTTCAAGAAGCTGGCCCTGGTGGCGGATGGCCAGGAGGAGCTGGAGGATCTCGAGGCTCCGGACACTGACGCCGATGACGACGATCTGGAGACGGCGGCCGACACCCGGCAGGACGGGCGCGACGCCGAAGCGTTGACGCGCGAGTTGGCGGAGTTGGCCCGGCGGGTCCAGGGTGTGACCGATCCCGCGTTGAAGGGCGACTTGGCGCGCATGGCGACGCAGGCGAATGCGCTGCTGCGCAGCAACAACCTGCCGGAGGCCGGACAGCGGATCGATGAACTGCGCGCGGCCCTGGACCAGGCGCCAGGCAACACGCCGACGGGCAATAGCGCGGGCGGCGGCGCCAGCACGGTGACCTACGCCAAGTCGCGCCTGGCCTGGCTGGCTGCGCGCAAGAAGGTGGAAAGCGAGATCGACAAGCTGCGCAGCGAGATCGTGGCGACCTACAAGGACGATGGTATCGCCGACCAGCTGGAATCGAGCTTCCGCACACGCGTCGCGCCGGTGCTGACGTCGCTCGACGAGAGCCTGGCCGACAAGTTGGACGAGGTCGCCAACGCGACCGACCCCACGGTGCGCGCCGGGCTGGTCGCCGAGGCGAAGGCGATCATGCAGCGCTACCAGGATTACCTGAGCAGCGAATCGCTGATCGCCGACCTGGACGACAATCCCTTCGTGCCGCTGAGCATCCAGCAGACCGTATCGGCGACGCTGTCGGCGCTGGAGAAGGCGGTACACTGAAGATTGGCGCCGGCCGCAGCGGCGGCCGGCGCATCCCCGCCCATCAATCGCTTCAGGGGGAAGTGCGGCATGAGCGACAGCAGGAATGCCTGGGTTAAACGCGTTCTTGGTGTCAACGCCGGGCAAACTTTCAGCTTGCCGCCGCCCGGCGACACTGCGGCATTCATGGCCGCCCGCAATGCCTGGCGCGAGGCCAGCGAGACCGTCGATGGCCAGATCGCCGCTCTGGCCAGGGCGCTGCGCGCCAGCGGCGACGAGGAACTGGAAGAGATTGGCGAGTTCGGTATGAACGCGCTGACCGCTGGCTACAAGGTACCGCTGATGGCGGCGCTGATGGAACTTGGCTCCGGCTCGCCGGAGGTGATCGCCAAGACCGGACCAAAGGCCTTGGCCGTCGTGCGCGCATTCCGTAAGCACATCGACAGCGATCCGCGCATCGCGGTGTGCGACGACAATCCGCTGGGACTGCCAGTGAGCATCCGCGCCACGCTGGGCCCTGCACTGGCGCAGCTGGAAATGGCGCTGACCGGCTGAGGCAGAAGGCGAGACCATGAGCGATCACAAATGGGACCGCTTCAAGCGGGCTTTCGGCACCAATCCTTCCAATGAGCTGATCGACGTCCGTGACGGCAAGGTGCGGGCGGCGTTGGCGCAGGTGACGGCCGCCATTGACCGGCTTACCGCTGTCGGGCTGGACGCCAGCGCGCTGACGGGCCGGCGCGATGTCATCGAACGTGCCCGCGCCCAGGCGCTGCAGCTGCGCAGCAACAAGGACAAGGACACCGTACTGGACCGGGCCAAACAGTCGGCGCGCAGCCTGGCCGAGGAAGCCGCGGCGGAAGCCGACCGGCGCATCGCTGCGCTGAACACCGAGCTGGCTGAACTGCGTCAGGCGGTTAAGGCGCAAGTGGATGCGGCCAAGGCGCTGAAGCAGCCGCTCTGCCAGACCGCCACCGCCGTAGCGCTGCGGGATGTCGAAAACGCAGCCGGCGCTGCGGAACGCCAAGCCAACGATGAGGCTCGGCGCGCGGCGCTGGAGCGGATCGACCTGGATCCATTGAAGGCGCTGCTGGAGGACGCCAAGCCGGTAGAGACCGACAGCAAATCCCTGGCCCGCCTGCTGGAGCTTTGCAAGGAGAAGCTGGAGCCGCTGCCGGACGGCGACACGAAGTCCGATCTCGACCGACAGTTCCAGGCGATGACCCGGCAGGCGGCGGATCTGGCGAACGAGGTGGACCTGAAGGAGCTGCGGAAGAAAACCGAGGCCGCCAAAAAGCAGGCGACCGTGCTGTTCACGGCCATCGGCAAGGAACATGGCGAATTCACCCGGATCACTGAACAGCTGATGGCGTTGCGCGCCGACATCGATGTCGTGGTCAAGGCGGCGAAGGCGATCCCGAACGAGGTGGGCAAGGCGGCCGTCAAGAGCGAATTGGACAAAGTGGAGAAGGCCAGGAGCGATGCCGAACTGTTGAGTCCCGACCAGGCCAGGCTCGACGCTTTGAAACTGATCGACCTGAAACCGCTGAAACTCGCGGTGGCGCAGGCCCAGGACCTGGATGGCGGGACGACCCGGCTGTTGACGGGCCTTGCCGATGCGATTGGCAAACTGCCGGACGGTGAGCAGAAGAACGGCTTTTTCCGCGAGTTGAACCAGCTGGGCATAACCGCGGCAGGCCTGGCGACGGAACGCGACCTGGAAACCGCGAAGCGCGGCTATGCGGAGCTGAAGGGCCTGGCCGATGCGCTGATGGAGCGGGCGCTGAAGGCGCGCGGCAAGGACGGCTACCAGGATGCATTGAAGGCGCGGTTCGGCGTGGATGTGCGCGTAAAAGACACCGCCAAGGTCAATCTGGTGAAGACGTACGAAATGCTGGCCCTGGTACCGGAGAGCCATGTCGGCCACGAGAAGATGAAGGAAGTCTATTTCAACAACTCGCCCGAACGCGGCGCCTCCTACGGCGCCGGCACGATCACCATGGACAATTTTGAGGACAATGACACCTACACCTATTCGGTGGACGGCAAGAAGGTGAAGCCGAATGCCTTCAATGTCTGCATGCTGCACGAGATCGGCCATTCGGTGGACGACAAATACAAGATCATGGCCGGATTGATGGAGCAGGCGAGCTATGGCGACTGGAAGAAGGAAACCAAGGAGAGCGTCGCAGACGCGCTGACCAAGGCGGCGCTGAAGGCGATGGGCAACCCCGGGGATCCGCTGAAGGGCCAGGTCGCCGGGCTGATCGCCGCGGCGCTCGGCGGCAAGGCGCCGGCGCAGCCGGGTGGCTGCAACCGGACGCAATGGAAGGCGCTGCAGACATATACCGATATCGCCCTGGCGATCCGGACCGACAACAAGCCGTGGTTCAACGCCAGTCCCGGCAAGGTGACAGTGGACGGCCGGGTCTATGTCGAGAGCTACGGCAACGACTGGCACAGCTATGCGGTCCAAGAACGCGCCGCGACGGTGCGCGATTACCAATGGCGCGCGCCGGGTGAGTGGTTCGCCGATCTGTACGGCGTGTCGTGGCTGATGAACAAGCCGCCGCCCTCCGGCGTCGGCAATGCGCTGGCACAATGGTTCCCCAAATAAGCCGGGGCGAGAGGAGCGCTATGTCGATCTTCAACACCGCCACTGCGACCTGTCCGGAATGCGGCGAGCCGGTCGAGATTTCCTGGGCGGCAAGCGTCAATGCCGATCGCCGTCCGGACCTGCGCAGCGCGATTCTGGACCGTAGCTTTCAGGCCGAATTCTGCCCGACCTGCGGCCAGCCGATGCGCCTGCCGCCGCACCTGACCTATGTGGATCTTGCCCGGCGCAACTGGATTCTGGTGGAGGATGTGGCCGAACTGCCGCAATGGGCGGTGCATGAGGCCGAGGCCGGCAAGCTGTTCGAAGAATCGTTCGGCCCGGCGGCGCCGCCGGTCGCACAGGAATTGGCCAGCGGCGTACGGCCGCGCCTGGTGTTCGGTTGGCCGGCGCTGCGGGAGAAGCTGATCTGCACCGAGCTTGGCCTGGATGACGTGCAGCTGGAATTGCTGAAACTGGCGGTGATGCGTGGCGTGGCCGGCACGCCGGTTGGCGACGGGCTGGCCTTGCGTCTGGTTGCCGGCAATGACGACACGCTGACGCTGGACGTGGTCAACGATGCGACCGAGACCGCGGTATCGACCACGGAGCTGCCGCGCTCTCTGTATGATGATATCGGAACCGATACGGCCGCCTGGGCGCCGCTGCGCGCGCGGCTGGTGAACGAGATTTTCGTCGATGTGCAGCGCTTCATGATCGGCGCGTGAGGCAAGCCGAAGCCGGAGAAAGGACACGTGCCGGCCGGACAGAAACTGCAGAGTGAGTACTACGACGCGTTTTATGCCGGCGATGCGGCATACGGCGAGCATTACACGCGATCGATCTACTATCCCCTGTTCAAGCTGGTGCTGCGGGAGCTCCGGCGGATCGCGCCGGCACGCGTGCTGGAAGTAGGCTCCGGCAGCGGCATGCTGGCGCACATGATCTTCGACGAGCTGCCGCAGCTTCAGTACCGCGGCTTCGACTTCAGTCGCACCGGCGTGCAACGGGCCGTCGCCAGGACCAGACGGCCGGATGCATTCCATGTCGCGGATGCGTGTTTGCCGGATGCCTACGCGGCAGAGTACGACGCCGTGGTCTGCACCGAGGTGCTGGAGCACATCGAGGACGATCTGTCGGTGATCGGCAACTGGCGTGCCGGCGCCGCATGCATCTGCAGCGTGCCGAACTTCCTCTATAAGGACCAGCACGTGCGTGCGTTCCGCCGCGAAGCGGAGGTGATTGCCCGTTATGGGGGGCTGATCGAGATTTCCCGCATCCGGCGCGTTGCCAAGCCGCTGCTGCAGGATGACGGGATCGCCGGCTACCTGCGGCGGCTGCGCTGGAGCCGGAACGATCCCCGAAAGCTGCTTGGCCTGCTGGGCATCAACCGGTTCGACAACCTGGCCGGCTGGTTCGTGTTCTGCGGCCGGCGCCGTTCCGGCGAGTGATTGTGCCGGGGACAAAGGAATCGACCGCCTCCGGCGGAAGTGCTAGTCGCCCGCCCTGACCGGCCAATGCGTGGAAATTCAATGGATTCGGCGAAGCGAGCGCTGTTGCTCTCGTTCAGCGAGAAGTACTCGGCCTTCGTCATTTCCGCCGCGTCGACGATGATTCTGGCCCGTCTGCTGACGCCGCACGATATCGGCCTGTATTCCATCGGCGCCGCCCTGACCTCGGTGCTGGCGATGTTCCGCGACTTCGGTGTCGCAACGTTCCTGATCCAGGAACCGGACCTCACTGCGGAGAAGTTCCACACTGCGTTGAGCATCAGCGTGTTGACCGCGTTGACGATCGGCGGCGTCATCGCCGCCGCGGGACCGTTCGCCGCCGCGTTCTACGGCGCACCCGGCATTGCCGGCGTCATGCACGTGACTGCGGCCAGCCTCCTGTTCACCGCCTTCAATTCGGTGGCCTTGACCTGGTACCGGCGGGAGATGCGCTACGGCGTGCTGTACCGCATGACGCTGTCGGGGGTGGTCTGCGGCACGGTGACCTCGGTCACCCTGGCGGCGCTCGGCTTCGGCTACATGGCGCTGGCCTGGGCCGCGCTGGCCAATGTCGCCGGCAATTTCTACATCAGCATGCGCTACTGGCCGCGGCATTTCGGCTTCCGGTTTTCCCTGAAGCACGGCCGCGCCATCGGCGCATTCGGGTTCTACTCGATGGCCGGCAACCTGCTGCAGGAACTCGCCAGCCGCTGCGACGACCTGATTATCGGCCGGATCATCGGCCTGGCACCGCTGGGGCTGTTCAGCAGAGCGAACGGCCTGATCACCATGGGGCGGGAGGCAACCGTCACGGCGGCGATGCCGGTTGCAATGTCGGTCTTCGCCGTGAGTTCGCGGGCGGGCGAGACTTTCCGGCCTGCCTATCTGGCCGGGGTGGAACTGCTGACCGGCCTGGTCTGGCCGGTGTTCGCGTTCATTGGCCTGATGGCACTGCCGATCATCCACCTCCTGTTCGGCCGCCAATGGGATGCGTCGGCCCGGCCGGCGCATCTGCTGGCGATCGCCGGCGGGATCGCCGCGCTGACCGTGCTGCACTACCCGGTGTACCAGGCGATGGGGGCGTTGCGGCAGCGTGTGCGGGTGCACTTGGTCTGCGCTCCGGTGCAGATCCTCAGCATGGCGGTGGGGGCGTGGTTCGGGCTGACCGCGGCGGCGGGCGCCGTGGCGTTCAGTGCCGTGGTGGAGTTCGCGGTGGCGCAACGCGCCGTCAACCGGCTGATCGATGCCGGCTTCCGCGACATCGCCCGGGCGGTGCGCAAGAGTGCCTGCGTGGCGCTGGCGACTGCGGCCGGGCCGCTGATCGTCCTGCTGGAAGCGCCGCCGGCTGCCGGTTTCCTGTGGCAGCCGCTGGCTGGCGCCGCTGTTGCCGCATCCATTGCCTGGCCGCTTGCGGTGTTCGCATTCCGCCATCCGCTGGCGCGGGAGGTGCTGGGTGCGATCCGCTATGGCCGCGCCCTGCTGGCCCGGGCTGCGCCGCCGGTCTGAATCAGGCCAGCGGGAACTGTGCGCGAAGGAAGGCCTCGTAGCGGGCGAACTGGGTGGTCCGGTCGAGGCTGGCGCAGGCTTCCGGAGGCAGCGGGGGGATGCCGGCGGCCAACTGATCGATCCACTGTGACAACTGGCGGGCGATGACCTCTGGTGCGTTGCCGACGCACCCGGCCTGGCGGTCACGGATCATGCCGGCGACGAAGCCGTGTTCGTAGCCGAGCAGCAGGATGGGACGCCGGGCGGCGAGGTATTCGAACAGCTTGGCGGGAATGTTGCCGGCGTCGGTCGGGTGGTTGCGCTGCAGCAGCAGCAGCGCCCCGGCGTTCGCCTGGGCGGCGAGCGAATCCCGGTAGGGCAGGCTGGTGCCAACGAATACCTGGTCCTGCACGCCGAATTTCTCGGCCAGGGGAAGAATCTCGGCTTCCGACGGGCCGTGGAAGCGGACTTCCAGTCTGTGCCGCCGCTCGCCGAGTTGCGCGATGGCGGCGAACAGCGGCGACGGGTCGCGCTGGCCGACATAGATAGTGCCCGTATAGACGATGGTGAGCCGGTCCAGCGGGCGCTGCGGCGGGATGGCGGGGGTATCCTCCGGCGTGTAGCCGTTGAACACGGTGATCACCGGCTTGCCCGGGTAGCGGGTCTGCAGGTCCTGGGCGACTAGGGGAGACACGGTCACCAGCGCGGCGGCACTGCGCAAAGTGGCACGCTCCAGCAGCAGGTCGAGCCATTGTCGCCAGAGCGGCGGCGGGTTGTACGGGTCGTTCGCCCACGGGTCGCGCAGTTCGGCAATCCAGGGGACGCCGGATTCCCGGCTGAGCCTGTGGGCGGCCCGAAGGCTGCTGTGCGGCGGGGCGCTGGCCAGGATGAGGTCGGGCCGCCATTGCCGCATCAGGTCCCGAGCGGTCCGCAGGGCGGGTGGTCCCCAGACCGACTGGCGGTCGGGGATATGACGCAGGGCATAGTAGTGCCGCTTGAGGGCGGCTGTCAGCGGGTGCGGCTGCGCGGCGGTGTGTGACATGTGATCGCGCCGTGCCGGGGCGGAGGCGGACCGCGGTGTCTCCTGCGGGGGCATGGGGCGGAGCACCCGATCCGCCGGCAGTTCCAGCGGCAGGGTCAGGTTGCCGGAAGCGGGGCCGGCCAGGATCCGGACGTCATGCCCGGCCGCATGCATATACTTGGCGAACTTGCCGATCCGGACGGCGCCGATCGTGTTGACCGGGGGAAACCAGAAACTGACCAGCAGGATTTTCATCGCGCGGGCGTGCCAAAACCACGCGGCTGAATCAATCGGGCCAGCGAAACACTGGCTCCACGCTGGACTTCATGTCCACTCAAGAGAGGCCAAGGACGTCGAAGCCACGATGGCCATTATGCGTTCTTGCTGGTCCTCGGTCAGTTCCGTACGCCAGCGGCTCATAGCTTCATCGGCGGGCCGATAAATGTTGTAATATCGCGCGCTTCTGCTGGTGCGCGAACTGCGGATGAATTTTTCGGTTTGCTGGTCCCATGCAAGTCCGACGAACGCAAAAAACTCCTTCGTGTGCCTGAGTGGCTCGCCGGCGAATTTTTCATACTGCAACAGACGCAAATTGGGGATATCGGCCAGATCCTTCATAGCCTTTTCGTTGAGGATGGCCCAGTTCCAGGCCAGTTGTTCGACCAAGGGTAGTCCGCTCAATTTTTCCACTGTCAAACCGTAGGTTTTCGCGTGGGGTGCATCCAGCACGCCATCGATGGGGATCTGACGCTCGAACATGCCCAGCGCGATGCCGCGCAACATGGATGCCACCTGAGCCCTCGGGTCGCGAATTATGAGCACAAACCGAGCGCCAGGCACCGCGTTGGCGAGCAGCCGCGCCCGGCCGAGCGAACTGACGGACTTGATGACAGCGCGCGACGGCCGTGCCGAGGAATCGATGAAATCGGGGATCGGCAGCGTGCGCGCTATCTTGCGGGTTACACTGGCCTGTTCTGCCCCCCGCAGCAGTCCGATCATGCCCAGCCGCAGCATCCAGCCCGCTGAACCGCGGAAGCGTTTACGGAACACCGGCATGG
>Ga0187809_10001389_pt1 | contig 11379 bp, 9 predicted proteins | sample NC_wetland_sal_i_8_FD_132415 | JGI IMG/M metagenome (GOLD analysis project Ga0187809, IMG submission 132415) | Wetland sediment microbial communities from Neuse River Estuary, North Carolina, USA - ASW_4 | ecosystem: Environmental > Aquatic > Freshwater > Wetlands > Sediment | place: USA: North... | reverse complement strand
GTGATCATCCTGCTCCGCGCCGTGGGCGGCGTCATCTCGATCGGTACGCTGACGTTTCTCGCCGGCTCGTTCGGCCGCAGCCGTGACATCATCCAGCGGCTGCTCATTTCCGCAAGCGACATCTACGAGCAGAGCCTGTACCTCAAGGACATGTTCGACTTCTTCGACATGCGGCCGAACATGGTGTCGCGGCCGGGCGCTCCGGCCGTGCCCGAGCCGATCCGCGAGGGATTCGTGTTCGAGGACGTCGGGTTCCAGTACCCGGGCAGCGACCGCTGGGCCGTTAGGCACGTGAGCTTCTCGCTGCGGCCCGGCGAGCGGATCGCCTTCGTGGGGGAAAACGGCGCCGGCAAGACGACGGTGACCAAGCTGCTGGCGCGGCTGTACGATCCCACCGAAGGGCGGATCCTGCTCGACGGTATCGATCTCCGCGAGTACGATCTCGCATCCGTGCGGCGCGCGATCGGCGTGATTTTCCAGGACTTCGTGCGCTTCGACATGCGGTTCGACGAGAACATCGGTGTCGGGCACATCGATCGGGTCCGGGACTACCTGGAGCGCGTCGGCTCGACCGACGTGGCCATCGAATCCGTGCCGCCCGAGTGGGCGTTCGACGCCAGCCCGGCCACGCTGCGGCGTCCCAGCGGAAACGGACACACGGAACCGGTGCCCGAGGTGTTGTCGACGGCAGCCGAGCAGTCGCTGGCCTCGGTGCTCCTGCCGCGATTCTCGGCGGGCTACCGGCAGATGCTCGGCCGCCGGTTCGATGGCGGCATCGATCTGTCGGGAGGCGAGTGGCAGAAGGTGGCGTTGGCGCGGGCGTACATGCGCGACGCAAAGGTGCTCATTCTCGATGAGCCGACGGCGTCGCTCGACGCACGAGCGGAGTACGAGGTTTTCGTGCGGTTCTCCGAGCTCGTCGCGGGGCGGATGGCGGTTCTGATTTCGCACCGTTTTTCGACGGTGCGCATGGCGGATCGCATCATCGTCTTGCAGCACGGGCAAATCGCGGAGGAGGGCTCGCACGCGGAGCTGGTGGCACGGGGCGGTCCATATTCGGAACTGTTCCGCCTGCAGGCTGCCGGCTACCAGTAAGCGCTGCCGTGTGAGGCGGGTCGGGCGGGCTGCCTCACGGGCGGACTGACGTCGCGGCGCAATGCTCGATGAGCGTCACGACCTCATCCAGCGTGGTGCGAGCATGGTCGCGGGCGTACCAGGCGCGGATGTGCCGGTAGCGGTCCGGTGAAGGCATCGCCAGCCCTTCGTCGATCACCCAGCGCTGGAGGTCTCGCGGGCGCGGACCCCACCAGCCGCATTCGGCGAACTGCTCGTCGAGGATCATGACCACCGGAATCGATCGCGAGCCGTTGGTGAGGTGCGCGTTCATGATGTCGGGGTTCGCGTCCCGTCCCAACAGTCTCACGTCCAGGCGGTCGGCGTGTTCGGCCAGGCGCACGAGCGGGGGCACGACGTTGACGGCGTCGCCGCACCAGTCCTCTACCAGGACGAGCAGGTGCCGCTGGCAGCGCACGGCGTTGATGCGCTCGACCATCGCCGGCGGAATGGTGGCCAGCTTGTGGACGTCGTGCCAGAGGGTCTGGTTCTTCTGCGCGGTCGCGACGTACTGCTCGAACGTGAGCGCGGTCTCGAACCGCGACGCCCAACCCATCACCCAGTCGGCGCTGTCGCACCCGCCGCGCCAGTCGGGGCGGCGTCGTCCCGCAACACGTATCCGGAGCCGCGGACGGTGTGGATGAGCGGGTGTTCCCGGTCTTCTTCGAGCTTCTTGCGCAGGTAGTTGATGTAGACGTCGACCACGTTAGTCAGCGGGTCGACCTGCTGTCGCCAGACGTGCTCGCTGATCATCTGGCGGGACACGGTGCGCCCCATGTTGCGCATCAGGTACTCCAGCAGGGCGTACTCTTTTTGGGTGAGCTCGATTTCCTTGCCGGCGCGCTCGACGCGGCGCGAGATGGGGTCGAGGGAGAGGTCGCGTACGCGCATGACCGCGCTTTCCGCAGTCAGGCTCGACCGTCTGAGCAGCGCTTTCACGCGCGCGAGCAACTCGGCGAACTCGAACGGTTTGGGCAGGTAATCGTCCGCGCCGGCGTCCAGCCCGCTCACTTTGTCCGACACCGACGTGCGGGCCGTGAGCATGAGCATGGGCGTGCGGAAGCCTCTTGCTCTGAGCTCGCGCGCGACCTCGACGCCGTTCTTTTTCGGTAGACCGATGTCGAGGATCACGAGATCCGGCGAGTGATCGAGGGCGTCGAGCAAGCCGGCTTCGCCGTCCTGCGCACTGCGAACCTGGAACCCTTCCCCGCTGAGTATGCGCTGCAGCACCGACAGCAGGTCGCGATCGTCTTCGACGACGAGGACTGACGGAACTCCGTCCGTATGCTCGCTCATAGTGCTTACATATAGCGCGCCGACAACCCAAAGCCAAGCTTGCACGCCGATGCGCACCGACTATGCTTCCACGCGCGCGGACCTGATAGGCGATTGGCGATCGAGCGCCACCGAGTGCCGGCGCACAGCGTCGCGTTCCGCCGAATCCGTCGCGATCCGCAACACCCATGTCGCTCGATCGAAACAGGGATCGTGGTGCGTGCGTTACGTGGGGGTGCGTTCCTTCCTCGGAACTTTCGTACGTGCACTGTGTTGGATCGTAAGACGAGGTCGTCGGAGGAACGGCCCCGCTCTTGCTTTATCCTGTTGATCGAGTAGTCGAGATGCGAGTGCATCGGTGCGTTGGCGCATCCACTCCCACGTCTCGCGCTCAGTGGAGGGACGATGGACTTCCTCGTGATGCTCGAGGAATGCTCCGACTCGACGCCCGTGTTGGCGCGAGTGGATTCAGTGCCGGCGCAGATGACGCCAGAGCGCCGACAGCGGGATGTGGTGACGCTGTACGGCACCCCGCGCACCGAATCGCTTGCGCTCGCAATCGCGGCGGCGATGGAGAGTCGTCGGACGACAGACGATGATTCGGGAGCGTTCCGCCACCTCGGGGTGTGGCCCGAGCGTGGGGCTGTGGGAGACACAGCCTGGCGCGACGAGACGACCGGCGAGCTCGTCACGCGAGACCTGAACATACCGCTGGACGTGCTGCGCGGCGTGGCGCACCAGGTATTGGGCCAATGCGGATCGGCGCTGCAGCGACTCGTCGCGGGATTGTCGATGCCGGACTGGCCGGAAGGCGCATGGCGCGCAATCAGCATCACGCTGGAGCCGGTCACCGAACCGGCGCGGGGCGCGCTGAACAAGATCGACGAGATGCTGGACGTGTTCCGAGAGTCCGATGGGCTAACCTACGAGTACGAGGGTGACTAACGTACCGTTCTCCGTCAGACCATAGTGCCGCCACGAGCGGCTCGGGGTCGTCCGCCGTCCGGACGACCCCGTCGTGTTTTCGGGGTCCGTGGCCGTGCCGGTGCGTTCCCCGCGCCCGTTCCCTTGACGACGCTGGCCGGACCACGCAGGGTAGGGCTGGAGGTGGGACCATGACGAGTTCATCGGGGCGTCGGCCCGCCCGCAGGTCGTCCGGGGTCGAACGTCTCTTCGAGGATCACACTGGCCGACTCTGGAGTGCCGGCCGCACCTTCACGCCCCAGGGTGGCGAGGCAGTCCTGTTCACCTGCATCGGGAACTCCCGCGAGGCACCCCGCGCCATTGCGTGCCCGGCCGAGTTCCATCTCGTGGACGCGACAGTGGAGGAACTGCGCGCCCTGCTCGGGCGGGCCCCGCGGATTGGTGTTCTCTAGCGGGACTTTCTCTCCCTTGCTACGCCCCCAGACCGTGGGCTAGCATAGCGAAGGGGGACGTCGCGACCGGCCGTAGCCGGCGCGGCGCGACCAGGGCCGCATCCGGCGTTGCCGACGCGGCGTGGGGACCGACAGCGGAGGAGCCTACCATGCGGGAGTACAGCAGCTCGGAGATCCGCAACGTGGCGGTCGTTGGGCACGGCGCGAGCGGGAAGACCACCCTGGTCGACGCGCTCGCTTTTGTTTCCGGATCCAGCAAGCGTCACGGATCGGTGCGGGATGGTACGGCACTGACGGATTTTGCCCCGGAGGAGATCGAACGAAAGTACTCGATCAACCTGGGCTGCGCGTACGCCGAGTGGATGGATGCCAAGATCAATCTCATCGACGCGCCTGGCTATCTCGACTTCCACGGCGATGCCATCTCGGCGTTGGCCGCGGCCGACGGCGCGCTGGTGGTGGTGAGCGCCACCGCCGGCGTCGAGGTCGGCACCGAAAAAATGTTTCGCGAGGCAGTCGAGCGAAAGGACCCGGTGCTGTTCGTCGTGTCGCTCCTCGACAAGGAAAACGCCAGCTTCGACCGCGTCTACGAGTCGATCAAGTCCCGCCTAACGAGCAAGGTCATTCCGGTGGAGATTCCGGTGGGCGAGGGCGCCGCGTTCGACGGCATCATCAACCTTTTCTCCCGCAAGCTGCACAGCTACAAGAAGGGGACGAAATCGGGCGAATACGAGGAAGTGGACGTCCCGGACGATCATCGGGCGCGGTTCGATCGCTACTACCAGGACTTGATCGAGACGATCGCCGCGACCGATGACTCGATGCTCGAACGATATCTCGAGGGCACCGAAATCACGCGCGACGAAGCCATCGCCGCCATGAAAGAAGGCATGAAGAAGGGAGAGCTGTTCCCGCTCTTTTGCGTCTGCGCCGAGCTCACGTATGGAACGCGCGCGCTCCTCACGAAGATCGTCGAGCTCATGCCGTCGGCGTACGAGATGGAGGAGCTGCACGCGTTCACCGGCGCCGTCGGCGATCGGACCATCGAGATCCACGCCCGCGACGATCAGCCCTTCGCGGCATCGGTCTTCAAGACGCTCACCGAGCCGCACGTGGGCGACGTCTCGTTCTTCCGCATCTTCTCCGGCATGGTCGCGAACGGGCAGGAGGTGTACAACGCCAGTCGCAACATCTCGGAAAAGCTCGGGCACCTGAGCGTGTCGCAGGGGAAGGATCGGACCGAGGTGCCGCGCCTGCATGCGGGCGACATCGGGTGTGTGGCCAAGCTCAAGAACACGCACACGAACGACACCTTGTCCACGCGCGAGCAACCGGTGCGACTGCCGGACATCCGGCTGCCGGAGCCGTTAGTCACGTTCGCCGTGCACGCCACGGCGCGCGGCGACGAGGAGAAGCTGCAACAGGGGCTGCACCGCCTCCACGACGAGGATCCGACCTTCACCACTCATTACGATCCGGAGACGCACGAGACGATCGTCGCCGGCGTGGGCGAGCGGCACCTCGAAGTGTCGATGGCGAAGCTGAAACGAAAATTCGGCGTGACCGCCGAGCTCACGAAGCCGCGCATTGCCTACCGCGAGACGATCAGGGGCAAGGGCGAAGGACAGGGTCGGCACAAGAAGCAAACCGGCGGTCGCGGCCAATTCGGCGACTGCTGGGTGCGGCTGCTGCCGCTGCCGCGCGGCGAGGGCTACGTGTTCGATGACCAGATCGTCGGCGGCGCCATTCCGTCGAAGTTCATCCCCGCGGTGGACAAGGGGATTCAGGAAGCGGCCGCGCGCGGCGTGCTCGCGGGATATCCGATGGTCGACTTCAAGGTCGAGTGCTTCGATGGCTCGTACCACTCGGTCGACTCGAACGAAATGTCGTTCAAGATGGCCGGCATTCTCGCGTTCCGCGTCGTTGCGCCCAAGTGCAAGCCGGTGCTGCTCGAGCCGTTGGACGAGTTGGAGGTGCGCACGCCGGACACGTTCTTAGGTGACGTGATGGGCGACGTGTCGTCGCGGCGCGGGCAGATTCTCGGCTCCCAGCCGGCGGCGGACGGGTCGGGCACGGTGGTGAAGGCGGTGGTGCCCCAGGCCGAGATGCACCTCTATGCGACGCACCTCAACTCGATGACCCACGGCTACGCGACGTTCACGCGCCGGTTCCGTGGCTACGAAGAGGTTCCGGGCGAGGCGGCGCAGAAGATCATCGCCGACGCCGCCAAGCCGGAGGAACTGGTGGAAGCGTAAGGCGCGGCGGGCCGCGCCGTACCGTCATCCGTTGACCGACTTCCTGCGCCGCGCCGGCTGCTTCCGGCGCGGCGTTTTGCCGACTTCGATCGGCACGATGTCGGGCGAGTCGGCATCGGATGCGCAGGCCGCTGCCGGAACGGGAATGCGCGGCTGCTTGTACACGAAGCGCTTGCCCTCGTAGTTCCGGAACACGACTTCGTCATCGGTGATCTCTTCCACGTACTCGGGCAGCAGGGGCACCTTCCCGCCGCCGCCGGGCGAGTCGATCACGAAATGTGGTACTGCCAGCCCGGACGTCCATCCGCGCAGCGCGCGAACGATTTCCAGGCCCTTCTGCACGGTGGTGCGGAAATGCTCGCCGCCGGCCACCTGGTCGGCCATGTAGATGTAGTACGGCCGCACGCGCGCCTTGAGCAGGCGCTGCATGAGCTCCTTCATCACGCCGACGTCGTCGTTGACGCCGCGCAGCAGGACGGTTTGACAGCCTAACGGAACACCGGCGTCCGCCAGCCGCCCCAGCGCCTCGACCACCTTGGGCGTCAATTCACGCGGGTGGTTGAAGTGCGTGTTCATGTACACGGGATGGTACTTCCGGACCATTTCGCAGAACTCCGGCGTGATCCGCTCGGGCAGGTGCGAGGTGACCCGGCTCCCGATGCGGATGATCTCCACGTGCGGAATGGCCCGGAGATTCTGGAGGAGGTACTCGAGGCGCCGGTCCGAGAGCATCATGGGGTCGCCGCCGCTCATGATGATGTCGCGGATTTCCGGATGCGCGCGGATGTAGGCGAACGCCGAGTCGTACTGGTTGAGTGGAATCTTTTCCGGGTCGCCCACCTTGCGGCGGCGCGTGCAGAACCGGCAGTACGACGCGCACACCGGACTCACGAGGAAGAGGACGCGATCCGGATAGCGGTGCGTGATGTTCGGCACCGGGGAGTCGGCATCTTCGTCGAGCGAATCGATGATGCCGTCGTGGACGTCGAGCTCCTGCACCGTTGGAACGTACTGGTTCCACATGGGGTCGCCGACGGCCGTGATCTGCTCGAGCGCGGCCGGCGTGATCCGCATCTGGAAGTTGTCGAAGGCCGGCTTGAGCGCTTCGACATCGATCACATCGTGACCGAAGCGTTCGGCCAACTGCTCCAGGGTGGCGATGCTGTCGTCCTTCAGGATGCGTTGCCACTCACTCATGGTGATTGGGCTCCCCGCCGTGATGGCGAGCGTGTAATGGTCCTGCTGGTGTATCGGGGTCGATGGAATACGGGAGGCGAAGGCGCCGAGGAGCGAGCTGCGGGTTGGGCGGACTCGACGTGCGCGACGCGGCCGGCGCACGGGGCCCGGTCGCGCACATCAAGTCCGGTCTACCTCGGGGAACGTCCATGGGTCAGCGTTGACCAACCGCGACGAGCTGTAGCGCGGCGGCGGCGGTGACCTCCGGCATGACACCGGACAGCCGTTGGGCGAGGGCCCAGCGCTCGTCGACGCGTGCGCTGTACCGCGCCAGCGCATCGTCGCAGACGGTACGGATGAGCGCCGCGTAGTCGAGACCCGCGGCGGCGGCCATCCGCGCGAGTCCAGCGTCCCGCGCGATGTCGGGATTCGCGTTCACCTCGAGAATCCACGGGTGTCCGTCCGGATCGATGCGCATGTCCACACGGCCGTAGCCGGTTCCACCGACCAGCCGCCATGCGTCGAGCGCAACGCTCTTGATGCGTTCGCTCAGCGCTTCGGGAAGATCGGCGGGACACGCCGGCACGGTGCCGACGTCCTCGTCACTTCCGGTCACCCACTTGGATCGGTACGACACGATCCGCCACATTCGCTTAGGCAGGCCGTCGAAGCGGATTTCCGAGAGGGGCAGCACGGTGTCGGCGACGATGCCGACGTTCACTTCGCGACCGTCGATGTAGCGCTGCACGAGTACTTCGTCCCAGCCTTCGTGCATGGCTTCGACGCGCGCAGTCAGCGCACGGTTGGTCCGGACCACGGAGCGTTGTTCGACGCCCACCGACGCGTCCTCGGCGGCAGGCTTACAGATCGCCGGGAACCCGACGCTCGGCACGGCTGCGCCGCGATGCGCCACGGCGAATGTTGGCACCGGCAGACCGGCGCGCTCGAGGAACGCGTTCACCACATGCTTGCGCAGACAGAGGTTCGTGGTCCACGACGAGCATCCGGTGAAGGGCACAGCGAGCACCTCGAGCGCCGAAATGACGGCCGGCTCGAGGGCGGCAACGCCGTCGAGTCCTTCGCACATGTTGAACACGAGGTCGAATTTTCCGCGCCGCATGCGTTCGACCCAGCGTCCGTCGGGTTGGGCGGGGAATCGCGTGACCTGATGGCCGTCGGCAACGAGCACGGCCTCGATGGACTCGAGCGTCTCGAGTATCGCGAGGTCCGCGGACTTGCCGAGCGCCGACGCTCCATCGAATAGCAAAGCGATTTTCATGCGCTCCTCCAACTCGTGATGAGCTTCGATCGTCGAGATGCGTCGCAACGGCCGCGCCTGGATGACGCACGGCTGTCGCAAACGGCGCATGCTCGCATGCGACGTCAGCTCGATGCGGCACGCGCGACGCGCTTCGGGCGCCGGCGTGCCGCGTTGCTTGGCAGGGCCACGCCCTGCCGGTCCGCAGCGTGTCGCACGCACGTCTGAATGAGCTCGTCGTAGCTCAAACCGGCGGCGCGGGCAGCCTTGGGAAAGCACGAGTTGTCTGCGGGATCGGGGAGAATCCCCGGAAGCGGGTTCACCTCGACCACGTTGGGCACGCCCGCCGCGTCGAGTCGCACGTCGATCCGCGACCAGTCGCGACAGCCGAGCGCGTGGTAGGCGGCGAGCACGACTTCTTCGATCGTGCATCGCAGCGCTTCGTCGATCCGCGCAGGGCATTCAAAAATCGCGAGCGGTCGCGCCGGCCGATCCCACAGCCATTTCGCTTCGAATCCGTAGACCGGAAGCGATCCGCCAGGCAATACATCAAAGTTCATTCCGACGATGGGCAAGACGCGCGCGTGGCCGTCGTTGCCCAACACAGCGCACGTGAACTCGGCGCCGGGCAAATATTCCTCGATGAGCACCGGCTGCCGATAGCGTTCGAGCAGGAATGCGACCTGCTCGCGCATCTCCGTAGGCGTCCGGCAAAAGTTCCGCTCGGTAATTCCCTTGGACGACCCCTCGTGGACGGGTTTGACGAACACTGGAAACCTGAGAGCACCCGTGTGGCTGTTCGCGCTCCGCACCACCTGGAAGGGCGCCGTGGGAATCTCGTGATGCGCGAGACACTCCTTCGTTCGTGCCTTGTCCAGACACAACGACAACGTGAACGGATCGGATCCCGAGTAGGGGATCCCGAAAAACTCGCAGATGGCCGGGACGTGCGCTTCGCGGTTCACGCCGCGAAGACCCTCCGCCATGTTGAACACGATGTCCGGCCGCTCCACCCGAAGCCGCTCGGGGAAGTCTGCGTTCGCCTCGAGCCGTATGACTTCGCCTAAGCCGGAGAGCGCGCGCTCGACTGCGCCAATCGTCTCGCTGGTGTCCCACTCGGCGAACTCGTCGTCGCCGCAGTTCTGATCGGACGTGTGGTGCGACGGCGGAATCGCCCCCGCCACGCGACGCCCCGTATGGATTCGCGACCGCAGAGTCCAGGACGGACTGGGAGGCTCTTCCTCGGCGCGGGGCTCGTCATCGCTCGTCCGCGCTTCCACGTCGTCTGGTTTCTGATTGTAGGCGAATCCGATCCGCGCCATTCGATCCACTCACGTCGCCGGAAATCGCATCACGATTGCGCGCAAAATAAGAACCGCGAAATCATCGCGCAATGCGTTTCTGCGATTGGCGTGCGATCGTGACGGCTGCGGCTCACACCTTGTGGTAGGCGACGCGCGCGGCCTCACGCCGATCGGCGGCTTCGTAGATCTCGAAATCGGAAAAGAGTGCCGGCGCTTCGGTCGAGAGGAGTCGCAGCACGGCGACCGCGGCGCGGCGGATTTCCAACTCGGCGCCTTCGCTCGAGCGGAGCTCGAGCATTGTACGCCAGGCGCGTGCGTTGGCCGTGACGACGATCTTGGTCTCGGTGGAGTTCGGGAGCACGCCGCGCGCACCCTCACGCGCCATCTTGCGGCGGTGGACTTTGTCCGCGACCCACGCGTAGCGCTTCATCAGCTCTTCGACGAGCATCACGTAGCTGCGCTGCGCCGCTTCCATCTGCTCGCGCCACGCGGTCTCGAGACGCTCCTCGCCAATGATCGCGGGCGGCACCACGAAGTTGGCCTCGGACTCGTCCACGTACCGCTGCGAGAGTTGCGAGTACGCGAATCCCGCGCGGTGCCGCACGAGCTCGTGCGTGAGCGAGCGGCTCACGCCCTCGAGCAACAGAGAATACGTCGCGTGCTCCAGCACGCTGCCGTGACCCTGCCGCTTGATGTTCTCTATGTACTCGTGCGTCGAGCGGCCTGCCGGATTGCGCTGGCTCATGTAGCAGAGACGTCCGGCAAACTCAGACAGTCGCTCGCCATCGGTCGACTCGCCAATCCAATTCACGGGCAGGTGCGACGGCTCGGCGAACATGGGACGCGCGAGCAACGAAATGGTCGGCTCGTGGATGAAGACGGGCATCGGAAGGCGACTCGAGAGAACGGGGACGCGAGCGCAGGAAACTTAGTCAGGCTCGTGGGTCGCCGAAACCATGGCGCGCGGCCGTCACTCTACGGAGCGGCTTTCGCGCCGGTCGCTGCCACGAGATCCGCGCGCGAGGATGCGTAGGCGCGGTCGCGCTCGACCGCATCGAGCGCGAAGCGAGCGGGACCCGGAAGCGGCGCGAGCGACGGATCGTATTTGATCTCGCCGAGTGCTTCTTGCCCGGTGAGCGGTACCTTCACGCCTGGATTCAGGATGCCGTCCGGGTCGAACGCGTTCTTGATGCGGGCGAATACCTCGACCAGCGAGGGGGGCCACACGCGCGAGAGGAGCGGCGTGCGGAGACGACCGTCGCCGTGCTCGCCGGCGAGCGTGCCGCCGAGGGATGCGGTGAGCGCCACCACGTCTTCGAGCGCGCGCTCCACGCGGTCGCGCCAATCGGACTGGCGCACGTCGATGAGCGGATTCACGTGTACGTGCGCATCGCCGGCATGGCCGAAGATCACGCCGCGCACGCCCGCGGCATCGAGTGCTCGCCGCACTCCCCTGACGTATTCGGGAAGACGCTCCGGCGGCACCGCGCCATCCTCGATGAACTGCATCGACTTGAGCGCGGGGTCGAGACGGTTGAGAATCGGGCTTGCTGCGTGGCGCAACGACCACATCTCGCGCTCGGTGCCGCGGTCGAGGGCGACGCGCACCAGCGATGCGCCCG
>Ga0187809_10001388_pt1 | contig 11401 bp, 7 predicted proteins | sample NC_wetland_sal_i_8_FD_132415 | JGI IMG/M metagenome (GOLD analysis project Ga0187809, IMG submission 132415) | Wetland sediment microbial communities from Neuse River Estuary, North Carolina, USA - ASW_4 | ecosystem: Environmental > Aquatic > Freshwater > Wetlands > Sediment | place: USA: North... | reverse complement strand
TATGGGCGCGAGCGCGGCCCCTCGAACGGATTGCCGCCCTCGAGGATCCGGCCGTTGAGGTTGCCGGCCTGACCGCAGGTGCCGCACAGGTACTCGAAACGGTCGTAATGCGGCTCGAGCTCCTGATAGGTGACGCCCCAGTCCTGAATGGTCATGTCGGCGGGGAGGAAGCGCGCGCCGTAGCGCTGCGTCAGGTGAGTGCGCAGCACGAAGTCCGTCGGCAGGAACCGCCAGGTCTCCGCGTTCCAGTGCACGCCACCGCCGCCAACGCCGTTCGGCGGCATGAAGGCGCCCCAGTTGCGGATCGGCAGCGCCGTCTGGCTCATCTTGTTGCGGAACGTGAAGGTCGTCTGCGCGGGCTGCAGGAAGAGCTCGTGACGGATGCGATAGCGCAGCTCGTCCTGCACGGTGTTGGGCGCGAAATCCGTCGCCGCGCTGCGCCACGGCCCGCGCTCTATCGCCATCACGTCGAGGCCGGCGTCGGTGAGCTCGTTGGCGAGGATCGAGCCGGTCCACCCGAGCCCGACGATGACCACATCCTTGCGCGGCAGCTTGCGGGCCATCGGGCGGCCTACCGCGAGCGCGGCGTCCAGGCCGCGCGACCCTCGATGCTGACGGGAGGCAGCGGATAGCGCTCGTTGTGGCGGCTCACCCAGTCCCGATAGTCGTAACGGGCCCCCGGGAATCCGATCATCTTCCACGCGCACATGTCTCGGTTGCCGCCGTAGACGGGATCGGCGAAGAAGCCCTCCTGCACGTCCTTGAGGAGCAAGCTGAAGAAGTGCTTGGCATCGAGGCCGGCGAGCGCCACGGTGCCGGCCTCCAGCCCGCGCAGCACCTCGTCCTGCTGCCCGGGCGCGAGCTCGGCGAAGCGCTTCCCCTGCGCCGTGCGGCAGTGCTGGTCGAGCGCCTCGAGCGCGGCGCGATAGATCTGCGCCGGCGTCCGGGAAGACTGGCTGCCCTGCTGTTTGCTGCCATGGACGAACGGACCCTGCTCGTAGAGACCTTCGGCACTGCCGTACGCGCCGGCGAGCTGGCGGTCGAGGAATACCGCGCAACCGGCATCCTTACCCCCCGGCGTCTGCGGATCCGGCGGAATGAGGCGGTCGGCGATCGCCTCGATCGTGGGCACCTCCGCGGAGGTGAAGAACTGCCACGGGCCGGGCTCCGCCCGCGGCGGCGGCGAGGCTTCGTCCGGCCGCCAGGGCAGCTCCCCTTTGAGAACGCCGGCATGTGCCGCGGCGCCGCCAACGAGCGCCAGCGTTGCTCCGGTCAGTAGATCGCGCCGTCGGATACCGCTCATGAGGCGCCTGATAAAGGGGGGCCCCTGGGCTAACGCCGCGGGAGGGGCCGCGGTTCCGCAGCAGCTGCCGCCCGACCTGCCGCCTGCGGTAGAATCGGGCTTCTCAGACGAGGTGCGCGCCCATGCGAGCGTTGCGGATCTTCGGCATCGTGGCCGGCTGTATCGTCGCGGTGCTGATCGCCGCGGTCATCGCGCTGCTGCTGCTAGTCCATCCCAACGACTACAAGGGGCGCATCCAGGCCGCCGTCAAAAGCTCGACGGGGCGCGAGCTGACGCTGCCCGGCCGCATTCATCTCTCCATCTTTCCGGCGCTGGCGGTGGAATTCGGGCCGGCGACGCTCGGCAACCCGCCGGGCTTTCCCGCGAGCCAGCCGTTCGCTTCCCTGCAGCGCGCGTCGCTGCGCGTGCGTCTGCTGCCGCTCCTGCGCCGCCGGCTCGAGGTCGGCCGCGTGGAGATCGACGGCCTCGACCTGCAGCTCCTCAAGAACGCGCAGGGCCACGGCAACTGGTCGATGCCCGCCTCGAAGACGACAGCCGCCGCGCCGAGCTCGGGCAGCCAGGTCACGCTGGGCGGAATCGCCGGCGTCGTGATCAGGAACAGCCGCGTCAGCTATCAGGATATGGTGCTGGATCACGTCAACGTCGACATCGGGCACGTGGCGAGCGGCGTGGCGGTGCCCGTCAAATGGAGCCTCGGCCTCACCAGCGCCGCGGGCGCCCGGCCTATCGCGCTCTCGGGCCACGCCACCCTCGAGTACGGCGCCAAGACCGCGCAGCTCTCCAACCTCGATGCGCGGATCGATGACTCGACGCTGCGCGGCAACGCGGCGGTCACCAACCTCGCCACCGGCGCTATGGGCTTCGACCTGTCGCTCGATCACATCGACCTCGATCGCTACCTGCCCGCGTCCAAGCCGGCGAAGGGCGCCGCCGCAACCGGCTCGCAGGCCGCCGCCGCCTCGAGCCAACAGCCGACGCCGCTGCCGACGGGCGCCCTGAAGACTCTGCAGCTCAACGGCAAGCTGGCGATCGGCAGCGCGACGCTCTACGGCATGAAGCTGTCGCAGGTCGCGGTGGGCCTGGCGGCGGACGGCGGCCTGCTGCGCATCAGCCCGGCGACGGCGACGCTCTATAGCGGGACCTCGACGGGCACCGTGACCCTGGATGCCCGCGGCGCCGTCCCCGCGCTGCACCTCGACGAGAGCCTGATGGGCATCGACGTGCAGCCGCTGCTGCAGGACTTCGAGAAGACCAACAGGATCTCCGGCAAGGGCGACGTGACGTTGAACGTGACGGCGCGCGGGAACACGACCGCGGCGATGCTGAGCTCGCTCGACGGCCATGCCGCGGCCAACCTGAAGAATGGCGCCATCGAGGGCCTGGATCTCTGGTCGGCCATCAACAGCGCGGTCGCGCTGGTGCAGAAGCACACCCTGCCGGCCGGCGGCCTCGGCAAGAGCACCCGCTTCAACGCCTTCCGGGCGACCGCCGACCTGACGAACGGCGTCGCCGCGACGAAGGACCTCGACATCGCCTCCGGGGACCTGCACGTGACCGGGCAGGGCACCGCGAATCTCGTCACCGGCGCCGTCAATTACCGCCTGAATGCCTCGATCCTCAAGGGACCGTCGGCGGGAGCGGCGCTGGCCGACATCCCGCTGCTGATCACCGGCACCCTGACGAGTCCGAGTGTGCGGCCGGACACGCAGGCGCTGGTGAAGTCCGTGGCGCGGCAGCAGCTGCAGAAGCACAAGGGCCAGATCGAGAACAAGCTGCGCAATGTCCTGAAGGGCCTGATCCACTGATCGGCGACGCCGCACGGCGGCGGTGAGCCCGGGCGCAATCTGTGCTGCGCCGACTGCGTGACGAAGATCCGCATCGGCATCTCGGGCTGGCGCTACGCGCCCTGGCGGGGACCTTTCTACCCCGCGGCGCTGCCGCAGCGCGCCGAGCTCGAGTACGCCTCGCGACAGTTCTCCACCATCGAGATCAACGGCTCGTTCTATTCCCTGCAGCACCCGGACAGCTACGCGCAGTGGTATGCCGAGACGCCGGACGGGTTCGTCTTCAGCGTCAAGGGCGGCCGCTACATCACGCACATGCTGCGCCTCCTGCGCGTCGAGGAGGCGTTGGCGAACTTCTTCGCCTCGGGCGTCTTTCACCTGCGCGAGAAGCTGGGGCCGGTGCTGTGGCAGTTCCCGCCGAATTTTCGGTACGACCGGGAGCGGCTGCAGCGCTTCCTGCGGCTGCTGCCGCGTGACACGGGCGCGGCCCGAGCGCTCGCGCGCCGGCGTGCGGCGTGGATGAAGGGACGGGTGCGCCTGGCCATCGATGCAGAGCGTCCGCTGCGCCATGCGGTGGAGGTCAGGCACGAGAGCTTTCGCGATCCCTCCTTCATCGACCTGCTGAGGGAAGAGCGCATCGCGCTGGTCATCGCCGAGACCGCGGGACAATGGCCGCTCATGGAGGACATGACGGCGGACTTCGTCTACATGCGGCTGCACGGCGACAAGGAGCTGTATCGCAGCGGCTACTCCGACCGGGCGCTGTGCCGGTGGGCGCGGCGGATCAGCGTGTGGCACGACGGCCTGCAGCCCAGGGACGCGCGGACGGTAGCGCCCCGCGCCCCCAGCCAGGCGCAACCGCGGGACGTCTACTGCTACTTCGACAACACCGACGAAAAGCTGCGGGCCCCGGCCGATGCGCGAAGTCTCATGCGCAAGCTCGACGTCGAATGGCCGCCGTCGGATCAGAGCGTGGGGCGCCGGCTGACCGCTCGCACGCCGCGTTCGCGCAATCGCCAGGGCTCCCGTCCGCAATCGCCTGCGCACGAAGCATGAGCCCACGCACGACACCGGACGATATACTGCAAGATCCGCCGCTCGCCGCGAGCCCCGCATGGCCCACGCGACACGAGCAGTCGCAAACCCGAGATCGCAAGGGAGCACCGAGGAATGGCCGAGTCGACCGATTACGTTCCGCCGCGGGTCTGGACCTGGAACAAGCCCAGCGGCGGCACCTTCGCCAGCATCAACCGCCCGGTCGCGGGCGCCACGCACGAGAAGGCGCTGCCAGTCGGGCGCCACCCGTTGCAGCTCTACTCGCTCGCAACCCCCAACGGGGTGAAGGTCACCGTGATGCTGGAGGAGCTGCTGGCGCTCGGCCACCGCGGCGCCGAGTACGATGCGTGGCTCATCCGCATCAACGAGGGCGAGCAGTTCGGCAGCGGCTTCGTCGCGGTCAACCCCAACTCCAAGATCCCGGCTCTGGTGGACCGCAGCGGCCCGGAGCCGATCCGGGTGTTCGAGTCGGGCTCGATCCTGGTCTACCTGGCCGAGAAGTTCGGCGCCCTGCTGCCGACCGAGAGGGCGGCGCGCGCGGAGTGCCTGTCCTGGCTCTTCTGGCAGATGGGCGCCGGCCCCTACTTGGGCGGGGGATTTGGGCACTTCTACGCCTATGCCCCCACGAAGATCGAATACGCCATCGACCGCTTCGCCATGGAGGTGAAGCGCCAGCTCGACGTGCTCGACCGGCGGCTGGCCGAGCATCCGTATATCGCGGGCGACACGTACACCATCGCGGACATCGCCATTTTCCCCTGGTACGGCGGGCTCGCCAAAGGGTGGCTCTACGCCACGGCGGCGGAGTTCCTGAGCGTGCAGGACTACCAGCACGTGCAGCGCTGGGCGGACATGCTCCTCGAGCGGCCCGCGGTGCAGCGCGGGCGGATGGTCAACCGCGTCACGGGCGAGCCATCCGGCCAATTGCACGAGCGCCACGAGGCGAGCGATTTCGAGAGCCGGACCGCGGACAAGCTCGCCGCGCAGAAGTGAGCAGCGTTACGGCACCAGCCGATATGGGCCGCGGCCCCAACGCGCGCACGTAACATTAGCGCGACATTAGATCCGATTTCTGACAGTATTGATCGACTGGAGAGACGATCCGCCCTTCCGCGCCCTCGCCAGCGCCCGTTGCTTCTTTCCCGGGCCCAGGCGAGAGTGCCGGCATTCGCGGAATGAATCGGACAGAACCGGCAGCGATGGCGACGTCCAGCAAGCCCCTCGACGGGCTCACCGTCCTCGACCTCTCCCGTGTGCTGGCGGGCCCCTGGGCGACGCAGCACCTCGCGGACCTCGGCGCCCGGGTCATCAAGGTCGAGCGACCCGGTGTCGGCGACGACACCCGCCGCTGGGGGCCGCCGTTCGTGCCTGCTCCCGATGGCGCGCCGGGGGATGCCACCTACTTCCACTGCTGCAATCGCGGCAAGCGCTCCATCGGCATCGACTTCACCCGGCCCGAGGGCGCCGCGGTGCTGCGGCGGCTGGCGGCCCGCGCGGACGTGCTGATCGAGAACCACAAGGTCGGCAGCTTGCAGCGATACGGACTCGACTATGCCGCGCTGCGGGAGCTCAATCCGCGGCTGATCTACTGCTCGATCACCGGCTTCGGCCAGACCGGTCCCTATGCCGACCGGCCCGGGTATGACGCGCTGATCCAGGCCATGGGAGGCCTGATGAGCGTCACGGGCGAGCCGGACGGCGCACCCGGCGGCGGCCCCCAGAAGGTCGGCGTCGCGGTCGTCGATCTGCTGGCGGGCATGTACGCCCTGAGCTCGGTGCTGGCGGCGCTGCTGGGGCGCACGACGACCGGGCTCGGTACACACATCGACATCAGTCTGCTCGATGTGCAGGTCGCGATGCTGGCAAACCAAGCGAGCGCGTGGCTGCTCGCAGGGACGTTGCCGCAGCGCTGGGGCACGGGCCATCCCTCCATCGTGCCCTATCAGGCTTTCGCCTGCGCGGACGGCCACGTCATGCTGGCGATCGGCAACGACGGCCAGTTCCACGCCTTCTGCGAGGCCGCGGGCGCGGCGCACCTGGCAGCCGACCCGCGCTACCGCAACAACCGCGGCCGGGTGGAGCACCGCGGGACGCTGGTGCCCGCGCTGACGCAGATCCTGCGCGGCAAGCGCCGCGAGGAGTGGATCGCGCTCGGCGAAGCGCACGGCTTCCCCTGCGGGCCGATCAACACCATCGATCAGGTCTTCGCCGATCCACAGGTGCAGGCACGCGGAATGGTGACGACACTGCACGGCAAGAGGGACGAGGTGCGCTCGGTCTCGAGTCCGATGCGCTTCGACGGCATCAGCGCGCTGTCGCCGGTGCCGCCACCGGCGCTCGGCGATTCCACGGAGGAGGTGCTCGGCGAGCTGGGGTACTCGACCGCGGAAATCGCAGCGCTCAGAGCCAGCGCTGTGCTCTGAGCACCGGACACGCCTGAGGCATCGGACACAGTCGGGGCGCCATTCCGCATTCGCCGAAGCGCGAGCCCACACCGGGATCGATCTTCACGGCAGCAGCAAGGTCGGCGCTTTTCCGGCCGACGGATCAGGGCCCGCGTTGCCAAGGAGGACTCCACGGGGAATAATCCAACGAAAACGGGGGGGTTCACCGGATGGCATCCACCGCAGCTCGAGTGGTGGCGCGCGCGGGTTTCTGTCTGCTGGCGCTGATGACAGCTCTGTCGGCAACCGCGCGACCACCGGCCGGTGCTTTCGGTGTCCCACAGCAGAGCGAGGTCACGCTGAGCCCCAGCGGCCAGATGTTGGCCTGGCGCGAATTCGACGCATCCGGGACCAGGGTCGTCGTCATGGACCTGGCGACTCGGACGGTAGTGCATAGCTCGCAGCTCGGCTCGAAGATCGGTCTGCGTCACCTGTCCTGGGCCGGCGATGACACGCTCCTGCTCAGAGTATCCGAGCTGCAGCCGCCGACGGTGAGCAACGGATACTCCGACGGGCCCGTCATCCAGACCCTGGCGATGAGCCTCCCAGGAGGGAGCACGTGCGCCCTGCCCGGCGCGAACGAGCTGGCGTGGGACATCGGCACGCCGCACACCGTGATCATTTCGATGTCGTTCATCACCATCCCCGGCGACGTCGTCAGCGTCAGCGTCCACGGGCTCCCCGGCACGGGTGACAAAACCGATGCCGCGGCGACGACGGAGCTGCTCGCCGTGGACACGCACACCTGCAAGAGCCGGGCGATCGGCCTCGGAGACCGCCATACGGTCGCGTGGGCCGTGGACGCTCACGGCAGCCCGATCGCGCGCGCCGAATGGACCAAGCGCGAAAAGCGATGGTCCATCCTGGTCCGGCAGGCAGGCGGTGAGTGGAGCCAGGCGTACGAGCACATTTCCCGCGACGAGGGAACGGGCGGCGAGATCGCCGGCGTCGGCATCGGCACCGGAGGCGCCTCGGTGCTCGCCATGCTGACGGGCGGGAGCGGGCATCTGCATCTTTGGAGCACGGCCGACGGGCCGGACTCGAAGGCGCTCCCCGCCGCGAGCTCGGACGTCCTCGGGCTTTACTTCTCGCATCGTTCCGGCCAGCCGCTCGGCGCCTGGGTGGCTGGCGCTTCGCGCCACGTGGTCTGGTTCGATCAGGCGGCGCAGGTGCGCTATGAATCCCTGGCGAGACTGTTCCCGGGTCGGGAAGTGACGGTGTACGACCATTCCACCGACGGCAAGGAGGTGCTGGCGGAAGTCCAGGGCCCCGAGAACCCGCCGGTCTATTACCTGGTGAACTTCGCGACGCATCGGGCGGATATCGCCGGCGAGGCCTATCCACAACTCGCCAAGGTGCCGCTCGGAGAGGTGACGCACATCCGGTATGCGACCGCTGGCGGAAGGCCCGTCGAGGCGAATCTTTTCCTGCCCCCCGGCAAGGTCGCGAAGGGCTTGCCGCTGATCGTGCTGGCGCCCGGTGGTCCGGAGGGAAACGATCCGCTGCGATTCGACTGGCTGGCGCAGTTTCTGGCGACGCGCGGTTACGCTATCCTGCGGCCCGAGGTTCTGCACTCCGAGTTCATTGGAGTCTACACACCACGACACTCCATCGTGCGATGGGGTGGGACCTCACAACACTACGCCACCGATGAAGTCGAGGCCCTGATCAAGCAGGGCGTGGTCGACCCGAAGCGGGTCTGCATCGCCGGAATCGGGTATGGCGGTTATGCCGCGCTGGCTGGCGTGGCGTTTACCCCGTCTCTCTACGCCTGTGCGATCAGCATCGACGGCATCTCCGATCTCGCCGCGTTTCGCAATTTCGCCTACCAACAGACCGGGTTCCGGACCCTGCATGGCATGGGCCCGGAGTACGATTACTGGAAGGCGGAGCTGGGCACGGACCCGGACGCGAAGCTGCTCGCCGAATCCCCGGTCGGCGCGGCCGGCCGGATCACTGCACCGGTACTGCTGATGCACCTGTCGCACGATGCCGAAATCCCACTGGCGCAGACGCGGGCGATGAATCGCGCGCTGCGCAAGCTCGGCAAGCCGGTCACGTTCGTCAAGGTGGCCGGCGTGACTCCGGACTTGTCCGGCGGCGCCAGGCGAACCGCGGTGCTGCGGAACCTGGAGCAGTTTCTGGCCGGGGTGTTGCACTAGCGGATCTGCCCGCGGCGGGCGTTGATCGATGTGCTCTCGACGATCCGGGCGCGTGGGCTGGCGCTAGGAACCGCCTGAGCCACGACGTGCCGCCTCGATGGCGGCGATGTCGATCTTCTTCATGCCCATCATCGCCGCGAAGGCGCGCCGCGCGCATGCCGGATCGGGGCTCGTCACCGCGTCCAGGAGCGCCCGGGGTGTGATCTGCCAGGAGAGACCCCATCGGTCCTTGCACCAGCCGCAGGCGCTTTCGGCGCCGCCGTTGCCGACGATCGCGTTCCAGTAGCGATCGGTCTCCTCCTGCGAGTCGGTGAGAACCTGGAACGAGAACGCTTCGCTGTGCCTGAACGCCGACCCGCCGTTGAGACCGAGGCAGGCGACGCCGAGCACCGTGAACTCGACCGTCAGAACTTGGCCGCGCTTGCCGCCGGGGTAATCGTCGGGCGCGCGGTGGACCGCCGTCACGGCGCTGTCGGCAAACGTGCGGGCGTAGAAGCGGGCGGCCTCCTCGGCCGAGCCGTCGTACCAGAGACACACCACATTCTTTGCCATTTCCGACTCTCCTCGTGACCCGGACGAACCCGTCCTCCATCAGCCGAACGGGCGCACGGCAAATCGACAGAATCGGACCTCACGATACCCCTGCCGCAGCGCCTCCGCCCACCCCGTTGCGCCGATCAGCCCGCGGTGCCGCGCAACAGGTCTTCCTCGATCCCTCCCTGCAGGGCCCGGCGGGCGCGCTCGACCGTCCGGCGAATGGCGGGCGCCAGCTCGGGATCCCGCTCCGCCCGGTCCAACGCTTCCAGCGCGGCGGTGCGTCCCTCGATCGAGCCGGCGCTGACGCCGCCGTGCATCAACGTGGTCAGGAGCGCCTTCTCGAGCAGCCCGTAGGCTTCCTCGGCGTCGGCCAGCTCACGCAGAATCGAGAGCGCGTCCGCGACGAACCGGGGCGCGCTGACGCAATCGGCGAGGAGCGCCTCGACAGCATCCCGGGACGCCTCCGAAGACTGCTGCGCCATGCGCCGCACGAGGGGAGCGATACAGGGATCGCCGAGTCCGCAGAGCCCCACGAGGCCCCGTGCCCCGATGCGCGCCAGCTCCGGCTCCCCGGTGACCCACTCCAGGAACTGCTTCTGCCAGAAAGGCGCCGCCGAGGACGTCGCGAGGATGCGCACGACCGCGCGCAGTCGGGCCGGCGAGAGCACCGAGTCGCACTCGGCATCTTCCGCCGCGGGCATTCCTTCCTGGCGCAGCCAGGACTTGAGCGTCAGCGGCACCGCCACGGCAAAGATGGCGAGGACATCGGCGAGGCGCCGGGAGTGCGGCGCCGGCTGCCAGGAGAGCGCGCTTCCCGCCGTTCGCAGCAGCTGCAGCAGCTCCCCCGATGCCGTGCGTATCGCGGGATCCGGCTCCTCGCCTGCCGGCAGCGTCAGCAAAGGCGTACCCCAGCCCGCGAATGCGTCGAGAGTCAGCTCCCAGAGGCGCTCGTCCGTCGCCAGCCGGGGCAGCGCCGCGAACACGGCGCCGAGTCCCGCCGGCAACGCCGGATGCGCGGCACTCAGGAGCGCGCGGGCCGCGAGATGCACGATCCGCGGATCCTCGAGCTCGAGGCCGCGGGACACCATCGCCTGCTCCACGGGATCGAGTCCCCCAGCGGCGCAGAGCGCGCCCAGCGCCAGGGCGAACAACCGCGTACCCGGCCGCGCCGCGCGGAGTAACTCGTGCCACCTCGGGGTATCCCGGCCGCGAAGCTCCGTCAGGAGCGCGGGAAGAACGGCGCCGAGGGGGCTCGCCGCCGCCTCCTCCGTGATCAGCGACCACGCCTCATCCGGATGACGGGCGACGAACGCCGCGAGGTAGACGTGCGCTTGCGCCTGCAGCGGCTGGCGCGGCTCCGCACCAACGACGGAGGCGAGGAGCGCCGACCACGCCGCGGCGTCGCGGCACAGCAGATCGAGCCGGTCGAGCAGCTCCCGCGCGAGGTCGGCCGCGCGCGCCGCGGAAGGCTCGATCAGCGGCAGCAGGGTCTCGCGCCGGCCGGGGGGTTCGAGCGACTCGTCGCGCGGTGGTGGAAACACCGGCAGCGCCCCGGCGTGCAGCGCCTTCCACAGGGAGTACGTGTCGGCGGCAGGCAGCGGCTCCAGGAGCCGGCTGCCGCCCCGGCGCACGAAGGGCTCGGCGCCCTCGAGCCACCAGCGCCATCCCTGCCGCTCGACGGCGGCCCGGACCGGAAGATGCGTCGTTTCCGCGCCCAGCTTGCCGAAGGTTGCTGTCAGCCGTTCCATCTCGCGAGTGAGCTGCGACTCCCAACTCTGACGCCGCTCGGCCGTCATCTCGAGATGGCCCTCCGCCCAGTGCTCGAGGCAGCCGGCGGCAGCATAGGCGACTGCTGGCGAGTTGTGAGTGGCGCAGCGAACGAGGATGTCGACGGCGCTATCGCGCAGCTTGCAGATGTCATCCGCAGGGTCGATGACGATCGACAACTGCGTCGGTCGCTCCTGCTCCCACCGATGCGTACGCATCTGAAGCCGCAGAAAGCCGCGCACCAGCGAGGCTGCGAGCTCCGCGGCCGCCGGGTCCGAATCCTCAGACCAGGACTTGAGGACGCTCAGCACAGCCGTGGCGTGGGTCAGCGGCCTCGCGACGGCAAGG
>Ga0187809_10001387_pt1 | contig 11405 bp, 11 predicted proteins | sample NC_wetland_sal_i_8_FD_132415 | JGI IMG/M metagenome (GOLD analysis project Ga0187809, IMG submission 132415) | Wetland sediment microbial communities from Neuse River Estuary, North Carolina, USA - ASW_4 | ecosystem: Environmental > Aquatic > Freshwater > Wetlands > Sediment | place: USA: North... | reverse complement strand
TTCGTCGACAAGCAGCCGCTCGGCATGTGGCAGCAGATCCAGGGCTCTGAATACGGCTTCTGGGCCAACGTCAATCCGGCGGTGCCGCATCCGCGCTGGAGCCAGGCGACCGAAGAGGTCATCGGCACCGGCGAGCGTCGGCCGACTTTGCTGTTCAACGGCTATGGCGAATACGTCGCCGGCATCTACAAGGGCCTGGAAAACGAGCGTCTCTGGGCCTGAGTTCCGCCGCGCGGAAACGTGAACGAGCGGCGAGGGCCGCCGTGCTATCCTTACATCACTTCGTGGCTCGTGGGCATGACCTTTGGAGCCGGCGAACGAGACCCACGACTCCGGACGGCAGGGCGCCACGGCCACCTGAAGCAACTGCATCAGGGAGGCGAGCATGGGCTATTCCAACGTTCTCGTCGGCGCGGGCGCAACGCCCGCCGCAATCACCGTGCGCCGTATCGGCGTCGAGGATCTGAAGATCGCGTTGTCGCGCGGCTTCGACGACTTCCTGGCGATGCCGACGCACGCCATCTTCCTGTGCCTGTTCTATCCGCTGGCCGGTCTGGTGCTGGCGCGGCTCGCCTTCGGCTATTCGGTGGTGCCGTTGATCTTCCCCCTGGCGAGCGGCTTCGCGCTGGTCGGCCCGTTCGCCGCGCTCGGCCTGTACGAGATCAGCCGCCGGCGCGAGGCCGGGCTCGACGTCGGCGCGACGCACGTCTTCGACGTCATGCAGTCGTCGTCGATCGGCGCCATTGCCGCGCTCGGCGCGCTGTTCGTGCTGATCTTCGGCGTCTGGCTTGCGGTCGCCAATGCGATCTACATCGGCGACTTCGGCTATGCGCCGCCGGCCTCGATCGGCGCCTTCCTGCGCGACGTGTTCACGACATCGGCCGGCTGGAACCTGATCGTCGTGGGCAATGGCGTCGGTCTGCTGTTCGCCGTCGTCGTGTTGACGATCGGCGTCGTGTCGTTCCCGCTGCTGCTCGACCACGATGTCGGCGCGGCGGTGGCGCTGAAGACGTCGATCGAAGCGGTGGTGCGCAACCCTGTGACCATGGCGCTGTGGGGATTGATCGTCGCGGCGCTGCTGGTGCTCGCGTCGGTGCCCGCGTTCCTCGGTCTCGCCGTCGTGCTGCCGGTGCTCGGCCATGCGACATGGCACCTCTACCGGCGCACGGTCGATGCCGACGGCGTACCGAGACCGGAAGTGATGCCGCGGCCGCAACGCAAGGGCTCCGGCGCCGACTTCCCCGTCAACCTGCTGCCGTGGAAGCGCTGAGCGGCGCGCGCCGCCGCCTCAGGCGTCGAGGATGGCGACGGCGCGGGTCCAGCCGGCCGAGCCGCCGCGCACCTTGACCGGAAAGCAGCTCACCATGAAGCCGGTCGGCGGCAGCGCCTCGAGATTGTGCAGCTTCTCGATATGGCAGTAGCCGATGTCGCGGCCGGCGCGATGGCCTTCCCAGATGATCGCCGGATCGCGCGTCTCGGCGTAGCGCTGCATCGTGAAGACGAACGGCGCGTCCCAGCTCCAGCCATCGGTGCCGGTGACGCGCACGCCGCGCTCAAGGAGATACATCGTCGCCTCGCGCCCCATGCCGCAGCCTTTGGCGACGTAGTCGGGCTGGCCATAGGCGGCGCCGGCGCTGGTGTTCACCACGACGATTTCAAGTGGTGAAAGCGTATGACCGATGCGCGCGAGCTCGGCCGCGACGTCGGCCGCCGTGACCACGTAGCCGTCGGCAAAATGGCGGAAGTCGAGCTTCACCCCCGGCTGCAGGCACCAGTCGAGCGGCACCTCGTCGATGGTGAGCGCGCGCCGGCCGTGGTCCATGGTCGAGGCGAAGTGGTAAGGCGCGTCCAGATGCGTTGTGCAGTGCGTCGACAGCTTGACCCACTCGATGCCCCAGCCTTCGCCGTCGGGCAGGTCTTCCTTTTTCAGCCCGGGAAAAAACTTCAGCACCTCGGCCGCGGTCTGCTGGTGGTCGCGATACTCGATCTGCGGTCCGTAACCGGGCGGATCGGCGGCGACGCCGTTCTCGAGCGGCACCGAGATGTCGATGATTTTGCGCGCCATTTCCGGTCCTTTCGCGCCGCACTACTTGTGCCGGGCACTCGCCTCTTCGATAGTGCAAAGCATGGCTGAGACGGCCGGGACAAGTCCGGCCGACATGGAATGGAGTGAAACCGACATGCCTGCCTATTGGGTCGCGCGTTCGAAGATCAACGATCCGGTCGAGTACAAGAAATACACGGACCTGGTGCCCGGGATCATCGCCAAGTTCGGCGGCAAGGTGCTCGCCCGCGGCGGAAAATTCCAGATCATGGAAGGCCCGGACAAATTCCACCGCTTCGTGGTCATCGAATTCCCGACATTCGAGCAGGGCGTCGCCTGTTTCACCTCGAAGGACTACGACGACGCTGCGGCGTTCCGGCGCACTGGCGCCGGCGAGGTCGAAACCATCATGGTGGAGGGGATTTAGCCCACCTTCGCCGCGACCTGGCCTCTAGCGCCAGGAACTGAAAGCCGCTTACAATGCGGCAAAACGAAATCCAAAACGGGAGGAACGGATGTTTTCCAGACTGAAACTGAAGACGTGCGCGTGGATGGCGGGCGTCGGAGCTGCGGCGGTCGCCACCGCCCTGTTCGCGACCCAGCCGGTGCAGGCGCAGGACAAGAAGCCGATCAAGATCGGCTTCTCGATGTCGCTGACCGGCTTCCTGTCGCCGGTCGGCAAGCAGGGCCTGCTCGGCATGGAGATCTGGAAGGACCAGGTCAACAAGGCCGGCGGTCTGCTCGGGCGCCCGGTGCAGTTCGTCTACTACGACGACAAGAGCTCGCCACAGGAAGTGCCCGGCATCTACACCAAGCTGCTCGACGTCGACAAAGTCGACCTCGTCGTCTCGGGTTACGCCACCAACGAAGTGGCGCCGGCGATGCCGATCGTCATGCGCAAGGGCAAGACCTTCATCAGCCTGTTCGCGCTCGACGTGAACTCGCAGTTCAAATACCCGAAATACTTCTCGGTGCTGCCGACCGGCCAGAGCACCAAGGCCTCGTTCACCGAGGGCTTCTTCCAGGTGGCCAAGGCGGAAGGCATCAAGACCGTGGCTCTCGCCGCGGCCGACGCCGAGTTTTCGCAAAACGCCTGTGAGGGCGCGCGCGAGAACGCCAAGAAGGCGGGCATGAAGATCGTCTACGACAAGAGCTATCCGCCCCCGCCGAAGACCACCGACTTCACGCCGATCGTGCGCGCGCTGCAGGCGGTGAACGCCGACGCCGTGGTCGTCTGCTCGTATCCGGCCGACTCGGTCGGCATGGTCGAGGCCGCGAACGAAATCGGCCTGAAGCCGAAGATGTTCGGCGGCGCGATGGTCGGCCTGCAGGTCACCGCCTTCAAGGAGAAGCTGAAGAACAAGCTGAACGGCATCGTCAACTACGAGACGTGGGTGCCGGACAAGAAAGAGATGTACAAGGGCACCGAGGCGTTCTTCAAGGAATACCAGGCGCGGGCCAAGGGCGCGGGCGTCGATCCGCTCGGCTATTATCTCGGCGGCTGGGGCTACACCTACGTGCAGGTCCTCGGCGAAGCGATCAAGGGCGCGGGCAGCATCGACGACAACAAGCTGGCCGCCTACCTCAAGTCGCACAGCTTCGACACGATCATGGGACCGATCAAGTTCGGCGCCAAGGGTGAGTGGGCCCAGGGCCGGATGCTCACGGTGCAGTACCATGACATCAAGCCGGACGCGAACCTCGATACCTGGCGCGGCATGAGCTACCAGACCGTGCTCGAGCCCTCGAACCTCGCCACCGGCAAGCTGATCTTCCCCTACGAGAAGGCGCACAAGTAAGCCGCTCTCGCGACGACATCGAAACGGCGCCGTGTGACGAACACGGCGCCGTTTTTGTTTGGGTGCTTCTGACTTCGGGAGGAGATCGGACGGCGACGACCATCTTTCTTCACCTCCCCCTGGAGGGGGGAGGCCGCCGCGCGTCAGCGCGGCGGGAGGGGGTGATCTTTTCCAGAGAGAGAGCACCCCACCCCGCGCGCCTGCGGCGCGCGACCCTCCCCCTTCAGGGGAGGGTGAAGGAGCGCCTACCCTTCGATCCCCAGATAGAACTGACGGATCAGGTCGTTGTTGTTGAGTTCTTCGGCCGAGCCGCCCTCGAAGGCGATCTTGCCGTGCACGATGACGTAGCCGCGGTCGGCGATGCGCACCGCCTGCACGAAGTTCTGCTCCGCCATCAGCACCGTGAGGTGGTAGTGGTCCTTCAGCCGCTTGACGGCGTCGATGGTGCGGCTCACGAGCAAGGGCGACAGTCCGACGGACGGCTCGTCGATGAGCAGGATGCGCGGCGAGAGCATCAGCGCGCGGGCCAGCGCCAGCATCTGCTGCTCGCCGCCGCTCATCGAACCGGCGAGCTGGCTCTTGCGCTCGGCCAGCCGCGGGAAGATCTCGAAGCAGAATTCCAGGTTCGGCTTGATCTGCGGGCGCGCCTTCTGGCGGCTGGCGCCGAGCAGCAGGTTTTCTTCCACCGTCTGTCGCGGAAACAGCCGGCGGCCTTCCGGCACCAGCGCGATGCCGAGGTCGACGATCTGCTCGGTGGTCTTGCCGACGAGGTCGTGCGTCTCGCCGTCGATGCGCGCGACGATGCGGCCCTTCTGCGGGCGCACCATGCCCATCATGCATTTCATCAACGTGCTTTTGCCGTTGCCGTTGGTGCCGAGCAGCACGACGGTCTCGCCGCCGCCGGCGCGCACGGTGACGTCTTCCAGCACGCGCACCGAGCCGTAGGCCGCGTCGATGCCCTCGACGCTGATGCTGTTGTCGTTATGTGCCAAGGTAGGCCCCCACGACGTCCTTGTCCTTGATCACGTCGTCCGGCGCGCCGTCGGCGATCTTCTTGCCCGAGACGAGTACCGCGAGCCTCTGCGAGAACGCCATCACCGCGCGCATGATGTGCTCGATCATGATGATGGTGATGCCGCGCTCGTTCAGCCGGATCAGCAGCTTGACGATGTCCTCGACCTCGGAATGCGACAGCCCGGCCATCGCCTCGTCGGCGATCAGCAGCTTCGGCTCGGCCGCGACCGCGCGGGCAAGCTCGAGCTTGCGCATCTCGACCTGCGTCAGGTCGCGCGGATTGTGCCGCGCCTTGCCGTCGAGCGAGACCAGCGCCAGCAGCTCCATGCAGCGCTCGTCGAGCTCGGCCGCGGAGAGATGCTGGCCCGAACGCGCCGCGACCGTGTAGACCAGCGGCACGTGGATGTTCTCGGCCACGGTCATGCTCATGAACGGCCGCGGCAGCTGGAAGCTGCGCGCCAGCCCGAGGCGGGTGCGCTCGTGCGCGGTCATGCCGTCGACCTTCTCGCCGGCGAAGGTGACGCTGCCGTCCTCGTTGTGCAGCGTGCCGCAGATGCAGTTGACCAGCGTCGACTTGCCGGAGCCGTTCGGGCCGATGAGGCCGAGACGTTCTCCTTGCGCGACGGCAAGGTCGATCGAATCGAGCGCGACGAAGCCGCCGAAGCGCTTGCCGACGCGTTCGATCTGGAGGAGCGGCGCGGTCATGGCTTGCTCCTCCTGCCGAACCAGGTCTGCCACAGGCCGATGATGCCGTTCGGTGCGACGATGACGAAGCCGACCAGCAGCAGGCCGACGATCAGCAGGTTGACCGCCGACGAGATCGTGACGGTGGCGACCTGCTGCAGGGTGCCGAGCAGGACGGCGCCGATCAGCGGCCCGCCCCAGGACGTGGTGCCGCCGATCAGCGGCATGGCGATGGTGTTCACGGCGTAGCCGAGGTCGAACACCGAGCCCGGCTCCGTGTAGCCGATGTAGAACGGGAAGGGCGCGCCGGCCATGCCCATCAGCGCGCCGGAGATGACCGTCGCGACCAGCTTGAGCTTGAGCGTCGGCACGCCGCAGGCCTCGGCCGCGAGTTCGTCGTCGCGGATGGTGGCGAAGCCGACGCCGAGCCGCGAGCGCTCGATCAGCCGCGCGGTGGTGAGCGCGATGATCGTCAGCAGCAGCATCAGGATGAACAGATACTGGATGTACGGCCCGATCACCGGCACGGTGTTGGGCGGGATGACGTAAGCGCCGCGTGAGCCGCCGACGAAGGACCAGTTGACGATCAGGGTCTGCAGCACGACGGCGAGCGCCAATGTGGCGATGGCGAAGAAGACGCCGCGCAGCCGCAGCGTCAGGTAGCCGGTGCCGAGGCCGACGAGCCCCGCCATGATGCCGGCGATGACGATGATCACCGGCACGGGCAGGGGGAAGATCGCCTGCATGGCCGGCAGGATCGAGGACGGGAACACGTCCTCCGGCGACTGGCCGATCGTGTAGAGGAAGACGCTGGTATAGGCGCCGATGGCGAAGAAGCCGGCCGAGCCGAAGTTCACGTAGCCGCAGTAGCCGCCGAGGATGTTCCAGGCGGTCGCGAGGATGATGAACTGCAACACCGTGTAGCCGGCAAAGAACATGTAGTCGTTGCCGAAGAAACGCAGCAACAGATAGAGCGCGGCGGCGATGACGGCCTGGATGAGGACGAAGACGTACGTGCGCACGGTCAGCGCCCCAACAGGCCGGAGGGACGGACAGCGAGCGTCAGCAGCAGAATGCCGAACGACACGGCCGGCGCCCAGGACGGGCCGTAGAAGGTCGAGGTGATGCTCTCGATGACGCCGAGCAGCAGCGCGGCGATCAGCGTTCCCGGCAGGCTGCCCAGTCCGCCCAGCACGCAGATGGCGAAGATGCGGCCGATGTAGTCACGCCCGACCGACGGGATCACCGGCTGGATGATGATCAGGAACGCGCCGGCGAGCGAGGCGGTGGCGATGGAGATGCCGAAGGCGACGCGCTTGATGCGGGTCGGGTCCACCGCCATCAGCCGCAGCGCCAGCGGGTCCTGCGACACGGCCATCACCGCGCGGCCGATGAAGGTGCGGCCGAGGAAGATCTGCAGCCCCGCGAACATGATCAGCGAGATGATGCAGGGCACCAGCATGCGGTACGGGAATTCGAGCGAACCGATGTGCAGGCTCGAGCCGATATAGGACGCGTCGACCGAGCGGTAGTCGACGCCGAACACCAGCACGAGGAAGACCTCGGTCACGAACAGCAGGCCGAAGAAGAAGGCCAGCCCGCGCAGCGAATCCTGGCCGCGTTTCTCGAAGGACAGATAGAAGATCTGATAGACCGCCGCGCCCAACAGGTAGAACAGCGGCAGCGCGATGATGCCGACGACGATCGGGTCGATGCCGTAGCGGGCGTTGACGATGTAGGCGACGTAGGAGCCGAGGATGATGAAGGCCGGGTGCGCGATGTTCACGACGTCGAGCATGCCGAACGAAATCGAAATGCCGGCGGTGACCGCGGCGTAGAAACCGCCGAGCAGCAGCCCGGCGATGATCGCATTCATCAAAAGACTGAATTCCATGCCGCCCTCAGCCCTCGTGCCCTTGCAAGGGCAGATGCGGAGAACCGGCGCGGCGCACCGTCATCGATGCCGCAGGCGGCGTGGCCGACATTGTCCCCTCGTTCGTCCCGTCACGTTTCTTCTTGGCGCGTTTGCGCTCTTTTTATCCGCCCGTGCGCAGCGCGCCGGACGGTTGGTCCTGCTGCGGCAGCTCGTCGTGGCCGCGGCAGGGGGTGCAGTTTGCACCGGAATTTGCCGGCTTGGCTAGCCGAATTGATCGGGCGTCCAACCAATCCCGCGGCAACGGGCCGCACGCCGGCCGCAACCGGCGCGCGTCGTCGCTCGTCCCGTATCGCGGATCAGGCCGCGGCCGCCTGCGGCTTCACGCCGGCGGGCAGCTGCATCGGCTTGTTGGCGCTGTCCTTGAACTCGACCGTCATGAAGATCATCTCGCGGTCGCCCAGGTTTTCCAGATCGTGCACCTTGAACTCGCCGGCGCCGTAGGTCTCGTGGCGCGTCTCGCCCACCTGATAGGTGTACTCGACGGTGGTGCCGTCGTGCACGTGCTGGCGGCCGCGCCCGCCGCTCACCGAGGTCCAGAAATAGTCGAGCACGTGGCGATGGAAGCCGATGCGCTCGCCGGGGGCGAGCTTAATCATCCACACGCGCGTGCGCTCGTTCTCGGACAGCAGCATCGAGCCGACGCACGGGTTCGGGTTCTTCGCCTCGCGGTCGAATTCCGCGGCGATATCGGCCGGCCACTGCGATTTGTCTTTTTTCTCAGCCGCCTTGTCGAGCATTGTCAAAGCCATGGCATTCCTCCAGTGCTATTGAGCGTCATATATAGGATAATCCCGTCGTCGAAAAGATTGAGGAACCTCAATTGCCGGGAGCTTCAGGACAACGCGCGGTCGTCATCGGCGGCTCGATGAGTGGGCTGCTCAGCGCCCTTTTGTTGCGCAGGGCCGGGTGGGACGTCGACGTTTACGAACGGGTGGAAACCGAATTGTCCGGCCGCGGCGCGGGGATCGTGGCGCAGCAGGAACTCATCGAACGGCTGCGCACCATCGGGCTAGCGACCGACGAGCTCGGCGTGCACATCACCACGCGCAAGATCCTCGACGCGCAGGGGCGGCTGACGCACCATTACGAATGCCCGCAGGTGCTCACCGCGTGGGAGCGCGTGTATCGGCTGCTGCGCGACGCCTTTCCCGGCGAGCACTATCATCGCGGCCGTGCACTCGCCGGCCTGGCGCAGGACGCCGACAAGGTCGTTGCCCACTTTTCGGATGGAGAAAAAATCCAGGCCGACCTGCTGGTGGGCGCCGACGGCATCCGTTCGACCGTGCGGCAGCAATGTCTGCCGGACGTGTCGCCGCAATATGCCGGCTACAGCGCCTGGCGGGCGCTCATCGCCGAGAGCGCGTTTCCACCGGCGGTGCACCAGGAGCTGTTCGAGTACATGTCGTTCGGCCTGCCGCCGGGCGAGCAGTTTCTCGGCTATCCGGTCGCCGGTCCGGACAACGACCTGCGTCCCGGCCATCGCCGCTTCAACGTCGTCTGGTACCGGCCGGCCGAGGAAAAAACCAAGCTGCAATGGCTACTTACGGACGAGAGCGGCTTCACACACGCGATCTCGATCCCGCCGCCGCTGATCCGGCCCGAGGCCATCGCCGAGATGCGCGCCGACGCCGAACGGCTGCTGGCGCCGCAATTCCGGCAGATCGTGCGGCTGATCGCCGAGCCGATCCTGCAGCCGATCTACGATCTCGCCTCGCCGCAGATGGCGTTCGGGCGGGTGGCGATCCTCGGCGACGCGGCCTTCGTGGCGCGGCCTCATGTCGCAGCCGGCGTGTCCAAGGCGGCGGACGACGCGGCGGCGCTGGTCGAGGGGCTGCGTGCAGAGCACGACGTCGCCGCCGGGCTCCGGCGCTATGCGGCTGCGCGGCTTGACGAAAACCACCGCATCATCGAGCGGGCGCGCCATCTCGGCGCCTATTTGCAGGCGACGCGCACGAAAGCCGAGCAGGTGCGCGCCGGCCGCCACGCGACCGACGACGCGGTGCTGTCGGAAACCGCCGTGCTGGATTTCCTCTACGCGTAGCCTTCTTACCCTCTCCCCGCGTGCGGGGAGAGGGAAAGCTCACAGCCCCAGAATTTTCTTCGCGTTGCCGCCGCACAGCGCCGCGCGGGTGGCGTCGTCGAAGCCGGCGACCGAATTGACGTGGCCGATCGGGTCGTTCTCCAGCATGTCGAACGGATAGTCGGTGCCGAGCACGATGCGGTCGGCGCCGTAGGTCTTCACCAGTGCCTCGAGCTGATGCGGCGTGAAGACGATCGTATCGAAATAGACGTTGCGGTGCAGGTAGGTCGTCGGCGGCTTCGGCAGGTTGCCATGCGAGTCCGACCGCGCGCCCCAGGCGTGGTCGATGCGGCCGGAATAGGCGCCGAGATAGCCGCCGCCATGCGCGGCGAGAACGCGCAGCCCGGGATGACGCTCGAACACGCCGTCGAAGATGAGGTAGTGCAGCGCCATCGTCGTATCGAGCGGATTGCCGATTACGTTGTTGAAGTAGAAGCGGCCGAACCGCTGCGGCTGGGTAAAGCCGGTCGGGTGGATGAACACCAGCGCGTCCAGCTCCTCGGCCTTTTTCCAGAACGGCGCGAAGGCCGGATCGGACAACTCCTTGCCGTTGACGTTGGTGAGGATCTCGACGCCCTTGAAGCCGAGCTGCTTCATGCCGCGCTCGAGTTCGTTCGCCGCTTCGTTGCCGTCCTGCATGGGGACGCCGCCGAGCGCGATGAGCCTGTCCTTGTGCTTGCCGACGTATTCGGCGATGCCGTCGTTGAGCGCGCGGGCGGCCTCGACGCCGACGTCGACAGGCAGGTGATAGTAGATCTGCGGCGGCGCCGGGCAGATGAGCTGGATGTCGACGCCCATGTCGTCCATCGCGGCAAAGCGCTCGTCGGTCGTGCTCATGCGGGTGCGGACGTCGGCGGCCTGCTTGGCCATGATGGCCTGCGTATCCGGGCTCGACGTCGCAACCAGCGGATCGGTGGCGTTCTTCAGATGCGGCGCGACGATCTCGAACACGCGCGGCACCGTGACATGGGCGTGCATGTCGATGGTGACGCTCTTCGGCCGCCGCTCGCGACCGGGCTTGCCATGCTTCCGCGCGGCGGTGTTCGCGTATTTATTCCAGATTTCGGTCATTCGACTTGTCCTTGATTGCAATCTTTGACCCTCACCCTGAGGAGGCGGCGTAAGCCGCCGTCTCGAAGGGTGAGGCCCTCGACCATCCTCATCCTTCGAGACGAGCGCTTCGCGCTCTCCTCAGGATGAGGATGGAAACTAGAACACGCCCAGGTGCTGCCGCAGGACGGCGTCGTCCTGCTTGAGCGCGGCGGGCGTGGAGACGACCGCGACCTGGCCGGTGTTGAGCAGCACGATGTCGTCGGCGACGTCGAACACGAGCGTCGGGTTCTGCTCGACCAGCACGATCGACAGGCCGCTCTGCTTGAGCTTGCGGATCGTCTCCATGACCTCGTGCACGATCTGCGGCGCCAGGCCTTCCGACGGCTCGTCCATCAGGAGCACGCGCGGATTGCCCATCAGCGCGCGGCCGATCGCCAGCATCTGCTGCTCGCCGCCGGACAGGTGCGCGGCCATCTGCGCCGCGCGCTCCTTCAGCCGCGGGAATGTCGCGAACACCGTGTCGAGCGTCCACGGCGCGTGCGCGCTGGTGCGCGGCTCGCGCGCGGCGACGACGAGGTTCTCGCGCACGGTCAGGCTCTTGAAGATGCGGCGGCCCTGCGGCACCAGCGCGACGCCGCAGGCGGCGATGTTCTCCGGCGACCGGCCGGCGACCTCGTCGCCGAACACGGTGACCTTGCCGCGGCGCGGCGCGAGCAGGCCCATCGCCACGTTCATGCAGGTCGACTTGCCGGCGCCGTTGCGGCCGAGCAGGCCGAGCATGCGCGCCTCGCCGAG
>Ga0187809_10001386_pt1 | contig 11414 bp, 9 predicted proteins | sample NC_wetland_sal_i_8_FD_132415 | JGI IMG/M metagenome (GOLD analysis project Ga0187809, IMG submission 132415) | Wetland sediment microbial communities from Neuse River Estuary, North Carolina, USA - ASW_4 | ecosystem: Environmental > Aquatic > Freshwater > Wetlands > Sediment | place: USA: North... | reverse complement strand
TTCCGGACCCTGGACGAGGCCAACCGGTACCGGGACGAGATCAGCAGGATGATGAACGGCGCAAATATCTACGTGATCCAGGAAACCATCGAGGTAAAACCGGACAAGGACCAGGATACCGACGATCCGAACGCCAACTGATACTGCCGTAATTATCCCTTAAAGCGTTTCTTATTAGCGAAACTCCTCTATTTTTGACGCGCTGAATCAACTGCGATCATGGACCATCTGAAGGATAAAATAAAAGGGCTGGCTGCCTCCTATGCCGGCGAATTCATCGGGATCCGCCGGCATCTGCATGCCCACCCCGAACTGAGCTTTGCCGAATTTGAAACGGCTGCGTTCATTCGTGAGCAGCTCGGGCAATGGGGTATCGGTTATTCAGTCATGGGCGGCACCGGCGTGATCGGCCTCATCCAGGGGAAAAACCCCGATGAAAAGGTCGTTGCGCTTCGCGCCGACATGGATGCGCTGCCGATCCTTGAGCAGAATGACGTTGATTACCGGTCCCGGCACCAGGGCGTTATGCATGCGTGCGGGCACGATGTTCATACGAGCTGCCTGCTCGGCGCCGCCAGGATCCTTCATGAGCTCAGGGATCAATGGACCGGCACGGTCAAACTGATCTTTCAGCCCGGTGAGGAAAAAAACCCGGGGGGCGCCAGTATTCTCATCCGGGAAGGGGTGCTGGAGAACCCGGCACCGGGTTCGATATTCGCATTGCATGTCAACCCGGCGCTGGCGGTCGGGAAACTGAGCTTCCGGGGAGGAATGGTGATGGCCAGCGCCGACGAGATCTACATAACAGTCTCCGGCCAGGGGGGCCATGCCGCAGCGCCGCACCTCACCGCCGATACGGTACTGACGGCTGCCCAGATCGTCGTCAACCTGCAGCAGGTGGTGAGCCGTATGAACAATCCTTTCAATCCGTCCGTCCTTTCCATTACTTCCGTGCATGGCGGCAATGCCACGAACGTCATCCCGTCTGAAGTGAAGCTGACCGGTACCTTCCGGGCGATGAATGAGGCCTGGCGTTTCAGGGCCCATGAACTGATCACCCGTATTTGCAGGGACACAGCCGCCCAGTCGGGCGCGCAGGCCGATGTTCATATTGACGTGGGCTATCCGTTCGTGATCAACAACGAGGAACTGACCGAAAAGGCCCGGCAGCGCGCTATTGCTTTCGTCGGGGCGTCGGCCGTGGAGGAAACCGAAATGAGAATGGGAGCGGAAGATTTTGCCTTTTATTCCCACCGGATCCCCGCCTGTTTTTTCCGGCTGGGAGTGGGTAACCCTGAAAAGAAGATCACCTCCGGGGTCCATACCCCCACCTTCAACATTGACGAGAGCGCCATTGAAACCGGGATCGGCATCCTGGCATGGCTGGCCGTGCAGTAAGATCCGTGTCCACTCTTTCATCCTTCTGGTATTTCGACGGGCCAACCCGGTACAGCAGCCTGTCAAGGAAGCGGTTATGCCAGGGAAATAATGCGCCGGGGCGTCCCGGAAAGAGACAAATGTCACCCGGGAAGAATCAATAGTTTCGTACTTTTAATTCCAGCTTGAACGTTACAGCAACAAACTTCCGCGAGGCGCTCCTGCGGCAGCAAATAAAGTCATTATATGCAAAAACATTATCTGAAACAGGAAGCCCTGGATTATCATTCCAAGGGCCGCCCCGGAAAGATCGAGGTCCTTCCTACGAAGGCGACCAAGACGCAACGGGACCTGTCCCTGGCGTATTCGCCGGGCGTGGCCATTCCCTGCATGGAAATCCACGATAAACCGGAAACCGTGTACCAGTATACCGCCAAGGGCAACCTGGTCGGCGTGATCAGCAATGGTACAGCCGTGCTGGGCCTCGGAAATATCGGGCCGGAAGCCGGCAAGCCGGTCATGGAAGGTAAGGGGGTGTTGTTCAAGATCTTTGCAGACATCGATGTATTCGATATTGAAATCAATGAAAAGGACCCTGAAAAACTGGTGGACATCATCGCCGCCCTGGAACCTACCTTCGGCGGGATCAACCTGGAGGACATCAAGGCTCCGGAGTGCTTTTACATCGAACAGGAACTGAAAAAGCGCCTGCACATCCCGGTGATGCATGACGACCAGCACGGGACGGCCATCATCAGTGCGGCCGCCCTGCTGAATGCGCTGGAGATCCAGCACAAGAAGATCGAACGGGTAAAGTTTGTCGTCAACGGCGCAGGTGCGGCCGCCCTGGCCTGCCTGCAGCTGTATGAATCACTGGGCGCCCGGACCGCGAATTTCACATTATTCGATACCAAGGGCGTCATCCATGCGGGAAGGATCGGGCTGGACGAAACGAAAAGAAAATATGCACACGACCTGGATCCGTCCCTGACCCTGGAGGGCGCCATGAAAAACGCCGATGTTTTTATCGGCCTGAGCGTTGGCAACGTGCTGACACAAGGCATGATCAAAAGCATGGCGAAAAACCCGATCGTATTTGCCATGGCCAATCCCGATCCTGAAATATCCTGGGATGATGCCATCGCCGCCCGGAAGGACGTGATCATGGCGACCGGCCGCAGTGATTATCCCAACCAGGTCAATAATGTGCTGGGCTTCCCGTATATTTTCCGGGGTGCCCTGGACGTGCGCGCCACCCAGATCAACGAAGCCATGAAGCTGGCCGCAGTGAAGGCACTGGCGGGCCTGACCAAGTTGCCGGTACCGGACATCGTCACCCTTGCCTATAATGAAAAAACCATCGTCTTCGGCCCCAATTATATTATACCAAAACCGCTCGACAACCGGCTGTTGTCGACCGTGGCTCCCGCGGTCGCCCGCGCTGCCATGGAAAGCGGCGTGGCCCGGGAACCGATCAGCAACTGGCCCGAATATGTTAACAGGCTCAATGAGCGGCTCGGGATCGACAACCAGTTGTTCAGGATCCTGGGAAACAAGGCGCGGAAAAACCCGAAACGCGTGGTGTTCGCAGAAGCGGAAAATCAGAAGATTCTCAAGACGGCCCAGATGGTGCAGGATGACGGTTTTGCCCACCCGATACTCCTGGGAGACCGCAAGCGGATCGTACAGATCGCGCGGGAGAACCGGATCGACATCGAGGGCATCCCCATTATTGATCCCCGCGGGGAGGAGGCGGCCGTCAAGCGGGCTGAGTTCGGTGAACTGTTCTTTGCCAAGCGGCGGCGAAAGGGTTTCAATTTTTATGAATCCAAGAAAATGATGCGCGACCGGCTGTATTTCGGGTGCATGATGGTGGAAACCGGGGAAGCCGATGCCATGATCTCGGGCCTGTCGAGGAACTACCCCGACACCGTGCGTCCGGCCCTCCAGGTCATCGGGATGGAAGAAGGCACGAAGCGCGTCGCCGGCATGTATATTATCATGACCAAGAAAGGTCCTTTGTTCCTGGCCGATACGACCGTCAATTTCAATCCGACGGCCGAAGAACTGGCAGACATCACGCTGATGGTCGCCAAGGAAGTGCGCAATTTCGGAATCAGCCCGGTCATCGCCATGATCAGTTATTCCAATTTCGGCAGCAGCGATTCCCCGGAGGCCAAGCTGGTCGCCCGCGCCCGGGAGATCGTGAAGGCAAAGGAACCCGCCCTGGTTGCGGACGGTGAAGTGCAGGTGAATATCGCCTTTAACAAGGAAGTCATCAAGGATAATTATCCGTTCAGCGAACTGGTGGATAAGGACGTCAACGTCCTGATCTTTCCGAACCTGGCCGCGGGAAATGTCGCGTATAATCTCTTGCAGGAAGTGGGCGGATTCGATGCGATCGGACCGATCCTCCTGGGACTGAGCAAACCCGTGCACGTCCTGCAGCTGGGCAGCCAGGTCCGCAGCATATTCAACATGGTGCTCATTGCGGTGGTGGATGCTCAAATGAAATGCGCGGACAGCCGGGTGGATGAAAAACCGGCCGCGCCGAGGTGGAAGAAAATAAAGCGGGTGGCCGCCGAAGAGGTCCTGGACAAAAAGAGCCAGCATTAACAACTCACGAAAATTTGCAGACAGCGTATGAAGATTTTTTCGACGGTGGGAGGATTTCTGCTCATGTTAAAGGGCATGTTGACCAAACCGGAAAACCTCAAAATGTACTGGAAGGAACTGATGCACCAGTCCGTGGAGATCGGGATCGGTTCCCTGGGAATCGTCGCCATCATCTCGGTGTTCATGGGTGCGGTGAGCGCGGTGCAAACCTCCTACCAGCTCACGAGCCCGCTGCTTTCAAAGGAAACGATCGCCTACATCGTGCGTGATACGGTCATCCTTGAATTTGCGCCGACCCTCGTGTGTATCGTGCTGGCGGGGGTGATCGGCAGCAAGATCGCGGGAGAACTGGGTAACATGCGGGTGAGTGAACAGATCGACGCGCTGGAGATCATGGGCATCAATTCGAAGTCCTACCTGATCTTGCCGAAGATACTGGCGGCGCTCATCACCATCCCGCTCCTGGTGATCCTGGCGATGGTGCTGGGTATTTATGGCGGCCGGCTGGCGGGCAGCGTGGGCAATATCATTCCCACCGAACTTTACGACCGCGGGCTGGTGCAGAGTTTTGTGCCGAAGAATGTCTGGTTCGGCCTCGCCAAGGCGTATACGTTTGCCTTTATCATTAGCAGCGTCTCGTCCTATTATGGCTATAACGTCAAGGGCGGATCCCTGGAAATCGGCCGGGCGAGCACGACGGCCGTGATCACCAGTTGCATCCTGATCCTTTTTGCCGATTACATCCTGGCGTTTTTCCTGTTATAAGAAATAATTTTACAGAAAATATATGTACGCGACGCAGACTGAACGGCCCATTCGCCTTACGTTTGCTTAAACCAGGAAAACCCACATGATAGAAATCAGGCATGTCAGCAAGGGATTCGGGGACAAGGAGATCCTCCGGGATATTTCCGCAGTGATGGAGACCGGCAAGACCAATCTGATCATTGGTACCAGCGGCAGCGGCAAGACCGTTTTGCAAAAATGCATGGTCGGGCTGTTTGAAGTCGACGAGGGGGAGATCCTCTTTGACGGGAAAAGCCTGACCACGATGGTCCAGGAGGAGCGCAAGGAATTGCGCCAGCAGATCGGCATGCTTTTCCAGGGGTCTGCCCTCTTCGACAGCATGACGGTACAGGAAAACGTGAAATTCCCCCTGGACATGTTTACCGACTGGACGGCGGCCCGGAAAGTGGAAAGGGTGAACGACGTGCTCACCAGGGTGAACCTCGAGGGCACCAACAGCAAGTATCCCGCCGAGATCAGCGGGGGGATGAAAAAGCGCGTGGGGATCGCCCGGGCCATCGTGTTAAAACCCAAATATCTTTTTTGCGATGAGCCCAATTCGGGACTGGATCCCCAGACCTCCATTTTGATCGACAAGCTCATTCACGAGATCACGGTCGAAAACAACATCACCACCGTCATCAACACCCATGACATGAACAGCGTGATGGAGATCGGGGAAAATATCCTGTATCTCTACGACGGGAAGAAGGAATGGGAGGGGACCAGCAAGGACATCATATTCAGCCGCCACGAAAAGCTCAACGAGTTCATTTTTGCATCGGAGTTCCTGCGGGACGCCAAGGACATGCGTGTCCTGGAGCAAAAGGGCATTATCGATAACGACCGCGACATGGATGAGATCATCAAAACCGGCGGCGCCAGCCTCCTGGCGGATGATGACCATAAGGGCGATCCGCCGGAATGAACCGGCCACAAGTGTCCCCTTATCCCTCGCAGCCGCCGCCCGGCATTTTTCCTGCCGCGGGTGCCCCGGGGTGACTAAATTGTCGTAAAAGACTCAAATGAAAAAAGTCCTGGTTCTTCTTGTGCCTGTTGTCCTGGTGCAGGCACGCATCCCCGCTCCCGGCAGCCGCGAGGTGCTGCAAAAGATGCACGACCTCTATTATGGCAAATGGTATACAACGCGGTCTTTCGGGCAGGTGACCGGTATCTACCGGCACGATTCCCTGGTTCAGACGCAGTACTGGCATGAGCACATCAAATTGCCGGGGTTGCTCAGGATCGATTTCGGAAAGCCCGATAGCGGAAACGCCGTGATCTTCAGGGATGATTCCTCCTATGTTTTCCGCAGATTCAGGAAGGTCGCCGTACGCCCCTACGATGGCGACCTCATGCTGATGCTCGGTGACATGTATTTTTACTCCGTCGACAGCGTGATGAGACAATTTCAGACCTATGGATATGATCTAACGAAATGTCATGAGGACACCTGGAACGGGCAGGGTGTTTATGTGCTGGGTGCCAGCCGCGGGGAAGATTCGGTTAACCAGGTCTGGGTCGAAAAGACGCACTACACCGTCGTGCGATTTATCCGGCAGGATGCGGGTACGCGTGAAGAGGGACGCTTTGAACAGTATGTGCCCCTGGGAGGAGGTTACTCGGAGACCCTGGTGCATTTTTACATCAATGATCACCTGGTGCAGACCGAACAGTACGAGCACCTTTCCGCAGGTGAGCCGATGGATGATTCCCTGTTCGACACCCGAAAACTGGCGAACTGGAAGCCGTAAAAACGAAAGGGTGGGAAGAATTACTTTACGACCTGGAACTTGCCGGTTTCAATGATGTTGCCCTTGGCATCCCTCAGCTGAAATATATACACCCCCCTGTAAAAGGAGGTCAGGTCGACGTTGATCTTGGCATCGGACGGCTTGAGTTCGAGCATTTTTTTGCCAATGAAATTATACACCAGGAGGGTATAGGTCTTGGAATTATCCAGCCTGAACTCGAAATTGATGTAGCTGGAAGCCGGGTTGGGGTAAAATTTGACCGTGTTCGCTTCCGCCTCATTGTCAAATGATTGTTTCACCTGGGCATTGCTGCTGAGTTGAAGGCCGGCAATAAAAAGGATTATGTAGAAGATTTTTTTCAATATACCTGGTCAAAGACTTTAAAGTTACAAAATTTAACGAAGCCTCAAAACCAAACGGACAAATTATAACAAAGTTGTGTCTTTAGACTCTCCTAAAACGGAAAAGTTGCGGTTTAATTGCAGAAAATTGGAAAAAAGAGTACGGGATCATTTTTGTTTCAGACTAACAATCAACGAATTAATAGGTTATAAAGGGGTGGATTGACCGGCTGCGGCCCCCTTGGACAAGCCTAGCGCGACTGGCAGCAGTTTCCGGGAGGACTATATCGCTACCAGGGCCTTTTCCTTGTAAGCCCCGAAATTCCTCTGCAATGTCAACCTATTCTTCGCCCGGAGTTGCCATAAGTAAGATTTTGCGTACGCCGGACTATTTCCAGGATTCTACGCGTATTATTTTTAGGTTTCCGTGCGTGCTATTTCTAGGTTTCCGTGCAAAAACACTGAAAACGAGGAGTTAATCTAAGAAAAAACTATTCGAATCAAGCAATTGACTGACACTGTGATGGCATAAAGCGAGTCCGTTCGAGCCCCCCATCAGCCGCTTACCACACTTCGTAGGCCAGGAGTTCCTTTTCCTGTTTTGCGCGGCGCGTCTCCCGGATCACATACACGCAAGCCGCCGCCGCCACGGCGGTGATAGCAAAAAAATAGAGGGCATTCCTGCCCCTTCCGGTCCGTTTCTTTTTACAGGCCTCTCCCATGATGATACTGTTTCGGTTGATGAATTTTAAAATTAATAAAAATCGTGCCATACAAAAATGGCATGCCATCCTCACTGGTTAAAAATATTCACCGGTAATATGATCTCCAGCCGGTTTCTCCCGGTGCCGCCAAAAAGGTCCTCATCGAGCAGCCGCGAATATCGTAATCCGAAAGAAATCGGGGTTTCATTCCACCATTTCGTATCAAAATACACTTCCGCCCCGGCAGAACGAAAACGGGCGTTAAATCCTGCCCCTGTGGCGGAGAAGTCCTTTGCCCGGGTATCGTCGTAAAAGACATCTCCGCGGATCCTCATCAAATAAAGGATCTCCCCGAAGCCCGCATCCGGGTAAGCGATGGGAAAGTGATAATCAATGCCCCACTTCAACATCCGGTAAAGATTGATCGCGGCATATCCCCGGGAAAATGGAAAGTCACTTGAAAAGTTCAGCTGGCGCAGCGTGTCCCGGCCCAGGACCGCCAGGTCACCAATAAAGCTGTGGGTGGGGGCCAGCCCGGGAAAATAGGCTCTTGCATCCGCCATTACCTGGTATCCCCGGAACCGGGTGACCGGGAATTTACCCGTGAGACGGATGACCTGGGCAAATTTTGGATAGACCCGCTGCAGGGTGCTTTGCGTCTGGTGGTTGAACGTGATAAAGTTGCTGCTGTAGCCGTAAGTGATGTTGCCGATCGAATCCTTGTATATGCCGGGAAAACGGCTTTCATTGTAAACATACTGGCTGCCCGCGTCCAGGAAAGTGAAGGTTCGGTTGTGGCTCAGGTCCAGGGGCACGTGAAACCCCACGTACGGTTCGGCCTCATTGAATGCTACGACGCGATCGTGATACAGCGTCTTGCGGTCGAACGTATAATTAAAGCCGGCTGAAAAGACCGGGAACCATCCTCCGTAGTCGGCGCTGAACCCGACCTGCTTGGACCTTTCGGCCCGGTTGTAGTTCAGGGATACCTGGGACAACAGGGTGTTCAGAATATTTTCGCTCAGGAAGTTCAGGGTATAATCCGGATCGTTTACCTGCGGCTGTATACTGTGAAAATTGAACAACCGGAATCCTTTATGATAGGCAGTGCCCGGCAGCGTATCCCGGGGAACGTCCCCGAGCAGGTCATAGTTCGTCTTGCGAAGGGCGGTGATTCCGAAGGGAGGGATCGTATCAGGGACTGGCTCCCCCGCCGCGACCCACCGCTCCGCGCGCAGGGGAATTTCCTGGATCTTGTAGCCGAGAGATGTGAATTCAACCCACAGGAGCCCCTGCTGCCCTGCTGCCGGTTCATAACGCCCTGCGCCCACGTGGACCGGGTACGCCAGCGACCAAAGGGTCCGGTCTGCCAGGCTAAGCGCGAACAGCCCGTCGTCCCGCTGACCCGAGCGCGAAAAATAAACCGTGTCGTTCCGCACGAAGGGAACCCCGATCACTTCGTAGGAAAACGGCAGCAGGTAATCCGGTTTGCCATCCCCCAGCGGGATCAGGGCCAGCGACATTTCCCCGAGAGAATTCCGGACGGCGGTCAGGACCGTGTCACCGCGATAGAATTTCGGGTAAGTGTAAAACAGGTGATCGGGATTTGGTATGACCCGCAGGATCTTTCCGTTGTGGGCGTCGAGCAGGTGCAGGCAATACCGTGCATCCGGCGGGACATTTACCGCAATGACCCTCGTTCCGTCCGGGCTGATGTCCGGAGAAAAGTATTTCGTATGCCGTGTCAGCATCACCTCGCGGCCGGTGGCGAGATTGAGCAGCCGGAGATCACTGTAATCACGGTAACCCCACCGGCTGTCGGGAACATAGGCAGCGTAGACCAGCCGGCCGTTGCGATAACTGAATTGTTCATCCAGGCTGAAATCGCGGGTTCTGACCGCCATATCGCGGTTATGGTAACGGATGGTGAACCGGGGGACCCGTAAAAAGCCGCTTTGGACGAACAGGATCGAATCGCCGGACAGGAAAACAGGGTAGCGTTCGTCTTCATAAATACGGTGCCGGCCCGTTGTACCCGGGGGGACGTTTTGCAAATCGAAGCGGGCTTTGAAATAGTCGAGGGCCTCTTCCCGGAACCGGTGGTAGGATTCCCCGGAATACCGGAGGATCGCCCGCTGGAACGGATAAAAGCCTCCCCGGAAGGCCGCGGCGTCATGGGTCACCTGCTCCCAAAACCGGTCTCCCCAGAACTGCCTGCCGTAGGCTACCATCATGAAACCGAGCGGGTAATGGTCCGGAACAAAATCACGGAAAGAGCCGTTGCGCAGCTTCATCCAGCTGTAATTCCGGCCGTCCTTCCAGAGGGCGCGGTAGCCATTGTAGAAAGAAGGGAGCATCCCCCGTCCCTGCCTGCTCACATTGGTTTCATTGTATACGGCATCCCCTTCATAGAACCAGTTGGGAATCGCCGCGTTGTTGGCCAGTGCCTGGCCGTTCTCCCCGAAAAGATCATGCATCACCCTGGAAAGACCGACATCGAAATTGTTATCCTGCTGAACATGCCGGAATTCATGGATCGTGAGCTGGTCGGGCCACGGCAGGCTGCCGAGCTCGAAGCTGTTCTGTGCCGGGGTCATGTAAAATTCACTGCGGAATGGTCCCAGCGCAACATAGGCGTTGGACTGGGTCGTCTGGGCCTGCGCCACGATGTTGATCTTGCGGGTGGCCGGTCCGATGGTTGCCAGCATGGGGCTGTTCAAACGCGTGATGATGCTGGCGATCCTGTCGCCGATGGAATCAAGACCGCGGGGGAAGATCACCCTGGCCAGGGGAGTGTTGACCTGGCGCCACTGCACGGACGGGGGATCGCCGCCAAAGATCTGCGCTTGACTGGTGGTACTGGAAAAAAGAACGATGATGGTGACGAGGCGTCGCAGCATATTCTGGCATTGAAGATAGCAAAATTGACCCGGACCCCGCAATGCGGATGCCGCGTTTTATTAACCGGTCTGTTCCTCTGCCGTATTCCCTTCCAGGTTACCTTTCATATAATCGGCAATGAGCCGTTCCGACTCGTGCGGGCTGCCTTCGAGCGCCCGCACGATCGTCTGCTGCTCCCCGGGGCTCCTGTTCTGGCTCAACTTCTCCCTGGCCTGCAGCCGGCTCACCTCGACCCGGAATCCCACGATACCCTCCAGCATGCCCTCCCGGTATTTTTCCGGCAGGCGGTTCCATTGATCGAGGTAGGGAGCTTCATAATACCGGATCGTTTTTTCCAGCAACTGCAGCAGCGGCCCCGGCGCTGTTTCCAGCTGCGCCCGTCCGTAGGCATGTACGGCGATGTAGTTCCAGGTGGGTACATTCATTTCCCTTTCATAGTGCACCGGGGATATGTAGGCATGGGGCTCCTGGAAGATCACCAGCACTTCCGTCTTCCCGATATCCCGCCATTGCTCGTTTTGCCGGGCAAAATGTCCCAGCAGGACAAGTTGACCATCGTGTTCCTCTGCCAGGATGGGCAGGTGGCTGGCGACGGGAACGTCCTTGGCGGATGTTACGATCGTGGCAAAGGAAAAGCGTTTCATGAAGTCCAGGATGCGGGTCTGATTCTCCATCCTGTTCAGCTTGGGTATATACATACGGCCCTTTTTTCCCGCCAAAATTACACAAGAACGCACCAGTACTCCAGGCAATTGAATTTACCTTTACCAAAAAGCCGATGAAGATCGTTGATATTACCAGGGCCCTCGAGATGGTGGCACCTCCTTCCCTGCAGGAAGATTATGACAACGCGGGGCTGCTCACGGGGAATCCGGACACCACCTGTACCGGGGTACTGGTTGCACTGGACGTCACGGAAGAAGTGATCCTGGAGG
>Ga0187809_10001385_pt1 | contig 11417 bp, 11 predicted proteins | sample NC_wetland_sal_i_8_FD_132415 | JGI IMG/M metagenome (GOLD analysis project Ga0187809, IMG submission 132415) | Wetland sediment microbial communities from Neuse River Estuary, North Carolina, USA - ASW_4 | ecosystem: Environmental > Aquatic > Freshwater > Wetlands > Sediment | place: USA: North... | reverse complement strand
CTACGTGATCCCCGGCGGCGGCTCCAACCGGGTCGGCGCGCTGGGCTACGTGTCCTGCGCGCAGGAGCTGATGCAGCAGGCGGACGAGATGGGGCTGCGCATCGACCGTATCGTCACCGCGACCGGCAGTGCGGGGACGCATGCCGGGCTGGTGGTCGGGCTGCAGGGCTGCAATGCCAACGTTCCGGTGCTTGGCATCGGCGTGCGCAATCCGAGGGACCGGCAGGAGGCGGCGGTGCACAAGCTGGCCGAGGCCACCGCGGAGTATGTCGGCGTTCGCGGCGGAATTCCCCGGGAATCGGTGGTGGCGAACTGCGACTACATCGGCGCCGGCTACGGCCAGCCGACCGAGGGCATGAAGGAAGCCGTGCGCATGCTGGCGAGCCTCGAGGGCATCCTGCTGGACCCGGTGTATTCCGGCAAGGCGATGGCCGGGCTGATCGACCTGATCCGCAAGGGCCAGTTCAGCAAGAACGAGCGGCTGGTGTTCCTGCACACCGGCGGCGCGGTCGGGCTGTTCGGCTATACGGGCGTGTTCGAGTAATCCCTGCCACACGGCGGCGTGGGTTCAGCTGGTCCCACGCTGCACGCCCGGCAGTGGCGGCAGCCACAACTTTGTTGCGGGTCCGGTATCGGGCGCATTACCCTCTTCGCCGGAATTTTGGCACGGGGAAGGGGCGAGGGCATGTCACTTGGACTGATCGTAGCGCGCCGCCGCGACGCCTTGATCAAGGCCTGGGTACGGAACCCGTTGGTTCAAGTTCAGGCCGAATCGCCGCACCACCTGGCAGGACTGGTGTTTATTGACGATCCCGATACCACAGCCGTGGCTGGCACACTCGGTCGCCGAAAGTCCCAGAATGTCGCGGTCGTCGAGGGAAGCGGCGACCCCGACGCCAATGCCAGTGTCTGGGTCGCTGCCAGCTACAAACACTACAAGGCTGCCTACATAGCGTTCGTCAATCGAGTCTACGCCGTCAAAGCCGCTGGCTTCGACCTTGCCGGCTATGACGTCGACCATCTGCTCAACCGCGCACGGAGCCCAAGCGATTTAAGCCTCATCCGGATCGAAGCGGTGCCGTCCGCGGCGAATCAGGCATGGGGGCGGCTGTTCGAATACGCCGCATCCCATCCATCCTTCTATGCCAATCAATACCGTGGGCGCCGCACCATGAGCTGGATGATCTGCGCCAAGCTTGCAGGTCAAATGCCACCCACCGGCCCGGAGGATGTAACCGGCATCACCCGACTCGTCACTTATTTCGAATCGCTTGGCATCCCTGCAGCCGAGGCTCGGGATGGTATCGCTTCCATGCTTCAATTTGCCTATAGATTCCGCTGATCGCATCCCCCTGCGAGGAAGCGGTGGTTGGTCGGTCGTTGGACGGCGTGTCAGCGCGTCGTGGCGCTTGGCTGCCTCGGCGTACGGCGCGAGACTATCTAACCGCTCAGCCCGGCATCGCGACATCCATCATGAGGGTCAGGGCCGGGCAACCCCGGGGAGCAATCCGATGCTGCGCAGCGAACACCGTATCCTGACCACCCACACCGGCAGCCTGCCGCGTCCGGCCGCGCTGACCGAACTGTATGCCCGCCGTGCTGCCGGGGAGACGGTGGACGAAGCCGCAATGGCCGCCGCCGGCAAGGCGGCCACGCGCGACGTGGTACGTCGCCAGCTACAGGCCGGCATCGACATCGGCAACAACGGCGAGCAGGAGCGTGAAGCGTTCTTCCTGTACGTGCGTCATCGTATGAGCGGCTTCGGCGGCACGTGGAACCGCAAGCCGATGGCCGACATTGCCCGCTATCCTGGCTACGGCGCCTGGGCGGCGGCGCAGGACAACCGGCCCTCGGTCAGCAATCGCGATGGCGTGCCGAAGGCGATCGGCGCGGTGGAGTATCTCGATCGCGCGCTGGTGGAGGCGGAATGCGCCGAATTCCGCTCGGCTCTGGACGCGGTCGCCGCGGAGGGCCTGCACTTCGCCGAACCGTTCATGACCGCGCCCTCGCCCGGCATCATCGCCGCGGCCATGCGCAACGAGTACTACGACTCCGACGACGCCTACCTCTCCGCGCTCGGCCAGGCACTGCAGGTGGAATACGAAACCATCGTGCGTTCCGGCTTCCTGCTGCAGATCGACGCCCCCGACCTGGCACTGGAGCGGCACATTACCTACCAGGACCGCCCGCTGGGGGAATTCGTCGATTTCGCCGAACGCGTGGTGGCGACGATCAACGCCGCGCTGGTGAACATCCCGCGGGATCGGGTGCGTATCCACGCCTGCTGGGGCAACTACGAGGGCCCGCACGATTGCGACGTGGACCTGGCCGACATCCTTCCGACCATTGCCAGGGCCAAAGTGGGCGGCTGGGTGCTGCCCTTCGCCAATCCGCGCCACGCGCACGAGTACCGCTGCCTGGCCAACCTGCCGCTGGACCAGGACCAGGTGGTCGTGGCGGGGGTGATCGATCCGCTGACCAACTTCGTTGAGCATCCCGAGGTGGTCGCCGATCGCATCGAGCGCGTGGCGCAGGTGGTCGGCGATCCGCACCGGGTGCTCGCCGGCACCGATTGCGGGTTCGACACCTCCGCCGGGCGAGGCAGGGTGGCACCGGACGTGGTGTGGGCCAAGCTGGCGGCCATGGCGGAGGGCGCGAGGATTGCGTCAAAGCGCCTGGGCCTGGCGTGAGGGGCCCCTCTCCGCCTTTTGGGGCGGAGAAGGATAGGCGGGGGTGACCTCTAATCGTGCGGCAGGGGCTCGCCGGCTGCGGCGGGAACTCGGGGAAGCTATGGAATTTCGGAGGTATCCCCCACCTCACCCTGTCCCTCTCCGCCCCAAGAGGCGGAGAGGGGACCCTCCTACTCTGCCGGTGCCAGCCTCGGCTTGCCGGGCCGCTCGCGATGCCCGCTCAATTCCGCCCCGGCGTCCGGTTCCAGCCGGGTCGCCAGCAGCGGTGCGAACAGCGAAATGCCCGACACGAACAGGAACGCCACGGAGAAGTCCGACAACGCTGCATGCAGGTGGTGCGCCATCGCCATCGACCCGGCCAGCACTGCCGCGGAAATCGCGATGCCCAGGGTCAGCGACATCTGCTGGAACGTCGTATAGAAGCTGGTCGCCGCGCTCATTTCCGGCTTCGGCACGTCGGCATAGGCGATGGTATTGTAAGCCATGAACTGCAGCGACTGGAAAAACCCGTTGGCCAGCAGCACCGCATAGATCGCCTCGATCGGCCAGGATGGGCGGAACGCGGCAGTGCACGCCAGCAGCAGCGTTGCCAGCAAGCCGATCCAGATCAGCACGGTACGGAACCCCAGCCGGCGCAGGAACCACGGCGCGGCCAGCCGCATCGCCAGCGAGCCGAGCGACGTGACGAAGGTGATTGCGCCGCTGCGCACCGCCGACATGCCGAAGCCCAGCTGCAGCATCATCGGCAGCAGGAACGGCATGGCGCCGACCGCGATGCGCGACAGCGTGCCGCACAGCACCGACATGCGGAATGTCGGGATGCGCATCAGCCGGAAATCCAGCATCGGGCGAGGATGGCGCCGCGCGTGCAGCGCGTACAGCCCGGCGGAAACCGCGCCACCCAGAACCAACCCCAGCGTCAGCCAGCGGGAGCCGACGCCGCGGCTGGCCATCTCGATGCCGAACATCAGGCAGGACAGTGCACTGCCAGCCAGTACCAGGCCGCGCAGGTCGAATGGCGTGCGTTTTTCCTCGCGCATCTCTTCGATGTAGCGGGTCACCAGCGCGATGCCGGCCAGGCCGATCGGCACGTTGATGTAGAAGATCCAGTGCCAGGACAAATAGGTAACCAGGACACCCCCGACCGGCGGCCCGACGATCGGGCCTATCGTGGCCGGGATCATCAGCCAGGCCATCGCCCGCACCAGTTCGGACTTGGACACCGCGCGCAGCAGCACCAGCCGGCCGACCGGCGACATCAGAGCCCCGCCGACGCCCTGCAGCATGCGTGCGGCAACCAGCAGCGGCAGGGTCGGCGCCTGGGCGCAGGCGATCGAGCCCAGGGTGAACAACCCGATCGCGGCACGGAACACGGTGCGGGAGCCGAACCGGTCGGCGATCCGTCCGCTGGCCGGGATGAACATTGCCAGCGTCAGCAGATAGGCGGTCAGAGCCACGTTCATCCGCAGGGGCGCGACGTGGAAGCTTTTCGCCATTGTGGGGAGAGCGGTGGCCAGCACGGTGCCGTCCAGCTGCTCCATGAACATCGCGCTGGCGACGATCAGCGACACGATGCGTGCGCTGGGCTGTATGGAGGACGGCGGAGCGGGGGCGCTGGCGGGGGCGGACATTGCGCCGCAGCATAATCCCGGCCACGGGGCTGGGTAGCACCCCGGTTGCATGGCCGGGTCCACCTGCGCGCCGCAGCATCACGACGCGCAGGGGAACGGGTGCGCTACGACTCCTCGGCGTGCACTTCCAGCGCGCCTGCCGAACGCAGGATCTGCTCCGCCTTGGACCGGCTGGCTGCGTCCGGGGTGCGGACTGCCAGCAGCAGTTCGCCGGCCGCGGCTCTTGCGTCGCGGTCCCCCTGTTCCTGGTCGTCCACCGCTTTTGTCGCGGCAAAGGTCGCGCCGCCAGCCAGCGCTCCGGCGCCGATCGCCACCGCGAAGGCGGGCGCCGCCGCGCCGCCGGTGCCCACCATGATCCCTGCGGCGAGCAATGCGGCGACGCTGGCCACGCCGCTGGTATGCAGCGTGCGCGCGGCCTGGGCGTCATCCTCCTTGTCCGGCGGCTTGGCGCTGGATTCCGGGGTTGATCGTTCCGGCGGTGGCGAAGGCTCCGGCAGGCTGAGATCGCCGCGCGCGAAGCCAGACAGCTCCAGCCGCTCCATCGCATCCGTCATCTTGTCGGAGCTGTCGAAGCGGCCAAGTAGCGCGTGGAACTTTCCAAATGTGGGGCCGGCGGCGGGGGAGTCCGGCATCGGTGCACCTCGTATTGTCTGTGGCTTCAGCGCGGCGACGGCGCCACCGCCATCGCTTCAATCCACGGACAATTTGGGGAGTGCACCGCGCGGCCGCGATACACGATCACGCAACAGAGAAGGCTATGCCTTGGCTTTTTCACCTGCGGCGGAGCGCTCGACGAAGCGCATCGTGGTTGCGGCAATATGGCTGTCGATCCATGTTGCCATCGATTCCTCTTCCTTCAGCGAGGTGGAAAGTGCCGCCTTGGCCGGCGCGTGCCCCACTGTGTCGGCGAGCGTGAGCAGCGACTTGTATGCGGCAATCTCGTAATGCTCGAACGCAAAATTGGCGATCGTGTTCTTGATGACCTCGTCGCCGGCCGGTGCGTGCCCGATCGCCAGCATATTACCGACCAGCGACATCACTGTGTCTTTCACGGAGGAATGGCTGCTGCCCAGGCCGGTCAACAGTTCCTCGATACGGTGCGCCTGCTCCCGGCTCTCTTCCAGGTGCTGCCGCATGCGCGCCTCCATCTCCGGGCAGTTCTCCAGGCGGCCGATTTGCCGTTCCAGCAGTTCGATTGCCTGGTGTTCCACCGCGTGCTGATTGCGCAGGCCGAGCACGTAGACTTCGCGGACGCGGTCGTTGATCGCGTTCATCTGGTCCTCTCCAGTGCTTGTGTGGGACTGGAGTGCACTCCTGGCGCCCTGGTTCTGAGCTCACCGGCAAATGGCAAGCGCAGCGGCGCCTATTCCGGGATGTTCGGCGCCCGTCGCGGTGGATCGCGATTCTCGTCGCCTTGTGGCCCGGGCGGCATTCCCGGAAGTGCGCCTGGCGGCAGCGAATCGCGCTGGCCGGGCAGCTTGGCGTGCTGGCTGCCTTGCTCCACCAATTCCGGCGAATTCTGCGCGTGGCTGTGCTGCCCACCACGGCGCCCGGCTTCCACGGCCTTTTCGCGGTCTTGCGCGAAGTTGCCCGGGTTGTGGCGCGCACCGCCGCCACCGTGACTGCGCTCGCCGCCCTTGCGTCCGGCCTCCGCCGCCCGTGCCCGATCATGGGCGAAGTTACCGGAACTGCGCTGCCCGCCGAGCCGCCCGGCGCGGGCTGCCTTGTCGCGGTCTTCCGCGAAATTCCCGCGATTGCGGGTCGTTGGCTGATCTGACATGGGCCAAGCTCCTTCGTCCCATGCCGCCTGCAACGGAGCGGGGAGGGCAGAAGTTGCTTGACAGGGCGATTCAACCGAGTCCGGCGGCCGGGCGTTCTTGCGTACGAGGTATGAAGGAGCCCGCAATGTCACGAGAAAGCCCGATTGTTCATGGGGAGCTGCATGCCCGGCTGCGCGAGGAGGAGCCCGGGTTGTTCCGCGCGGAATACGTCGGCGAACTGAATCCGCAGAACCCGGACGAGCGCGCCTTCCCGGATTTTCATGTCGGCACCAATGCGCGTGACGTGAAGATCTGGGTTGAGCAGATGGCGCGCGGCCTGGGTTATGAGCGGGTGATGTGGGACGAACTGCCGGACGGAGCCTAATCCCCCGCCGCCGCGCGCTGTCGTGCGGCGCGCGGACGCGCGGGCGGCGATACCTGCACCAAATGCGGCCGGATGCCCTGTTCCGCGGCGAACCACGTGATGGTGCGGCGTAACCCTTGCTCCAGCGGAACGCTGGGTTCCCAGCCGAGCAATTGGCGGGCCTGGGTGATGTCGGGGCATCGCCGGCGCGGATCGTCCACCGGCAGCGGCTGCCGTACCACCGGCGAAGCGGAGCGGCTCATGCGCACCACCATGTCCACCAGCGTCGCCACGGTGATCTCCGTCGGATTGCCCAGATTCACCGGTGCGGTCAGCCGGCCGGGATGCGACAGCAGGCGGAGCAGGCCGCCCACCAGGTCATCCACGTAACAGAACGAGCGCGTTTGCCTGCCGTCGCCATACAGCGTGATCGGCGTGCCGGACAGCGCCTGGTTCACGACGTTGGAGACCACGCGCCCATCATCCGGACTCATGCGCGGCCCATAGGTGTTGAAGATGCGTGCCACCCGCACGTCGGCTCGGCCGAGCCGCTGGTAGTCGAAGCACAGCGTCTCCGCGGCGCGCTTGCCTTCGTCGTAACAGGCGCGCGGACCGGTGGGATTGACGTTGCCGAGGTAGGCTTCCGTCTGCGGGTGCACCAGCGGATCGCCATACACTTCGCTGGTGGAGGCAAGCAGGAACCGTGCGCGATGTTGCTGCGCGAGGTCGAGCAGGTTGCGGGTGCCGACCACACTGGTCATCAGCGTGTGCACAGGGTCAGCCTGGTAGCGTGGCGGGGACGCGGCGCAGGCGAGGTTCAGCACGGCATCCACGCGCGGCAGCCGCGGCAGGCGGTCGATCACGTCGGCCTGCACGAAATCGAAGCGCGGTTCGCTGCGCAGGTGGCGGATATTCTGCAGGCGGCCAGTCAGCAGGTTGTCGAGGCAAATGACGTGGGCGCCCTCGACAAGCATCGCCTCGCACAAATGCGAGCCGATGAAGCCGGCGCCGCCTGCTACCAGCACGGTTCTGTCCGCGTCGCGTCTCATGCTTCCGCTTCCTGTCTCTCGGCGCCTGCCGTGTTCCTGACGGCTTGGCGCAGATAGGTTTCGAGTTGCTGGGCCCGCTGTGTCGCGCTGTGCTCTTGCAAGGTGCGGCGTCGGGCCGCCTGCGCGATGGCCTGGCGCCGCGCTTCCGGCAGTGCGAGCGCGCGTTGCACGGCGGCGCTGTCCGAGGCGGTGATGATCTCGCGGTCAGGTTCGAACAGCGTGTCCAGCCCGGGCCAGGCGTCGGAGATGACCGGAACGCCGCACGCGGTGGCTTCGAACAGCCGCACGCTGGGGCTGTATCCCGCGCGCAGCATGTCGGCCCGCGTGACGTTCAACGTCCAGGCCAGGCTGGAATAGAATTCCGGGTGCCGGTCGGGGGGAAGATGGTCGATGCGCTCCACATTGTCCGGCCAGGCGATATCGTCGGGATACATCGAGCCGGCAACAACGAAGCGGAGTTGCGGAAGGCGGCGTGCCGGTTCCAGTAGCAGGCACTCGAGCGCGGGCTGGCGATCAGGACTGTAGGTCCCGAGGTAGCCAAGGGCCCAGCGGCGTTGGGTGTCGATGGGTTGGTAGCGTTCGGGATCGACGGAGCAGTACAGCGCTTTGGCCATGCGGGCGCCGTACACGTCTTCCAGAACGCTCAAAGTGGGGCCGCCGGTGAAGGAGAGGTACAGGTCGAATTGCGGGATCAGGGTGGGCGACAGGTATTCCATGTCGCCGCCGGCGAGTTTGCGCAGCGTGACCGGGGTGTCGATGTCGTAGAAGCAGAGCAGGGGGGCTGCGTCACGGCCGGCGACGATGCGTTGCACCTCATTCGCCACCACGATGCCGTCCGGCACGTACGAACCGACAATCACCGCATCGGCCGCTCGCAATTCCGGCGCGAACCGCAACAGGTCGCTGGGGGAATCGTAGAACTCCAACCGGCAATAATCCGGGGCGCGCAGATCGCGGTGCGCGGCGTACCAGGGCTGCTCGCGCTCCAGGAATGTGATGTCGTGCCCGCGCCCCGCCAACCCGGCCAGCAGCGCGCGATAGGTGGTGGCATGTCCGTTGCCCCAGGACGAACTTAGACTCAGGCCGAGGAAGACCATGCGCATGCCGCGTTCCCCTCAGGCCGCTGCCATCCGGCGCTTGCGCGCCAGCAGTTCACGGAACAGCGCATCCACCTCGGCCGCTCGTCGATCGTAGGTGTGTTCGGCCAGGACACGCCGGCGCGCCCGATCGCCGATCTCGCGCGCACGCTCGGGCTGCAGGTCCGCAAGATGCGCCGCGACATCCGCGCCATCCCGCGCTACCAGCACTTCCTGTCCGGGGGCGAGGAACTGCTCGATGCCTTCCCATGAATCGGTGATCAGGCAGGCACCCGCGCCGGCGGCCTCGAACACGCGCGTGGCCGGGCAGAAGCCCATGGCCGCCATGCTCTCGCGCGCGACGTTCAGCACCGCTAGCGCCGACGCGTTGAATGCGTTGTGCGCCTGCGTGCCGACGTGACCGATCCAGGTCACGTTTGAGCTCATCGGCTTGCCATCCCAGCCGTTGCCGCCGAGCAGAAACTGCCGCGATGGACACAGCGTGGCGGCACGGAAGAAGAATTCGTCGGCACGCGCCTCGCGATCCGGCATGCGGTTGGCCAGGAAGCTCAGGCCGGTGATGAAACGTGGATCGGGGCCGACCGGAAAATGCGTGGCGGGATCGAGCGCGTTGTAGATCGGCCGGCATAGCGCCGCGCCCAATGCGGTGTAGGCGACCACCACCGGCGCGCCCCCGCCATATGTCAGCACCGCGTCCAGGTCCGCCAATGAGCGCCGGATCGGATGTCCGGGCTGAGGCCGAATCTCCGCAAGTGTGGCCGGTGCATCGACGTCCCAGAACACCCGCAGCGCATCCGGCGCGGCACGCTGCATCATGCCGTCGAGCAATTCGTTGTCGAACACGCCGACGCCGCTGGCCTTGATCGCCACATCGGCCTGGGCAGACTCCGCCAGCACCGCGTTCGCCGCTTGCAAAGTTGCCGGGTAGACGCGCACCGCCGCCCAATCCGGTGGGTCGATGTCGCGGTGCGATTGGCGGTCGAAGGCGTCCGGCTCGTAGAACGTGATCTGCCATCCGTGCCGTGCCAGGCCCGACAGCACGCCGCGATAATACGTGGCTGCGCCGTTCCAGTACGACGACAACAGGCTGGAACCGTAGAACGCGATGCGCATTACGCTGCTTCCCTCCGTTCCCTGGACTGCAGCCGCTGCAGAATGCCCATGAGCGATTCGACGCGATGCGCGCATGTGTGCCGTGCCAGGATGGTCTCCAGGCCGTGCTCTGCCAGCGACTGGCGCAGCGTGCCGTCCGCGGCGAGCGCCCGCATGTAGTCCTGCATCTCGGTCGGCGAGTTCGCCACCAGGTAATCCTCACCGGGTCGGAACAGGGCCTCGCTGTCGTGCCACGGCGCACAGATCAGCGGAATGCCGCAGGCCAGGGCCTCGAACACGCGAATGGTCGGAATGCCCGGCAACTGCGCGGCATAGAACCGGCGTGGCACATGTACAGTCATGGCATGTCGCGCGAACACGCCGGGGACGCAGGCGTTCGCCACCCAGCCGCGGTGATGCGCACCATTGGCGGCCAATTCCGCCAGCGCCGCGTCAGGATAGCGCACGCCATAGATGTCCAACGGCAGGTCCAGCGCCGCGGCGGGGTGCAGCAGAAAGGAACGCAATTCCTCGCCGCGCTCGTCGTCGCCCCAGTTGCCGATGAACACGATACCTTCGCGCGTGACCGGCTGCTGCGGCGGGCGGAACAGCCGGGTGTCGGCTGCTTCGTGCCAGGTGAACACCCGCTCGCCCCAACCTGCGCGGCGATAGACGTCCGCCAGCGCATTACCGAACGCCAGCACGGCGTCGTAGCCGGTAAGGTCGAGGTGGAAGATCGCGTCGGGATCGCTGACCGCGCGATGATGCGTATCATGGAAAAGCAGCGTGAATTGCCCGGCTTGCGCGCGTTTGCGGCCGATGGCGGCGACCAGCGCGGGATCGGTCCATTCGTGCACCAGCACGACGTCCGCGCCGTGCAGCATGGCGTCGAGGTCGGGCTGAACGAAGCCGACATGCGGCACGAGTTCGGGGAAGTAGCTGGCAAAGCCCGAGGCCGCGGCGGCGCCCTGGGCACTGACCAGGTTGGTACGGCTCCAGCCGTCTTCCGGCTCGAAGCTGCGTACCTCGTGACCTTGCGCCAGCAGTTCTCGCAGGACGCCGCGCAGGAAATGCGCGTTGCCATGGTTCCAGCAGGAAATCAGCGACTGGGTGAACAGGACGAAGCGCATGGTTCTCCCGGCTAGGCTACGCGGCGCGCGTTGGTGCCGCATCGGGCACGCCACAGGTTGCAATGCACGGACCAGGTTGCTGCGGCCATCCGCTCTGTCGTGTAGCGGCGTGCGTGCGTGCGGGCGATTTCCCCGAGTTGAAGGCAGCGTGGGGGATCGTTCAGCAAGCCGCGCAGCGTCACGGCGAGGCCGGTGGGATCGTCTGGGTGCACGAACAAGGCGGCGCCATCCCACAACTGGCGCAATGTCGCGATATCCGACAGCACCAGCGCAACTCCGGCCTGCGCGGCTTCCAGAACCGCCAGCCCGAACGGTTCGTACCGTGCCGTTGAGACGAACACCGAAGCCTGCGCGAATTCCTGCGCGAGTTGCGCGGCATCAAGCGAGCCGAGCAGGTGCAGGTGGCGGCAGTCGATGCGAGTACCGTTCGGGCCATGCACCGGGCCCGCGGCACGCACCGGGAACTCCAGTTTGCCGGCAGCTGCATCCAGTGTGGCGATGTTCTTGCCGGGGTCCCATAGCCGTCCGGCAGCCAATGCGTGCGGTTTTGGGTCGCGCGGCAATGATGTGGTCGTGCGGCCGTTCGGGATCGGGTGGATTCCCG
>Ga0187809_10001384_pt1 | contig 11420 bp, 11 predicted proteins | sample NC_wetland_sal_i_8_FD_132415 | JGI IMG/M metagenome (GOLD analysis project Ga0187809, IMG submission 132415) | Wetland sediment microbial communities from Neuse River Estuary, North Carolina, USA - ASW_4 | ecosystem: Environmental > Aquatic > Freshwater > Wetlands > Sediment | place: USA: North... | reverse complement strand
TGGCCGGCGTCTCGTTTCATGTTCACCCGGTCCATCCTTCGTCGCGGGCGTGTCACGCGCTGCCACGCCGTGATTTTTTATTCCTGTAATACCTGCTCCCATTGCGCTGCCCAGGCGCCTAAAAGGCCGTCTTATTAACATTTTGTTGTTTTACTTCCATACGGGCACCGTGTCTCAGGATCAGCAACTATTTATTGAACAGTGAAAAATTACAATTATGAAAAAGATGATCCTTGTATTGGTATGCAGCCTGGGGCTGGCATCGCTTTCTTTTGCCCAGTATGGACATGACGACAATCATTACGGTGATTCCCGCGAGCGCCTGGTTCGCAGTCATGAGGTGGCGGGGCGTGAGTACCAGGTTCGTATCATCAACCGCGACATTGATCTGAAGATCCTGGCAGTTCAGCACGACTGGAGCCTCAGGCGCCACCAGAAGAAGATCGCCATTCGCGCGCTTGAAAATGAAAGGCGGCGTGAACTGATGCGGGTCCGTGAGCAGGATCGTCATGGAGACCGCGACGGGTTCAGGGACCGTGACTACCGCTGATCCGCGATATTCCCGACATTCGACCCGCCGCAAGGCGGGTTTGGTATTTTTATTGCCGGAATAAGCTGGCTTTGACGGTTAATTACCTGATCTTTGCATGCGCTCCTGGGCGACTTCCCAGGAGCGCACCCGTAAAAAAAACGTGAAGACATTATGTATCTGAAGAAATCACGGGGGTACCTGCTCTCCAAAAAGATCGACCAGTTTTTCCTGGATTTATATGATGCGTTGCAGTTCGTATTGCGGTTTTTCAAGGAGGTCTTCCGGCCTCCCTACGAAATCCGGGAGGTCATCCGCCAGTGCTTCCAGGTCGGTTACCGTTCCCTTTTCCTGATCTCCCTTACCGGGTTTATTACCGGGATCGTATTTACCAAACAATCGCGCCCGTCGCTTTCCGAATTCGGTGCCCAATCCTGGCTGCCTTCCCTGGTGGCCATTGCCATTATCCGCGCACTGGCGCCGCTGGTGACGGCACTGATCGCCTCCGGAAAAGTTGGTTCAAATATTGGAGCGGAACTGGGGTCGATGAAGGTGACAGAACAGATCGATGCCATGGAAGTGTCTGCCGTGAACCCTTTCAAGTTCCTGGTGGTAAGTCGCATCCTGGCCACGACGTTCATGCTGCCGGTGCTGATGAGCTATATGGGATTCGTCGCCATGCTGGGGGCGTTTCTCAATGTTCATAGCAATGAACAGACGACCTTCGTGCTTTTTTTCCAGAACGCGTTCGATAAGATCTCGTTCCTCGACATCTTTTCCTCCCTGATCAAGAGTTTCGTCTACGGGTTTACGATCGGAGCAGTTGCGTGTTACAAGGGATTCCATGCCAAAAACGGCACGGAGGGTGTCGGGAAAGCAGCCAACGCAGCGGTTGTTCTTTCCATGTTCCTGATATTTGTTGAAGAGATATTGATTGTTCAAATAGCAAACAGCTTTCGGTAAAAGTAATGGATACGACAAACGGAACGCAACCAAACCCAATGATTCATATCCGGGACCTCTACAAGTCTTTTGGGGATAATGAGGTGTTGCAGGGCATCGACCTGGATGTTTTCGAAAAGGAAAACGTAGTCGTTCTGGGGCGTTCCGGGTCGGGGAAATCTGTTTTGATCAAGATCATCTGCGGGTTGCTGAAGCCGGACAGCGGCACCGTGCAGGTGCTGGGGCAGGAGGTCGACAAGCTGAACGACCGCGATTTGCGGGAACTGCGCCTGAAGGTGGGATTTTCCTTCCAGAACAGCGCCCTGTACGATAGCATGTCCGTCCGCGAAAACCTGGCATTCCCGCTGGTGAGAAATGTCCGTAACCTGTCACGAAAGGAGGTCAACAGGCAGATCGAGTCGATGCTGAACGACGTGGGTCTTTCGCAGACGATCGACCAGATGCCCTCCGAACTTTCCGGCGGCCAGCGAAAGCGGATCGGGATCGCGCGGACACTGATCCTGCGGCCACAGATCATGCTTTACGATGAACCGACTTCCGGGCTCGATCCCATTACCAGCATTGAGATCAATAACCTGATCAACCACGTGCGGCACAAGTTCAGCACGACTTCCATCATCATCACCCATGACCTTACCTGCGCCAAAAGTACGGGCGACCGACTGGCGATGCTCTTTGAAGGTAAATTCATCAGCCAGGGAACCTTTGACGAGGTGTTTACTTCCGATGATGAAAGGATACAGGACTTTTACAAATACAATTTTATCCAGAACGATCTAGAGCGGGCTTCATCACACAAGCAACACCATTAAATTAAAAATATCGACATGAGAGCTACTCCAAATATCAGGGCCATCGTTGTAGGCATATTCGTTTTTGTGGGCGTCGCTATTTTTATCATCACGGTGCTGACGCTCGGTTCCCAGCATAATACATTTGAGAGTTCCGTCCTGATCAAAGCCTACTTCAACAATGTGAACGGCCTGCAGAAAGGCAACAACATCTGGTATTCGGGGGTGAAGGTCGGGACGATCAAGTCGGTTGTTCTGAAAGGGGACGGACGCGTGGAGGTCGACATGGGTATCGAGGAGGCTTCGGTAAAGTTCATCCCGAAGGACGTAAAGGCAAGGCTCAGTACGGATGGCCTGATCGGGAACAAGATCATCGAGATCTATGGCGGGACACCGGCCGGTGAAAAGATCCGGGAAGGCGACGTGATCGACCATGATACGCTTGTCAATACCGATGAAATGATGAAGACGCTTTCGAAGAACAATGATAACCTGTATGCCATCACCAATAATTTCAAACTCATCACCGGCAAAATGGCCGCGGGGCAGGGAACGCTGGGCAGGCTGTTTGCCAGCGATACGTTGTACGCCCAGTTGAACAGCACCGTCGCGGTGTTGAAACACGCCGCAGATCATCTCAATACACTCTCCGCCAATATTGCAGCGTATACCGACAAACTGAAAAGCAAAGGCAGCCTGGCCAATGAACTCGTCACCGACACGACCGTGTTCAGTTCGCTCCGCCAGACCATCGTTCGATTGCAGAACGTCGCTGACTCTTCCCAGCGCGTCATCGCGTCGTTGCAAACGACCGGCAGGCTCATCAATGATGGCCTCCGGAGCCCGAATACGCCCGCGGGGACTTTGCTGAACGATCCGGCCGCCGCCCATAACATAAAAATCACGCTGCAGAACCTCCAGTCGGCGAGCAAGAAGCTGGATGAGGACCTGGAGGCGGCCCAGCACAACTTCCTGCTTCGCCATTTTTTCAAGAAAAAGGCGAAGGAAGAAAAAAAGAACCCGCCGGCCACCGACTCGATTCCTGCCGGGTGACAGGGCACTGTTCCTTCCAAATACCCATTCCCCCCTGCAGGCCGGGGCCGATTTTCTACAAGACAGGTAGTCCCCGGGCCATTCCCCTGCAACGCCCACCTGCCGCCGCGGCGTAATACCGGGGCATAAAGTTTGCAACCCTGGGGGAGAATTGACGGGCCGGCGGTGACGCCGCCAATACCATAAAAATAGCACCCTGACAAAAGCCGTAAAATATTCGCTTCGCATTGCGGGCCTGCTGGCAGCCTTCCTGCTGCTCGTATACGGCGGCATATTCCTTTACTTCACTACCCACAGGGAGGCTATCCGAAAGCGCGTCCTGGCCGAGATGGCGCGACACCTGGACGGTACGACGTCGGTGGGGGAACTGGGGATCAGTTTTATCAGGACGTTTCCCGACCCTTCCATCGTGCTCCACGACATTACCATTACCGATTCAGCCTATGGGCGGCATCATCACCCGCTGCTGAAAGCGGCGCGGGTTTATGCCGAGCTGAACCTGCTCGGCTTGCTCGGGGGACTGGCCGTCAGCGGGCTGCGCGTGGAAGACGGCAGTGCGTGTCTCTATACGGACCCGACGGGATACTCCAACGGATATGTGTTGCGACCGCCGGATGCAGCGGGCCCGGGGGCGGGGCGCACCCCGGGGAAAAGGTCCTCCCTGGATCACGTTGACCTGGTCAATTTCCGGATGACGGTCCTCAATGAAAAAGAGCACAAGCTGTATGACGGGCTGGTGCACCGGCTGCGGGTGAGGATCTCGGAAGGGGACGCCTCGATCCATTTTTCGGTCCGGTGCGCGATGCTCGTACACGACCTCGCTTTCAATACGGTAAAGGGAAGCTACCTGCATGAAAAGGACTTCAAAGGCAATTTCGATTTCAGGTTCGACCGCCATCCCGGCGTTTTGCGCTTCGACAGCATTGATTGCACGATCGGCGGATCTCCCTTCAACCTGTCCGGCGATTTTGCGATTCTCGGCACCAGCCGGCCTTTTGACCTCCGCCTGCACACCCGGCGCATCCCTTACACCCGGGCGCTGGCGCTGCTGACCAGCCAGGTGCGTTCCTCCGTCTCCGTCGTGGCCATTGACACGTCCCTCGATGCGGACGCCATACTGCAAGGACAGCTGAATTCGGGAGACCCGCATGTGCTGGTGCGGTGGAAGGTTTCCGATGCCCACCTGGTGACGCCGATCCTGGATTTTGATCATGCCTCCTTCCAGGGATATTATAATAACCAGGTATCGCCGGACCATCCTGCAGGGGACGCCAATTCCGAAGTACATGCCGATCATTTTTTCGCGCGCTGGAAACAACTGCCCGTACAATCGGACCATATCGAGATCATGAACCTGTCGACGTCCCTGCTGACCTGCGACCTCCGGTCGGAATTCCCGGTTACGGAGTTCAACAACTTTTTCCAACACCATACGATCCTGTTTACCTCCGGGAACGCGGTGGTGGACGTGAGCTACTCCGGACCGTTGCAGGAAAACCGCAGTACCAATTCCGTGGTCAACGGGAATATCCTGTTCGACCAGGGCGACATCACATACCTGCCGCGGAACGCAGAGCTGAAAAACGTACACGGCCGGGTCTCGATCAGGAATTCAGACGTATCGATCGACAGCCTTTCCTTCACTATTTTCAACGAGCAGGTGACGATGAATGCGGAGGCCCGTGACCTGGTCACGTACCTGACCAGTGAACCGGACAAGGCAGTGATCGACTGTCATATCCGGGCGCCCCGGCTGGACCTGGAGCCCTTTGTTTTCCTGCTGAAACCGCGGGAAAGCCATGAAGGAGGCGGCCATCCCCTGCACACCCTTTCTTCGGAGGTCGACAACGTCCTCAACCGGGGGAGTATCCGCGTGGGGCTCCAATGTGACCGGCTTTCGTACAAAAAATTCGAGGCGTCGGACGTGCAGGCGAACATGACCCTGCTGCCGGACCGGTATGTGATCAACAAGGTATCCCTGGTGCACAGTTCCGGTAAAATACAGTTCCAGGGCACACTGGACAATTTGCGGGATAACCAGCACGCGACGGACCTCACTGCGACGCTCGGCGATGTGGATATCAGCAGGATGTTCAGGGCATTCAACAGCTTTGGCCAGACAGCGATCCAGCCACAGAATATCGCCGGCCGGCTGGATGCGAACGTTTCTGCTCAGCTGGTGCTCGATGACGCGGGAAACCCTGATCCGGGTTCGGTTAAAAGCGTGATCGATTTTTCACTGAAAAACGGGGCCCTGTATCATTTTGAACCGCTCAAAAAGATCCAGTCTTTCATATTCAAGAACCGTGACCTGGACAGTTTGCGATTCGCGGAGCTGAAGGACCGGTTTGTGATCGCGGACCGGAAGGTCACCATCGGCAAGATGGAAATCGAATCCAGCGCATTCTCCATGTACGTAGAAGGCGTGTACGGCCTGGACGGACCGACTGATATGACGATCCAGCTGCCGCTCCGTAACCTGACAAAGCCTGCGGACGGGAAGCGTCCCCACAATAAAGGGGTCGATAATGGCGGCCTGAGTTTTTATATCCACGCGACGAGCGACTCGACGGGGAAAATGCAATTCAAGCCGGAGCTTTTTCACTTCCTGAAAAAGCAGCGATAGCCCCGGCCGCGGAAAATGAAGTACCTTCAGGGATTGTTTGCCAAACTAAAAATTAATCTATGAAACTTTCTTTCTGGATCCGGTACGGTCTGTTTTTCATGCTACTCGTTTCGGGCGGCGCCGCTCTTTGCCAGCAACCGGAAAACTGGACGCCCGGCCAGCTGACCGAACCGGCGGTGCTGGCCGCGCAACTGCAGGCCAACGGGAGATTACCCCTGATCTTCAGCGTGGGCCCTTCTGCGATCATTCCACACTCGATCGATATTGGCATGGTCAAGAATCCGGAAAATCTCGATAAATTCAAAAGCGCGCTGGAAAAGCTCCCCAGGTCCGCCGACATCCTGATCTACTGCGGTTGCTGCCCTTTCGGGCGCTGCCCGGACGTACGACCGGCGATCGCCCTGCTGCAAAGCCTCCGGTTCACTAATTACCACCTGCTCGATCTGCCCACCAGCATCAAGGCGGACTGGATCGGGAAAGGGTATCCGGTGACGCCGTAAAACCGGTAAAGAGACGCTGCCCGGCATGCGGTTGGAGTACCCGGGATCACCAAACCCCCTAATTTTGGCGTAATTTGTTCAATGCCCCTGCCATGAAAAGGTTGTCCCCCCTGCCGGTCCTGTTGCTTGTTACGGCCTGCGGTACAGGAGTGAAGGAAGCCCCCCGGATGGAAGGCGCCTACTTTCTGACGTCCGAGGCTCCCCGGAACCCCGCCGGACCGAACAATACCGAATTGAAACAGCTGAGGATCTACACGCCTGACATGGTGATGTTTGCCCAGGTGAATCCTGCGGACTCGGCGTCGGGTTTCGGAGTGGGAACCTATTCGTCATGGGCGGGAGGGATTACGGAAAACGAGCTGTACGGCGCCCATGACTCGGTCATTGACACCCCCTTCTCCACCCGGAAAGCGATCACCAGGAAGGAAGACGGGTTCACCGTGGTGATGCCACCGGCCGGTGCGGGCGTTCAATCTCAGCTTACCGAAACTTACCGCTTTGCCGGGAAAGGAACGGGCACCCCCCTGGATGGTGTCTGGAAACAGGTAGACGCCTACACCGTCTCGGGAAAGGACTCCGTGAAAAATGTCCGGATCACGACCCAGTACAAGTCATTCTACAGGGGCTTTTTCATGTGGGGCCAGTCCACCAGGGATGCCTACGGGGGCCGTCATGCCGGTGTGGGATTCGGGACCTTTGAATGGATCAGCAACGCCCGGATCAAGGAAACCGACCTCTATTCAACCTTTTCCATCATTGCCGGTCAGACATTTAACGTCGATATCAGGCTGTCCTCTCCGGACGGTTTTACCCAGGCCATTTCTTACCCGGATGGCACAAAAAGTGTGGAAGTTTATACGCGGGTGAAGAAATAGTTCCTGCGCGAAAAAAGGCTTCGGTTCGCCGGGAAGCGGATGGTCCTTTTTTTGGCTGATTTTTAATTTTATTAACCTCGATTCCTTTATTTTTAGGACCACACAATCGCAACCATGAAGCTTTTTATATTCGCGCTTTTCATGTCACTTGTTTCCGGCTGTTTTGCCCAGGGTTCCGATGATTTTGAGGACACCCGGAGGAAAAATGAGGGGTTTGCCAGGCTTCCGAAGGGTCCCTTTCGAAATGACCTCTCTACGTTTACGCTATCGGGGATAGACGAAGCGGTGGGAAAGACCGAATTGCAAAAAATCCCGTTTCGCAAGTTCGGTGATGATTACATGGAGTTCCAGGGAGACCAGGTGACGGCCGTGGTAACGATTGCCCCATTCGACAAGACGAAGCACCGCCTGGACTACGATGACAAGTACCTGATCAAGATCGACCGCAAAACCTATTATGGCGACTACGGGACGGTTCCGAAAACCATCATCCGCAATATCACGCTCACGATCGCCGGTGACACGGTCGCCATCCCGCCGGCCGCCTATAACGACCTGTGCGACCTGCATTTCACCTATTCCGACAAAGGGGCGGTCCGGACCCGGGACGCGGTTTACGTTTCCCGGGATGGCCACGTCCTCTACCTGTACCTGTTTTCAAGGGATGATACGGGCAGCTACGAGGTCACCTGGATATTTCAGGACGGCCGGTACGTACGGCGGGTACTGGATTACGGGATCCTGTCCGGATCGTAAGCCCGCATTGACAAAACTGCATTAATATTGTAACATGAACCGGTTAATTCGGGCGCTGATCGCAGGATGGGGCGCCAAAAAAGTGGGGGGAGGCTGTTTAACGACCCTTGTCGTCTTTTTCATTATTTATTATGCACTCGGGACCTGTAACCGGCACCCTGTGCCGTCTTCATCCGGCGGTCATGTATATGTCCGTCCTTTACCTGGAAAACAGATGAAGTTCCACGGCGTCGCCGCCTTTGCCGGCTCAACGATGCAGGCATCGCCTAACGGAAGGGCGGCCGGAAGAAATTCATGCCCCGGTTCCTTGGTATTTTATTGCGGGACGATTTCATGACCGAGGGATCAAACAACTCTTTCAGTTCGTAGACGTTTCCGGCAGACGTCCAGAAATTCCTGGATGCGTGCCATACGAGGGTGTCCCTGGAGATGAATTTAAACCTCAGTTGCTCGATCGTAAATGGGCCCGATTCATGATCTCCTTCTTTAATAAAAAAAGTAGTCATAAGCGTTAGCGTGGTACGGTTTATCCACTAAAAACGATTTTCACCGACATTTATTTTTTTGCTAATATATTTTTGATTTCCGTTGGTTCAGGCGTCATTTTTGATCCGTTTCTTGCTAGCTTTGCCCCTTAAAACCGGTAATCATGCAGATAAAATCAAGGGCAGTAAGTTTGGTCGCTGCCTGCCTGGCGATCGCCTCCTGCAATAACGGGGGCACTTCATCCGGGTCAGCCGTCTCCAGTGCTGATACCACTAAAACCCAAGCCATGGCCATAAAAGAAGAACCCGTCTCCTACACCCTGGATGGTGCAACCTACAAGGGATACGTCTGTTATGATTCCACCGTCACGGGCCGCCGGCCCGGCATCATCGTAGTGCCGGAATGGTGGGGGTTGAACGACTACCCCCGGATGCGCGCCCGGAAGCTCGCCGAGCTCGGCTATATTGCGATGGCCGCGGATATGTATGGCGACGGCAAGGTCGGCGCGGATCCGAAGGAGGCCGGGGCGCTGGCTTCCGTGTTTTACAAGAACCCTCAACTCACGCTTGAGAGGTTGAATGCGGCCCTGCATGAACTCAAAACCTTTCCCGAGACCGATACGTCCAAGATGGCGGCCATCGGCTATTGCTTTGGCGGATTCGTCGTCCTCAATGCGGCCAAGCTTGGTGCCGATCTGAAAGGAGTCGTAAGTTTCCACGGGGACCTGTCCGGGGTGGCACCGGACAAGAAACGGATTGTCGCAAAAATACTCGTGTGCCATGGGGATTCTGACAGTTTTGTCAACCCGGAAGTACCCGGTTTCAAAAAAGCAATGGATTCCGCAGGGGTTGAATATACGTTTAAGAGCTATCCCAATGCTACTCATGCATTTACCAATCCCGCGTCCGACGAAAACGCCCGAAAGTTCGGGATGCCCATACGGTACAATCCCGCGGCGGATACGGCTTCCTGGAATGACATGAAGGCGTTTTTTCAGAAAATATTTTAGTTATTTTTCGATAGCGATGCGTAATTTTTCGATTGTAAATGGTTTATTTACAATCATTTAAAAGTTATACACACGCTGAAAATTTAAGAATAAAATTTTGCTTTAGTTAAACGGGCACCCTACTTTTACATCGAACTAGCCAGAAACGCCTCCCACCCTTTTCCTCTGAAAAATCCAGCACGAAGTTTGTACAGTGCCTGTTAAGGGCCCTGACCTGTAACGTAATCCCTGACTCCTCTGAACCCGACGCGTTTAACTTGCATATGCACTCCATAGATCAATCCGATACGTCTGAACAGCCGTTGGGAAACTGAACGCTTCCCGTCTTCCTCCTATCCTGAATGAAACAATTGTGTTAACCGGTAACCAGCTTACCTAAAAATCTTTTTTATGGAGAATTATTACACTGCGTACACAAAAGTTGTTCAGAACACGGCATTTTATTTTGTCAAGAAATACATCACCTTCCCCGAGTACAAGGATGTCCCCGCCGTCCTGGAGAGTTACGGGATGCATGCGGATTTTGTCCGCGCGTGCGACATCGCCGGCCTGCATGATGAAGAAATCCGCCGGAGCCTCCTGGAAGACATCCAGAGCGATGAAAGCACCGCCAAAGTGGTCTACATGGGGATGTCGAACGGGATGCGTGCGGCCCGGTAAATCGCATAACAGAAATCAATCCTGCATATGGCCGTCTAGTTGGGGACGGCCTTTTTTATGGACCTGGCCATTAAACCATTCGGAGCTTTCCCGGTCTGAGAAATATTGATTATCGCAGCGGTCCGCCGCGCAGCAATCCTGATCATTCATGCCCCACATCCCCGATCAACGAAAGAACCAGCATATCCTGTGGCGCGCCGCCTTCGGGACCATGCCCCAGAACGTGCAGGAGCTCCGGGATACCTCCCCGGGTGACCTGTATGGGTTGCTGGTGAAAAAGTCCGCCCGCCGGCCCGACGACCTGAATGTTGCCAACAACCTGTTTGACGGTCTCGTGAAGGGCGTTCAGGATGTCACCATGTTGCAGCAGCTGACCGTTGACCAGAAGAAAATGCTTCGTAAGCAATCGGTCGATGACCTCAAAAATCTCAACCTGGCATGGCTCGGGGAGATGATCGGCAGTGAGGCCCAGCTACGCGAAAAGACAAGCCTGTTCTGGCACGGTCATTTCGCCTGCCGGGTGATCAATATCTATTTCCAGCAACAGTTATTGAATATCATCCGTGAAAATGCCCTCGGAAATTTCGGCGATCTGCTCCGGGCCGTGAGCAAAAGCGCTGCGATGCTGACATTTCTGAACAACCAGCAAAACCGCCGGCAGCATCCCAACGAAAATTTTGCGCGGGAAGTGATGGAACTGTTCACCATCGGCAGGGGGCACTACACCGAAAACGACGTAAAGGAAGGCGCCCGGGCGTTCACCGGCTGGGGGTGCAACCTGCGTGGCGAATTTGTTACCCGGCCGTTTGCGCATGATAACGGGACCAAGACCTTTTTCGGGAAGACCGGCAATTTTGACGGCGATGATATCATTGATATCTTACTGGAGCAGGAGCAGACGGCCCGTTTCATCACGCAAAAGATCTATACCTACTTCGTGAACGATACCCCGGATCCCGGTCACATCGACTGGCTTGCCGGCCGGTTCTACCAGCGGCAGTACGACATCGGCCAGCTGCTGGCGGACATCTTCGGAAGTGAATGGTTCTACGAGGAAAAGAATAGGGGTGCCCGTATCAAATCTCCGGTGGAGCTGCTGGTGGGTATCAGGCGATTCATTCCCCTGGTACCGGCACGACCCGAAGTGCAGCTGTTGTTCCAGAGAACCCTGG
>Ga0187809_10001382_pt1 | contig 11441 bp, 12 predicted proteins | sample NC_wetland_sal_i_8_FD_132415 | JGI IMG/M metagenome (GOLD analysis project Ga0187809, IMG submission 132415) | Wetland sediment microbial communities from Neuse River Estuary, North Carolina, USA - ASW_4 | ecosystem: Environmental > Aquatic > Freshwater > Wetlands > Sediment | place: USA: North... | reverse complement strand
TACGGCCCGCCGGTCGCTGAGATCGGCCTGGAGGTCGGCGACGGCTGCATCCCGCTTCGCGATCAGGGCTCGCATCTCATCCTCGACCGAGGTCCGCTCGGCCAGTACGCGGGCCCGCTCGGCGGCCGCGGACTCGACAGCCTCCATGAGCTCGAGCTCCTCGTCCTCGAGCGTCGAGATCCGCGCCTTCAGGTGAGCGATCTCGTCGATCATGCTCCGGATCGTCTTGGGGTCCGTGAGCGTTCCGCCGTCGACCGTCCGCTCGTCGCGCGCGAGACGTTCACGTACCGGTACGAGGTCGGCCTCGGCCTTCGTCTGGGCTGCGGTCGCGTCACTCAGCGCGGTCTCGGCAGCGACGAGCTCCTGCCCGAGCGCCTGGCGTCGGGTCTGCCGCTCGGCGAGCAGCGCGTGCTCGGGAAGCATCTTGACCCGATGGTCGAGCTGTCCGATCGCGGTGTCGACGGCCTGGAGCTCCAACAGGCGCCGCTGCGCGCCCGGGTCAGCCTTCATACGTACTCCCTCATCGTGTCGCTCGGCACCCTACTCAGGACGACGTCTCAGGAGTTCCACCTGACGATCGCCGGCGACTCCTTCTCGTAGCCGACGATCGACACCGATCCGGTGCGCAACGGGAACGACTGTCCCCGGGCGATGTCGATGTCCAGCCAGCACAGCGCGAGCACGCGCAGCGAATGGCCGTGCGCGAAGCAGATGGCCTTCTCGACTCCTGCCTCACGAACCCGGGTCACGACCTCGCTGAGCCGGGCGATGACGTGGACCTTCGTCTCGCCGCCTGGCATGGGGCTGTTCCAGATGCGCCACCCGGGCACCTCGCGACGGATCTCCTCGGACGTGCGGCCTTCATAGTCGCCGTAGAACCACTCGGCAAGGTTGTCGTCGATGACCGGGTCCGTGAACCCGGCGAGCGCCGCCGTGCGCCTCGCGCGGAGCCTCGGACTGCACAGGACGAGCCCGAAGTCACCGGGATCCAGCTGGCTGCGCAGTGCCTGTGCCTGGCGGACGCCCTCGTCGGTCAGGTCCAGGTCCGTCACCGACGTGTGCCTGCCTGACTTGGACCACTCGGTCTCTCCGTGCCGGACAAGATAGAGCTCCGTCATGGTTCGCAGCGTACGGCAGCGTACGGCCTAGTATCTGTACCCATGTCCAGTGACCCGCAGCCGGTGCTGCCCAACCGTCAGATCCCGTTCTCCCCAGCGTTCACGGAGTTCATCAGCACGGACTGGGCGCCGTACAGCGAGCAGCTCCCTGAGGCCCTTCCGGCGACGGCTCACACGGCCGCCCGCCGAGCCCGTGTCTCAACGATGTTCCCGGGTGAGCGGATCGTCATCCCCGCCGGTGGCTACCGGGTCCGGTCCAACGACACCGACTACCGCTTCCGCCCCCATTCCGCGTTCGCCCACCTCACCGGGCTCGGTACAGACCGTGAGCCTGATGCGGTCCTCGTGCTCGAGCCGAGCGCCGACGGCCACGAGCCGTGCGTCTACTTCAGCCCTCGGGCGCCGCGGACCGACCCCGAGTTCTACTCGTCGAGCCGGTACGGCGAGATGTGGGTCGGACAGCGCGAGTCGCTCGCCGAGATGTCCGCCATGACGACGCTGCCGACGGCCCCCATCGGCGAGCTCGAGGCGGCCATCGCCAAGGACGCCGACACCATCCGGATCCGTGTGCTGCGCGAGGCCGACCCGGCGATCACCGCGATGGTCGACGCCGCCCGCGGTGATGACCAGGCCTCCGAGGGCTGCGACACCGAGCTGGCGGTCGCTCTCAGCGAGCTGCGCCTCGTCAAGGACCCGTACGAGCTGGAGCAGATGCGTGCCGCCTGTCGCGCGACGGCCACCGGCTTCGAGGCCGTCGTCGCCGAGCTCCCGCACGCCGTCGCCGCGGGACGGGGCGAGCGCTGGGTGGAGGGCATCTTCGGCCTGCACGCCCGCCACGCAGGCAACGCGGTCGGCTACGACACGATCGCCGCCTGCGGCGACCACGCCACCACGCTCCACTGGATCCGCAACGACGGCGACCTGCGCGACGGCGACCTCATGCTGATGGACGCGGGCGTCGAGCTCGACTCCCTCTACACCGCCGACGTGACCCGTACGATCCCCGTCTCCGGCCGCTTCACAGCTGCCCAGCGCAAGGTCTACGACGCCGTGCTGGAGGCACAGCAGGCGGGCATCGACGCCGCCAGGCCCGGCGTGAAGATGCGCGCCATCCACGACGCGGCCATCGCCGTGATCGCCCGCAAGCTCGCCGAGTGGGGCATCCTCCCGGTCTCGGCCGAGGAGTCCCTCTCCGAGGAGGGCGGCCAGCATCGGCGCTGGATGGTGCACGGCACCTCCCACCACCTCGGCCTCGACGTCCACGACTGCGCCCAGGCGCGGCAGGAGAACTACCGCGAAGGCGTCCTCGCCGAGGGCATGGTCGTCACGGTCGAGCCCGGCATCTACTTCAAGTCGACGGACCTGCTGGTCCCCGAGGAGCTGCGCGGCATCGGCATCCGGATCGAGGACGACATCGCGATCACGGCTGACGGCTGCGAGATCCTGTCCAACCAGCTGCCGCGGGAGGCCGACGCGGTCGAGGCCTGGATCGACGGCATCTGGGCGGCCCGGTGACCACCCTCCGGAGCGTGGCCCAGGGCGCTGCCACGATCCTCGCGGCGGTCCAGCAGGAGTACCCGAACGCGCCGCGCCACGTCATGGCCGGCGCGGGCGACCAGGTGACGCCCCGCGCGGCGCACCCGGCGTTCTACGGCTGCTACGACTGGCATTCCGCTGTCGAGATGCACTGGGCGCTCATCGTGCTGTTGAGGTTCCAGCCCGACGACGTACCTGCCGACGAGATCCGAGCCGTCGTCGACGCCCACCTGACGGCGGCGAACATCGCCGCAGAGGTCAGCTACCTGGTGGCGCATCCGGACTGGGAACGCCCGTACGGCTGGGGCTGGGGTCTGCAGCTCGCCGGCGAGCTGGAGGACTGGGCCGCGACCGGCGACCCAGACGCCGCCAGGTGGGCCGCGGCCGTACGACCGCTGGCACAGCACCTGTCGAGCGCGATGCTGTCATGGCTGCCGCGGCTCAAGTACCCCGACCGGTCCGGAACCCACGGCAACACCGCGTTCTCGCTGGCGCGTGCGCTCGCGTGGCCGGACGCCGCGTCCCGGAAGGCGATCGTGTCAGCCGCCCAGGGCTACTTCGGCCAGGACACCGACTACCCGATCCGGTACGAGCCGTCCGGCTCCGACTTCCTGTCGCCGTTCTTCGCCGAGGCGCTCCTGATGTCGGAGGCCCTGGACTCCGCGGACTTCGGTCCCTGGTGGTCGGCCTTCGCGCCGGCGGAGTTCCCCGAGACGTTCCTCACACCTGCGGTCGTCACCGACCCGCGCGACGGGCAGGGCGCGCACCTGCACGGGCTCAACCTCTACCGGGTCCGTGCCCTGCGGCGGCTCCTCCCCCATGCCGACGCGGCCCAGAGGAAGGTCTTCGAGGCGAGCTTGCGTGCGCACGAGCAGGCGGCCGACGCCGCCCTCAGCGACGACGCCTGGATGGCGGAGCACTGGCTCGGCGCCTACGCGGTGCTCGCTTTCCGATAGCCGCGTGAGACCGCGTCCCCAGCCTGCGGATAATGGGGACATGGTCGGCAAGAAGGTAGCCCTGGTACTGGGTTCTGGCGGCGCGCGCGGCTACGCGCACATCGGCGCGATCCAGGTCCTCACCGAACGTGGGTACGAGATCGTGGCTGTCGCCGGGAGCTCGATGGGAGCACTCGTGGGCGGCCTCCACGCGGCCGGCCGGCTCGGCGACTACACCGACTGGGTGACCACGCTCTCCCAGCGGGACGTGCTGCGCTATCTCGACGTCTCGCTGAACGGGCCGGGGGTGCTCCGTCTCGAGCGTGTGCTGTCGCGCATGACCGAGTACCTGAACGGCGTCCAGATCGAGAACCTGCCCATCCCGTACACAGCCGTGGCGAGCGACCTCGGCGCCCGCCGCGAGGTGTGGTTCACGAGCGGGCCTCTGGAGACGGCGATCCGGGCATCGATCGCCATCCCGGCGATGATCGCCCCGATCATGGTCAACGGCCGGCTGCTGGTCGACGGCGGCGTGCTGAACCCGGTGCCGATGGAGCCCGTCATCGGCGTGCCGGCCGACTTCACGTTGGCGATCAACCTCAGCGGCGAGAAGGCGCACCACTTCAGCACCTCCCCGACACGCGAGACCGCCGAGCAGCGGCCTCCGCACGAGTGGGTCGACCGGTTCCGGCGGAGTGCGGCCGGAGTGTGGGAGAACGACTTCGTCGCCTCGATCCTGTCCCGGTTCACCCGGACCGACGAGACACCCGACCGTCCCGCGTACGACCCTCCGCCCCCCGGTCTGGGCATCACGGACGTGACCTGGATGTCGCTGGACGCGATGGGGTCGCTGATCACGCGCTACCGGCTTGCTGCGCTGCCGCCCGACGTGCTCGTGACCGTTCCGGGCGACTCCGTGAAGGTCCTGGACTTCCACAAGGCCACCGAGCAGATCGACCTGGGCCGCCGGCTCACCGAAGCCGCGCTCGACGACGCCTTCGGCGACGAGCTGGCCGAGGCCGCGGCGATCGAGGGTGGCGTGCCGCAGCTCGAGTCGCCGAGGGCCTGATCCTCAGGGGGCCAGGCGCTCCTTGCGCCAGTCCCCGTCCTCGAGGCGGAACCGGACCCGGTCGTGCAGGCGGCTCTTTCGACCCTGCCAGAACTCCCACCTGTCAGGCACGAGGCGGTAGCCGCCCCAGTGGTCGGGGCGGGGCGGATTGAGGCCGAACCTGGCCGATGCTTTGGCCGCGTTGGCGAGCAGCACCGCTCGTGAGCTGATGACCTCGCTCTGCGGCGACGCCCACGCACCGATCCGCGAGTCGAGCGGGCGGGTGACGAAGTACGCGTCCGACTCCTCGGCCGAGGTCTTCTCGATCCGGCCCTCGATCCGGACGACCCGTTCGAGCTCCACCCAGTGGAACTGCAGGGCTGCGTACGGGTGCGCGTCGAGCTCGCGACCCTTGCGGCTGTCGTAGTTGGTGAAGAACACGATCCCGCGCTCGTCGGCGTACTTGATGAGCACGACCCTCGTCGACGGGCGGCCGTCCTCGCCCACGGTCGCCAGGGTCATCGCGTTCGGCTCCGGCAGCCTCGCCGCCATGGCGGCGTCGAGCCACTTCTGGAACAGCGCCAAGGGGGCGTTCCCGGCGTCGGCCTCGTCGAGGCTTCCGCTCTCGTAGCTCTTGCGCAGGTTGGAGAGGTCCATCCCCGCAGGATAGGTGCTGCGTGTGGGACCGCCTCCGGCAGGGCGGATCGCGGATTCTTGAGTAGGTTCACACCATGGCAACGCGTTCACCCATCAGCGGCTCTCAGCTCGTCCCCGCTCCCCGTCGCCTCTGGGATCTGGTCAAGGACGCCGTTCCGCCGATGCACGCCGCCGGGCGACCGTTCGTCGCGGGCGCGCTGACGTTCGGGGTGTTCGGCTGGCGCCACGGCTGGTCACGGACCGCATCGCTGGTTGCCGCCGGCGCAGTGGCGCTGGCCTTCAGAGATCCGAAGCGTGTCCCGCCGACGCTCGCCGGCGCGGTCGTCGCACCCGCGGACGGCGTGGTGGTGGAGGTCGGCGAGGCCGTACCACCCGAGGAGCTCGGCCTGGGCGAGGCCTCGCTCGTACGCGTCGTGGTGCGGACCTCGCTGACCGACCCGTACGTGCTGCGGGCGCCTGTTGCCGGTCGCGTCTGGGTGCGGGCCGAGGACGGTTCGACGCTCGTGATCGTCCGCGAGGACGGCGCCGAGATCGGACTCGTCCAGACGGCCGCCACCCCTGTCGGTCGCCTCACGTGCGACGTGGCGATGGGTGACGAGCTGACGCTGGGGCAGACGTACGGGCTCGTGCGCTTCGGCTCTCTCGTCGAGGTGTACCTGCCGGCCGGGACCCTCGTCGCGCCAGGCGTCGGTCAGCGCACCGTCGGAGCGGAGACCCTCCTCGGCGTGGTGGCCTGATTCCGGCAACGCCGTCGTCCTCGAGACTCAGGCGGCCTACAGACTCATGGGTGTCATGGCCGCCAGGAGCTCCTGCGCCTGCTCAGCCACCTTGTGCTCACAGAGGACCTCGTACCTCGTCGCGACCGTCTGCTGCACCGAGGTGAAGTCGCGGGCGCCGCGGCTCAGGCCGTAGCCGATGGCCGCGAACAGCATGCTGACCAGGACGCTGAACAGCAGCGCCGCGATCAGTAGGCCGATCACGTTGGACCCGGGGATGAAGATCCACATCACGAAGAACAGGATCACCGCCGTGCTCAGGCCCTGTGCCGCGCCCTGCATCAGTACGGTGCGCCAGGTGCGCCGAGCGATCACTCGCTCCACCGTCCGCAGGTCAGTCCCGACGATCGCGAGGTTCCCCACCGGGAAGCCGTGATCGGCCAGGTAGTCGACGGCCTTCTCCGCAGCGGGGTAGGTGTCGAAGACGCCGACGGAGCGTGGGTACTCGAGGTCGAACATGCTGGCTGTACGGCTGGGCCGCGCTGCGGCGACCGGCCGACTCCAGGGGTCCTGGCTCATCAGGGGCTCCTTTCCTTGCCCACCAGCCTAGGCGGCCCATCCCCGCGTCCACGACGAACGGGCGCGCTTGCTAGCGTCACTCCATGGCAGCCTTCCGTCCGCGTCGATCGGTTCTGTTCCTGCCCGCCTCCAACCCACGGGCACTGGAGAAGGCGAAGGGACTGCCCTGCGACGGCGTGATCCTCGACCTCGAGGATGCGGTCGCGCCCGACGCCAAGGCCCAAGCCCGCGAGGCAGCCGTCGCCGCCGTACGTGCCGGTGAGTTCGGGCGTCGCGAGCTGACGGTCAGGGTGAACGGGGTCGGCACCGAGTGGCACGAGGCCGATCTGGCCGCGGCCTGTGCCGCCGGTCCCGATGCGATCGTCGTGCCCAAGGTCGACTCCGCCGAGACCGTACGGGCGCTGGCGACGGCGCTCGAGTCACACGGGGCGCCGTCGCACACCGCGCTGTGGGCGATGATCGAGACACCGATCGCGGTGCTGCATGCCGCCGAGATCGCGGCGGCCTCCGATCGGCTGGCCGTCCTCGTCATGGGTACGAACGACCTGGTCAAGGAGCTCGGCGTCGAGCACGTCCCCGGTCGGCTCCCGCTCCAGACGGCGCTGAGCCTGACCGTGCTCGGAGCGAGGGCCGCTGGTGTCGTGGTGCTCGACGGCGTGTACAACGACCTCACCGACGCCGAGGGCTACCTCGCTGAGTGCCGGCAGGGCCGCGCGCTGGGGTTCGACGGCAAGACGCTCATCCACCCCAAGCAGGTCGAGGACGCCAACGCGACGTACGCGCCGAGCGCCGAGAGCGTCGCCGATGCCAAGGGTCTGCTCGACGCGTGGAACGCCGGGTCCGGAGCTGGTGTGGTGACCTATCGCGGCCGCATGGTCGAGAACCTCCACGTCGCCAGCGCCGAACGCGTCCTGGCCCTCCATGAGGCGATCACTGCTCTCTGGTGAACACTGGTCCCACTCAAGGGTTTCAGCGTGCTCCGATGCCGTCCGCGGTCTACCCTTCTCGCGTGGCTGCTCCGACGACGATGTACATCTCACGGCTCCGTGGGCTACCCATCATCGACGTCGACGGCGACTCGATCGGGAAGCTCGCCGACGTCGTCATCCAAGTACGGGGCCAGGGCCGCCCACCGCGTGTGAAGGGCCTGGTCGCTGAGCTCTTCGCGCGCCGACGGGCGTACCTCCCGATGGAGCGGGTCTACTCCATCGACGCCGTGCAGATCGTCGTCTCCGGCGTCGTCAACACCCGTCGGTTCCACCGCCGCGAGGGCGAGACGCTGGTGCTCGAGGACCTCGTGGGTCGCCGGGTCGTCCAGCGCGGCACCAGCAGCCCGACGACGATCTTCGACGTGGCCATGCACGCGGGCCGCGGCGACGACTGGGAGGTCACGAAGGTCGCGCTGCGCGACATCCCCAAGGCGCTGCAGTTCTCCAGCCGCGTCCCGATCTCGATCGTGGCCTGGCAGGACGTTCCCGACCTGAGCACCGGCGCTCTGGACGGCGACGAGGCGCTGCTCGCGGAGATGGTCGACATGAAGCCGGCCGACGTGGCGCGCGAGCTCCACGACATGGCGCCCGAGCGTCGCGTGGAGGTCGCTCACGCGCTGGACGACCGCCAGCTCGCCGACGCGCTCGAAGAGCTGCCGGAGGACGAGCAGGTGGACCTGATCACCCTGCTGGACCCGGAGCGGGCTGCGGACGTCCTCGAGGAGATGGACCCCGACGACGCCGCCGACCTCATCGCCGAGCTGCCCGACGACGTCGCCGAGACGCTGCTGGAGCGGATGCGGCCCGAGGATGCCCAGGACGTGCGGGACCTGCTCGCTTACGACGACGACAGCGCCGGCGGCATGATGACGCCCGAACCGGTCATCGTCGCCCCGGACTCCACCGTCGCGGACGCACTGGCCCTCGCCCGCGTGGAGGAGGTTCCCCCTGCGCTCGCCGGAATGGTGTTCGTCTGCCGTCCGCCGCTCGAGGCACCGACCGGACGCTACATCGGCGGCGTCCACCTGCAGCGGCTCCTGCGTGAGCCCCCTTCCACACTCGTGTCGGCGCTGATCGACCACGAGCTCCGGCCCCTGCTGCCGTCGGCGGAGCTGGCGACCGTCAGCCGCTACTTCGCGACCTACGACGTCCTCGTCGTCCCCGTCGTCGACGCCGAGCACCACCTCCTCGGTGCGGTCACCGTCGACGACGTGCTCGACCACATGCTCCCGGAGGACTGGCGCGGACTCCAGATGGAGGGAGCCCTGACCCCGGACGAGGACCGACGTGGCTAGGGCACGCAAGCGCGTCGACGTCGAGCGACTGAACTCACCCGGTCCGGTCAAGCGCACCTGGGTTCCCCGGCTGCGGCTGGACTCGGAGATCATCGGCGCCTTCGCGGAGCGCTTCGCCAAGTTCATGGGCACGGCGGGCTTCATCGGCTGGATGTCGGTCATCGTCATCATCTGGGCGCTGTGGAACACGCTCGCCCCGGAGAATGTGCGCTTCGACAAGTACCCGTTCATCTTCCTGACCCTCGTGCTCAGCCTCCAGGCGTCGTACGCGGCACCGCTGATCCTGCTCGCGCAGTACCGCCAGGAGGCCCGAGACCGGATCTCCCAGGAGGACGACCGCAAGCAGGCGGCACAGTCCCGCGCCGACATGGACTTCCTGGCCCGCGAGATCGCGTCGCTACGGATGCGCGTCGGCGAGCTGGCGACCCGCGACTTCATCCGCTCCGAGCTGCGGGAGTTCCTCGAGGACCTCGAGGAACGTCAGGACGAGTCCTCCTACCGGGACGAGGCCGAGGAGACGCTGTAGCCGTCGCCGACGCTTCAGCCGCTCACCATCCAGGTGGCCGAGGGGCGTCGTGCTAGCGAGCACGAGTAGCCTGTCCTGGTGCCTGCCGAGAACCCGCTTCTGCCCCAGATCCGCGCCGCCCTCCACGGGGTCCAGGATCCCGAGATCCACCGTCCGATCACCGACCTCGGAATGGTCGACGACGTGGCCGTGGACGACGCCGGTCATGTGACCGTACGGATCCTGCTCACGACGGGCGGCTGCCCGCTGCGCGACCGGTTGCGCAACGACGTGACCGTCGGCGTCGTCGCCGTGGAGGGCGTCACCGGCGTCACGGTCGACATGGGGGTGATGAACTCCGAGCAGCAGGCCGCCCTGCGGGCGATGCTGCGCGGCGGTGTTCCCGAGCGGGAGATCCCGTTCGCCAAGGCGACGAGCCACACCCGCGTACTGGCCATCGCATCCGGCAAGGGTGGCGTCGGCAAGTCGTCGATCGCTGTCAACCTTGCGCTGGCGCTGGCCGCCAAGGGTCGCAGCGTCGGCCTGCTCGACGCGGACGTGTACGGCCACTCGGTGCCGGACCTCCTCGGGCTCGCCGAGGACGAGGGCCCGACGGCTCTCGAGGACGTGAACCTCCTGCTGCCGGTGGAGACGCAGGGCATCAAGGTGATCAGCGTCGGCATGATGAAGCCGTCCCGCGACCAGGTCGTCGCCTGGCGCGGCCCGATCCTCGACCGGGCCCTCACGCAGCTCCTCGCCGACGTGTACTGGGGCGACCTCGACTACCTCGTCCTCGACATGCCTCCGGGTACGGGTGACATCGCCATCAGCCTCGGTCAGCGGCTGCCCGGCGCCGAGGTGATCGTCGTCACGACGCCGCAGCAGGCCGCCACTGAGGTGGCGGAGCGCGCGGGGACGATGGCGGGCATCATGCAGCAGCGGGTCATCGGCGTCGTCGAGAACATGGCCTACCTCGAGACGATGTGCCCCCACTGCGAGCAGACCCACCGCGTCGACGTGTTCGGCAAGGGAGGCGGCCAGAAGGTCGCGGCTGGGCTCACGGAGCGGCTCGGGTACGACGTGCCGCTGCTCGCCGAGATCCCCCTGGAGACGGACTTCCGCGCAGCCGGCGACGCGGGCACCCCGCTCGTCATGGTGGATGACACGCGTCCCAGCTCTGCCGCGGTGATCGGCCTCGCGGATCGCCTCATCGCGTCCCGGCGCAGCCTCGTGGGACAGCAGCTCGGAGTGATCCCGGTCGGCTGAGCCGTGAGGCCTACGTGGCCTCGAGGTCGAACGGCGTCCCGAGCAGGGCCACGTCTGCTGTGCTCGACGAGCCCGAGCCGTTGAGCACACCGACGAGCTCGGCTCCGGCGGCGGCGACACCCGCGGTCGCGGCGGCGAGCTCCCGGTTGGTCTCCGCGAGGGATTCCTTGGTGTCCGCGAGCGTCTCGCGGAAAGCGGAGATCTCTTCGGTGTCCAGCAGGTGCTTGCTGATGAAGGTCTTCGGGTTGAGGTCCGCGAGGCTCAGGTCGGCGAACTCAGGCCCCAGCTCGTTGGCGAGCTGGTCCTTCGCGCCGGACGCGATGTTCATCAGGTACTTGTAGACGCGCGCCGCCTTGCGGGCGAACGGCGGGATCTTCTCCGGGCCGAACATGAGCACGGCCAACAGCACCAGCATGATGACTTCAGGGGCGCCCAGATCCACGGTCGGAAGAATAGCCCGGTTCCGGTAACCCCGGCACGCCGGGCCGCAACGACTAGAGACCGGCGGCGTCGAGCAGCTTCACGAAGGCGTCGGTCTGGGCCTGCGAGGCGTCCAGCAGCGGCGCCCGTACGCCCCCCACGCTCCGACCTCGGGCAGCGAGTCCGGCCTTGACGAGCATCACGCCCTGCGTGGCGAAGACGCCCTGGTAGACGGCCAGCAGCGCCCGGTACAGCGCCAGCGCGCCGTCATGGTCGCCCGCGACCCAGGCGGCGATGACCTCCGCCGTCCGAGCCCCCGAGAAGTGCGTCGAGGTGCCGACGACCCCGGCTCCCCCGACGGCCATGAGCGGGAGCAG
>Ga0187809_10001381_pt1 | contig 11456 bp, 10 predicted proteins | sample NC_wetland_sal_i_8_FD_132415 | JGI IMG/M metagenome (GOLD analysis project Ga0187809, IMG submission 132415) | Wetland sediment microbial communities from Neuse River Estuary, North Carolina, USA - ASW_4 | ecosystem: Environmental > Aquatic > Freshwater > Wetlands > Sediment | place: USA: North... | reverse complement strand
GGTCGAAAGTCGACCTCTTCCCAGTGATCCTGGCCGACGTCTCCGATCCAGAGGTTCCCCTTCGAGTCGAAGGAGAACCGCCATGGGTTGCGCAGGCCGAGCCCGACCATCTTCCAGCTCCCGTTCGGGCTCGTCGTCGTCGAGCGGAGGAGCTTGCCGAGCCGAGGACCGGGGTTCTGGGCGGTCTGGTTCGGGTCCCGTTCCGACCCGCCGTCCCCGAAGCCGACGTAGAGATAGCCGCGTTTGTCGAACTGCAGCTGTCCGCCCTTGTGGTTGTCGTAGGGCTGGTGGACGGTGAGGATGATCTTCGCGCTCGACGGAACGCCGACGCCGTTCGCGGCGGAGTATTGGGCGATCTCCGAGTTGCCGTTGAGGTCGTCGTAGGAGAGGTAGAAGAGGTGGTTCGTCGCGTAGCGCGGGCTGAAGGCCATCGACAACAGGCCCCGTTCGCCGCAGCACCTCACGATCGAGTGGATGTCGAGAAACGTCCCCGTCACCTGGCCGTGCTTGACGATCTTGACGACGCCGTCCTGCTGGACGACGTAGAGTGTCTTCGGGTCGCCCGGCGCCGCGCTCACGTACACGGGAGAGGTGAGGCCGCTCGCGTACGGAACGAAGCCCGCGGTCACCGCATGCCCGGCCGACGCACGCGCGAGAGCTATGCCGACGAGGAGCGCGACCGCACCGACCGGTGCGACCTTCCGGGCTCGACCCACCCAACACATGTAGCAGCCCGAGCGCGTCCGCCGGTAGCGGAACCGGCCTGACCTCGCTTATGCTCGAACGACCGGCGGCAGCCGCGCCGCCGCGAACCCCGAAAGGAGGCCGCTGTGAGGAGCGTCTCCCTCACGGTGAACGGTTTCCGGCACGAGCTCGAGCTGGAGCCCCGGGAGTTGCTCGTCTACGTTCTGCGCGAGCGGCTCGGTCTGACGGGAACCGTCGTCGGTTGCGACACCTCGTCGTGCGGCGCCTGCACGGTGCTGCTCGACGGCGAGTCGGTGAAGTCCTGCACCGTGCTCGGCGTTCAGGCGGACGGCCACGAGATCACGACGATCGAAGGCCTCGCGGAGAACGGTGAGCTGCACCCGCTTCAGGAGAGCTTCCGCGAGCACCACGCGCTCCAGTGCGGCTACTGCACGAGCGGGATGGTCCTCGCCGCCGTCAGCTACCTGGCCGAGAACCCGAACGCGACCGCGCCCGAGATCCGGCACGCGCTCGAGGGCAACCTCTGCCGCTGCACCGGCTACCAGAACATCGTCGACGCGATCGAGGCGGTGGCGTCGTGAGCGCCCAAGTCGAGCAGCGCGAGGCGATCGGGGCGCCGGTCCGCCGCAAGGAAGACGCCACCCTTCTCCAGGGCCAGGCGCAGTGGGTCGACAACATGGGCGGGCCCGGAACCGTCTATCTGGGGGTCGTACGCAGCCCCTATGCGCACGCGCGCATCAGGAACGTGAACGTCGAGCCGGCGCTCGCTCACGCGGAGGTCGTCGCCGCCTGGGCCGCCGACGGCCTCGAGGACGAGTGGTCGGGCGGGCTTCCATGCGCCTGGTTGCCGACGGAGGACACGAACGCGCCGGCCCACTATCCGCTCGCCCGGAACATCGCCCGCCATGCGGGTGACGCGGTCGCGGTCGTCGCTGCGACGAGCCGCGCCGCCGCCGAAGACGCAATCGAACTCGTCGAGGTGGACTACGAGTCGCTCGACGCAGTCGTCGACCCCGAGGCGGCGCTCGCCGACGGCGCACCGCTCGTCCACGACGAGCTCGGCACGAACCGCTGCTTCACCTGGACGCTCGAGGCCGGCGACGTCGAGCGGTTGTTCGCAGAGGCTGCCGTTATCGTCAAGGAGCGGTACCGACAGCAGCGACTGATCCCGAACGCGATCGAGCCGCGCGCCGTCTACGTCCAACCCGTCCCCGCCGCGGGCGAGTACACGATGTGGTCGACGACGCAGGTTCCGCACATCGCCCGCGTCACGCTCAGCGGCGTCGTCGGAATCCCGGAGGCGAAGCTCCGCGTGATCGCCCCCGACGTCGGCGGCGGCTTCGGCTCGAAGCTGAACGTGTACGCCGAGGAGGCGCTCGCACTCGCGATCGCGCGCCGGCTCGGCCGCCCCGTGAAGTGGACCGAGGCGCGCAGCGAGGGCTACCTCTCGACGATCCACGGGCGCGATCAGATCCAGGAGATCGAGCTGGCCGCGACGGCCGAGGGACGGATAACGGCCGTCCGCGTGCGGATCCTCGCCGGCATGGGCGCCTATCTGCAGCTCGTCACACCGGGTGTGCCGCTGCTCGGCGCCTGGCTCTTCGGCGGCTGCTACGCCGTCGAGGGCTACAGCTTCGAGTGCACCGGCGCCTTCACGCACACGACGCCGACCGACGCCTATCGGGGCGCAGGCCGACCCGAGGCGACCTACGCGATCGAGCGGGCGGTGGACGCGCTCGCCCGGAAGCTCGGCGTGGATCCTGTCGAGCTCCGCCGCCGCAACTTCATCAGAGAGTTCCCGGCGACGATCGCGTCCGGCTTGACGATCGACTCCGGGGACTACGACGCGAGCCTCGACGCCGCGCTCGAGAAGATCGGCTACGCCGAGCTTCGCGACGAGCAGCGCGAGCGCCGGGAGCGGAACGACCCGAAGCGGCTGGGCATCGGCCTCTCGACCTACGTCGAGATGTGCGGCCTCGCCCCGTCGGCGATCCTCGGTGCGATCCGCTACAGCGCGGGCGGCTGGGACACCGCGACGATCCGCTGCCTCCCGACCGGCACGTGTCAGGTCCTGACCGGCACCTCGCCGCACGGACAGGGCCACGAGACGACCTGGTCGCAGATCGTCTCCGACCGGCTCGGCTACCAGGTCGACGAGGTGGAGGTGCTCCACGGCGACACGTCGGTCGTGCCGCTCGGGATGGATACGTACGGCAGCCGCAGCCTCGCCGTCGGCGGTGTCGCGCTCTACCACGCGGCCGAGAAGATCGTCGCGAAGGCGAAGACGCTCGCCGCGCACGTGCTCGGCGTCGACGAGGCGCAGGTCGACCACGTCCGCGGCACCTTCCACGGCCCGGAGGGCGCGGTCACGCTGAAGGAGCTCGCCCTGCAGGCGTGGACGGCGCACAACCTGCCGGATGGGATGGAGCCGGGGCTCGAAGCCACGTACGTCTACGACCCGCCGAACTTCTCCTGGCCCGCCGGCGCACACGTCGCGGTGGTCGAGGTCGACACCGAGAGCGGCGACGTGCAGGTTCTCCGCTATGTCGCGGTCGACGACGTCGGCACCGTCGTCAATCCGCTGATCGTCGACGGCCAGGTGATGGGCGGCCTCGCACAGGGCGTCGCGCAGGCGCTCTACGAGGAGGCGATATACGACGATGGCGGCAACCTGCAGACGGCGACGATGGCGACGTACCTCGTTCCATCCGCCGCCGACCTCCCGGAGTGGGAGCTCGACCGAACGGAGACGGCGAGCCCGACGAACCCGCTCGGCGTGAAGGGGGTGGGGGAGACCGGCGCGATCGCGTCCCCCGCCGCGGTGATGAACGCCGTCGTCGACGCGCTCGCCGCCGACGGCGTCACCGACGTCGACATGCCTGCAACCCCCGAGCGGGTCTGGCGTGCACTCGAGGAGGTGCGGAGATGATCCCGGCGCCGTTCGACTACGAGGTCGCCGAGTCGGTCGAGCACGCAGTCTCCCTGCTCGGCGAACGGGAGGAGGCGAAGGCGCTCGCGGGCGGTCACTCGCTGCTGCCGCTGCTGCGGCTGCGTGCCGTGCGGCCGTCGCTGCTCGTCGACGTCGGCCGTATCGACGGGCTTGCCGCGGTCCGCGACGCCGGCGAGTGGATCGCGATCGGGGCCCTCACCCGACATCACGACGTCGCCACTGCGGCGCTCGTGCAGGAGCACAACCCGCTCGTCTCGCACGCGGCGGGAACGATCGGCGATCCGCAGGTGCGCCACCGGGGCACGATCGGCGGCTCGCTCGCGCACGGCGACCCGGCATCCGACCTGCCTGCGGTGCTGCTCGCGCTCGATGGGGAGATCGACGTGACCGGGCCGAGCGGGACACGCACGGTCGCTGCGCGCGACTTCTTCGTCGGCGTCTTCCAGACGGCGCTCGGCCCGCAGGAGCTCGTGACGGAGGTACGCGTCCCGAAGCTCACGGGCGACCACGTCTGGAGCTTCCAGAAGTACCGTCGCCGCGCGCAGGACTGGGCGACGGTCGGCGTCGCCGCCGTCGCGCGGCGGCAGAACGGCGGCGTCGCCGAGGCTGCGATCGCGCTCGTGAACATGGGCGCGACGCCGCTGCGAGCCGCTGCCGCCGAGGCGGCCTGGAACGCCGGCGAGGATCCGGGCCCGGCCGCCGCCGAAGGGGCGGAGCCGCCGTCGGACACCTTCGCGAGCGCGGAGTTCCGCCGCCACCTCGCACAGGTGCTCGTCCGCCGCGCGGTCGCCGAGGCGACCGCAGCCTGACATCCGCGGGGCGGGCGGCCGGCCGGCCGCCCGCCCCGTTCGGGCTGCGCCGTAGAGTCCGCTTATGCCGACCGTCACCGAGGGTGAGGTCGTCGCCACGCTCTCGCTCGCCGCCGACCTCGGCTTCGGGCTTCCGCTCGAAAGCGGCCTCGTCGTCAGCGCCGTCGCCCTCGACGTCGGCGAACGGATGGGGCTCGATGCAGCCGAGCTCGATCGTGTGCACCTGCTCGCCCTGCTGCGACACATCGGCTGCACCGCGAACTCGGACGAGGCAGCTGCGTTCTCGACGGACGAGATCACCCTTCGCCGTACGGCGCCGCTGCTCGACCTTGCGAACAAGCCCGCGCTTCTGCCGCACATGCTGCGGCTGATCTCGGCGACGACCCCGCCGGCCGGCCGTCCGAAGGCGCTCCTTCGGATGCTTGCGACCGCGGGGTCGGCAGCGGCGGCGTCGGCGGCCGCCGTCTGCGAGGCAGCAACGGTCCTCGCCGGGCGCATCGGGATCGGCGCGGAGACGATCGCCGACCTGAACGTCTACTACGAGCGGTGGGACGGCAAGGGTCTGATGGGCACCGCGTCGGGCGACGAGATCCCGGCTCCGGTGCAGGCCGTGCAGGTGGCGGAGTCGGCCCACGGTCACGCGCTCGCCGGCGGCGTCGACGCAGCGGCCGCCTTCGTGCGCCGACACGCAGGCACGCTGTTCGCGCCTCCTGCCGCGCGCGCGTTCCTCGATGCACCGCCAGACGTGCTCGCCGCGGGCGATGCGCCCGGTCTCTGGGAGGCGGCGTTGGCGCGCCTGCCCTCGCCGCTGCCGGCGGAGCGGCTCGACGCGACCTTCGACGTCGTCGCCGACTTCGCGGATCTCCGCTCGGTGTGGCTCGGCGGGCATTCGCGCGGAGTCGCCGCGCTCGCGGCCGAGGCGGGTCGCCTTTCCGGGCTGCCGGTGAGCGACATCGAGTCGTTGCGGCGGGCGGGGCTCGTGCACGATCTCGGGCGCGTCGCCGTATCCGCGCGCGTCTGGGGCAAGCAGGGGCCGCTGACCACCGCCGAGTGGGACGACGTTCGCCTCCACCCCTACCACGTCGAGCGGGTGCTCGCGCGAGTCGAGGCGCTCGCTCCCCTCGGCCGGCTCGCCTCGTTCCACCACGAGCGCTGCGACGGCAGCGGCTATTTCCGCGGCACCCGCGAGCTTTCGTCGCCGGCGAGACTTCTCGCTGCCGCGGATGCGCTGCACGCGATGACGGAGGCGCGACCGCACCGGCCGGCGCGCTCTCTCGAGGCGGCTGCGGTCGAGCTCAGGGCAGGTGTGCGCGCGGGGCGGTTCGACGGCGATGCGGCCGAGTGCGCGCTCGCCGCAGCCGGCGCCGGAGGCCGCCGGCGCGAGCTGCCGGGCGGACTGTCTCCACGCGAGGTGGAGGTGCTCCGCCTGCTCGCGCGCGGCTGCACGAAGCGGCAAGTCGCCGCGGAGCTCGTGATCGCGCCGAAGACGGCCGACGCGCACGTGCAGCACATCTACTCGAAGCTCGGCGTCTCCACCCGCGCCGGCGCCACCTTGTTCGCGATGCAGCACGGCCTGCTCGATTCGCTCGCGAGTTAGGGCGTTCGCCCGATGCGGCCGCAGCCGCGCCGACCGATCCTCCTCCCGTCAACGATGGAAGGAGAGAGATGGCAGTGGCAGTCGACAACGTCGCGCTGATCCAAGAGGGATACCAGCGGTTTGCGCGTCACGACGTGCCCGGCGTCTTCGCGCTCTTCTCGCCGGAGCTCGTGTGGACGATTCCAGGACCGGCGGAGCTCGCCGGCGTCTACCGCGGCCACGAGGGGGTAGGCGGCTTCCTGGCCAAGCTGCAGGAGTCGTGGGAGGAGCAGCAGGTGCGCCCGCTCGAGCTCTTCGGCGAAGGCGACCGGGTCGTCGTGCTGGGAGAGCACCTCATCGTCCGCAAGGGAGAGGCGTACCGCGTTCCCTTCGCGCACGCGTGGACGGTGGAAGGCGGCCTGGCGACCTCGTTCTACGAGTACACGGACACGGCCGAGATCGAGCGGATCCTCGCCGGCTGAGAGGAAGGGCTTCGGGCGGCCGCCAGCGGCGCGACGGCTGCCCGCGCCCGCTCTAGCCGTCAGTCTCTGGAGACCCGGTTCTTTCCGTCGCGCTTGGCAGCGTAGAGACGGTCGTCGGCGCGGCGGACGAGGTCGCGGACGGTGGTGCACGCGGGGAACTCGGCGATGCCGAAGCTCGCGGTCAGGTTCACTTCCTCGCCTCCCGGGGCGGGAACCCGTGCCTGACTGATCGCATGCCGGATGTGCTCGGCCACACGGACGGCGCCGTCGACGCCGGTACCGGGCAGGACGATCGCGAACTCCTCGCCGCCGAAACGAGCGGCAAGATCGTCCTCGCGGAGCGAGCTCGAGAGGGCACCGGCGATGACTTGCAGGACGTTGTCGCCGCACTGGTGACCGTAGCGGTCGTTGATGTCCTTGAAGTTGTCGATGTCGGCGATCACGAGGCCGAGATGGGTGCCGTGGCGGCGGGCTCGGTCGAGCTCCTCCTCGAGCCGCTCCTCGAACGTCCGACGATTCGCGAGCCCGGTGAGCCCGTCGTGATCTGCGCGCTTGCGCAGATCGTCGAGAAGCCGCGAGAACGGCCGTGTGAGCGGAAGGACGAGGATCGCGGCGACGAGAAGCGTGAGCTCCGCGGCGAGGAGTGCCCGCTTCCGAAATGCACCCGTATGGGCGGAAACGGACGAGAGCGGCTCGACCACTGCGAGCGCGTCGCTCGTGCCGGGGAGGCAGGCGGAGCTTTCGAGAAACGTCTGACCGCCGATCTGGATGCGGCCGTTCCCCAGATTCGCGTAGAGCGTGTCCCGGCCTCCCCCGATCACGCGTCCGTGCGAGAGCAGCATCGCCTCGGCCTGGGGAGGATGCGAGGTCTTCCGAGTGATGGATGCCAGAGTGGCACTCGTCAGCGACTCGGCGACAGTCACGCGCGCGATCACACCGCCGTTGCTGCTCGTGACGAGCGCTGTCGAGGTCAGCCGTGGCTGACGGGGAAGGGTGCCGACGACGATGCTCCCGGTGCGGACGGTCGCTCGCGTTCCCCGCGTTCGCGCTTGCCGGAGCGAGGCTTGCAGCTCGCCGCGGTCGGCCGTGACGATCGCGTGCTCCAGTCGCGGCGAGACGGCCAGGGCACTCGCTCGCTTCGAGAGGTCGGCCTGCATCGTCGCGATGACCGAGGCGGCGGCGCGCGTCGCGGCAGCCAGCTGAGCGCTCGCACGTTCGGTGTTGATCTGGTCCGCCTGACGGTTGAGTACGACGACGATTCCGGCCAGGAGCGCGGCGAGGAAGAGGAGAGCCGCAAACGCCGTCCGCCCCACCGGATCGCGGCGCCGGGCTGCTGGACGCAGTGCGGGAAGGGCAAAGGACAGTCGGCCGGTCATCTCGGCAAGCGGAGAAGGGGCGGTAGAAGTGGATCGGTCGGGCGCGGGCGCCACTCGTCCCCCAAACGAGGGGCGCCGGCCCTACCTTTATCCGGCGCTCAGAGCGGCGGCGGGTCGGCCGGCCGCCAGGGCTCGAGCCCGGCGTATGCGTCTTTCGCGGAGCGCGCCTCGACCTCGACGCCTGCGCCGTGCCGGAGCGCAACGTCCGAGACCGGATAGTGGATGCCTCCGCCGACGCGCGCGCCGATCATCATCAGCACGCACGGCTCCGAGCCCTCGTTCACGAAGACGTGGCGTGTGCCGGGCGGACAGTGGATGAGATCCCACTGCTTCACCGGCCGCTCCTCCTCCTCGACCACCGCGGTGCACGAGCCGCGCAGCACGAGGAAGTCCTCCTGCGCATCCTCGGCGTGGTAGAGCGTCGAGTGGTCGCCGGGCCCGATCACCGACAGGTGGATGCCGACCTGTGCGAACAGCCGATCCTCGGGCTCGAGGAGGCAGCGCTTCCCGAATCCTGGACGCTCGACCCAGCGCGCTGCAGCCTCGCCTGCGTTGACGACGAACCACTCGTCGGGCACGCGCCGATCCTACTGATCACCCGTTCGAGGGGGCGGTCGATACCCGGGCACGTCGATCAAATCCTGATGGCTTCGGCGGCTACTGCGGTCCGCGACTGGAGCGCCGACGAGGATGCTCGGCGCTACCGGACGCTCATCGAGCATCTCCCGCTCATCGTCTACGTCGACGCGCTCGACGCATCGAGCTCGAACATCTTCACGAGCCGGCAGATCGAACCGATTATCGGCTACACGGTCGAGGAGTGGGCGAGCGACAAGGAGCTGTTCATCCGAGCCCTCCACCCGGAGGATCGGGAACGCGTCCTCGCCGCCCACAGGCGCACGCACGAGACGCACGAGCCGCTGAGCCTCGAGTACCGGCTGATCGGTCCCGACGGCCGCATCGTGTGGCTCCGCGACGAAGGCGTCGTCGTCCTCGACGACGACGGTCGGCCGATATACCTCCAGGGTTACCTGCTCGACATCACCGAGCAGCGGGAGGCGGAGCTGCAGCTGCGTCAGATGGCGCTCTACGACGCGCTCACCGGTCTGCCGAACCGCGCGTTCTTCCACGAGCGCCTCCTCCACACGGTGGCCGTGCGGCAGCACCCGCCCAAAGAGACCGGTCTGCTCTTCATCGATCTCGACGACTTCAAGAACATCAACGACCGGTGGGGGCACGACGTCGGCGATCAGGTGCTGGCGGTGGTCGCCCGCAGGATCGAGGAGTCGGTGCGGGTCGGAGATGTTGCAGCGCGCATCGGCGGTGACGAGTTCGCCCTCGTGCTCACGGGAGGGGTCGAGCCGACCGAGGTCCGCGAGATCGCCGAGCGGCTGCTTCGGGAGATCTCACGGCCCGTCGAGATCCCGCCGTCGACGCTCTTCGTCACGGCGAGCGTCGGCATCGCGCTCGGATCGGACGCGGGGACGATGCTCAAGGAGGCCGACGTCGCGATGTACCGGGCGAAGAGACAGCCGGAGCTCGGCTACGCGTTCTTCGACGCGGTGCTCGATCGCGCCGCGGTGGACCGGTCGCATCGAATCGGCGAGCTCAGGGAAGCCGTCGCCTCCCACCAGTTTCGGCTCGACTACCAGGCCGTCGTCGAGCTCGAGCGCCACGAGATCGTCGGCTACGAGGCCCTCGTGCGCTGGAACCATCCGACCGAAGGTGAGCTCGCACCCGCAGAGTTCATTCCGCTCGCCGAGGAAACGGGCGTGATCGTCTCTCTTGGTGAATGGGTCCTCGCCGAGGCGTGTGCCGAAGGAAGCCGCCTTCGGCGCGAGCACGAGCGCGACGTCCAGATGTCGGTGAACGTGTCGGCTCGACAGCTCGCCGCCCCCGAGTTCCCAGCACACGTGCAGCGGGCGATCGACAGCTCGGGCTTCCCGGCGTCGTCGCTCATGCTCGAGCTCACCGAAAGCGCGCTGCTCACCTCGGACGACCACGTCGGCCGCACGCTGGCGGCGATCAAGGAGATGGGCGTCGTGCTCGCGCTCGACGACTTCGGGACGGGGTACGCGTCCCTCGCATACCTCCAGCAGTTCCCGATCGACGTCGTCAAGATCGACCGCAGCTTCACGGCGAAGATCAACAGCCCCTCTGCCGACATCGTGCTCCTCAAGGGCATCATCGACCTCGGCAATGCGCTTGAGCTCAACCTCGTTGCGGAGGGAATCGAGACGTCCGAGCAGCACCGGACGGTGCGTAGGCTCGGCTGTCACCAGGCGCAGGGCTACTACTTCGGACGGCCCGCGGCGGTTGCCCAGCGCGACCTCGAAGCCGGCGCCGATCTCTGCGAGTGACTGAACCGAGGTCGCGGGCCCTTCCCAGCGTCACGACGGCGCCGCGTGTCAGCGCAACGGGAAGTCGCTCCCGTGCTCCGTCGCGGGACGAGGGCCGAAGATCCGGCGATCGCCTTCGTCGATCGGTACGTCGTTGATGCTCGCCTCTCGTCGCCGCATCAAGCCGTGCTCGTCGAACTCCCACAGCTCGTTGCCGTAGCTGCGCCACCATCGGCCGTCGCGGTCGTGGCTCTCGTACTGAAAGCGGACGGCGATCCGGGAGCCCTCGAAGCACCAGAGGCTCTTGCGAAGTGCGTAGTCGAGCTCGCGCTCCCATTTCCGAGTCAGGAACGCGATGATCTCCTCGCGCCCGTTCACGAACAGGTCCCGGTTCCGCCAGACGGAATCGACGGTGTACGCCTGCGCGACCCTGTGCGGATCGCGAGTGTTCCACGCATCCTCCGCCGCCTGCACCTTCTGGGCCGCCGTCTCCCGCGTGAACGGAGGAAGCGGCGGCTTGTCTTCGGACATGTGACTCCCTTCGGATCGGTTCGAGGGCAGCGTGCCCTGGGCCCAGGTGCAATCCTGCATGGGCCATGGCCGCCGGCGCTCTCTCTCCCGCTCGCTGGGCGAAGACGCAGTCGCCTCTCGCGCTGATGGTCGTCCGCCTGCTGCTCGTCGCCAACGGCATCGTGCTCGTCGTCGTCGGCGCTCTGTGCGCCGCATTCGTGGCTTGGCCGGAGGCGCTCGTCGCGATCGGCGCGTGGGGGCTCGCCCTCGTCTTGCTCGCCCTCGTCCCGTACACGAACCCCCGGCGTGGAAGCAGCAGCAACTGGTAATGGCCGACTCGGGTACGGACGTCGTCACGGGCGCGTTCGGCTACACCGGCCGGTATCTGACGCGCCGCCTCCTCGCGGAGGGGCGAGCGGTGCGGACGTTGACGAACAAGCCGGCCGGGGAGGAGGACCGGACGGGGATCGAGGTCCACGCGCTCGCCTTCGAGGAACCGCAGCCTCGTCGAGGCGCTCCGCGGCGCCGACACGCTCTACAACACGTATTGGGTCGCTTCGCATACGGCGAGGTCAGCTACGAGCGCGCAGTCGCCAACACGCGAACGCTCTTTCGTGCGGCGCGGGACGCCGGAGTGCAGCGGATCGTGCACGTCAGCATCACGAACGCGAGCGAGTCGTCTCCGTTCCCGTACTTTCGATGGAAGGGC